>Ga0134125_10010918_pt1 | contig 10195 bp, 10 predicted proteins | sample KB31751_FD_96464 | JGI IMG/M metagenome (GOLD analysis project Ga0134125, IMG submission 96464) | Terrestrial soil microbial communities with excess Nitrogen fertilizer from Kellogg Biological Station, Michigan, USA - KB3-175-1 | ecosystem: Environmental > Terrestrial > Soil > Unclassified ... | reverse complement strand
TGCCCGCCGGCGCCGGCGTGCCGGTTGCCGTGCCGGCGGCGGCCGGATCCAGCGTGTAGCTGACCGACCCGGTGACCGGGTGCCCGTCCGCCGACACGACCCGGTAGCCGACGGTGTAGACCCCCGCCGGTCCGGAGCCGTCCACCGCGCTCGAGACCGTGTTGTCCCGCACGGCGGTCGATCCGGTCTGGAACTGGTTGCCGTTCGGGCCGGTCACGGTGATCACCGGCTCGAAGTTCTGCACGGTCTGATCGAAGGTCAGCGTGACCGTCGTGGGGGCGGTCTGGACGGTGGCCCCGTCGGCCGGGTCCGAGCCGGTGAGCACGTTGTGAGCGGACGCGGGCAGGGCCGCGCCGACCGTCAACGCGGCCGCGCCGACCAGCACAACCAGCACCGCCCCCAGCCGCCGGAGCGCGATCCGGACGGGCACCGTCACGATTTGCCCCGGTGCCGGCGCAGTCCGAACGCACCGACCAGCAGGCCGAGCGCGCCCACCAGGATGCCGATCACGGCGAGCACCCTGGCGGCCGTGTCGCTCTTCTGCTCGACCTGGGCGGACTGCGGATCCATGGTCACCGAGGGACCTGTCGCGGCGGCGGTCGAGGCGCCGGTCGTCGCGGTGTGGTCGTGACCGTCGCCCGCCGCCGCCGCCAGTGTCACGGTCGGCGCCGGGTGTTCGGGCTCGCTGCCGTCGGCCGGGGTCGGGTCGGCCCAGCTGACCACGGTGCCGTCGTCGTAGGTCTGATCAGTGGGGGAGCTGATCGAGTCGACCTCGGGCAGCGGCCCCATGGACAGGCTGAACGTCTGGAACTGGCCCGGGGCGATCTTGGTGCCCGGGTCCGCCGTGAACGTGACGGTGGAGACCGACTTGGTCAGCACACCGTCGTCGGAGGTCTGCGGCGTGGGCAGAGCCGCCTCGGTGGTGGTCGCCGTCCATCCGGGCAAGGGTTGATAACTCACCGACGGCACCGGGGTAGCGGACGGAATCTTGATCTCGATCTTGATCGTGTTGGCGGTGGGGGACTCGTTGGGCACCTTGAAGGTGAACGTGCCGTACCCGCCCTGGGTGGACTGGGTGGGGGTGACGGTGACGTGGGCTGCGGCGACGCCGGTTCCGGCGAGCAGGCCGGCAACGGTGAGGGTGCCGACCGCGGCCCAGCGTCGCAGACGCGGGGAGGTCATGGGGATCCTTGCATTCGATGGAGGGTTGTCGGGAATGCCGGGCAACCGCTACCACCGGTCCACACCGGGACCGGTGAGCAGGGCGCCGGTTCAGCTCGCTGCGAGCTGTGGAGGTCCGCGGCGGGGGGCGGTGGTGCAGTGGTGGCGCGCGGCGGGCCGGGCGAAAGGGTCGGCGGCCGCGGCGGGCGGGCGGGGCCACGATGGCAGGGCCGCGGGGGTGGCGAGCGCCCGGTCGACGACCCGGTGCAGCGCCGCGAACAGCCGGAACAGGGCCCGGTCGCCGTGGGCCAGGATCAGGGCGCAGAGCACCGCCGCGACGACATGGAAGGCGAGCATCCGGGGCAGATCCAGGGGGGCCATGTCGTGCGCGTCGAGGCTGAACAGCAGGTGGAAGGCCAACTGGGCGCCGACGACCATGGCCAACATCTGCATCGGTCCCCGGCGGGTGCGGGCCAACCCGCTGACCATGCCGCCGACGACCGCCGCCGCGAACAGCAACGTGCCGATCGGCGGCAGCGAGCCGCCGCCCAACAGGTGACCCAACCCCGAGACATACGCGGTGACCAGCGCGAACGACGCCGACCGGCACGTCAACCAGAAACGGGACGTGGGGCCGGGCACGCGTGCCAGGCTACCGGGCAACGACGCGGCGACCGGCTCGCGCCTCGACAGGTCGACCGGCAGCAGCGCTCAAGCAGCCGGGGCGCTGGGCAGCAGGAACGTCATCAGGTCCGCGTCGATCCGGTCCAGATCCCGGCCCACCGCGGTGAGGGTGGCCCGTCGGCGGCCGGACGGCATGGACGCGGCAGCCCTGGTCGCGATCGTCAGGTCGGCCAGTCGGTTGTTGCTGACCTGGGCAAACCGCACGACCTGCAGATCCCCGCCGCGGCGCCGCTGCAACTCCTGCACCGTCTGGGCCAGGCCCGCGAGCCTGGCCTCGGTCGGACCCGTTGGACCGCGGTAGGCGGCCACCTCGATGGCGGTGACGCCCAGTTGGCGGGCGCGACGTTCGTCCCACCAACCGCGGGTCGCGGTGGCCGCCTGGAGAGCGAACGGTGCCAGCACCGGGCCGATGATCCGGGCGCTGGTCATCATCCGGCGGATGTCCCTTGGATTGGTCACCCGATCCAGCACGGTCCGCGGCGGCACTGCGGCCCGTTTGGCGGCCGCCGCCGCTTCCCGGGCCGTCGTCGCGGCCACGGCTGCGGCGTCCGCGGCGGCCTTCTTGGTCTTGAGGTCAGCATCGGCGGCCGCCTTCTTGGCCTGCCGGTCGGCCTCCTCGGCCGCCTTCTCCGCCTGCTTCTCCAGGTCGACCGCCGTCTTCTCGGCCTGCTTGCGGGCCTTCGTGGCTGCCTTCGTAGCCTTCTTGTCCACCTTGGTGAGTTGCTTCTCCGCCTTCGCGACCGTCTTGCTGGTGGCGGTTTCCGACTTCCGTCCGAACACGCGGTGCTCCCTCCTGCGACGCCCGTCCGGGGATGGGGCCCGCCGTGCCGGAATTGGCCCGGCTGTCAGCCTAGAACCCGCAGCCGGGTGTCGCTCAACCATCCCGCCGTCCCGCAACGTCCTCGGCCTACCCTGACCGGTGATGACGTCGGACCGGGAACGCGTGCCGAGCCCCGTCGACACCGTGCGCCTCGGCCCGGCCGTCGCCGGGCGTTGCCGCAGACGCGTGCATCTGGACTTCGACCCGGATCTCGACCCGGCGAGCCGTCGTGAGCCGGAGCCGGGGTTGCTGCAGCGCTGGGCGGACCTGGATGAACATCGCGACCGGGTGCACGCGGAGCTGCGCGGGTTGGACGCGACCGAGCTGCTCGAGCCGGTGGATGCGGGCCGCGCTCGGACGCTGACCACGGTTCGACCGGCGGCGGTCTGGGCGCCGTTGCTGCGCGCCGGCCACCGGATCGGCCGGCCCGATCTGTTGCTGTTGGACGGCGACGGCTACCGACCGGTGCTGGTCCGTGGGCACCGCACCCTGGATCCAGGGCAGGGGGCACCGTGCGCGCCGCTGGCCGACCCGCTCGCTGCGAGCGTCCGCAGTGACCGCAAGGTGCGGCGTCACCCCGCCGACCTGCTCGCCCTCGCCCATCTGCACCGGCTGCTGGAGGAACTGGGACTGGCAGCAACCGGTCCCGCCCGCGGGGCGGTGATCGGCCGCGGTGGGCCGAGCGAGGATCCGGACTGGAACGACGGGAGGCTCCTTGTCTGGCACGACCTGGATACCGAGCTGCTGGTCGACTACGACGCGAGGATCGCCGACCGGTACGCCGTGGCGACGGCCGCGGCCACCCGGCAGCCGGCGTTGGCCCGGCCGTCCCGGGTCGCCGAGTGCCGCCGATGCCCGTGGTGGCCGCGATGCTCGGTGGAACTCGCGGCCGACCACGATGTCTCGCTGCTGGCGGCCGGGTCGGACGTGGCTGCGCTGCACGACGTCGGCATCACCAGCGCGGATGACCTGGCGGCCATGCCCGACGCGGTCGCCGCCGAACTCGTGCTGGGCAGCGTGCCGGCCGCCGAGGCCAGGGTGCGGGCCAGAGCCTGGTTGCGCGGGCTGGCCCTGGTGCGGCGCACGCCGCGGGTGGCCGTGCCCCGGGCCGACGTCGAACTCGACGTCGACATGGAGTCCTACCTGGACGACGGGGCCTACCTGTGGGGGACCTACCTCACCGGCGCGGACGTCGGCGCTCCCCACGGATATCGGGCCTTCGTCAGCTGGGAGTTGCTGCCGGACCGGGACGAGGGCCGGGCCTTCACGGAGTTCTGGCAATACCTGCGATCGCTGCAGCGCGCGGCCCGGGATCGCGGCCTGACAATGGCCGTCTACTGCTACTCCCGGGCGGCCGAGGAACGCTGGTTACGGTCCACCCCGCGGCGCTACCCGGACGTTCCGGGGATGCCGTCGGTGCGCGAGATCGCCGAGTTCTGCGCATCCCCGGCCTGGGTCGACCTCTACGCCGAGATGCGCTCGCTGTTCGTGGTGCCGGGCTCGATGCGGCTCAAGGCTCTGGCTCCGGTCGCCGGGTTCGAGTGGCGCGACCCGGAGCCGGGCGGGGAGAACTCGATGGCCTGGTACCGGCATGCGGTCGGTGCGGACACCGGGATCCCGGATTTGCGTTGGGCCGACCGGGTGCTGCGCTACAACGAGGACGACGTGCTGGCCACGCTGGCGCTCCGGCGGTGGATCACCGAACACGCCCACGAGGTGCCGACCGTCGCCGAGCTGGAGGCCGGCCCGGCGGTGCCGGAGCACGCCAACCCGCGGGTCAGCGGCTGACCAGGTCCAACAGCGCGTCGGCGTGAGCCTCGGGTGCGCGCCGCACGATGTCCTGCAGTTCCATCCGTTCGGCTTCGGTCCGGTACGACGCCAATTCGCGACGGAGCCGCTCGTCGAGGCGGCGCTGGGCCTTCCGGGCGCTGCGGCGCTCCTGCAGACCACGAAGGGTATGGGGGCGGGTGACGGTGGTGGCCATGACGGTGCTTCCTTTCGGTCCGGGATGCCGACGCGGACCCTGTGCCCTGCGTCCCTCTCATCTCGTCTGTATCGATTCAGTAATTCCAGATTACGCTTGTCTCGGACGGCCGGGCCGTCCGCGGGGCAGGATGTGACCGGAATCGCCGGACGGGGCGACCCGCGTCCGCGAGCCGGCGGCGGGCTGAGAGCATGACGTCATGCGCCTGGATCATCTGTCGTACGCCGCCGGACCCGATGGTCTGGACGCGACCGCCCGACGCCTGGGCGGTCTGCTCGGGGCCGAGTTCTTCGACGGCGGATTCCACCCTCGCTTCGGCACCCGCAATCGGATCCTGCCGCTCACCGACGGGCACTATCTCGAGGTGGTCGGCGCGCTGGATCACCCCGCTGTCGACGAGGTGCCGTTCGGTCGAGCAGTCAAGGCCAGGACCGAGTCGGGCGGCGGGTGGCTGGGCTGGGTGGTGGCGGTCGACGATCTGGCCCCGGTCGAGGCGCGGCTGGGCCGCCCCGCCGCGGCGGGCCACCGGACCCGGCCCGACGGCGTCGAGCTGAACTGGCACCAACTGGGTGTGCGCGGTCTGATGAACGACCCGCAGCTGCCGTTCTTCATCCGATGGGACTCGCCCCCGGCCGACCACCCGTCGCAGGGGGGCTCCTCGGTGGAGCTGCAGAGCCTGGCCATCGCCGGGGATCCGGGCCGAGTAGCCGATTGGCTCGGCGCCCCGGCCGAACACCCGCTGGAGGACGTCGGGGTCAGCTGGATCGCGCCCAACGGCCAGCCCGGTCTGCTCTCGGCCACCTTCCGCACCCCGAACGGAGAGATCACCGTCTAGCCATCCCCCGCGGGCCGCGGGCTGGGGGCTACCGTTCGGTTCGTGAGTGAACCGGACGAACAGCTACGGGTGTCCGACGCCGAGCGCAACGCCGTGGCCGGACGGCTCAACGCGGCGGTCGGCGAGGGTCGGCTCAATCTCGACGAGTTCAGCCAGCGGATCGCGGCGGCCTACGGTGCCCGCGTCCAGGGCGAGCTCGAGGTGCTGATCCGCGATCTACCGGCCAAGCCCGGAGATCGGGCACCATCAGGGTCCGGGGTGGTGGTCGCGGGCCCGGACATCACCGCGACGATCGGCGCCATCAAGAAGAGCGGCCGCTGGGTGATCGGTTCGTACACCACGGTGGCGGTGGCGTTCGGCCCGATCAAGCTCGACCTGCGGGAGGCCGAACTCGCCGCCCCCGAGGTCACGGTGTCCGCGCACACCACCGCGGGCTCGATCAAGGTGTGGGTGCCGAGCGGTGTCCGGGTCTACGTCGACGGCACCACCAGGATCGGCACGCGCACGGTCGAGGAGAGCAATGTGGCGGACAGTCCCGATGCGCCGCTGCTGCGGCTGCGGCTGGACACCGGGGTGGGCACGGTCAAGGTCTACCGGACCTGAGCCCGGTCCCGGACGGTGCGTCTCGCCCTGGACCGCGGCGGCATGCCGGTCAGCGCGGCGCCATCCGCAGTGCGCCGTCCAGCCGGATCACCTCGCCGTTGAGGTAGTCCTGGGCGGCGATCGACAGCGCCATCGCGGCGTATTCGGCGGGACGGCCCAGGCGCTTGGGGAACGGCACGCCTGCGGCCAGGTTGTTCCGGAACTCCTCGGTGATGCCGGCCATCATCGGGGTGTCCAGGATGCCGGGAGCGATGGTCATCACCCTGATGCCGAACTGGGCGAGATCGCGCGCGGCCGGCAGCGTCATGGCGGCGACGCCGCCCTTGGAAGCGGCGTAGGCGATCTGGCCGATCTGCCCGTCGAAGGCGGCGACCGAGGCGGTGTTCACGATCAGTCCGCGTTGACCGGCGTCGTCGACCGGGTCGGTCTCGGCGATCGCCGCGGCGGCCAGCCGCAGGACGTTGAACGTACCGATCAGGTTGATGCCGACGACCGTGCGGAACAGCTCGTAGTCGTGCACCCCCTTCTTGGACAGGATCCGGCTGGCCCAGCCCACGCCGGCGCAGTTCACCGCCATGCGCAGGGGCACGTCGGAGGCGGTGGCCGCGTCGATGGCCCGGGCGACGTCGTCGGCATCGGTCACGTCACCCGCGATCGCGGTCACCCCGTCGGCCGGGGCGCCGCCGCGTTCCCACCCGGACGTGAGGTCCAGTCCGATGACGGTGACGCCGCTGCGGGTGAGCGCGGCCGCAGTGGCCCCGCCCAGGCCCGAGGCCGCTCCGGTGACGATGGCGGACGTGCCGGCGAGTTCCATGTGTGCTCCTCGGATTCCTGACTGCTGCGTTGCGGTCGACCCCACGATCATCCGGGACAGCGGTGGCAAGGGGCATCAGGGGTCCTGCGGATACTCTCGGGCGTCGCCCACCGAGGGAGAGAAGCGTGGCCGACGCGAGATCCGAAGCAACGATCGCCACCCAGGTGTCCGTTGATGCTCCCGGTGCTCGGCGCGGTGTCCCGAGTGGTTGCTGTGCGGCGCCTGGGACGCGAATACGCGGCGGACCGCACGGCGGTGACCGGCCGATCGCCTGGCCGCATCCCCTCGCACAGCCGACGCACAGCATGAAGGTTGAACCATCCACACGCGGGTGTCGTTGAGTCAAGGTGTCAGACCGTCACGTCCGCCCGACCTCTGCACCACGGCCCAAGGCCCAGCTGTTGCCAGGCCGCAACTCGAAGGAGATCCCGCGAATGTCCCCAGCACCCGAGCGTTCGACACCGGAGTCCCCGGCGACGGGCCTGTCCCGGCGCACCGTGGTCCGTACCGGACTGGGCGTCGCGGTGGTTGTGCCGCTGCTCGCCGCCTGCTCGTCCGACGAGAACTCCCCCTCGACCACGACGCCGGCCGGCACCGGCGGGGCGCTGCCCAAGCTCGACGACATCACGGTCGGGCAGGCGGTGGCCGCGACGCTCAATGGTGCGCCGATCGTCGTCGCCCGGCCGACCGACTCCACCGTCGCCGGGTTCACCGCGGTGTGCACGCACCAGCAGTGCACGGTCAATGTCAACGGCGCCGAGTTGAACTGCCCGTGCCACGGCTCGAAGTTCAACGCCCTGACCGGCGCCGTGGAACAGGGCCCGGCGACCCAGCCGCTCGGTGCGGTCGCGCTGTCCGTCACGGACGGGCAGGTCGTCGCCGGCTGAGCGCCGGCTTTCGTTCCCCGCTGACCCCCGGAGGTGTCAGATGTCTGCTTCTCCACCGTTCTCCAGTTCCACCACGATCGGGCTGCGCGGCCTCACTGCGCTGGCCGTGCTGGTGTCCGGGCTGTGCCACGGGTACCTGTACTTCTTCGACGGCTGGGGTGACATCGACGTCATCGGCCCGCTGTTCATGGTGAACGCGGTGTCCGGCGTCGTCCTCGCCGTCCTGGTAGTGGCCTGGCGGCACTGGTTCAGCCTGTTCCTGACCTTCGGGTTCTGCGTGGTGACCGCCGCGGCGTTCCTGATCTCCCGGTGGTGGGGCCTGTTCGGCATCCAGGACCGGGCCTGGGGTTGGTCGCAGATCCTCTGCCTGATCGCCGAGGTCGTCGGCGCGCTCGCCTCGCTGGGGGCGTTCTTCGCCGAACGCTGGCTCACCGCTGCCAGGAGCAGGCGCACCGCCGTCGCGTGATCCGGCTCTGTGCAGGTCAGGGCAGGGGCCGCTCGCCCAGATAGGCCAACTGGACCAGCATCGGCTTGCGGCCGCGCCGGACCAGGTTGCCCCGGCCGGGCGGCTGCACGGACAGGTAGGCGCCCGGGAACAACGCGCCCTCCTGCCGGTCTCCGGACAGCAGGACACCGGCCGCGCCGACCTCGCGCATGCGCTGGGGCACCGGTTCGTACATGGCCCGTCCGGCGCCACCGGACCGCCGGGCCAGGATCATGTGGAATCCGAGATCACGGGCCTGCGGCAGGAACTCGATGAACGGGGCCAGGGGCCCGGGACCGCCCGGCGAGAGCAGGTCGTAGTCGTCGGCGATGACGACGATCTCCGGCCCCTTCCACCACGAGCGTTCACGCAGCTGGGCCGCGGTGACGTCGTCCGGCGGCATCCGCCCGCGCAGTTCGCCGGCCACCGCCCCGGCCATCCCGCCGGCCATGGTTGCGGTCCCGGCGTACGCCCCCAGGTAGTCCTCGGGCACCACGTCCAGCAGCGTGCGCCGGACGTCGAAGACAGCGAAGACGACCTCGTCGTCGGTCATCTTGCCGGTCAGGTCGGAGACGATCATCCGCAAGAGCGAGGTCTTGCCCGTCTCTGCGTCGCCGAAGACGAGCAGGTGCGGTTCGGTGCCGAACAGGTCGAGTTCGACCGGTCGGAGGTCCGTCTCGTCGACCCCGATGACCACCCCGCGCCGGGGCCCGGCGGTCGCCACCACGTCCGCGTACGGCACCAGCAGCGGCAGCATGCGGATCGGCGGCACCGGCGGGCCGGGCCAGGCCGCGGCGATGCGCCCGACCAGTTGCTCCACCGCGCCGGAGCCGTCGCTACCGGACGTCCCGGCGGCCGGGACGGGCACACCGGGCGCCCGCTCATCGCCCTCGGCAGGTTCGGCGCCGTCGGCCGAGCGGGCCGCTTCCAACGCGGCCAGCTCCTCGGCGACGACGGACAGGTCGTCCTCCGGGAGCTCGAACGGTGCCGCCCGGGAGCCGGCCGGGTCCAGGTCCCGGGCGGCCGTGCGGGTGGCCAAGGCCGCCCGGTCGGCAGCCAACGACGGCAGACAGAGGTGCACCTGCAACCCGGGCTCGACGATCGCCCGGCCGGGCGTGTCCGCCCGCAAGTTGGCCGCGGCCTTGCGCGCGATGGTCGAATCCACCGGGTCGTTGAGCCGCAGCTCGACCTTGGCGCCGATGGCCGCCTGCAACTGCATGCGGATGTCCGCCCAGCGACCGGTGGCCAGGATCAGGTGGATGCCGTAGCCGGGGCCGCGGGTGCCCAGGTCCTGGACCAGATCGGCCAGGTCCTCGAAGTCCGCCCGCAGCACCGGGAAGTTGTCGATCACCAGGAAGATGTCGGCCACCGCCAGCTCGGGCAACCGGCCGGCCCGGAATCGTTCCCGCATCGCCTCCACCGAGTCGATACCGAGCCGACCGAAGAGCTCTTCGCGTTCGGCCAACGCGGAGGCGACCTCGGCGACGGTACGGCGGACCCGGTCGGCGTCCAGCCGCGGGGCCACCCCGGCGACGTGCGGCAGCCCGCGCAGCGACCCGAGCGAGCCGCCACCGAAGTCCAGGCAGAAGAACTGGACCTCGCGCGGGGTGTGGGTGAGCGCCAGGGAGGCGACGACGGTCCGGATCGCGGTGCTCTTGCCCGAGCGCGGCGCGCCGATCACGACGAGGTGCCCGGCGGCGCCGGCCAGGTCCAGCACGAGCGGGTCGCGCCGCTGTTCGAGGGGCCGGTCGACCACCCCGGCCACCGCCCGCAGCCGCCCGTTGAGCTCGGGGCGGGCCGCCCGCAGGCCGCGGACCGGGTCGGTGACGAGGCCGCCGAGCAGCTGGTCGAGGGTCGGCGGCACGTCCAGCGGCGGCAGCCACACCTGGTGGGCCGGCACGCCGTGCCCGGCGAGCCGGTCGA
>Ga0134125_10010917_pt1 | contig 10195 bp, 7 predicted proteins | sample KB31751_FD_96464 | JGI IMG/M metagenome (GOLD analysis project Ga0134125, IMG submission 96464) | Terrestrial soil microbial communities with excess Nitrogen fertilizer from Kellogg Biological Station, Michigan, USA - KB3-175-1 | ecosystem: Environmental > Terrestrial > Soil > Unclassified ... | reverse complement strand
CAGGATCGTTTCCAGCGCGGTCTTCTTGCGGCTATCATCGCCCGCAGCCAGGGCGTTTTCCGCCTTGAGCCGCATCGCCGCAATGGGATTGCGAATTTCGTGCGCAAGTCCCGCCGACAGCCGCCCGACCGCCGCCAGCCGCTCGGCTGTACTTGCGCGACGGCGTTCCAGCGCAAGCCGTTGGCCGGCCTCGTTCAACGCGTCGACCAGCCGGTCGAGCTCTTGCTCGCCGGTACGCGGAAGTCTCGGCAGATCGGCCGACCCGCTTTCCCCGGTTTTGAGTGCTCCTTGGAGCGAGGCGATCTTGCGCGACCATGAGAACAGCAGGTGCGCGAGCCAGATGGCCGAGCCAAAAATGGTCAGGGCGAGTACGAACAGTCCGGCAAGCAGTTGCGTATAGGCCGGCCCCTCCGCGGTAAAGGCGCGCGTCATGGTCCAGGCGGTGACGCCCTGCAGTGGTCCGGGAAGCGGGCAAGCGTGCACCAGCAGCACTTGCGAGCGCGCTGGTTTCCGCAGCCCCGCCGGTCGTTGTGAACGCACAGCTTCGGAGTTGACTTCGCGGATGGTGTTCAGCTCGGCGACCGGAAGATCGGTCTTCGGGCCGGTACCCTCGTAGGAAGGGAAGGCGTAAGCAAGCGAGCCTGCGTCGGCCTGCCATATCCCACCCTCGACGCCGATCGCGCTGGAGAGGGCCCTCTGCACCACCGTTGTCAGTTCCTGCTTGAGCCGATCGTCGATAGGCCCGCCGGCCAGGCCTGAAATCAGGAACTGATAGCGGTCGGCAATCTCCCGACACGCCCGCGCCACCAGTTCTTCCGAGCGCGCAACGCGTGCCTCCGCTGTCTGCTGGAAGGATTCGAACAGGAGATAGGCGCTTGCAGCACCCGAAAGGACCAGCATTATCCAGAGTGCCAACAGTCGCGACCGCAGAGAACCCATCAAGATTCCGAGGTAAGTGAAACATCACCAATCTATACGAGTTTGAGACGAGCGCCATTGATGACGCAGTGGCGCCTCTACGCCTCCACCTTGTGGGGTCAAACTGGCCAATTTGGGTGTGACATTTGGGTGAATTCCTTGGTTATAATGATGCCGAGGCACGCCCACTATCCATTGGTCAGACACCTGATCTGACCGGTAAGCCCGGACGAGCCTTGTCGGGGACGCTGCATGAGCGGGCAGAAGAAATCGGCGGGTTCGTGGTCGGTGAAGCTGCTGGTTGCGGCTGGCGTCGTCGCATGCGGCGTTCTCCTGGGCTGGGGGCTCGTCGCCGGCCGCGAGAAGGCTGCCGTCGAGGAGCAGGAAGGGACCATCAAGGTTCCGCTTCGGGTGTCAGACAAGAACGGCGAGCCGGTGATCAGGCTCGATGCCGAAACGCAGCAGCGCAGCGGCATCGAGACAGGTGTCCTGTCTTCGACGCCGCATCCGGAGCAGCTTCGCGCCTATGGGATGGTTCTCGATGTCGCGCGATTGACCGAGCTCAGCAACAGCTACGCCAATGCCAAGGCGCAGGTGCAGACCGCACAGGCCAAGCTTGCGATGTCGCAACCGGCATACGATCGCGCGCAAAAGCTTTTCAACGACACTCACGTGGTATCGCAGGCCCAGGTCCAGGCCGCAGAGGCGGCCTTTGGAACGGACCAGGCCAGCCTGGTTGCCGCGCAAGCGCAGGTGCGCACGTTCACCGCGACGGCCTATCAGGAATGGGGCGCCGTTCTGGGGAAATCGCTGATCGACGAGTCGCCGATGATCAAGTCGCTGATCGAGCGGCAGACCTTCCTGCTGCAGATCACCCTGCCGCCCGGGGTGGTGCTTTCCACGCCGCCCGCCGCGGCTTCGATAAAAGTCGGCGACGCTCAGCGGCCAATAACCTTCGTGTCGCCAGCAACGCGCATCGATCCCAGGATCCAGGGCGTCAGCTTCTTCTACACAGTGGAGGCGACCAGTGGCGTTCTGCCCGGGATGAATGTGCTCGCCTTCCTGCCATCAGGCAAATCGATCGAGGGGGTCGCAGTGCCGGCCTCCGCTGTCGTCTGGTGGCAGGGACGGGCCTGGATCTATCGGCGCACCGGCGCGTCGAGTTTCACACGCCTCGCAATCGCGACCGACCTGCCGTCACCGGACGGCGGCTACATCGCGAACAATGTGGCGAAGGACGCCGAGATCGTCACGCAAGGGGCGCAATTGCTGCTGTCTGAGGAGTTTCGTGCTCAGATCCAGGTCGGTGAGGATTAGGGGTGAGCGCCGTTTCACCTTCCGGCCCACAGGCTGCGATCCTCGCATGGGCGATCCGATTCCGCGGCATCGTCGTCGCGCTGGCCTGCCTTCTCGTTGCCTACGGAGTCTATGCTCTTGGCAGCGCAAAATATGATGTCTTCCCCGAGTTTGCGCCGCCCCAGGTCAGCATCCAGACCGAAGCCGTCGGCTTGACGCCTGAGCAGGTCGAGGTCCTCGTCACCCGTCCCGTTGAGAACGCCATCAGCGGCGTGCCCGGCGTGCGAACACTGCGCTCCGCGTCGATCCAGGGGCTGTCTGTCGTCACGGTCTTTTTCGAGTCGTCGAGCGACATTTATCGTGACCGGCAGGTTGTCGCCGAACGCCTGGCGGCTGCGGCGCAGCAGCTTCCCCAGGGCGTGCAGCCGCCCGTCATGACGCCGCTCACGTCTTCAACCAGCCGAATGTTGGTGGTTGGCTTGACGTCTGACAAGCGCTCATTGATGGAATTGCGCACGGTCGCGGACTGGACGGTTCGCTTGCGCCTGCTTGCCGTTCCGGGCGTTGCCAGCGTCACCGTATTCGGGGGCGACAAGCGTTCCATCCAGATCCAGGTCCATCCCGACGAATTGATCCGATATGGCCTGACGCTCAATGATGTGCTGACCGCAGCGCGCCGGTCGACCGGCGTCCGCGGCTCCGGTTTCATCGATACGAGAAATCAACGGATCGTCTTCCAGACCGAGGGACAATCGCTCAAGCCGGATGCCATTGCGCGAACCGTGCTGCTCAGTCGGGGGGCCGCGAGCGTCACGTTGGGAAACGTGGCTGATGTCGTTGACGCGCCCGAGCCGCCCATCGGTGGTGCCGAGATCGAGGGGAAGCCGGGCGTCATCCTCAATCTGGCGGAGCAATATGCCGCCGACACGCTCAAGGTCACGCAAGACGTGGAAGCGGCGTTGGAAGAGTTGCGGCCGGGCCTTGCGGCGGATGGCATCACGATCCATGGCGATCTTTTCCGGCCGGCAAATTTCATCAATGTGGCAACCGGCAATGTCCGGGACTCGCTGATTCTGGGCGGCATCCTGGTGGTCGTCGTCCTGTTCCTCTTTCTGTTCGACATGCGGACGGCGGCGATATCCTGCGCCGCGATCCCGCTTTCGCTCCTTGCCGCCACGCTGGTTCTCCAGCGCATGGGCGTCTCGCTCAACACGATGACGCTCGGTGGCCTCGCCATCGCGCTCGGCGTCGTCGTGGATGATGCGGTGATCGACGTCGAGAACATCGTGCGACGCCTGCGAGAGAACAGAAGGCTGCCTGAGCCGCGGCCATTCGCAGAGGTGGTCCTTGACGCAACGCTCGAGGTGCGCGGCGCCGTCGTCTATGCGACCTTCGCCGTCATTTTGGTGGTTTTGCCGGTCATGACATTGTCCGGCACGGTGGGACGCCTGTTTGCGCCACTGGGGCTTGCCTACGCCACCGCCGTCATGGCCTCGCTTCTTGTCGCACTGACGGTAACGCCGGCGCTGTCGATGGCGCTGCTGCCAGGCCGGATTCCCGCCGCTGATCCGCCCGTGATCCGCTGGATGCGCGCCGGCTACCAGCGCCTGTTGCGAAAGCTTGCGCAATGGCCACGCATCCTGATCGCGACCGCGGCCGCGCTAACGATTGCGGGCTGCGTTGCGGTGCCGTTTTTCGGCCGTGGCCTCATTCCCGAATTGAAGGAAGGGCACTTCGTCGTCCACATGGCGGCGGTGCCGGGTACGTCCATCGAGGAATCGCTGCATGTCGGCGCACGTATCGCCGATGCATTGCTGAAATTGCCCGAGGTGCGGTCGGTGGCGCAGCGGGCAGGGCGGGCGGAGGAGTCCGAGGACACCTGGGGACCACACTACAGTGAGATCGAAATCGACTTGAAGCCGGGCTTGTCGGGCGACGACACCGAAAAGGCCGAAGTGGATATTCGACGGACGCTGGCCGGCTTTGTCGGCGTGAGCGCCTCCGTCATGACGTTTCTGACCGAGCGCATCGAGGAGACGCTCTCGGGATACACGGCAGCCGTTGTCGTCAACGTCTTCGGAAACGATCTCGACCTGCTCGATCGGAAGGCGCAGGAAATTGCCCAGGTATTGAATGAGGTACCTGGCGCGACCGATGTTCAAGTGCAGTCGCCGCCGGGCCTGCCGCAGCTCACCATTCGCCTCCGCAATCCCGATCTGGAACGTTGGGGGTTCGACGCGGTCGAGGTGCTCGAATTGATCCGTACCGCCTATCAGGGCGACGTCGTCGGACAGACCTATGAAGGCAACCAGGTCTTCGACGTCATGACGATTCTGGACGAAGCCAGCCGGGACAACATCACCAAGGTCGGCGACCTGCCGCTGCGCAGTCCAAGTGGTGTCTATGTGACGCTGCGACAGATCGCGGACATTTACCAGAGCTCCGGGCGCTACCAGGTTCTCCACGAAGGAGCGCGCCGCGTGCAGACCGTGACCGCCAACGTGGCAGGCACCGATGTGGTTTCGTTCGTTCGCGCCGCAAAGGCCAGGATCGCTTCGAAGATCCATCTTCCCTCCGGAGCGTACCTGCAGTTCGCCGGTGCAGCGGAGGCGCAAGCGCGCTCGCAGCGCGACCTCATCATCAATTCGCTGATCGCTGTGATCGGCATCATCCTGTTGCTGTCGGTCGTCACCCGGAATTGGCGCAACTTGCTGCTGGTCTTGGCGAACCTGCCGTTCGCTCTGGTCGGTGGTGTGCTCGCGGTTTTCGCAACCGGCGGGGTCTTGACCCTGGGCGCAATGGTCGGCTTCATCACGTTATTCGGCATCAGCCTGCGCAATTCGATCCTGATGATCGCGCACTACGAACATCTCGTTGAAGTCGAAGGTTGGCCGTGGGGATTGGAGGCCGCCATTGCCGGTGCCGCCGATCGGCTCACGCCGATCCTCATGACGTCGATCGTGACGGGGCTCGGCATCCTGCCACTCGCGATCGGGATGGACGAACCCGGCCGTGAAATTCAGGGGCCGATGGCGATCGTCATCCTGGGCGGCCTTGTGACGTCGATGGCGCTGAACCTCATCGTGCTGCCGACGCTGGCGCTGCGTTACGGGCGGTTTGAACGCAAAGCTGAGGAATTCGCTCGTCCGGCGTCATCTTATCATTCCAAGGCCGCCGAATGAGGAGCCTTGCGGAGGATTGTGTCGACGCGCTGGCAAATGCACTGATCCCGACGACGATCAGTTGCCTTTTCAGTGCTCGACGTAGTTCCGTAGCTGCGCGAGAAGCCGCGGCCATCCCGCATGCGCCTCCAAGCCTTCGGGCGTGAGACCCGAATGCGTCAGCCGGACGGTTGTCAGGCCGTCCTTTTCGGTCAAGTCGAAGCGGACCAGCGTTTCCGTTGGATTTGGCTGCCAGTCCGGCAGCCAGGTGAAGGCGAGCACATGAGGCGACTCGATCGCTCGGTATTCTCCCTTGACAGTGAAAGGCCGGCCGAAGCCGGTGCCGCTCATGCTCCATTTGCCGCCGACACGCAGATCGGACTCCACGTGAGTCGTCTGAAAGCGACCCTCGGTGCCCCACCACACCTTGCGCTGCTCTGGACTGGTCAGCGCTTCGAAGACGCGTGTGGCTGGTGCTTTGATGGTAATTTCCTGAATGATGTCTGTGTTTGTTGTGGTCATCGCTCGTCCTCGACATAGCGTTTCAGGTTTTGCAGCGTCTTGCCCCAATAGGCTTCATAGTCGCTGACCCAGGCGCTGACCGCACGCAGCGGCTCGGCACGGAGCATGCAAATTCGTGCGGTGCCTTTCTGTGTCATCGCAACCAGGCCGACCGTACGCAGCAGGCGCAGATGCTTGGAAATGGCCGGCCGGCTCGTACGGAATTGTGCGGCGATCTCGCCGACGCTGTAGGGGCGGTCCCGCAGCATTCCGAGAATCTCGCGCCGCGTCGGATCGGCGATCGCGCGAAATACCGCCTCCTGACGCTTGCGGCCTAATGTAACCATTTGGTTATAGTAACCGTGCGGTTACGAATGTCAAGCACACAGGCTGGAAACCGCGGCATTGGTCGCGCCGTAAAATCGCCGCGCCATCTACGTCAGGAACGGTTCCGGATGCTGCGCGCCGCAATCGCTATCGGGATTACCGCAACCAATTGCGATACGACCGCGAGCACCACGGTGGCGGTAACGGAGAAGTCGTAGAGCGCGCCAAGCGCCGCGCTGCCTGCGAACCAGGCAACGCCGAAAGCCGCACCGAAGACGCCGTAGGCTGAGCCCAGGCGCTCTGGCGGCACCATCTGCGCGACCGCGGCCTGCATGACCGATTCATGGGCGCCAAGTCCAATGCCCCACAATAGCGCCCCGACCAGCGAGAGCGTGAAGCCGCCGAAGAACGCGAGCGGTGCATAGATCGCAATGACGATCGTAACCGGGAGGAGGACAAGCAGGCCCATCCGGTCGAAAAGCTTGCCAATGATGAGCGAGCCTATACCGCCGGCTCCCATCGCCAGCGCGTAGAAAACGGCTATCCAGTCGTTCGCGACGAGCTGGCTCTGGCTGAAGCGCAGCGAAATCAGCGAGAAGTCGGCGAAGCCAAATCCAACAAGCCCGGCTCCTATGCAGTACCACCAATAGGCCGGCGGGTAGCGTCCGACCTGCGAGGCCTGCTGCTCCCGCTCGACGCTCCCGGCATTGGGAAAGCGCACGCGCGCGCCGAAGACGAGAAGCAGCGTGATCAGTGCGGGAGCGGCGAGGGATGCGAACGCGAGATGGAAGTTTCCCTTCCAGGCGAGCAGGCCTGCGACGGCCAGAGGGCCGATCAACGCGCCGAACTGGTCCATCGCCTCGTTGACGCCGAATGCCCAGCCGCGCCCCATCTCTTCGCCGGCCTGCGCCAGCATGACATCGCGCGGAGGATTGCGTGTCGCCCGGCCGATGCGCTCGAGCAGGATGAGGAGGGCAGCGACCGGCCAGCTTCCGCTCAAGGCAAGCGCAGGTACGGAGATCATCTGGACGATGTAGCCGACAAGCGTGATCGGCCAGTAGAGTCGGCTGCGGTCGGCCCAGCGGCCCGATACCAGTCGCAGCGCATAACCGAGAAACTCGCCGAATCCGGTGACCGAGCCGACGACGAAGCCGCTCGCGCCCAACATTCCCAGGAAAGGACCGGTGACGCTGCGCGCGCCTTCATAGGTCATGTCGGCGAACAGGTTCACCGCCCCGAACAGCAGAACGAAAGCGAGGCCAGACCTGGCCGACCAGATGCGCTGCGCTTGTTTGGGCACGGATCGCTCCGCTCGTTGTGGCCTAGGCGTAGTCGAAGAGGAACATGAACCCGAAGTCCATGTGCAGTTGCTGGTGACAGTGGAACAATGTCATTCCAGGATTATCGGCGACGAAGTCGAACTCGATCTCCTGGAAGCCTCCCAGCATCACGACATCCTTGAGGATGCTGGCCGTCGGCTTGCCGCCGATCGTCACGAGCTCGAAGCTATGCCGATGCAGGTGCAGCGGGTGGATGTCGTCGCTTGCGTTGCGGAATTTCAACCGATAGCGGCGGCCTTGGTGGATCGGGTAGGAGGGCTTCATGGCCTCCATCGAGAACGCCTTGTCGTTCAACGCCCACTGATTGAAGCCGTTCAGCGCGGCGTTGTGCTTGACGATGATGAACTCCATCGTCTCGTCCGGATCGGCCGGCGTCGCCGCGGCCTTGCCGAATTGCGTGCAATCCCAGCGGAACGCCTTCGGCTTGGTCCATTGCGGTTTGCCCTTGGCGCCCGCGTATTCGACGACGATTCCCATCCCGCGCTTGCGGTCGTCGTCGGCGAGATCGCCCATGATCCAGACGCCCGGATGGTTCATCTCGACCATTGCCGAGATGCGTTCGGCTGTGCCGAGCCAGAGCACCGGCACGTCCTTCGATGTCGGCACCGGGTTGCCATCGAGCGCGACGACCTTGAACGTGTGTCCCGGCAGCGCGAGGCTCCGAATCTCGCCGGCGCTGGCGTTCAGCACGTGGAACAGCACGCGTTCGCCTTGCTTGACGCGAATGGGCTCGCCACGGCCCAGCATCTTGCCGTTGATCGAGAACAGGTCGTAGCCGACCTCATATCCCTTCGTCTTTTCTTTCGCATCCTCGTCGGCCTTCTTGCCGATCGCCTGTAGCTCCTTGACCGGCTCGCCGGCGAGAAAATCCATCGCCATGTCGCCGCCGCGGCTGAAGGACGGTTCGAATTCCTTCAGCACGAGGAACACCTCGCGATCGTAGGCTCCGCCCTCGTTCTTCGGCTCGATGTAGACCGGCCCGACCTGGCCGGTGTAGGTGCCGCGACTGAGGTCGCCGCCGGCGACGACATGCGTGTGATAGAAGCGAAACCCTGCGGGCTTCGGTACGAACGAGATCCGCCGCATGCCATGCGGCGGGATGAAGGGCGTGCCTTCCTCTGCGGCGCCGTCCACATCGCTCGGGATCATCTGGCCGTGCCAGTGTACGAGCTCGGGCGTGTCGGTGTCGTTGTAGACGTCCACCACCGTGCGCTGGCCTTCCTTGAAGCGCAGCAGCGGGCCGGGGAATTGGCCGTTGTAGAGGGTCGTCGAGACGATGTGATCCGGCGCCAGTTCGGCAAGGCCTGTCGCGATCCGCAAGGTGTAGTCGGCTTTACCTTGTTTCTCTTGCGCGGTCTGTTCGGCGGCACGCGCCGGACGAGATGCCTGACCTGCCAGCGGGAGCAATGCGCTGTAAGCCAGAAGAGCGCGGCGGTCGATCATCGGAGGTCTCCCGGTTTCTTGAAACTGCGACCGCACAACACCGTCGGCTTTCGCTATCGGTCCCGATATCGTTGGTCGCGCCCGAGGCGCCCGCAAGCGCGATCATGCGACCGGAAACGCCAATCCTTCATCGCTTCGCCGGTGAACTCAACCCGTGAACTCAAAGAGGCATCGCATGGTTCCGGCGTCACTTCAGCGTGTGAAGCGCCCCTGCGTTATCGGATGGCTAGATCCCGGTTCTCGGAAATCACGGCTGTGACGAAATCCATCACGGCCCGCACCATGGGGGTTTTGCCGAGGTCGCGGTGAACCACGAGCCAGATGTCGCGCGCGAAGGATGGAACGCCATCATGAATGCGAACGAGGTCGCGATCTGCCTCCCCGAGAAAGCACGGCAAACCGACCACGCCCACGCCGGCGCGCGCGGCGATCAGGTGTTCTCCGATGTGGTTCAGTTCGCAGACCACAGGGCGCTTTCCGGCGATGCCCAGCAACCATGATTGTTGCGGCATGTCGGCGTAGCGCGGCTCAAACGCAATGAACTGCCAGCTTTTCGGCGCAGCGAGATGCGCATAGGAGCGGTGGGCATAGAGGCCGAAGGGCATGGTCCCGATCTTCCGGGTTACGCTGCCCGTTTCATCCGGCCGCACCAGCCGCACGGCAATATCGGCTTCGCGGCCGCTCAGCGAAACCTGCTGCCCCTGTGCGGAGAGCGAAAGCCGGATGTCGGGATAATCGGCCCGAAAGCGCGCCAGTTGCCCGACGAGAAGATGGGTTACAAGAACGGGCGGCGCGCTCAGCGTCACGCCGCCGGCAAGCGGCGTATGGGCGGCCTTCGCCAGCCGCGCGATGCCGTGAGCGCCTGCTTCCATTTCCCGCGCCCGCTCCAATACCTGCTTGCCAGCTGCGGTGAGGCGGCAGGATCGCGGCAGGCGATCGACAAGCCGAACGTCGAGCGCGGTCTCAAGCGCGGCGAGACGGCGGCTGACGGTGGCATGGTCTACCTTCAGCGTGCGCGCAGCACCGGAGAGCGTGCCGCTTTGCGCCACGGCGAGGAAATGCCGGATGTCTTCCCAATCGATCATGTGCGCGAAATCTCAGCTATCACTCGCATATATGCCGAATTTCCGCACGCAACACCCACGGGTACTCTGAGAGGAGGTCGATGCAACGGAGAGCAATGCCATGACAGGACAACGCTTCGGGGTG
>Ga0134125_10010916_pt1 | contig 10196 bp, 4 predicted proteins | sample KB31751_FD_96464 | JGI IMG/M metagenome (GOLD analysis project Ga0134125, IMG submission 96464) | Terrestrial soil microbial communities with excess Nitrogen fertilizer from Kellogg Biological Station, Michigan, USA - KB3-175-1 | ecosystem: Environmental > Terrestrial > Soil > Unclassified ... | reverse complement strand
GACAAGGCCTTCATCCATTCGATCTTCGACCGCGACCACCCCGGCACCGCCGAGGAAAATGTCATCAATGCCTTCGCGGACGCCGTGATCGCGCTCGACGATTCGGTGCCGACCGGCACCTATGTCGATATGTGCGCGCATCTGCCGGTGGTCGACCCGGAAAAGATCACGGTGCCGACGCTGATCATGCGCGGTCAGTGGGACGGCATCGCGAGCTTTGCCGACTTGATCGCGTTCTTCGAAAAGCTGCCCAATCCCGACAAGCAGTTCGCGGTGATGCCGGGCATTTCGCACGCGAGTTTTCAGCAGAAGAATTACGCGCTGGTCTATCATATCCTGCTGAGCTTCTTCACCCAGCCGGCCCCGATCTACCGGGGGTGAGAGTCCGCCCACACTTTCCTGCAAGGGCCGCTACTCACGCCAGAGTTTTAGATTTGTGCGCCCGGCGATGCGTTCAAAATCGGCGTCGGCCGATAGCATCGTAAGATCGTGTCGAAGGCAGAGCTGCGCCAGGAGAGCGTCGTGTGGTGCGCAATCGCGTCTATCCGCGGCCGATGGAAGCCTGAGTTCACTCCACGTCCTCGACCTTGTCCGGTCCGGTGCCGAACGCCTTCTGCGCGAGAGCCGCTTCGACGAACTGATCGATATCGCCGTCGAGCACGCCGCCGGTATTTGAGGTGGAGACGCCGGTGCGCAGGTCCTTCACCATCTGATAGGGCTGCAGCACGTAGGAGCGGATCTGGTGGCCCCAGCCGATATCGGTCTTGGCGGCCTGATCGGCGGCGGCCTTTTCCTCGCGCTTTTTCAGCTCCAGTTCGTAGAGCTTGGCCCGCAGCATCTGCCAGGCGGTCGCGCGGTTGCGGTGCTGCGACCGGTCGCCTTGCGAAACCACGGCAATGTTGGTCGGAATGTGCGTCAATCGGACGGCGGATTCGGTCTTGTTGACGTGCTGGCCGCCGGCGCCGCCGGAGCGCATGGTATCGACACGCACGTCGGCCTCGTTAATGTCGATCTTGATGCGGTCGTCGACCACCGGATAGACGGTGACGCTCGCGAACGAGGTGTGCCGCCGCGCATTGGAATCGAACGGCGAGATGCGCACCAGCCGGTGCACGCCGTTCTCGGTCTTAAGCCAGCCATAGGCGTTGTGGCCCTTGATCTCGATAGTGGCGGACTTGATGCCGGCCTCTTCGCCGCCGGTCTCTTCGATATACTCGACCTTGAAACCATGCTGCTCGGCCCAGCGCGCGTACATGCGCAGCAGCATGTTGGCCCAGTCCTGGCTCTCCGTGCCGCCGGCGCCTGCATGGACTTCGAGGTAGGTGTTGTTGGCGTCGGCTTCGCCCGACAGCAACGCCTCAAGTTCGCGGCGCGCCACGTCGGTCTTCAGCTTGCGCAGGCTTTCCTCGGCGTCGGCGATCACTTTCTGATCGTCTTCGGCCTCGCCGAGCTCGATCAGCGTCACCTGATCGTCGAGTTCCTGATCGATGCGAGAGAGCGCGTTAAGCTGGTCGTCGAGCGACGTGCGCTCCTGCATCACCCGGCTGGCGCGCTGCGGGTCGTTCCAGAGATTGGGATCCTCGGCCTGCCGATTCAGCTCGGCGAGGCGTACGCGCGCCTTGTCGACATCAAAGATGCCTCCTCAGCAGCCCAGCCGACTGCTTGATCTCGGCGACGATGTTCTGGATTTCGGAGCGCATGGCAAAAACTCAGGTCTCGCGAGTCGGGAACGACGCAGTCTATATCGTGCGGCGCCGGCGGCAAATCAATCGCCGCGCCTTACCAAAAACCATGCTCAATCTCAGTACAGTCCGCCGGTGCCGCTGCTGCGGATCGCGCGGTCGGCATCGGGCGACACCGCGACCGGGCCCGCGTCGGGAATGGGCTTGCCGTTGGCCGTATCGGTGCCGACGATCGAATAGCTGTCGGGCGGAGCCGTACCCGGCTTGAAGGCTTCGAGGATGACGCGCGGGTCGCCGGGCGGCGCGCGCATACCGGTCTTGGCGTCGACGCGAACCAGCTTGATGCCGGGCGGCATCGGGAACGGAATCGGCGGCTTATCGGCGAGCGCCACCTTGAAAAAATCCCGCACGATGGGCGCGGCATACTTGCCGCCGGTGGCACTGCGCGCGATCTGGCGCGGCTTGTCGTAGCCGAGATAAACACCGCAGACCAAATCCGGTGAAAAGCCGATGAACCAGATATCCTTGCTGTCGTTGGTGGTGCCGGTCTTGCCGGCGATCGGCTTACCCACCGCGCGCAAGGCCGTGCCGGTACCGCGCTGCACGACGCCCTCCATCATCGACACGATCTGATAATCGGTCATCGGATCGAGCACCTTCTGCTGGTGATCGATCAGGGTCGGCTCGGGTTGATCGTGCCAGCTCTTGGCGTCGCAGCCCTCGCATTCGCGCGGGTCGTGCTTGTAGATGGTGTGGCCGTAGCGATCCTGGATGCGGTCGATCAGCGTCGGAATGACCCGCCGGCCGCCATTGTCGAGCATCGCGTAGGCGTTGACCATGCGCATCAGCGTGGTCTCGCCGGCGCCGAGCGCGTAGGACAGATACGGCGGCATATTGTCGTAGACGCCGAACTTCTTCGCATACTCGGCAATCAGCGGCATGCCGATCGCCTGCGCCAAGCGCACCGTCATGACGTTGCGCGATTCTTCAAGGCCGAAACGCAATGTCGAGGGTCCGAAGAATTGCCCCTCGTAGTTTTCCGGCTTCCAGACCTCGCCGCCAACGCCGGTGTTGACCTCGATTGGCGCGTCCAGGATGATGGTCGAGGGCGTATAGCCGTTGTCGATCGCGGTCGCATAGACGATGGGCTTGAACGATGAGCCCGGCTGCCGGAGCGCCTGCGTGGCGCGGTTGAACTGGCTTTGGTCGAACGAGAAGCCGCCGACCATGGCGAGCACGCGGCCGGTGTGCGGATCTTCGACCACCATCGCGCCGGAGAGTTCAGGCACCTGACGGAGCCGATACTCGCCCTTCTGCTCCATCGGCTCGACGTAAATCACGTCGCCCGGCGCCAGCACCTCGCTCACCCGCTTGATCGGATGCGACGAACCTTTGGCGGGCTTCGCCCACTTGACGCCTTCCAGCGGCACAATTCCGGCATCACGCTGTTTGACCACGTTGCCGCCGGGATCGCGCGGCGGCTGCAGGCCGATCCGCGCCGACTGATCGCTCACGTCGAGCACGACCGCCATCCGCCATGGCGCGATGTCGGCCAGCGATTTCACATCGGCGAGTTTGATGCCCCAGTCGCCGCCGAGCGCGATTTTGGTGATTGGACCGCGATAGCCCTTGGTCTCGTCGAAGCTGACGAGCCCATTGACCATGGCCTTGCGCGCCTCGAGCTGCAGCTTGGGATCGAGCGTGGTGCGCACCGACAGGCCGCCCTCATACAGCTTCTTCTCGCCGTAGTGCTCGACCAGATAGCGGCGCACCTCCTCGGTGAAATATTCGGCCGCATATTCGTGCGTGTCCGGCGGCCGCATGGTGACGGTCAGCGGCTCCTTCTCCGCCTTGGCGCCGTCGGCAGCCGAGATGTAGCCGTCATCGACCATGCGCTCGATCACGTAATTGCGCCGCGCCACCGCCTCGTCGTGACGGCGAAACGGATTGTAGTTGTTCGGGCCCTTGGGCAGACCGGCCAGAAAGGCGGCCTCCGCAATCGTCAGCTCGTGCACCGACTTGTTGAAATAGAGCAGCGACGAGGCGGCGATGCCGTAGGCGCCATAGCCGAGGTAAATCTCATTGAGATAGAGTTCGAGAATCTTGTCCTTGGGGTAGGCGCGCTCGATCTTGAGTGCGAGCAGCATTTCCTTGATCTTGCGATCGAACGTCACCTCGCTCGACAAAAGGAAATTCTTCGCCACCTGCTGAGTAATGGTGGACGCGCCCTGCGGATGGCGACCCTTGCCGTAATTCTGCACGTAGGACAAAGCCGCGCGCGCGATGCCGGATATATCGATGCCGGGATGCTCGTAAAAATTCTTGTCCTCGGCGGCGATGAAGGCGTGCTTGACGAGATTCGGAATCGCCTGGATCGGCAGATAGAGCCGCCGCTCCTTGGCGTATTCGGCAAGCAGCGAGCCGTCCGCGGCGTGGACGCGCGTCATCACCGGCGGCTCGTAGTCCTGCAGCTGCGAGTAATCCGGCAGGCCTTGCGAGTAGTGCCACAGCATGCCGGCAACGCCCGCCACGCCGACCAGGAACACGGTTGTTCCTGCGGCGAACAGGAAGCCCAGGAAACGCAACAGCAGTCTCATGAATTGCGTCCCGCCCCTTGCGGGCTGCCACTCGCGCGCAGCCAAGTCACCCGCCGCTCCATCGCAGCGGCACAGATTGGCGGAAAAGGCTTGCGCCCGCCAGAGCGCCCCCGGTTTAGAGGCTGTGGTCGCTCGGTTTTTTGTTCAAACTGAGGCCATTCCGGCATCGTGGCCCCCCTTAGTTTGCGCCGGTTTTAACGCCCGCGATGCGCGTGGACAGGTACGTATCAACCGCCTTGGCGATCGAATCGGCGGTCCGGTCCCGCCACGTGTCGGACATCAGCGACCGCAGATCCTCGCGATTGGAGACGTAACCCAGTTCGACCAGGACAGAGGGCACGTCCGGGGCCTTCAACACGCGGAACCCGGCGGCTTTGATCGGCGCCTTGTGCAGCCGCGCCACGGCCTTCATGTCGCTGACCACGTCGCGCGCAAACTGCATCGAAAATGACTTGGTTTCGCGCTGCGCCAGATCGATCAGGATCCCGGCGACATCGTTCGGCTCCGACTTCAGATCGACACCGGCGATGACGTCGGCGCCATTTTCCTTGTCCGCAAGCTCCGCGGCCTGGGCGTCGGAGGCCTTATTCGACAGCGTATAGATGGTTGCGCCCTGTGCGGTGCCCTCTTTGCGCGGCAGCGAATCGGCATGAATCGAAACGAACAGCGACGCGCCGGCATTGCGCGCGATGTGGACGCGCTCGTTGAGCGGCACATAGGTATCGTCGTTGCGAGTCATGAGCACGCGGAACTTGCCGGATCGCTCGATCCGCTCGCGCAACCGCTTGGCGAAGTCGAGAACGATGTCCTTCTCTGTCTGGCCGCCCGGAGCGATCGTGCCGGTGTCGATACCGCCATGGCCCGGATCGAGCACCACCAGAGGACGCGGATCGGCGTTCTTTGCCGGCGGCGGCTGCGGCGGTGCCGGCTGTGCCGCCAGCAGCCGATCCTCGGTCGCAATCTCGTGCAGGAAACTCTGCCGATCGGTTGGAACAAGGTCGAGGACCAGCCGCGCGGGGTCACCCGCCGCGGCATCCATCACATAGGCTTTGTCGACCCGTACCGGTTTCGTCACGTCAAGCACGATGCGTGAACCGCCCTCCATCATCAGGCCGAAGCGGAAGGCCTTGACCAGGCCGCGCCCGGACTGGCCGGCTTTGGGCGCCAGCTTGAAGGTCACCTGGGGGATATCGACGACGACTCGATAGGGGTCGGCGAGCGTGAAGGCGTGCAGTTCGATCTTGCGCGTGAGATCCATGACGAAGCGGGTGTCCGCCTCGCCACCGCCCAGCCGAACGTCGGTCGCCTCGGGGAATGAGTCGGCTGCCGATGCCGCGCCGGGCCCGCTTAGCCACACCGCGGCGGCCGTAGACAAGGCCAGTAGCACCGCGCTTACCGCCCGACCGGCCATCGGCCCCGACCCCTCGTGTCCGCGCTAATCCATTAGGGACGCGTGGTTAATCCAAACTTAACTGTCGGCAGAAGGCGCCTTTCGGCAAAACGATTGTGGCGTTTTTCGCCATCCTGCCACAGGCCGCTTGCCAATTCACCGCCAAGCGCCTTATGAAGAACGTGCTGACGGTGAAAGGTCCCGGTTGCGTCGCGTAAGGGCACCCGGCAAGTCGTTGAGCTTAAGTCCGCCGCGATCGTCTCCCAAAGGATGATGACGGGAGCGAGGCGGACGCCACGCTTGATCCCCCTCCGGCGCCCTAGTCCGACTAGGTGTGGCGCTGCGGAACATGGAACAGGCAAGCGACGCCGAGCCCGCAGGAAGAGGACAACCGGAGCCTCGCGCGTGATGCGGCGCTCAGCGGTCTCAAGGACCGCCGACACGGGATCGCGCAGGTGCCGTCAGCGAAAGAACCTGCGGTAGCGCCCCGCGCTGCCGCTTCACCATGCGGTTTGGAGTTCATGGTCGAGGCGCATTTCACAGGTCGATCGTGTTTGGCGAGTTGCGCCAGGTCGGCGCCGGCTCGTTGGCCGGTCAAGGCTGTGCGCGCTCGCGAATTCCGATCCGTGCATCTTCACCGACAACAGGGCCGCGCACTGTCCGCCCCCGCCGATGCGGCGTGGATTCGGCGGCACACCGGCCCGCGTGAGATATTCAAATGGCCAACAAAATGCTCATCGACGCCACCCATCCGGAAGAGACCCGGGTGGTGGTGCTGCGCGGCAACCGCGTCGAGGAGTTCGATTTCGAATCCGCGCAACGCAAACAGCTAAGAGGCAACATTTACCTGGCGAAAGTGACGCGCGTTGAGCCGTCACTGCAGGCCGCATTCGTCGATTACGGCGGCAATCGCCACGGATTTTTGGCGTTCTCCGAAATCCATCCGGACTACTATCAGATCCCGGTCGCAGACCGGCAGGCGCTGATCGAAGAAGAGCGGCGCGCCCACCGCGCCGCCGATGACGAAATCGACCGCAAGTCGCGGCATCGCGGCCGTTCCAGACACTCCGCATCGCGGCACCGCGACGACGTCGTCCGTGGCGAATTGCCCGAAGCTGCGGCGGGCGAATCGACCCCGGCAGAGCCCGGCCAGATCGGCGGCGACGACGCTGAGCACCATGCCGAGATCCATCCGGCCGCCAATCAATGGGACGCCTTGCCTGAAGATTTGTCTGGCGATCAAACGTCCCCTCCCGACGAGCCCACCGACGCTGGGACAGTTGCACACGAGCCGGCCCCGCACGAAGCCGACCGCGAGATGCCCTACACGTCCGACTTCGTCGCGACCGGGGCGGAGCTTCCGGAACACACCATACCGCCAGCTGATATCCCGGCCTCCGAAACGACGGTTGCGCCCGAGGCGGCTCCGTTCGAAGACGCGACAGACGCCGTTTCCGACGAGACTGGCGAAAGAGGCGACACCACCGAGGTCGCCCGCACCGGCACCGACGATCACGACGGCGCCGACAACGGCGATGCCGAGGACGGCGAGAACGGCGAGAACGGCGAGGAAATCGTTGAATCGGTCGGCGGTTCCGATGCCCTTGAAGAAGTGCCCGATCGTGCGCCGCGTTATCGCCGCCAGTACAAAATTCAAGAAGTCATCAAGCGCCGCCAGGTCATGCTGGTACAGGTGGTCAAGGAGGAACGCGGCACCAAGGGCGCAGCGCTCACCACTTACCTGTCGCTCGCCGGCCGCTATTCGGTGCTGATGCCCAATACGGCCCGCGGCGGCGGCATCTCGCGCAAGATCACCAGTGGCGAAGATCGCAGCCGGCTCAAGGAAATCGCCCAGGAACTTGAAGTGCCGGAAGGCATGGGCGTGATTCTGCGTACCGCGGGTGCGAGTCGCACCAAGACCGAGATCAAGCGCGACTTCGAATATTTGCTGCGACTATGGGAGACGGTGCGCGATCTGACGTTGCGCTCGACAGCGCCCAAGCTCGTCTATGAAGAGGGCTCGCTGGTCAAACGCTCGATCCGCGACCTCTACTCAAAAGACATCGATGAAGTCGTCGTCGCCGGCCCCGAGGCCTACGAGGAGGCCAAGGACTTCATGCGCATGCTGATGCCGAGCCATGCGCGCAACGTGAAGCTTTATCCGGACACGCAGCCGCTGTTGTCGCGCTACGGCGTCGAAAATCAGCTCGACGCCATGTTCTCGCCGATCGTGCAGCTGCGGTCCGGCGGCTATATCGTGCTCAACCAGGCCGAGGCGCTGGTCGCCATCGATGTGAACTCCGGCCGCGCCACGCGCGAGCATCATATCGAGGACACCGCGCTCAAGACCAATCTTGAGGCGTCGGAGGAAATCGCCCGCCAACTGCGCTTGCGCGATCTCGCCGGTCTGATCGTGATCGACTTCATCGACATGGACGAGAAGCGCAACAACCGTTCGGTTGAGCGCCGGCTGAAGGAATGCCTCAAGCAGGACCGCGCCCGCATCCAGGTCGGCCGCATCTCGCATTTCGGCCTACTGGAAATGTCGCGGCAGCGCATCCGCGCCAGCGTGCTGGAAAGCTCGACCGAGAAATGCCCGTATTGCGGCGGCTCGGGCCACGTCCGCTCGGTTTCGTCGCTGGCGCTGCAGGTGTTGCGCGCGCTCGAAGAGCAGTTGATGCGCGGCGCAACGCATAATCTCATCGCCCGCACCCGCCCCGATGTGGCGCTCTACGTGCTCAATCAAAAGCGCGCACACTTGCGCGCGCTCGAAGAGCGGTTTGCCATCACTCTCACCATCTCGGCCGACGAGAGCGTGAGAGCGCCGCAGGCTTTCATCATCGAGCGTGGCGAACAGGTCCACACGCCGGAAGCGGCACGCGCGCTCGCCGAGCAGGCGCAGCCGGTCGCGGTCCCGCTTGAGGAAGAAGACGATCTCGAAGAACCCGCAATCGCCGACGGCGAAGCGGGCGACGAACAGGCCGCCGCCGAGGACAACGGCGAGCAGCGCGAGGGCGGACCACGCCGCCGCCGCCGCCGTCGCCGCGGACGCGGCGGACGCGAGGAAAGTCACGCCGGCGACGAAGCGCCGGCGCCCGGCGAGATGGCCGCACATGACGCGGCCGATGAGGCGGAAGGCGAGGCGTTCGCCGAGTCCGAAGGAGACATCCAGGCCGACGACGGTGCGCAGGCCGGCGAGGCGCAGGACGGATCGCAGTCTCACGAGCGCCAAGATCGTGGCGAGGCGCGTGACGACCAGCAAGGCGAACGGCGGCGGCGCCGCCGCGGTCGCCGCGGTGGGCGGCGCAATCGCCATGAGCGCGATCACAACGGCGATAACGGGCATGATTTGCAGAGCCGCGACGAACAGCAGCCGCACGGCGAATTTCTGCAGCCCGATCTCGATGCGCCGGCCGCCGCAGAGCCCGAATTGAAGGGGGCGGTTGCCGACCTCGATGCCGCACCGCAAGATGCGGCTCCCCCGCCCCCGCCATACGAGCCGCCGTTCGTGGCGTCCGTACCCCCGCAAGCCTCGGCACCGGCCGCGGAGTCGGAACCTGCACCGCAACGGCGGCGCTCGACCGTGCGCGAGCAGGCGCCGGTTTCGACGGGCGGCGAGGGATCCACACCACCGCCTCTGCCCGTGGCTCCAAGCCCCGCGCCCGCACCCGTGATCACCGAGATCGATGAAGGCGAAAGCGCCAATCGGCCGCGCCGCTCCGGGTGGTGGTCGCGCCGTTCCAGCGGCGGCTAAGCGCGACATGCAAAGCGGCTGGGCCGACGCCGACGCCGAGGCGCTCGTCGCGCGCGCCGGCCAATCTGGCATCGACCGCGATCTGGCGCTGCGGGTCTACACGACGCGGCTCCTCGGCCGCGATCCCAAGCTCGTCCTGCATGGCGGCGGCAACACGTCGCTGAAGGCGCGCGCGCGCGACCGTTTGGGCGACGACGTCGATGTGCTCTACGTCAAGGCGACCGGCGCCGACATGGCGGACATCGAACCGCAAGGATTTTGCGCCGTCCGGCTCGAGCCGATGCGCAAGCTGCGCGCCCTTGAGCGCATCGGCGACATCGAACTCGTCGCCATCGAACGGGCCAACCTGCTCGATCCGGCCGCACCGAATCCGTCCGTCGAGATGATGCTGCACGCGTTCCTGCCGCACAAATTCATCGATCACACCCATGCGACCGCGGTGCTCAGCGTCATCGATCAACCCGACGGCGAGCAAAAATGCGCCGATGTTTTCGGCGGGCGGCTAGGCTTTGTGCCCTACGTCATGCCGGGCTTCGGGCTCGCCAAAAAAGCCGTCGCGGTATTCGAGCGGGACAAGCCGCGCGACGGACTGATCCTGAGCAAGCACGGCATCGTCACCTACGGGGACGATGCCCGCGAAGCCTACGAGCGCATGATCGAAATGGTGTCGCTCGCCGAAGCGTTCATCGCGCGCCACCGCAAGTCGGTCGCCGCTGGGGCGCCGGCACAGCGAGAGACGGCCGCGCTCGCTGCGATCGCGCCGATCGTGCGTG
>Ga0134125_10010915_pt1 | contig 10197 bp, 12 predicted proteins | sample KB31751_FD_96464 | JGI IMG/M metagenome (GOLD analysis project Ga0134125, IMG submission 96464) | Terrestrial soil microbial communities with excess Nitrogen fertilizer from Kellogg Biological Station, Michigan, USA - KB3-175-1 | ecosystem: Environmental > Terrestrial > Soil > Unclassified ... | reverse complement strand
GCCATCCCTGAAGGCGGCTCGGCGCTCTGGGTGTTCGCGCTGCCCGACAGCAAATAGGCGCCGCCGCCAGCCCGCTGGTCATGGCGCGAAGCTTCTGGGCCGTGCTCGCCGCGCTGGCTTTGGCCGGCGCGGCGACGGCCCAGACGCCGTACGTCCCCGACGAATGGCGCTACGGCCGCCATGCCAGCGAGGGCTCGCTCAGCTACTGTATCGACAAGCGCGATCCCGACTGGCCGGTGGCGAGCGAGATCGGCCAGGCGATCGCCGGCGCGCTCCTGCTGCAAGGAAAGCCCTTCGTGATCGAGGATGTGACGGTCGGCGACGATATCGATGTGCTCTATCACACGCTCCTCGACAGCTGCGATCTCTATCTCGGATTCAAGCTCATCCCCGACACGCTGCCCGACTGGCTGACCGTCACCCGCCCCTATTACCGCACGCGCTATCTGCTGGTGGCGAAGAAGGGCGGCCCCGCCGCGCTCGCCGATCTGCCGCGCGCGAGCGCGATTGCCGCGACCCTGGGCACGGCCGCCGATCTCAGGCTGGTGCAATATCTGATGGCGCTGCCAGCGGCGCAGCGCTGGCCGCGCTACCCGATGGCGACCGACGAGGCCGCCTTGCGCGCCGTCCTGTCCGGCTCGGCCGCGGCGGCGCTGGTCTGGGCGCCGGGCTTGTGGGCGCTGCAGCAGCTGGATCCGGTCTTCGGCACTCTGGCGGCGATCGATCCGAAGCCGCTGGCCGAGACGCGCATCGAGGTCGGCGCGGCGCTCCTCGGCAAGGAGAGCTATCTGCGCAGCGCGGTCGATCAGGCGATCGCCTCCCTGCTCGCCGACGGCAGCCTCGCGGCCATTCTCGCGCGCCACCATTTCCCCGCGGATCCGCCCGCATGAGCGCCGCCGTCGCCGTCGAGGCGCTGGTGAAGCGCTATGGCCGCACCGTAGCGCTCGACGGGGTGAGCTTCGCCGTCGCCGCCGGCGAGATGTTCGCGCTGCTCGGGCCCAACGGCGCCGGCAAGAGCACGCTGCTGCATATTCTCTGCACCCTCCTCAAGCAGGATGGCGGAAGCGCGCGCATCGCCGGCATCGAGGTGCGGGACAATCCCCTCGGCGCCCGCAAGCATCTCGGCGTCGTCTTCCAGGAGCCGAGCCTCGACGTCCGGCTGACGCTTTGGGAGAATCTCGAATTCCACGGTCTCGTCTATGGCGTGCCGCTGTCGGTCAGGCGGGCGCGCATGGAGGAGATGCTGCATCTGGTCGAGCTGTGGGACTGGCGCCAGGCGCTGGTCCGCACCCTCTCGACCGGCATGAAGCGCCGGCTCGAGATCGCCCGCGCCCTCATCCACGATTCCTCGATCCTGTGCCTCGACGAGCCGACGGTCGGGCTCGACGCCCAATCGCGCGAGCGCATCTGGAACTATCTCGCGCAGCTGCGCGAAAAGCGCGGCATCACCCTCCTCGTCACCACCCATTACATCGAGGAGGTCGAGCCGTGCGATCGCATCTGCGTCATCGATCGCGGCCGCATCCTGGCCGAAGGCTCCCCGGCCGCGCTCAAAGCCGCGCATGGCAAGGCGTTCTTGCGCGTCATCGGCCGCGACGAAGCGGCCGAAGCCGACCTCCTCGCCCAGTACGAGTCGCGCGCCAGCCGCCACGGCGCCGACATCCTGATCGAATCGAGCGGCAACGCCTTCGTCGAAAGCTTCCTCGCCGCCAATGCCGGCAGGATCAAGCGGCTCTCGGTCGAGGAGCCGAGCCTCGAGACGGTATTCCTGTCGCTCACCGGCCGCGAGCTGCGCGACCAGGCGGCCGGCGCCCGCGAGCGCACCTTTCAGTTCGGCAAGCAGGGCGGCGAGCACACGCGATGACGGATGTGACCCGGGACTCCGCCGTTTCGCAGCCGCTGCTCGGCATTCTCGGCGGCATCTACGCGATCTGGCTGCGCGAGGTGAAGCGCGCCATCCGCGACCGCGGCCAGCTCATCGGCGGCGTCATCCGGCCGTTGCTCTATGTGCTGATCATGGGCATCGGCCTCAACCCCTATTTCCGCGGCGAGATCTATGGCGAGGTGCGCTTCGTCGTTCCCTACACCTACCTGCAGTTCCTGTTCCCGGCGGTGATCGCCCTCAACATCATGTATACCTCGGTGCAGAGCGCGGTCTCGACCATCTGGGACCGCGAGTTCGGCTTTTTGCGCGAGGTGCTGGTTTCGCCGATGCCGCGCTGGGCGGTGCTGCTCGGCAAGATCCTGGGCGGCACCACGGTCGCCCTCTTCCACGGCACGCTCGTGCTGGCGCTCGCCCCCTTCGCCGACCTGCCGCTCTATTGGCGCGACATCGCGCAAGGGCTCGGCCTCATGTTCCTCCTGGCTTTCGGCTTGACCTCGCTCGGCGTCGTCATCGCCAACCGGGTGCGCAGCTTCGAGGGCTTCGGCGTCTTCTCCAACGTCGTCATCCTGCCGCTCTATTTCACCTCGAGCTCGATCTTCCCGCTCGATCCGTCGCTGACCGCGGCGCAGATGCGCGTGATCTATCCCGAATGGCTGGTGCTGCTGGTGCGTTTCAACCCGGTCACCTACGCCGTCGACGCGTTGCGCGGCGCCTTCGTGCATTACCATCAGTTCGCGCCGAGCCTGGGGCCGCTGATCCTGGTCGGCGTGGCGGCGCTCTGCTTCGGCATCGCGCTGCGCGACTTCACCCGGAGCTGATCCTCGCGATGAACGCCAAGCTCAGGCGCGACCTCCTCGCCTCGCTGCTGGTGCTGACGCCGCTGGCGCTCATCTATCTGCTGCCGCCCGACACCTCGCTCGCCGAGGCCCGCAAGGCCGGCGCGCTCGGCGCCTGCGTGCCCGAGCGCTACGCGCCGCTGGTGACCGGCGATCCGGCAAAGCCCGGCATCGAGATCGAGCTGCTGCAGGCGCTGGCGAAGGCGCTCGATCTCAGGCTCGAGACCAGAGTCGAGCCGGCCATGGCGCGCGATTTCAATCCGCGCAACTGGCGGCTCACCCGCGCCGAGTGCCAGGTGATCGCCGGCGGCATCGTCGGCTCCGACGCGACGCGCGGCTTCCTCGACACGACGCCATCCTATGTCGAGAGCGGCTGGGCGCTGATCGCGCGGGACCCGGCGGCGGGAATCGAAAACCGGCGCGTCGGCGTGCTGACCAGCCTCGCCACGCTCGACCGCGTCGATCTCGCGAGCGCGCTCAGGGCGGAACATGCCGAGGCGGTGATCGTCCCCAGCGCCGCAGCGCTCGTCGCCGGCCTCGCCGACAAGAGCTTCGCAGCGGCCGTGACCGAACGGCTGCTTGCCCAGAGCCTGAGCCTGCCGCCGGGCTGGCAGGTGACGCCGCTGCCCGGCTCGCTCGGCCATGTGCCGCTCGTGCTCGGCCTGTGGAAGGGCGATCTCACCTTGAAGCGCGCGCTCGTCGGCGCCTTCGATCGGCTCGATCGTGCGGGGACGATCGCCGCCATCCGCGCCCGCTATGGGGCTGCACCGCTAGGGCAATATCGGCTGAGGTCGAACCGGGACGGTTCGACCTCAGCCGAAGAAATTGCCCGCTCCTTTAAGAAGGTAGAGCAGCTCTATCCGAGCAAATGGAATCGCTTTGCGATTCCATTTGATCGGATGCTGCTCTAGTGGCGCAGCAATAGGCCGGCGAGCAGCGCTTCGCCCGGCGCCAGCAGGCGGCCGATCAGGCCGAACCAGGCCAAAGCCAGCATCAGGAGCCCGGCAACGGTGCGCGCCCGGATCAGCAAGCGCGCCAGCGCCGGACTCGCCGCCTGCAGCAGCAGGCCGCCGGTGAAAGGCGGCAGCGGCAGCAGATTGGCGAGGGCGAAGCTGATCGCCAGCGGCCCCGACACCGTCACCAAGGCGAAGAGCGTCTCGGCGCCCGTCTCGGGCAAATGGGGCAGCAGCGCCGCGCGCAGGAAAAGCAGCAGCGGGACGAGCGCCACAACGGCGCCGAAGCCGGCCACCACCGGCAGCAGCAGCGCGGGCCGGCCGCCGCGCAGCGCCGCCTCGTCGATGGCGATCGGCTTCACCCAGCCGACCGAGAAGAACAGCGCCGAGAGCAGACCGATCAGATCGAGATGGACCATGGGGTTGAGGGTGCAGCGCCCGTCATGTCGCACGCCCTTGTCGCCGAGCGCCGCGGCGGTGGCGGCAACGGCGCCGCCATGCACGGCGAGGATCGGCAGCAGGATCGCGAGGCGGAGGAGGAGCTGCTGAACCGTGTAATCGTACAAGCTATTTCTTCAGCGACATGGACTGCTGCCCTGCATCCTCGAGGGGCAGCTCCGAGCTCCCCGGCGCGTAGCCGTTGCGACTCAGGATGTAGGCGGCGAGATCGGTATAGGTCTGCGGGCTGAGCTGGCCCGGCCGGTCGGGCGGCATCTTGATCTTCATGTAACCGACCAGCGCATAGGCGGTGCCGGAACCCCAATGCTGCGCGAAATAGGAGCCTTTCAACGGCGCGCCGCCGAACTCGCCGTCATCGAGATTGGCACCGTGGCAATCCTGGCAATTGCGCTGATAGTCGGTCTCGCCGCGCGCCGCCTGCTCGGCGGTGAAGGAGGCCGGTGCCGTCTGCGCCAGGGCGGCCGCGGACCCGGCGAGCAGCAGAACGGTCGAGCCGAGCGGCCACATCATCTTGTTCACAGGGCACCTCAGCGATTCATTGCGGCCTTGGTGCGCCGCACCACGTCGGACGGAAAGGACTGGACGCGGCGCAGCAAAGCCTCGATCTCCGCGGCGGTCGCCGGATTGATCTCGAGGCCGATCTTGCGCGCATCCTCGAGCAGCTCCGGATCCCTCATGCTGGCATCGAAGGCGGCGCGGAGGACGGCCGCGCGCTCGGGCGCGAGACCGGGCGGCGCCACGAACGGCCGTCCCAGCACGTCGCGCGCAAGCAGCAGCTCGAGCGCCTGGCGTTCCGCCTCGTCATGGGCGAGCGAGGTGGCGAGCGGCACATCGGGCAAATCGGGATGCGGCGTGAGCGCGGTCTGGAACAGCAGATTGACCTTCTTCTGCGCCAGCCAGTCGGGCTTTTCCGATTTGAGGGCCACCCAGGCCCAGTAGCCGATGCCCTCGACCTCGCCGCTTTCGAGGGCGAGCTCCGCATTGCCCATGGTGGCGTAGCCCGAGACGATCTTGAAGCGCGTGCCGATCAGCCCGTTGAGGGCGGCGGGAATGAGCTGATTGTCCGATCCCGCCGATGTCGAGGCGATCAGCAGCTCGTGCTGGAAGAGATCGCGCGCCGTCTTGACCGCCGCCGTATGCCAGGCGATGGCGAGCGAGCTCTCCTTGTTCATGCTGCCGATCCAGGTGAAGGCGAGCGGGTCGAAATCGAGCGCCTCGCTGCCGAGCATCGCCTCGAAGGGCAGGCCGCGGCCGATCGTGCCGATGGTGAGCCCGTCCTTGGGCGCCGATACCGAGAGGTAGCGCGCGGCGATGATGCCGCCGGCACCCAGCATGTTCTTGACCACGAAGACCGGCTTACCCGGCAGATGCTTCGGCATGTGGCGCGCCAGGAGCCGCGCATAGATGTCGTAGGTGCCGCCGGCGCTGCTATAGACGATGAGCGTGACCTGCTTGCCCGCGAGGCTCCATGGCGGCTCGGCGCCGCTTGCGGCCGGTGCGGCCGCGAGCAGCGCCGCTGCCACCAGCAGGGGCGCCAATCGGCGGCGGAGTCGGCCTGCGAGGAATCGTGCCTGCACGAGACTGCCTCCCTGGCTCGAGCGCGCGGCGGCGACACCGGCACAGCGTCGAGCTGGCAATTGAAGTCGCTTTTTAGAGGGACCAGCATAGCACGAGAAAAAGCCGGATCGACAGCCAGCCCCGCGACTACAGGAGGGTCGACGGCAAATGACCGACGCGCCCGATATCGGCGAGGCGCTGCTTCACGAGATGGCGGCGCGCATCTCGCGGCGGACGGGGTGACGCAGCGGCTGCGGCGGCGCGGGCCGGCGCCCCACCGCCCGCCCGAGCAGGCGGACGAGCCAGATCGGAGTCGCGATGAGGCCGATCACCAGCCCGATGCCGCAGGCGGTGACGCCGACATAGAGCCAGCCGATGGCATAGAGCAGCAGGGCGAAAGGCGCGATCAAACCGAAGCAGGCATAAACCAGCTGGCGCCAGGGCGTGTCCAACCTGGCTGCCATCGACAAGGCGTCCCACACCATCTCCGCATCCCGCTCGAGCCCATCGCCGCAGCCGGTGCAATAGCATGCGCGGGTTGCGCGGCGCTTGCGGCGGATGGTCACCCGACGAGACGCAATGCCGGACTGGAATACCGCTCGCCGTCGGTGTCGGTGTGACCGCCGTCACGGTCACGACTCGCCGGACGCCTCATACTGATGGGTAGGTGCGGCGGCGATTTTAAGTCGCTGGCCGCACCTTGCGCGTTTCGAGGGCGGAGGGTGCGATGCGGGAGCTTTATGTCGATTTTAGCCGCGACTGGCGGCGCTGGAGCAAGGCCGAGCGCTTGAGCGCCGGGCTGCTGCTCATGATGTCGCTGGCCGGCAGCGCCGCCCTGGTGCTGGGCTAGGGTCTGCTTGACGGACCGCTGGGACGGGCGGAAAATCCCGACCGGACGGCGCTTTTGGGACGAGCAGCCATGCCGGTGCAGCCAAGACCCTCGCTGATGACCCGACGCTCGGTGCTGGCGCTGGCCGGCGCCGCCGCTTCCGTCCCCTTGCTCGGCCTGCCTGCTTTCGCCGACGAACGCCTCACCTTCGCCGATCTGTGGACGCCCGATTTCGATTTCTCGGCGATGGCGCAGCGCCTCGCCGGCGCGCCGATCGAGATGCGCGGCTATATGGCGCCGCCCTTGAAGCCCGAGATTCCCTTCTTCGTGCTCACCCGAGAGCCGACCGCGGTCTGTCCCTTCTGCGACAGCGTCGCGACCTGGCCCGACGACATCATCCTGGTGCTGCTCGCGAGGCCGGTGCATGCCATCGCCTATGACCGGCCGATCCGCGTCAGCGGTGTCCTCGACATCGGCACCGAGACCGACGAGGCCACCGGCTTCGTCAGCCGTGCCCGCCTGCGCGACTCGAAATACATCAAGCTCTGAGTGCCCGTGATCGCGCCGGAGCTCGCCATCCGGCAGCTGCTCGTTCGCTATGCCGACAAGGGCGCGTGGGTGACCGCCCTCGAGATCGAGGAAGCGCGGGTGCGACCCGGCACCTTGCTGGCCGTGACCGGCCCCTCCGGCTCCGGCAAATCGACCCTGCTCTATGCCCTTTCCGGGCTGCTGGTGCCGACGCGCGGCGAAGTGCTGTGGGACGGGGAGGACATCCGCGCCCAGCCCGAATCGGCGCGCGACCGCTGGCGCCGCCGCACGGTGGGATTCGTCTTTCAGGATTTTCATCTCCTGCCCGAGCTGACGCCGCTGCAGAATGTGCTGCTGCCGGCCGGGTTCGAGCGCGTCGCGGCGGGGTCCGCCATCCGCGCCCGCGCCGCCGAGCTTCTCGCACGCTTCGGCGTGCCGCCGCGCCGCTCCGGGGTCGGCACCCTGTCGCGCGGCGAACAGCAGCGCGTGGCGCTGGCGCGGGCACTCCTGTTCGATCCGCCGGTGATTCTCGCCGACGAGCCGACCGCGAGCCTCGATGCGGAGTCCGGCGCGCTCGTCATCGGCTGGCTGGTACGGCTGGCGCGCGAGGAGGGACGCACGGTGATCACGGTCAGCCATGACCCGACGCTGATCGCCGCCTGCGACGCGCGGCTCGCCCTCGATCACGGCCATGCCGCAGCACCGGCCCGGCAGACGGCGACCGCCGACTGACTTGCCTCGGCCGCCGCTCGGTGCCTAAGCTTTCGCCAAGACTTAAAAAACGTTGGGAGGAAACCATGGCCCGGCACCGCACCCGGATTCTGGCGACGCTCGCCTGCCTTCTCCTCGCAGGGACCGCCTGGCCGGCGCAGGCGCAGCGCGCCGACACATACAAAATGAACGTCAACCGTGACCGGCTGCTCAACGCGCAGAACGAGCCGCAGAACTGGCTCCTGATGAATGGCGACTATGCCTCGACGCGCTATTCCAAGCTGACCCAGATCAACCGCGAGAATGTGAAGAACCTCCGCATGGTCTGGGCGATGGCGCTGGGCGGCATGCAGGATGTCGGGCAGAACGGGCCCGAGAACGAAGTCAATCCGCTCGTCGACAACGGCTTCATGTACACGACCGACGGCTGGGGCACGGTCTACAAGATCGACGCCCGCGCGCCCAACAAGGGCGAGTTCGTATGGGAGAGCGATTCGGGCGTGCAGCATGAGGGGCTGGCGCCGCGCACGCGCGGCATCGCGCTGTGGGAGGATCTCGTCATCGCCAATCTGCCGGACGGTCGCGTCATCGCCATAAACCGCGACTCGGGCGAGATCGTCTGGGACGTGAAGGTGGCCAAGGTCGACGAGTTCGGCACCCGCGAGGCCTTCTTCACCGCGCCCCTCGTCGCCGAAGGCAAGGTGATCGTCGCCAACGGCGCCGGCGATGCCGGCACCCGCGGCTGGCTCGCGGCACTCGACGCGAAGACCGGCAAGGAGCTGTGGCGCTGGTACTCCGTGCCGAAGCCGGGCGATCCGGGATCCGAGACCTGGAAGGACGATCACAGCGCCTGGAAGACGGGCGGCGGCGGGTTGTGGCAGACCGGCTCCTACGATCCGGCGACCCACCTCACCATCTGGGGCACCGGCAATCCCAACCCCAACTACGATCCCGAGGCGCGGCCCGGCGACAATCTCTACACCAACTCGGTGGTGGCGCTCGACATCGAGACCGGCAAGCTCGCCTGGTACTTCCAATATCTGCCGAACGATTCCTGGGACTATGACGAAATCGGCATCCACATGCTCTACGACCTGCCGATCAACGGGCAGCAGCGCAAGGTGATCGGCCATTACGGTCGCAACGGCTTCTTCTACACGCTCGACCGCACCAACGGCAGCTTCATCGAGAGCGCGCAATATGTGAACGACCTCACCTGGACCAAGGGGCTCGATCCCAAGACCGGCAAGCCGCTCGAATATGATCCGAAGCTCGCGGTGCAGACCTACATTCCCGAGACGCGCGCCTTGCGCGGCGACGGCATGAAGCGCGTCTGCCCGACCTGGCATGGCGGCGTCGCGCATCAGCCGACCGCCTACAATCCGGTGAAGCACATCGCCTATGGCGTCGGCACCGAGGGCTGCTTTTCCGGCAACGGCGCCGCCATAGCCTATCGCGGCCCCGATGGCGGGCTCGACAAGAAGAAGAGCCAGCAGCGCAAATTCACCAGCGATCTCTATTACGGCGCGGTCACCGCCTTCGACGTGATCAACAACAAGGTGCTGGCCAAGGCGGTGACCGACATCGAGATCCGGTCCGGCGCCACCGACACCGCGGGCGGCGTGCTGTTCACCGCCCTGCAGGATGGCTGGGTCGTGGCTTACGACGACGAGAAGCTCGAGGAGCTGTGGCGCTTCAATGTCGGCACGCCCCTGAAGGGCGCGCCCGTGACCTACGCGATCGGCCCGAAGCAGTATCTCGCGGTGCAGGCGAGCGGCCGCCACCTGCATCCGGTCAAGTTCGATAATTACGAGAATTCGAGCTACCTGTTCGTCTTCTCGCTGAATTGATCGACTCTTACCTACAAATAAATCTCCCTCTCCCCCTTGGGGGAGAGGGTATCTTTTTGTGGGGGAGAGGTCGCGAGGATGACGGAGGGCTTTCTCTGCTACTTCTCTTCCGTCTTCGCATTGCCGCCGAACACCTGCTTCACGGCGTCGACCGCGCATTCGTCGCTGCCGGCGCCGCCGATGCCCATGGCGCCGACGATCTCGCCATCGACGAAGATCGGCACGGCGCCGCGCTGCGGGAAATCATGCATCCAGACGGGGGCGACATTCTCGCCCGACTTGACGCGGTCGCCGAGATCCTTGGTCGAGCGCCGCCAGCGCAGCGAGGTCTTCGCCTTCAAGGGGGCGCTTTCGATATTGCTGACCGTGGCGCCCTGCATGGCGTGCAGCTCGATCAGCGTGCCTTGGCTATCGACCACGGCGGCGGCGACGATCTGCTTATGCTCGGTCGCGTAGCGGACGCAGGCATCGACGAGGGCCCGCGCCGCCGCGCTCGACAGGCTCTTCTTGGTCACCAGCAGCGATTCGGCGGCCGTGGCCGGGCCGGCGAGAAGCAGCGCCGCCGCAAGGAGGGGCAGGATGCGCATCG
>Ga0134125_10010914_pt1 | contig 10197 bp, 10 predicted proteins | sample KB31751_FD_96464 | JGI IMG/M metagenome (GOLD analysis project Ga0134125, IMG submission 96464) | Terrestrial soil microbial communities with excess Nitrogen fertilizer from Kellogg Biological Station, Michigan, USA - KB3-175-1 | ecosystem: Environmental > Terrestrial > Soil > Unclassified ... | reverse complement strand
GAGGCCGGCCTGGACATCGATTATGTGAGCGCCGGCGATCGGGAAGCCGACGAAGCCGACGTGATCGAGCAGGCCTATGTCGTCTCCGCGGAGGACGATCGGGATGACGACCGCTGAGGGCCGCCCGCGACCCGCGATCGTGGCAGCTGGCACCATCGACGGGTGAGCGCTGAGTTGTACGTGCACCGCTACGGTCCGTCCGGTCCGGTGCGGATCTTGGCGCTGCACGGGTTGACCGGCCACGGGCAGCGCTGGCAGCAGCTGTCCGGCCTGCTGCCCGAGATCGGCCTGGCCGCACCGGATCTGCTCGGCCACGGCCGGTCGTCGTGGGCGGCGCCGTGGACCATCGACGCCAACGTCTCGGCGCTGGCCGCCCTGCTCGACGACCAGGCCGACACACCGGTGGTGGTGGTCGGCCACTCGTTTGGCGCGGGCCTGGCCATGCATCTGGCCGCGGTGCGCCCGAACCAGGTGGCGGGGCTGCTCCTGCTGGATCCGGCGATCGGGTTGGACGGCGCGTGGATGCGCGACATCGCCGAGGCGATGTTGTCCTCGCCCGACTATCCGGACGCCGAGGAACCGCGCATGGAAAAGGTGCACGGCTCGTGGTCGGATGTCGAGCCCGCGCTGCTGGACGCCGAGCTCGACGAGCATCTGATCACGCTGCCCACCGGGCGCTACGGCTGGCGCATCAGTCTGCCGGCGATGATGTCGTACTGGAGCGAGCTGGCCCGCGACGCCGTGCTGCCCCCGGCGACAACGCCGACGATCCTGGTGCGCGCCAAGCGGACATCGCCGCCCTATGTCAGCGACGAACTCGTCGCGGGACTTCAGCAGCGGCTGGGGTCGTGTTTCCGGCTGCTGGATTTCGACTGCAACCACATGGTGCCCTACGCCAAGCCCGAGGAAGTCGCCGCGTTGGCCCGCGAGCTACTGGAAGCCCGCTGACCGTGGCGCCGGTGACCGACGATCAGGTGGAGCGGGTGCGTGCGCTGGTCGCCGCCATCCCGTCCGGCAGGGTGGCCACCTACGGCGACATCGCCTCCGTCGCAGGGCTTTCCAGCCCGCGCATCGTCGGCTGGATCATGCGGACCGATTCCTCGGACCTGCCGTGGCACCGCGTGATCACCGCCTCCGGGCGCCCGGCGCGACATCTGAGGACCCGGCAGCTGGAGCTGCTGCGCGCCGAAGGCGTTCTTGCCAACGACGGCCGAGTCACGCTGGGCGAGGTTCGTTACGAATTCCCGGCCGGGGGCTAGGGGCGATCGCCAGCGCGGCGAAGCCGGGCGCAGCGGGTCGCCACGCGGTTGGCCTAGACGGTATGAGGAGGCTGGGGCCTCGCCACATGTGAACGTGGGTTGCTGTCAGGAAGTTGGTCCTGGCCAGTAGAGCCACAGATGTGGATGGAGGCCCCAGTGAAGATTCAGCGTACGAGTGTTGGGTTGGATGTGCACGCACGATCGGTGGTCGGGTGTGCGTTGGATGGTGAGACCGGTGAGGTGTTTGAGCGGCGGTTGACGCCCGACCGCGGTGAGATCGCAGCCTGGCTGAATGATCTGCCGGGCCCGGTAGCGGCGCCAGCGCGGCGAAGCCGGGCGCAGCGGGTCGCCACGCGGTTGGCCTAGAGCACCAGCCGGACCAGCGCCGCGGTGCGGGCCAGGCCGGGGAACGCCTCGGCGGTGGACCGCGGGTGCAGCGCGTGGACCGCCAGACGAAACATCAACGCCCGCAACAACATCTGCGGCCATTCCGGCAGGGCGTTCCACCTCTCGATGAGTCCGTCGTCGGCCTCCCCCCAGGACAACGCGTCGATGACGACCACGCCGGCCGCCCACGATGCGGGCCGCCAGTACGGGGTGATGTCGGTGATGCCCGGCGCGGCGGTACCCACGAAAAGCACTGTGCCGTAAAGATCCCCGTGGACCAGCTGGTTGGGGCTCTTGGTCGGCTTGCGCAACGTGGCGAGCTGGTTGAGCAGCTCCACCGATCGCTCGGCGTCCGCGCTCGCGGGGGCCACCCGCGCGCCGGGCGGCACCGAGGCCAGCGGCCGTTCCTCCCACGCCGCACGGTCGGCGGCGATGAAGATGTCGACGTCACCCCAGGGCGCCGTGGGCCCCTGGGTCAGAAAGCGGGGACGGTCCAGTTTGCCCGTTGCCTCGTGCAGGCGCACCGCCGCCGAGACGACCTCGTCGTGGCGGGGTTCCGGCGTCCCGGCGACGAAGGTGTCTGCCCGCCACCCGGAAACGACGTATCGCCCGTCGGTGGAACGGACCGGACGCGCCAGCCGAACGCCGTCGACGAACAACGTCTCACGCACCCGGGCGGACCAGGCCGCGCGGGCGTTGTCGGCGACCAGCGACAGGACGACTTCGCCGCATCGCCAGCCGCCCTCCCAGCTGGCGCCGAGATAAACGGGTTTGACGCCGGCCAAACCGAACGCCGACAGCACGTGGTCCGGCGGTGGCTCGACTGTCACACCGGTACTCTAAACGAGTACAACAGCGGCGACCGCAAGCACGGCGCAGCCGGGCGCGGCGGGTCGCCGCCAGACCAATTCAGCGCGACCGCAAGCGCGGCGCAGCCGGGCGCGACGGGTCGCCGCCAGGCCAGTAGGCGTATCGGGTCAGTACAGGACCATGTCGGGCTGCATCTGCTGCGCCCAGGCCACAATTCCACCCTCCAGATGGACCGCATCTGCGAAGCCGGCCTTCTTCAGCACCGCCAATACCTGCGCCGAGCGCACGCCCGTTTTGCAATACAGCACCGGCATGCGGTCCCGCGGCAGCTTTGCCAGACCCTCACCGGAGTTGATCGACGACTGCGGGATCAGCTGCGCCCCATCGATGTGCACGATGTCGAACTCCACGGGCTCGCGGACGTCGATCAGGGCCAGCTCCTTGCCGGAATCCAGCAGCTCGCGCAGCTCCCGCGGGCTGATGGCCGAGGCATCGCCGGCCGCGGGCTCCGATACCGCGCCGCACAACTGCTCATAGTCGACGAGCTCGGTGATCGCCGGCCTCGACGCGTCTGAGGGATCCCGGCGAATCGCGATGGTGCGGTAGGTCATCTGCAGCGCGTCGTAGATCATCAACCGGCCCAACAGCGATTCGCCGATACCGGTGATGAGTTTGATCACCTCCGTGCTCATCACCGACGCGACGGAGGCGCAGACGATGCCCAGCACGCCGCCTTCGGCGCACGACGGAACGGTGCCGGGCGGCGGCGGCTCCGGGTAGAGATCGCGATAGTTGAGGCCGCGCCCGTCCGGTGCGTCCTCCCAGCACACCGAGATCTGGCCCTCGAATTGATAGATGGACCCCCACACGTACGGCCTTTTCGCCAGGACCGCCGCGTCGTTGATCAGATACCGGGTGGCGAAGTTGTCGGTGCCGTCCACGATCAGGTCGTAGGAGCCGAACAATTCGACGGCGTTGGTCGAGTCCAGGCGCAACTCGTGCAGGCGCACGTCGACCAGTGGGTTGATCGCGGCCATCGACTCACGCGCCGAGACGGCCTTGGGCCGCCCGACGTCGGTCACGCCGTGAATGATCTGACGGTGCAGGTTGGACTCCTCCACCACGTCGAATTCGACGATGCCGATCGTGCCCACGCCCGCCGCGGCCAGGTAGAGCAGGGTCGGCGCCCCCAGCCCGCCGGCGCCGATCACCAGCACCCGGGCGTTCTTGAGCCGCTTCTGCCCCTCGACCCCCAGGCCGGGAATGATCAGGTGACGGCTGTAGCGGGCCACCTCGTCGGCGGTCAGGTGGTCTGAGGGTGCCACCAGGGGCGGCAATGACGACACGGAAAACATCTCCTCGGTTCGGCTTCTCAATCCATCACAGCAGCCCGCCGGGGCGACGGCAACGAAGGCCGATCCGATCGGGCGATCCGGGCTAAGCGATCGGGTAGGGCCAGGGATTGAAGCGGCAGGTCTTTCCGTCGGCCCTCACGACGTCGGGGTCGAATTGGGCGGCGTCGTTGTTCGACGTGGAGAACGTCTGCTGCATCATCACCGGCGCCAACGCGCCCTGCTGTTCGCACGCCTCGTGGTGCAGGTATCCGATGGCGTGGCCGACCTCGTGGTTGATCACGTACTGCCGATACGAACCGATGTCACCTTCGAACGGCACGGCACCGCGCACCCAGCGCGCCTCGTTGATGAAGACCCGCGCGTCGCGGTGGGCGCCGAATACCGGGTTGTAGCACGACGTTTCCAGCCGGAATTCGTAGCCGCACCCTTCCCGCACCGTCACCGGCGACACCAGCGAGATCCGAAAGTCGGGTTTGCCGTTATCGATCCGGACGAATGCGAACTGCGGGTTGTGCGTCCAGCCCTTCGGATTGGCCAACGTCTGGTCGACCATCTGAGCGAATGCTTCGTCGCCGCCGAACATCGTCGGGTCGATACCGTTCTCCACCTCGACGGTGTACCGGAACACCTTGGCGGTGCCCTGACCGATCTGCGGCGTCATGCCCGGCACAACGCGCCACGTCTTGTCGCCCGCCTCGGTGAACGGGCCGCCGTCCGGCAGCGTCCCGGCCGGCAGGTTGGCGTCGAACGCGGCGAGCCCGCGCGGAGGGGCGTCGATGATCGTGGTGCCCACCGCACCGATCGCGGGCGGGCTCTCGATGGGCTGACTCGCCGTCGGCTTCGATGCGCCGGCGCCGGTCACCGTCTGATACATGACCACGGCGGTGAGCACCGCCAGGACGGGGAGCGCGTACGCGCGCCAACCGTAGGTGGAGACGAACCGCCCCAGCCAGGTTTGTTTGCGCCACCGTCGCTGCCGCTCACGGTCGGCCCGGACGCGCCCGGCTTCCGGGGCGGCCAGGGGGTCGCGCAGCGCCCGCAGCGGTTCGTGCCACTCGTCGCGCAGCACCGGCACGCGACCGGTGCCGCGCGGGGGCTGCTGCGACGTCATTTTCCCAGGATTACACAGCGGGCCACCCGCGCCACCCGTGGCGCGCCCGAATCCCCCGCCCGACACCGCTTCTGCCAGCGGCGACGACGGCGATGACGGGAGGACCAACGCCGTGAGTAGTAAGGTCTTTCCAACGAGCTGCGAGCGGCTGGCCCCGGTGAACCGACGGTCGGCCGTTGACGATCAGATGAGGACTCGATGAGCGAACTCGCCAAGATGCCGGCACGGCGTGCCGGCAGATCGGCTGACCGCGGCCGGCCGGCGGACGGCGCCACGGCTTCCAACCGGCGGGGCAACCGGTTACCCCGCGATGAGCGCCGCGGCCAGTTGCTCATCGTCGCCAGCGACGTCTTCGTCGACCGCGGCTACCACGCGGCCGGTATGGACGAGATCGCCGATCGGGCTGGGGTCAGCAAACCCGTTCTGTACCAACACTTTACGAGCAAGCTCGAGCTTTACCTCGCGGTGCTGGCGCGGCACGTGGAAAACCTGGTCTCAGGCGTTCAGCACGCGCTGAGCGCCACCAAGGACAACCGCCGGCGGTTGCACGCCGCGGTGCAGGCATTTTTCGATTTCATCGAGCACGACAGCCAGGGTTACCGGCTGATCTTCGAGAACGACTACGTCACTGAACCCGAGGTGGCCGCCCAGGTGCGCGTCGCCACCGAATCGTGCATCGACGCGGTATTCGCGTTGATCAGCGAGGATTCCGGGCTGGATCCGCATCGTGCGCGGATGATCGCCGTCGGGCTGGTCGGCATGAGCGTCGACTGCGCCAGGTACTGGCTCGACTCCGACCGCCCGATCTCCAAGGCGGACGCCGTCGATGGCACCGTCCAGTTCGCCTGGGGCGGACTGTCACACGTGCCGCTGACCCGCTCTTAGCGTCCCTTACCGGCGTGTTTCCCTGCTTCGGCGCCGATGCCGAAGCCGACTCGGCGCGCGTCGGCGACGCCGATCTCGACGTAGGCGATCTTGGTGGTGTGGATCAGGAAGCGGCGGCCCCGCTCGTCGCTCAATCGCAGCAGCCCTGACCCTTCGCTGAGCGCGGCGCTGACCAGTTCTTCGACCTCGGCGGGCGTCTGGTCGCTGGCGAGGACCAGCTCGCGCGGACTATCCGTGATCCCGATCTTGACCTCCACGGTCACCCCTTCCGTAGGTAACGAAGTCTTCCGCGGGCATAAGTCCCAGCCCTGTCAGCAGCAGGCTAGTGGACGCGGCTGACCCGCACCTCGTCGCGTCCCACACTTCGCGGTCAGCGAAACTTTCGGTCGCGCACCGATAACGATTCGCTTGCAGGTTGTCTCACACACCCGCGCGATACCCGATCCGTGCTTTCTCATGGCTAACTTCGGCCCCATGGGTACCACACTGCCGCACCTCGACGACAGGATCCGGAACTACCCGGACGACGACGCTGACGACGCCTGCGACACCGACCCCTACCTGCACGCCGACTACAACTGGACGGGCTGGCCGGCCGATTCGCGCTGGCGACCGGCCACGGCGATTCTCGGCGCGGTGGTGGCCATCGGTGCCATCGCCACCGCCGTCATCATCAACAGCGGTGACAGCGCATCAACCAAAGCCACGCTGGGAGCGCCGGCTCCCCACCCGGTGACCTCGGCGCCTGCGACGACCAAGGCATCCGCCCCGCGCCGCCCCTCTAGCGTGGCCCAGTTGCCGCCCGAGACCGTCACGACGGTCACCACGCCGAGCGCCGCGCCCAGCACCCCGGCGGCCCAAACACCCACGGCCGCACCGCCTCTCGCGCCCGCGCCGCCGATGACCACGCTGAACCCGCGCACCGTCGTCTACAGCGTGGGCGGGACGAAGCAGCTGCTGGACCTGGTGAACGTGGTCTACACCGACGCGCGGGGCGTCCCCCAGAGCGAGTTCAACGTGTCGCTGCCGTGGTCCAAGGTGGTGGTCCTCAATCCCGGTGTGCAGACCGAATCCGTGATCGCGACCAGCTTCTACGGTCAGCTCACCTGCTCGGTCTTCAACGCCGCCGGTCAGCGCATCATGGCGTCGGCCAGCCCCTCGAACATGGCGACCTGCTCACGCTGAGTTCTATGGCCGTGACCCGCTGCGCCCGACTGCGCCGCGCTTGCGATCACGGCGAGCGTCAGCTCAGGCCCAATTCGTGCATGCGCCGGTCGTGCGTCTGCTGCAACCGGTCGAAGAACGCGCTGAGCTGGCCCAGCCCGCCAGCGCCCGACATCACCAGGTCGACGAGCTCGTCGTGGTCGGCCAGCAGGTACTGGGCCTGAGTGATCGCTTCGCCGAACAGGCGACGTGACCACAGCGCCAGCCGGCTGCGCTGTTTGCCGCTGGACGTGACGGCCGCGCGCACCTCGGCGACGACGAACTGCGAGTGCGCGGTCTCCGCGAGCGCCGACCGCACCACATCGGCCACCTCGTCGGGCAGCCCGTCGGCGATCTCCAGGTACAAATCGGCGGCCAGGGCGTCGCCGACATAGGTCTTCACCAAGGCTTCCAGCCACGTACTGGGCATCGTGAGCCGGTGGTAGTTCTCCAACGCCGACACGTATTTCGACATCGCCGACACCACGTCGACGCCGCGGCTTTCCAGCGCGTCGCGCAGCTGCTCGTAGTGCTGCATCTCGGCGGCGGCCATGCTCGCCATCGATATGCGTCCGCGCAGGTCGGGGGCCATCCGCGCCTCGTCGGTGAGCCGGTAGAACGCGGCGATCTCGCCGTAGGCCAAGACTGCGAACAACTCGTTGACGCCCGGGTGATCGGCCGACAGTCGCGGGGCAGCCGGATCGTCCACTTGGTCGGTATAAGAGGGCCGGGTCATGGCAACACTGTAGTCGGCTGACGTGGCGCAAAATGGGTGCCAGCGCTCGACCAGCTATCATGTAGCTAGATGGCGGCTGTATTTGTGCCAACGTTCTTCCCCTGCCGCTATCGGCGAAATGTGCGTGCACAGCTGGCCCGCCCGGGCTGGGACCACCCAGACCGAGCCGGAGCCCGCGACTCGGCGACGTATTCGGAGTCGGAACTCGTGCGCGCGTGACCGCGACAGAGAAACACCGACACAATCCGATACGTCCCGAGAGGCTACCTACCCACGCATGACCACACTGACAAGCACAACTGAACCGACCCCCCCACCAACATTTGCTCAACTCGGCGTCCGCGACGAAATCGTCCGCGCACTCGCCGAAAAAGGGATCGAAAGCCCGTTTGCCATCCAGGAACTGACCCTGCCGATGGCGCTGGCCGGCGACGACCTCATCGGCCAGGCCCGCACCGGCATGGGCAAGACCCTCGCCTTCGGAGTGCCGCTGCTGCAGCGCATCACGGCAGGCACCGCGGCGCGTCCCCTCAACGGCACACCGCGAGCCCTGATCGTGGTGCCCACCCGCGAGCTGTGCCTGCAGGTCACCGACGACCTGGCGCAGGCGGCCAAGCACCTGACCGCCGACGAGGACCGGCGGCTCTCGGTGGTCCCCATCTACGGCGGTCGCCCCTACGAAACGCAGATCGAGGCGCTGCGCGCCGGCGCCGACGTCGTGGTGGGCACCCCGGGCCGGCTGCTCGACCTGAGCCAGCAGGGCCACCTGCAGCTCGGTGGTCTGTCGGTGCTGGTGCTCGACGAGGCCGACGAGATGCTCGACCTGGGCTTTTTGCCCGACATCGAGCGCATCCTGCGCCAAATCCCCGTCGACCGGCAGTCGATGCTGTTCTCGGCGACCATGCCGGACCCGATCATCACACTGGCCCGCACGTTCATGAACCAGCCCACCCACATCCGCGCCGAGGCGCCGCACTCGGCGGCCACCCACGACACGACGGTCCAGTACTCCTACCGCGCCCACGCGCTGGACAAGGTTGAGCTGGTGAGCCGGATCTTGCAGGCCGATGGTCGCGGCGCCACGATGGTCTTCACCCGCACCAAGCGCACCGCGCAGAAGGTCGCCGACGAGTTGGCCGAACGTGGTTTCGCGGTGGGCGCCGTGCACGGCGACCTCGGACAGGTGGCACGCGAGAAGGCGCTCAAGGCTTTTCGCACCGGCGAGATCGACGTGCTGGTCGCCACCGACGTGGCCGCACGCGGCATCGACATCGACGACGTCACCCACGTCATCAACTACCAGATCCCCGAGGACGAGCAGGCGTACGTGCACCGCATCGGCCGCACCGGCCGCGCCGGCAAGACCGGGGTCGCGGTCACCCTGGTGGACTGGGACGAGCTGCCCCGCTGGGCGATGATCGACAAGGCGCTGGGGCTGGACTGCCCCGAGCCCGTCGAGACCTACTCCAATTCGCCGCACCTGCACGACGAGCTGGGCATCCCCGCCGAGGCCGGGGGCACGGTGGGTGCGGCACGCAAACCGCAGGGCCAGCGCCGCAACGGCGAGCGCGCGGCCCAGAAGCCGGGCCAGAAATCGGAGAAGACCGAGCGCCGGTCCGGGACGCGACGACGCACCCGCGGCGGCCAGCCCGTCAGCGGTCACCCGTCGGGCAACGGCGCCGCGAGCTCCAACGGTGAGGCCGCCGCGGAAACACCGGCCGGCTCTCCCCCGGGAAACGCCGGCTCCACCCGTCGCCGCCGTCGGCGTCGCAAGCCGGCGGAAGCCGGCGCCGCCCCCACCGCGCAGAGCAACTAACGCCCCGCGCCCACGCATGGTCAGACCTGAGCGCCGGACCAAGCGCGACATCATGGCCGCCGCGGCCATCGCGGTCGTCGTCGCCGCAACGGCGGCCCTGATCTGGTGGACCAGCGATGCCCGGGCAACCATCAGCCGGCCTGCCGCCGCTCCGGCACCCAACCCGAGCCCGGCCCGGCAGGTGCCGGCCGGCCTGAAGCAACTGTGGACCGCCGCCAGCCCGGCCACCACCGAGCCGGTGGTGGTGGGCGGGGTGGTCGTCACCGGTGCGGACCGCCGGATCGACGGGCGCGATCCCGGCACCGGCCAGTCCCGCTGGAGCTATGCCCGCGACACCGACCTCTGCGGCGTCTCCTGGCTGTACCGCTATGCCGTCGGGGTCTACCGGGACGACCGCGGCTGCGGCCAGGTGAGCACGCTGGACGGCTCCACCGGCCGCCGCGGTCCCGCCCGCAGCGGCTACGCCGACCCGCGGGTGCGGCTTTCCTCCGATGGCATGACGGTGTTGTCGGTCGGTGACACCCGCCTGGAGCTGTGGCGCTCCGACATGGTCCGGATGCTGACCTACGGCGAGACCGACGCCCGGGTGAAACCATCGGCGCGGGGGCTGCACTCGGGCTGCAAGCTGATCTCGG
>Ga0134125_10010908_pt1 | contig 10199 bp, 7 predicted proteins | sample KB31751_FD_96464 | JGI IMG/M metagenome (GOLD analysis project Ga0134125, IMG submission 96464) | Terrestrial soil microbial communities with excess Nitrogen fertilizer from Kellogg Biological Station, Michigan, USA - KB3-175-1 | ecosystem: Environmental > Terrestrial > Soil > Unclassified ... | reverse complement strand
GGATTGCGCGTCCGCGACCGGCTGACGGCGAAAGAGCTGCGGATTGTCGCGCTCATCGTGCAGGGATATAAAAACAAGGAAATCGCCACGCAGCTTGGCACCACAGAACAGGTCATCAAAAATTACTTGCGGAATGTTTACGACAAGATCGGCGTTTCCGACCGGCTTGAGCTGGCATTGTTTACCATTCATCACCGCATCCTGAACGAAGCGGCGGCGGCGACCACCGCCACTGCTGCTCCGCAACCGGGACCGGCGGGCGTGATTTCGTAGGAGAGTCGTTTAGACTCGCGGCGTCTGGATTATGGGTTATCGCATCTGGCAGGCGGCACCTGCGGATAGATTTCACATCGACATCTCCAGTCGGCTTTCATCCCTGCATTTTCCGTCGTTCTTCTTTCTGGGATAATCTTTTCCAGGACAATTTCTGGATGCGCAAGGCCCTGCTCCATCTGAAAAATTCCGATCCGGTGCTCGCGGAAATTATTGAGCGGGTCGGCGCTTATAAATGCCGGTATGATGTGCCGAATTTCCGAAGTGTGGCGCAGGCCATCGTTTATCAGCAGCTTCATGGAAAAGCCGCGGCGACGATATTTGGCCGGCTGGTAGCCCTGGCCGGTGATCCGCTGACGCCACAAGGCATTTTGAAACTTAGCGTGGAACAGATGCGCGGCGCTGGGCTCTCCAAACAAAAATTATCTTATCTCAGGGACTTGGCAGAACGAACTGAGCGTGGTGAATTGGATTTTGCGCGCTTGCCCGAATTGACCGACGATGAAGTGATCGCTCACCTAACGCGGGTGAAGGGCATTGGAATCTGGACGGCGCACATGTTCCTGATGTTTGCGTTGAAACGTCCCAACGTCTTGCCGGTCGGCGATTTTGGCATTCAGATGGCCATGCGCAAGCATTACAGAAAACGCAAGCTGCTGAAGCCAACGCAAATGGAAAAGATCGCCAAATGCTGGGAGCCATATCGTTCGGTGGCATGCTGGTATTTGTGGCGTAGCCTGGATGTAAAGCCGCCCGAGGGTTGAACCGCCTTTAGATACCGCCTGGGTCTGGTGATTCTGTTAGATTGAGCTTGTGGCGAGCGAGCAAAAAATTCGTGTGCTGGTGGCCAAGCCCGGCTTGGACGGCCATGACCGCGGAGCCAAGGTCATTGCCCGCGCCTTGCGCGATGCAGGCATGGAAGTTATTTACACCGGCCTTCGGCAGACTCCGGAAATGATCGTGAGCGCCGCGCTGCAGGAGGACGTGCACGTCATTGGACTCTCCATTCTATCCGGCGCGCACAACGTGATTGTTCCGCGCATCGCAGCCTTGCTGCAGGAAAACGAGATGACTGACGTGCTGCTGGTGGTCGGGGGAATCATCCCTGACCAGGACATGGAAGGCCTGAAGAAGAATGGCGTTGCGGCCATTTTTCCTCCCGGGACTGCCATGGAAGCGATCGTCCAATTCATCCGCACCAATGCCAAGCCGCACGCCTTCCCGGTAAGCCACTCCTAGAGCGCCGGGCGAGTACCTTAGCCTCGCCGAAGCATTTCGATCCGGCATGACAACCTTAAAGCAAAACTCCTACATCCAAGGCTCGCCGTTATTCCTATATGCGATTCCGTTTGACCATCCTTGCAGGGCTGGCGGTTGTTGGCTTGAGTATCTATGCCGTCAGCTGCGGAGGTGGAAATTCCGCAGTCACGCCGCCGCCGGGTCCCTCGTCTGCTTCGTTCACTATCAGTCCCGCTTCTTCTTCGATCATCATTACCCAGACGCAGCAGTTCACCGCGTCGTCGGGCAGTAGTGTTAACTGGAGCGTTAATGGGACCGCAGGGGGAAATACCAGCGTGGGTACGATTTCCAGCACTGGCCTTTATACGGCGCCAGCCAAAGTGCCAGCGACCGCCAAAATCACAGTGGGAGCAACAAGTGTTGCGGATTCATCTTCGTCGGCGAGCACCGACGCAACAATTGTGCCTTATCAGGGAGTTCTGACTTATCACAATGACAATGGGCGGACGGGGCAAAAAACCGATGAGCAGAAGCTCAGCCTTACGACAGTAAACTCCGGAACTTTTGGGAAGCTGTTTACGATGCCGCTGGACGGCCAGGTTTACGCCCAGCCCCTGTACGTGTCGCATGTGGCCATTGAGAACCAGGGTTTCCACAATGTGGTGTATGTGGCAACCGAGCATGACAGCGTGTATGCCTTTGACGCGGACGGAAACACGGCGAATCCTTTGTGGTTGGTCAACTTCACGAATCCAGGGCAGGGCGTAACGACAGTGGCTTACACGAAAGAATCGGGAGTCTCACCGATTTATCCGGAGGTCGGAATTACCAGTACACCTGTGATTGACGGGAATACTGGCACCTTGTATGCGCTGGCTGTCACCGAAGAAAACGGTACGGTCGTGCATCGGCTGCATGCTCTGGACATCACAAACGGCTCGGAAAAATTCGGCGGGCCGGTGGTAATTCAAGCATCGGTCGCAGGTACGGGCGCCGGCAGTAGCGCCGGGCAAGTCACGTTTCAGCCGGAAATTCAGCTTCAGCGCTCGGCACTTTTACTGTCAAAGGGATTGGTTTACATTGCATGGGCCTCTTACAACGACATCGGCGCGTACCACGGCTGGGTCATGGGCTATGACGCCGGAACCCTTAAGCAGACTGCGGTCTGGAACGACACGCCGAATGGCAGTGATGGAGGAATTTGGATGGCGGGTTGTGGATTGTCCGCCGATTCCGACGGCAATATTTATGTCGTTACGGGCAATGGCACCTATGACGCAAGCTCGGGCGGAAAAGATTACGGAGATTCATTCGTTAAGCTCACTTTGACTGGCGGATCTTTGAGCGTCACCGACTACTTCACACCCTTCAACCAAAGTTCACTTTCGAGTGGTGATATTGATCTGGGATCGAGCGGTTTTGTGCTTCTACCCGACCAATCAGGCGCTGTCACGCATCTTGGGCTCAGCGCAGGCAAAGAAGGACGAATTTATCTGCTGGACCGCGACAATTTAGGCAAGTTCCATGCGGGCGATGACAGCCAGATCGCACAGTCATTGCCGAATGCGCTGGGAACGACAACCAACGGAAGGAACTTGAGCAGCGCGGTGTATTGGCAGGGGAACATTTATTATGCGGGACATGCCGACACGATGAAGCAATTTTCTCTCGTCAACGGCATGTTCGCGACCGCTCCTTCTTCCACGAGCGCACACTCCTTTGGATACACGGCAGCCAGTTCGCTCTCCGCCAACGGGTCTTCGGACGGGATCCTGTGGACGGTGGATTCCAGCGCCTCCACCTTGCTTGCTTACGACGCGACGAACTTGTCCAACGCTCTTTTCAGCGTGGGATTGAAGGATTCGGTCCGTTTTGTTCCGCCCACAATCGCCAATGGACGTGTTTACGTCGCGGGAGCTACTCAGCTCAGCGCATTCGGGCCGTTGCAGTGACCGCGAATTTGCAGTTGCCTGAGTGATTCATCGCAAGCGTAACCGGCCGCACAGTGCGCTCGTTCCTCTCGAAATCCTTTCAATCGTGATATATTTTTTTCGATTCTCTAATGCATGTGCCGTCAGATTGTCAGGAGCATCCCCATGCGATTGTCCGGTTTGTCCAGAATTCTACTTTCCGCCATTTTCGTTCTTACTTTTGTTCTCGCAGTATCATTCACAGGCATCCCCGAGGCGTCTGCACAAAGCGTATCCAAAACTGAATCCAACGCGAAAAGCCAATCATGCACGAGCAATGACAGCGGATTAAAGCTGCCGGCCGGCTTTTGCGCAACTATTTTTGCCGATGACATTGGCCACGCGAGGCAACTGGTGGTAGCGCCCGACGGCGTGGTGTACGCCAATACTTGGTCCGGCGGATATTACGGGAATAAACGACCGCCTGCGGGGGGATTCCTGGTTGCTCTTCAAGATAAATCGGGCGCAGGCAAAGCCGATGTGATCAAACGCTTCGGCGCGACCTTCGACAACGGCGGGGCCGGGGGCACGGGCATCGGCCTCTACAAAAATTCGATCTACGCGGAACTCAATGACAAAATCCTGCGCTATCCATTGTCTTCGGGCTCAATCGTCCCGGAAGGTTCCGGAGAGACAGTAGTTTCCGGATTGCCTTTGGGCGGCGACCACCCCATGCACCCTTTCATTATTGATGCTGAAGGCGCCATGTATGTGGACATGGGCACCGCGACCAATGCCTGCCAGGTGAAAAATCGGACGCTCCACTCGCCCGGCATTAGTCCTTGCGTCGAGAAAGAAACCCGCGGCGGCGTTTGGCGCTATGACGCGAATAAAACCGACCAGAAATTTTCGCCAGCGGAACGCTATGTGACGGGAATCCGGAATGCCGAGGGCATGGCGTTTGATTCTGAAGGGAATCTGTTTGTCACTCAGCACGGACGCGATCAACTGCATTCCAATTGGCCCGAAATTTACAAACTAGATCAGGAGGCCACATTGCCTTCGGAAGAGTTGCTGCTGTTGAAGCAGGGCTCGGACTATGGCTGGCCCACGTGCTACTACGATCCCTTCGTGGAAAAACTGGTTCTTGCGCCAGAATATGGCGGAGACGGCCAAAAAATTGGATTGTGCGCCGACAAAGTTCCTCCGGTAGCGGCGTTTCCCGCGCACTGGGCCCCGAACGCCATGGTGCGCTATGACAAAACAGAGTTTCCCGCCCGTTACCGTAATGGAGTGTTTATCGCTTTCCATGGTTCATGGGACCGCGCGCCGTTCGCGCAATCGGGTTACAACGTAGTGTTTCAGCCGCTCTCGGGCACCAAGGCTTCCGGCAATTGCGAAATTTTTGCGGACGGTTTTGCGGGAGCGATGAAATCTCCGGATAAAGCCGAGTATCGGCCCACCGGGCTTGCAGTGGGCCCGGATGGCGCGCTCTACGTTTCCGACGATCAGCGCGGACGGATTTATCGGATTACATACAACGGCACTGCGGATTTTGACGCCGCGAGTGTTACGCCCTGCCCCAGCAATACTGCGCCCGCGGGCGAGGTGGCGAAAGCAGGAGCCAAGCCGCCGGAAGGTACGCACCCAGACGCTGCGTTGCCCGTACCTCCGGGCGCGACCCGCGCAATGGTTGAGTTAGGCGACCGCATTTACCACGGCGAAAGCGGTGGAACCTGCACTGGTTGCCACGGCGAAAATGGCGGCGGCTCTACTTTGGGCCCCGATCTGACGGACAAAAAGTGGTTATGGAGTAACGGGAGCTACGCCGGAATTAAGAAAACCATCACCGATGGCGTGGCGCGTCCGAAAAATTATCGCAGCCCTATGCCTCCGCTGCGCGGTCAATTTACCGAGCCGCAGATCTCGGCACTGGCTGCCTACGTGTGGAGCATCAGTCATCCGGCAAGCGCGCCTTCTTCGGCGCATCCGGCGGAACTCACCATACCGGGAGAAGAAATTTATCCTGAAAGCCTGACTTCGACCACTGACGAAAGAATTATTATCGGCAGCATCAAGGCGCGCACCATTTTTTCCGTAAAGCCCGGCGCGGCCACGGCCGAACCGTGGATCCAGCCTGACAACGAACCAGGGCTCGGCAATTTTGGCGTGTTCGCTGACAATAAATCGAATACGCTGTTCGCTTGTTTCTCTCCTATGCCGGGGCAGCACAGCTCCGCGCGAGCCACTTTGAAAACCTTTAACCTGCGAACGGGCGTCCTCAAAGCGAAGTACCAATTACCGACGGCGGGGGCGTTCTGCAACGACATCGCTGTCGGGCAGGACGGCACCGCATACGTTTCAGACACCGCTAACATGGAAATTGACCGCTTGGCCAAGGGAGCAGCAAAACTCGAAGTATGGGCGGGCAATGGAGGATTCGGGCCTTCGGGCGGAGTTCTGGACGGAATTTCGGTTCTCGGCGACCGGGTGTTCGTAAACACGCTCGCCACCAGCAAGCTTTTTGTAGTTCCGATCGAGGCGGATGGCAAGGCAGGCGCCATTACTGAGGTCAAACTCGACCACGCCATTGATCGTCCGGATGGCATGCGGCGTTTCGGCAAAGACAGCATGCTGATTGTGGAAGGCGGTCCGAGCGCCAAGCTCTCGAAAATCACAATCACCGGCGACTCTGGACAGGTGACGGTGCTGAAGGAAGGGCTTTCCGACGGCCCGGTGTCAGTCACGGTGGTTGGCACGACTGGTTACGTGCTTGGAGGGCAGCTCAAACAATTGTTCGATCCTGACCCGAATGTTACGCCGAGACCGTTTCACGCAACTGCGGTTGAGGTCGGCAAGCCGTAATTCGAGGCGATAATGAACGGAAAAGTTGTCCTTGTAACCGGCGCAGATGGTGGCTTGGGAACCCATGTGACGCTGGCCTTCCTTGATGCTGACGCAACGGTCGTCGGCGCATCGCGAACAATACAGCAGTCGGCATTCGACAGTCCTAACTTCACCGCGTTACGCGCCGAGATTTCGACTCGTGAAGGTTCCCAGCTCCTTGTGGATCAAATAGTCGCACGCTTCGGACGCTTGGATGTCCTGGCTCACACAGTAGGAGGATTTGCCGGAGGCCAGTCGCTCGCGGAAATCGACGATGCCACTTACCAGCAGATGCTGGATATTAATCTGAATAGCGTGTTTTACATGCTGCGAGCGGCAATTCCGCATTTGCGTCAAGCGGGCAATGGCCGCATCATTGCCATCGGAAGTCGCGCGGCGGTTGAGCCTGGCCCCGGCATTGGGGCCTATAGCGCATCGAAGGCAGCGATGGTTTCGTTGATTCAAACCGCAGCCCTGGAAAATAAAGACGCTGGATTGACCGCCAACGTGATCCTGCCGGGAACGATGGACACTCCGGGGAACCGGAAGGCGATGCCTGATGCGGATGTTTCCAAGTGGGTGCAGCCGACTTCGATTGCCAGTTTAATTACATGGCTGGCCGGTGATGCTGGCAGGGATGTTAACGGCGCGGTGATTCCGGTTTACGGCGCGGATGTTTAAAGCTTCAGTCCAGCTCTGGCAGGTGGATCAGTTTGAACAAACCGCCACTGTAGCATACATACTTCGATCTGACGTAAGGTCCCTCGTAAAAGCGCCCGGGATGACATGGGCTTTAAGGTTGCAGAATGGATGGAATTTAATTTCCAATTGCCGGATGTGACGCTTCATAGGCGCTGATGTCTTTTTCATACTGCATGGTGAGGCCAATGTCGTCGAGGCCGTTTAACAGGCGGTGGCGGATGGAATCGTCAATCGAGAAATTTGCGGTGAACCCTTGCGAGTCGGAAACTTTCTTCTGTTCCAGATCAATGGTGAGTTCGTAGTTCGGGATTCCCTGCGCGCGCAGGGCAATTTCCGCTGTTTCTGCTTCGTTCAGCGCAACCGTCAGCACTCCATTTTGCACGCAATTGTTGGCGAAGATGTCGGCAAAGGTCGGCGCGATGACAGCGCGAAAACCAAAATCCGCTAAGGCCCATACCGCGTGCTCGCGGGATGATCCGCAACCAAAATTTTTGTCGGTGACCAGGATGCTTGCGCCCTTGTATCGCGGCTGGTTGAGAGTGAATTCTGGGTCGAGCGAGCCATCGGGGCGGCGACGCCAGTCGAAGAAGACGAATTCGCCAAAGCCGGTTTTTTCAATGCGCTTTAAGAACTGCTTGGGAATGATCTGGTCGGTATCAACGTTGGCGCGGTAGAGCGGCGCCACGCGGCCTTTATGTACTCGGAATGGATTCATGGAAGTCCTCTCGTTCTTGCATTCGCCGGGTCAAAGACCCGGCGCTACACGTGCTGTGGCGCTAATTAAATTGCCAAGTGCGAATGTCGGTAAAATGTCCGGCGATGGCTGCGGCCGCCGCCATCATTGGACTGACTAGGTGTGTCCGCCCGCCGCGGCCCTGGCGTCCTTCAAAGTTACGGTTGCTGGTGGAAGCGCAACGCTCACCCGGCTGCAAAATGTCGGGATTCATTCCCAGACACATGGAGCATCCCGACTCGCGCCACTCGAAACCAGCCTGCTGGAAAATTTTGTGCAGCCCTTCCTGCTCGGCTGCGTGCTTGATGGATTGCGAGCCGGGAACTACCATCGCGCGGACTTTGGCATTTACATGATGGCCCTTTGCCACCCGCGCTGCCTCGCGCAAATCTTCCAGGCGCGAGTTGGTGCAGGAGCCGATGAATACGCGATCCACCGGAATCTGTTCGATCGGCGTACCCGCATTCAATCCCATGTATTCCAGCATGCGTTGAGCTCCGGCGCGGTCGGCGTCCGTTTTCAATTCCGCGAGTTCCGGGACGCGTCCGCTAACCGGCACAACCATTCCGGGATTGGTACCCCAGGTCACAAAAGGGGCCAGTGTGGAGGCGGGAATCTCAATGACCTTGTCGTATTTCGCGCCGGGATCGGAAGGCAAGGTGCGCCAGTGGGCCAATGCTTTCTCCCAGGCCTCGCCCTTGGGGGCAAAGCGGCGGCCCTTCACGTAGGCGAACGTGGTCTCGTCGGGCGCAACCATTCCGGCGCGCGCGCCGCTCTCAATGCTCATATTGCAAAGCGTCATGCGGCCTTCCATGGAGAGTCCGCGCACGGCCTCACCCGCATATTCGATCACATGCCCCGTCGCGCCATCGGTTCCAATTTTGCCGATGATTCCCAGCGCAATGTCTTTCGCGGTCACGCCCTTCGGCAAAGGGCCGTTGACCTGAATCAGCATGGTCTTCGGTTTGCGCTGTGGCAGGCATTGCGTGGCCAGAACATGCTCAACTTCAGAAGTTCCAATGCCAAACGCCAGCGCTCCAAAAGCCCCATGCGTGCTGGTGTGGCTGTCGCCGCAAACAATTGTTTTGCCGGGTTGCGTAACGCCGAGTTCCGGGCCGATGACGTGCACAATTCCCTGGTCGGGTGAATCCATGTCGAACAGCGGCACGCCGAATTCTTTGCAGTTTTTTTGCAGCGCCTGAATTTGCTTTGCGGCAATGGGATCGAGAATCGGAGTTCCCCGCGGTTCGGTCGGAATATTGTGGTCCACCGTGGCGACGGTACGGTCTGTGCGGCGCACGCGGCGGCCCGCCATGCGCAAGCCGTCAAAGGCCTGCGGCGAAGTCACTTCATGGACCAGATGCAGATCAATGTAGAGCAGGGCCGGGCTTCCTTTGGGAACGCAGACAACATGCTCGTCCCAGACTTTTTCAAAAAGTGTGCGTTTCTCGGGCATATTGAGTTTTCGCTTTCAGAGCGGAGAATTACAAAAATAGTTTACCAATCTCTGCGGTGTGATCTCGACCGCAAGAAAAGCATGTCACACTCCGCTTTTATTGAAAATCAGTCATTCACGATGCATCCGTCGTGAAAAACGATGGGTGCGCGAAAGGATGCTTCCGGAATAGCATGACGCGTCACGCCGCCTCTGTCTGCAGGCTTCGAACGTACGTCAAATAGAAGGCCAGCATGAGGGCGACGCCGAGGAGTGGGATGAATAGTCCGACCCTCAATCCGCGGCCGGAGTAAGTTGAAGCGAGGCCGACCATCCAGGGAAGAATTGCTCCTCCCAGGCCCGACGCGGGAAATATAACGGACCCAACTTTGGGCGCTTTGCCGCCGAACCATTCCGAAAGCAATGCAAGATTAATGGGATAAACGGAAGCCAGCCCGAAACCCACCAGACCAGCACCCACCGCAATGATTTCAGGCGAATGAGCGGCCAGAATGCAGACGAGGGCTGCGAGGGCGAGCAGCAGACCAGCAACCGCCAATTTATTTTGCCGGATTCTGCGAAGTAGCATTGGGGCGGAGGCGCGTCCCAGAAGCAGCGCGCCCCAGAAAATCGCCGGAACCACTGCCCAAAACGTAGCTCCGCTGACGCTCAAACGTCGCGCATGGACGGCTATCCATCCCCCAATGGAAGTTTCCACCCCCACATAAGTGAAGAACAGCACGCACAAAACGAGTCCTGAATAAAATTCGCGGCGCTGGCGTAGGGTTCTTTCTTGTTCCGGGATCGCCTGGCCTGACTTGGTTTGCGGAATGGCCTCCGCTTTTTTGGGAGTTAAAGGAATCGAAAATTTGTCCGAGGCCACCCAAATGCAAAGCGTCAGCGCCGCCGCAGTCGTTGCATACGTAGTCCAAGCCACGTGACCACTGCGTTCGAGGGCCGCAATGGCCAAGGGCGCGCCTACCGCGCCAACACCCCAGGAAAAATTCACCAGATTCAAGGC
>Ga0134125_10010906_pt1 | contig 10201 bp, 6 predicted proteins | sample KB31751_FD_96464 | JGI IMG/M metagenome (GOLD analysis project Ga0134125, IMG submission 96464) | Terrestrial soil microbial communities with excess Nitrogen fertilizer from Kellogg Biological Station, Michigan, USA - KB3-175-1 | ecosystem: Environmental > Terrestrial > Soil > Unclassified ... | reverse complement strand
TTTGGTTTAGTTCAGTATTATTTGGGGTATCACAGCGATGGTCAAGAATTTGCTGTTGTTTATCTTTTAATTGTTGGTCTAAATTGTCTTTTTCAGTAGTTAAACCGCTGATTTTTTTTTGTAAATCTACAACATCTTTATCACTACTACCAACTTTGGTTATTTTAGTTTCTCAGTTGGTTAGGTCATCGCCAATTATGGCTTTAAGTTTATCTTCAAATATTTTGATATCATTTTTAGAAGCATCGCATCTTTTTTTTAATTCCAAAAAGTCATCCGCTATGTCATCCGCTATGCATTCAGACAATTTTTTTTCCTCATTTGGATCCAACTCTTTCACACCAAAAAATTGTCTGATCTTGCTATTGTCAATCATTTCTTTACATAACTTACGACCTAATGTATTCATTTCTTCATGAGTAGTAGCCTCGTTAATTTTTCTTTCTCAGTCAGAAATGGAGAGATTATGGTCTCGAAGGCCACAAGTACTTTTTTTTTTCTTAATTGTTGTGATTCAAAATTGCTTAGTATTTAAGTAAAAATTATTCATGTTTTTTATTTGAATTGCTTTGCTCAAAGTTCCATTTTTTAATTTCAAAAAAAGAAAGTTTGCTAGTTTTGTTATTGATTATAAGTTCCTTTAAACTTGTATTTTATTTTTTTTCTTTAACTCTTAAACTGTGTTTGCCAGAGTTATCAATTGTTTTTTTCGTATTAAATAAAAGTGCTTTTTGTTTTCCATAATATTTATTTTACCCATCCTGCTTTGCTATTTATTCTTTTTTATAATTTAAATTATAACTATAGTTTATTATTTCAATTTTGAAGATTTTTTGCTAAGTTTTTTTATTAACTCATTGATTATTTTACTTTTTTCTTCGCAGCATCGACAACCATAACAGCAGGTAGTTTCACAACCTTCACCATCACATTCCATTATTTTTCTTTTGTGTTTAAAACTATTACTATTAACATAAGTGCGGAGTATATTTCTCTTTTTTTCGTTAATAACTTTTTCTCAAAAAGTATATTTGTCCCTTTTATAAAAAGAAACTAAACAATCATCACAAATATACTTTTTTTTATCTTCTTTTTTTTCGGTTCAGTAGCCTCAATTATTTCTTTGGGTATGTTCGCCCCGAGAGCGGTTATATTTAACTTCAAAATTTTTGGCACATTTGCTGCCTAACGGATGGGTGTAAAAACACTCCACTTTTAAAGGTTTTTTTATGGTTTTTATTTCTTTCTTCATTGTTGTTTTAGCCATACTCTTAATATTAAATTGATTTAAGTTCTTCCGGGTTATATTGTCTTTAAATTGGCTAGAGCCTTGTTGACTTATTAAAATTGTTTTAATAGATGGACTCAAAAAAAATTAAGGATATTCTTTTATTACCTAAGACTAATTTTCCACTTAAAAACGCTAACCACTTAGAAAACGAAAAAAAAATTAGAGAATTTTGAGAGGAAAGAAAAATTTATCAGCAAGTATTAGAAAAAAACAAAGATAATCAATCTTTTATTCTCCATTCTGGTCCTCCTTATGCCAATGGTAAACTTCATATCGGACATTTTTTAAATTTTTTAATTAAAGATATTATTGTCCGTTCTCAGGCTTCTGAGGGCTATTATACTCCCTTCTTGCTTGGGTGGGACGCTCATGGACTACCTACTGAGCACAAAATTTTACAGACTTATAAAAATCAAAAAGTAGACTTACGGCCAACTTGCCATAAATTTGCTTTGGAACAAGTTCAAATCCAAAAAGAGCAGTTAAAAAAGTTAGGACTTTTTACTGATTATGATAAATATTACATTACATTAGATAAAAAATACGAGGCTGAGCAATTACGCATTTTTGGTGAAATGGTAAAAAAAGGCTTAATTTATCAAGGGTTTAGACCAATTCATTGATCTTGCGGACACGAAACAGCCCTTGCTGAAGCCGAAATAGAATATTTAGAAAAAAAGGATACTTCACTTTATTTTAAAATTAAACTGGCAAAAAACCCTGATTTTTTGGAACAGAAAAGTGTTAATTTATTGGTTTGAACTACTCAGCCTTGGACTATTCCAGCCAATCGCTTGACAGCCGTCAAAAAATCGGCTTCTTATGCCTTGGTTGATTATAATGGTGAATATTTAATAATTTTGGAAAACAAAATTCCTCTTTTAGAAAAATGACAAGGCGGGAAGTTAAAGATAGAAAAAGTGTTTTTGGGAGAAAAATTTTTGGGATTGACTTATTTTCGCCCTTATCAGGAAGATGTTAAAGGATACATTGTTGACGGCAGTGATTTCATTGAGGAAGGAGAAGGAACTGGCGTAGTCCATTTAGCACCGGCTTTCGGAGCCGAGGATTTTGTAGCCGCAAGAAAAGAAAAATTAATAATTGATTGTCCGGTAGAACCGAATGGTTTATTTAATGAGAAAATTGGAGTTCCAGAATTGGTTGGCAAACACCATTCAGAAGTTAACCAGTATGTTGTTAATGACTTAGAAAAAAGGAATTTAATAGTAAAAAAAGAAGTAATTACTCATAGTTATCCCCATGATTGGCGCGATAAAAGTCCGCTAATTTATCGTCTAACTAAGCAATGATTTATTAAGGTAGGAGCAATAAAAAAGGAATTGTTAGAGAATATCGAGAAAGTTAAATGATATCCTTCTTGAACCAAAGAAAAAATGTCTCAAATAATTTCGGCTCGGGAAGATTGATGTATTTCTCGGCAGAGAAAATGAGGCGTTCCTATTCCTATTTTATACTGAAATAATGAACCAATACTTAATCCTGAAATTATTGAATATGTTGCTGAAATAGTTGCTAGTCGTGGTCCTGATTGCTGGTTTGATGGTAGTGTATTGCCACTTTTGAGAGACAAATTTCCTAATTTGATAAATGGAGAAACTGTTTTAGGACAAGATATTATGGATGTTTGATTGGATAGTGGGGTTTCGCACTGGCGTGTTTTAAAGAAGAGTAAAAAATTTTCTCTCAGATAAATTTAAATCAATAATTGTTAAATTATAGACAATGCATTAAAATCTGTGTAATGTAAATTGATGACACCTTATTTAAAAAAAGAAAACTTATTAATAATTATCGGCATTGTTTACTTCCTACTTTACTATTACCGACACGATCTAAAAAATCTCCCTTTTTCCAAGAGTTTGCCAAACAAATTCCTACAATCATTGAATTATCTCTTTGTTAAAAATTCTCACTGAATTTACTTTTTATAATGAAGAGGAAAGAACAACGTAAAATTAGTCGTCTTTTTGGCTTTCTCCTAAAACTAAAATCACTAGTGAATTATGAAGAGTTTTTAGTTGGTCAATAATAATTCTAGTATAAATTTTTTTATTAATTTCAGGTGATTTATCAAAAGATTATATTCAAACTTTATCATTTTCAAACCCTAATTCGGTTTTACCAATTTTTTACTTTTTGCAAGAGTTTTTTTGTAAAATTTAATTAAGGAATTTGTTATGCCAAAGTCTAATGAAGAACTTATTAAGTTCGATATAGTTAAAATACTAGAAAGCAAAGGTTGAAAATTGGGAACAAATCTTTTTTTAAACCAAAAAACTCCTAGCGGTCGTGAGGCTGATATCATCCTAACCGATAGGAATAACAAAAAAAATATTCTCGTTGTTATCGAAGTTAAGGATGAGGGTAAAAATTTAGAAAAAGCACTTACAGAACAAGCCATTCCTTATGCCCAAGAATGAAAAACTCCCATTGCTTATGTTGCTATGTTGCTGATAAAAACATTATAAGAACCTACCATTTATTAACCAATAAGCCTTTATTCTTTAATGATACAGAAATAGATTTTTTTTTAACCGAGGAAGAAACTTGTCGGTATCTAATTAGCAATGAATATAATGATGCTGACCGCAAGATAATTACTTCTCGCCCTGAGTTAATCCGGCTTTTTTCTACTATTAATGATGATTTAAGAAAAGCTCATCTACAAGCAGGAATTGAACGCTTTGGTGAGTTCTGTAACATTCTTTTTTTAAAATTTTTAGTGAACAAGAGGAACAAAGAAAAAAGAAGGGAGCAAAACCGCGAATTAAAAAAACTTGCCTTTGAGACTATTTTAAAGACAAATATGAGGCTGAGGGACTTTTAGATCATATTAATAAGACAGTTTTGGAAGAATTTAGTAGAGTATATGAGGCAACGGACATATTTACTCCATTGCAAATCAAGAATCCTTTTATTTTAAAAAAAATAATCGACCGATTAGATACTCACTATTTGTCAGATATTAGTTCTGATGCTTTGGGTGATGCTTTTGAGTTTTTTTTGAAAGAGTATTTAGCTAAGGAAAAAAAAGACTTAGGTGAATATTTTACTCCGCGACATATTGTAAAACTTTTAGTAAAATTAGCAAATCCTCAATTAGGAGATCGAGTTTATGATCCTTTCTGTGGCACGGGTGGAATATTGATTGAAAGCTATAAGCATATTAGAAAATGAATGGCACTAAACCAAAGTAATGAAAATAAATTAACTTACGAAACGCTTTATGGTCATGAAAGCACTAGAAACTTATGTAGAATTGCTAAAATGAATATGATTTTAGCAGGAGATGGACATAATAATGTTGAGAATTTAGACAGTTGAGAAAACCTTGTTGATGGAAAACGAGATGTAGTAATAACTAATATGCCTTTTGGTTTAGGTAGCCTTGCCGAAGAAAATAAACCAACTTACTGCCGTAGACACAAGTTTTCCCATGATGAGCATAAAAAAGCCAGTTGTTGTGGCAAAGAAAAAAGCAAGCATAAGTGTTCACAATTATCAATAATAAGAGAAGAAACAAAAGAATGCTTAGAATGCCAAAAGTTGGCTCAAAGAAAGAAAAAAATTCAAGAAGAAATTAATGAACGCTATAATAAATATTATTTGAATAGTCTGAATGCTAATAGTTTGTGTGTTGAACACTGTTTCAAAGCCATTGATAGCACTAATGCTAATGCTCGAATAGTAATGATCATCCCCCAAGGAATTTTGACTGACAAAAATTTTACTAAATTAAGGAAACATATTTATGACAATAGCTATGTTGAATACATTATCGCCTTACCTCAATTTGCTTTTAAACCTTATGCTGAGCCTCATGCTGTTATTCTTTGCTTAACCAATGTTAATCAAGAGGGAGAAAAAAAGAAAAAGCAAAAGGAAATTTGGTATTTTGAAGTTAAAGACGATGGCCTTTATAAGAATAGCAGAGAGGAAAAAAAGGGCTGAAATGATTTTGATACTTTTTTAAATTATAAGGATAGTAATGATGAGGAAAAACTAAAAAATGGCTTTCAAAAACTAGAAATGGAAATTATTGAGAAAAACAGTTATAAAAGCATTCCTAACCTCTATAAAGAATATAATTTTCCCAATAGTCCGCACGATTTAATCTCCTTAGGCGAACTAGTAGAGGAAGTTGATAAAAGGAATAACATTAATGCCCCAGTTTGGAGTATAACTGGAAATAAAGGATTTATCGAAACTGAAAAAAGATGAGGAGAAAGGGTAGCTTCGGAAAATACTGATGATTACAAACTAGTTTTTCCTCATCATTTTGCTTTTGATCCAGTTAGGGTTAGCCAAAGGTCATTTAATTATAATTATTTGGAAAAAACTGGGTGCATTAGTCAGAGTTATACAGTCTTTAAAGTAATTAATCAACAAAAAATTAAACCTCGTTATCTTTTTAGTCTGTTTCAGTCAGAACAGTTTATTGAACAGGCTCAAAATTATTGTTGTGGGAAAACAAGAAGGCCTAGTATAAGTTTTGCTGACTTCTGCAAAATAAAGATTCCAGTTCCCTTGCTAGAAGAGCAAGAAAAAGTCGTTGAAGAGTTAAATAAAATCGAAGAAAATATTCAAAGTACTCAAAAAACTATTGACAATCAAAAATCGTCCCTTTCTCTCTCTTGTGAGATAAGAAAGGGTGATAATGAATATTCAACTATTCATCTAGCCGAAATACTAGAAGAAATAAAGGAAAGAAATCAAGATAATCAAAATCCTGTTTGAAGCATAACCAATGATGAGGGATTTATTGATGAAAGTGAGGAACACTCTGAAAGGGTGGCATCAAAAAATATTTCTCAATATAAATTAGTATTTCCCAATGATTTTGCTTATAATCCTGCTCGCGTTAATGTTGGTTCCTTAGCATTAAACGAAAGTAAAAAAATAGGTTGTGTTAGCCCAAGTTATATTGTTTTTAGGATAAAAAATCAGATAATTAACTCCAAATATCTTTATTGTTTACTCCATTCCTCGATGATTAAAGAACAGATTAAAAATTTTTGTTTCGGCGGAGTAAGGGAAAGTTTAAATTTTGAAAATTTGGGTAAAATATCAGCGCCAATTAACCTTTCTTTAGAAAAAAGACAAGAAATAGTTAAAGGATGAGAAGAAGATTGGAAAGAAATAAACAGACAAAAGGAATCTATTGAATATTTTCTAGAAAAAAAGAAGAAATTTTTAAATAATCTTTGATAAATCAGTTAATTAACTTCTTTTTTATTGCACTCTTTCAGAAGAGTTGAAACAAGGCGCAGGATAAGCACTTTGCGACATTGTTAGTATTTGTTTTATTTCTCGCGAAAAGTGAAAGGAAAAGACAGTCGAGAAAATGATGAAAATGGCTGAACTCTATGAAAAAGACGAGAAAATGATAGAAATTTATCAACCATTTGTCAAGAAAACTTGAAAGAAAGAAATTGTTAGGATAATTTAAAGTAATGATAATAAAAACAAAGAACGGTAAAATTAATTATAACTAACAAAAAAAGCAAAACTTTACAAGAAACAAGAACCAGTAATTCATGGAAGATAAAAACAATAAAAAAGGCAAAAATGACTGACCTGCTACTCTCTATGTCGAAGGTCAAGACCAATTTAGGGGTTGGTTTAATTCCTCGCTAATTACTTCAACCATTTTAACCAACCAAGCACCTTATCAACAAGTTCTTTCTCATGGCTTTGTGGTTGATGAAAAAGGACATAAAATGTCGAAATCTTTGGGTAATGTTATTGATCCCGAAGATATTATTAAAAAGTTTGGTGCTGACACTCTTCGCTTATGAGTAATTAGTACTGATTTCACGAAAGAAGTAAAGGTTAGTATTCCTATTTTAGAAAATCTCCAAGAAAATTATCAAAAAATCCGAAATACTTTGCGTTTTATACTTGGCAATCTTGCTAATTTACCTCCTGAAATAAAAAATGAAAATGATTTAGAAAAAGAATTAGGTCCAGTGGGTTACTATATTATTCATAAATTAGAAAAATTAGTAGCAGAAAGTCAAAAGAATTATAGAGAATACAATTTTAATCCTATTTATTCTTCTTTATTAAATTTCTGTATTAATGATTTGAGTTCTTTTCATTTTGAAATTAGCAAGGATAGTTTATATTGTGATAACTTACATTCTACTCGTCGTCGACAAATTATTACTACCCTTTATTATTTGTTGGCAGGGTTATTAAAAATCATTTCTCCAATTTTACCTTTTCTTGCTGAGGAAGTTTACCAAAATATTCCTTTCAACTTTGGTTTTTCCGGCCAGGAAAGCATTCATTTAGTAAATAATTTCTCAACTTTGCCTCTTTCTCTTAGTGGTGAAAAACAAGTAGAATTAATTGCTGATTTCTTTCTTCCGCTTCGCCGAGATATTTACCAAGCATTAGAAAAAGCTCGCCAAGAAAAAATTATTAATACCAATTCACAAGCCCATTTGTTAATCTGCTTAAAGCAAAAAAAAGAATGAAATTATTCCGAGTTAAATTTAGAAGAATTATTGTTAGTGGCGGAGGTTGAAATTAAAGAAACAAGAGAAAACGATGCATGAGAAGGTAGTTTTTGTTCAGTAAAGGTTATGAAAACTAATAAAGAAAAATGTATTAGGTGTTGGAATTATCGAAACTTAGAGAATAGTCTTTGTTTACGTTGTAAAGGTTTGCTGTAATTATTGTCTGTTTGTTATCTTGCTATTAAAATTCTTTTTTTTAGTTTTTAGTCGTTGTATTAATAAATAATTTTAATAAGGGAGGAGGAAAAATTGATTATTTTTCTCCTCATTTCCTAAAGTCTATACCGTGAAATTTGCTTATTTTGTCTATGCATACTTCTACTATTTCATTTACCTGTTCTTTACTTCCTAGCACTGATTTTATAATTTCGTTGGGAATTAATATCCGATGTTTTTTCATTAAGTTATCATCTTCCTTAACGTAAAGGAAGAAAGCAAACATACTGTTATTAATATCTCATCTAATCTCTCATTTGACATTTTCTTTGCCCTTGTATGGAATTAAGTGACTTTTAATAGAAGGCTTCAAAGTTTTTGCTATCATAATCTAATTCATTTTCTTCGCTTTCGTAGCCATCAGAGATATTTTTTTCGTTGTCTATTGTAATTAGATTTGAAAGATTTTTCATTATTTTGTTTTTAAAGAAAGAAACTCTAATATTATAATTTTTAGTATCCTTTGCTTGCCACACATAGTGGTTTAAATAATTTTTATTTTGTGTTCTTCTCTTTATCAACAATCCTAAGGAAGCCCCTAAGAGCAGCAAAAGGAGAGGCAAAATGAATTTTGCTGTATTATAAGTTTTTTGTTTGTCTTGATTAACAATTAGATTTCCTCTACTTTCAAGTTTTTCAGTTGCTTCTAAAAGTAAATAATCATTAACTTGCTTCTCAGTTAAATTCCCATTCTTCGCTAATTGATTTAATTGTTGGTAATAGGCTTTTATTTTTTTTATTTTGTTTTCTTTATCCCCAGCACTTAAATTGTCGTACTCAAAACGTTTGATAACTGTAATTATTTCTTCAGGCGATTTATCAGTAAATAGAATATTTAAATCTTCAATCTGATATTTAATTTGGATTTCTTGCAAAAATTCAGGATTATCTTTGACCGGATTAATTAAGGTTTCTATTTTCTCTTTAGTGTTGAAATTGGGAAAGGAGAAGAATTTGGAAAGGATTTGAGGAGAAACTTGGAAATGTTTATTTTCTCTGCTTTCAGTCTTCTTTTTAATTTTTTCTAATTCCCTTTCTTTTTGTTCAATTTTTTTCTGATTTTCAACTTGTTGTTGAGAGTCATCTGTTTTATTCTTTTTTAATTCCTCAATTTCAGTTTGTAAATTAAGGGCTTTCAATTCATCATTAATTATTTCTAATAAATGTTTATCTACTTCATTTAAATAAATAATTTTCTCCATTTTCTCCAATGCTTTTTTGCAGTTCTCTAATTGGTATTTATCTAACCCTTCTAATTTTTCTTTTGTGGTTCCTTCCTTTAAGATTATTGGATAAATTTGGGACCGGTAAGGTGCTAGTTTGTTGTGAATAATTTGTAATTCATTTTTAGCCTCTTGTAAATGTTCATCTAGACTAGTTTCTTTTTCAATTTTGTCAATGATAGTCAACAACATCATTAACTCATAATGTTTATATTTTTTTCCTTTTTGGTAAACTTCGTGAAATTTATTTTTCAAGTCATTAAGTTTTCCACTATTTTTTGGTTTTGATTCTTGTTTTTGTTCTTCATCAAATTGTTTTTTAAATTTCTGCTCTTCTTGCTGAATTTCCTCTTCTTGTTTTTTCCTTTTTGCTTCTCCTGCTTGGGTTTTTTGCTGTTCTTGTTTAGTTCTTGATTCCTCTTCTTTTTTTAATTTTTCTTTTTCTACCTCAGACTTTTTTTGTCAATCGTTAGCAAGATTTTCGAGATAGGCAAGGTGTTTTTTATCTTCATTTTCTAATGCTTGTGTATTACGGCAATTTATTATGTTACTTTCGAATATATAATCTTTGCCAATTTTAACTTTGTAATTTATTTGCTGACTCTTTTGCTTAATTTTTTCGATAACTTTCTGTTTTTTTTCGTCAAATTTTTTACTTTTTTCAATAATTAAATTTATTAGGGTGGTTTGGAAATCTTTAATTTCTCCTAGAGTTTTTAGACATGTGCCAATGTGATGCACGTGCCACTCCATTTCTTCTTCAGGAGAAAGAATTCCGGCACATTCGCAACCGTATGGTCGTAAATCACGATAACCTCCTCCACTTCCCCATATTTTACCATTACCTAGTTCTTTAAGGTCTATTTTGTGATAATTGAGCCTTCCGTTAATTACTCGTATAGAATGAAGGCGGGTTTTTGTTCCAT
>Ga0134125_10010905_pt1 | contig 10201 bp, 11 predicted proteins | sample KB31751_FD_96464 | JGI IMG/M metagenome (GOLD analysis project Ga0134125, IMG submission 96464) | Terrestrial soil microbial communities with excess Nitrogen fertilizer from Kellogg Biological Station, Michigan, USA - KB3-175-1 | ecosystem: Environmental > Terrestrial > Soil > Unclassified ... | reverse complement strand
GCCGCGTCGTAGAGATATTTGCCGCGCGCCACTGCCGTTTCGTCGGCGGCGGGCGACGCGGTGGTGCCGAGCAGCAGAGCGGCGAAAGCAAGCGGAAGCGGCAGCGCGCGGGACGGCATCATGTGTTCTCTCTCGTGTCGAAGGAAGGGGGCCACCTTCTCCCGCCGGTGAGAGAAGGTGGCCGTCACCGCCGGAAGACGCGGCAAGGGGGCCCCGTGCCGGCGGCGATCGCCTGCTCGCCTCAGGCGAGGGGCTTGGTCGCGATCTCGTAGCTCGGATCCTTGGTCGCGACGGTGCTGTATCCGAGATCCTTGAAGGGATGCGCCGGATCCCATGCGACCGGCAGGCGCTTCGGCTGCGAGCCGGCCGGCGGGAAGGCGAAGATCAGCGATTCGGCGCCGTGATGCGCGATCTTGCCGGTCATCTGATGATGCTCGCGATGGATATGGCCGAAGAACACCGTGACGTTCTGGTAAGGCGTCAGGATGTCGATCGCCTTGGCGCCGTCCTTGGTCGCCCAATCCCAGGCGGGATAAAGGTCGAACAGCGGCCGGTGCGCGAAGACGACGATCGGCTGCGCCTTGTCGAGCTTGGCGAGATCGGCGGCGAGCCACTGCAGCTGCTTGTCGCCGATGAGTCCGTTCGGGTCCGACACATTGTCGAGCGCCACGAAATGCACGCCCTTGTGGTCGAACGCGTAATAGCCGTCGCCGAACATCGCGCGATACATCGCGCCATTATCGAGGCCGGCATCGTTCTCCCCCGGAATGAAGCGGACATCCTTCACCGTGAGGTCGGCGACGATGGTCTTGAATTCCGCCATGCGTCGCTGCCGCTCCTCGTCCTTGTCGGCGGCATGGGTGAGGTCGCCCGTGAACATGATGAAGTCGGGTTGGCGCGGCAGCGCGTTGACCGCCGCGACGGCGCGCTTCAGCGTGTTCTTGGCTTCGGGGTTGGGCGGCCCCTCGAATCCCCAATGCGTATCGGTCATCTGGACGAAGAAGAAATCCTGGCCGGCGGCGGCCAGGGCGCGGCCCCAGGGCCCGAGGCTCGATGCGAACACCACGCCGCCGAGACCGGCCAGCCTGAGGAAGTCCTTGCGATTGATCTCCATGCTCATGCGGCCATGCCTCCCGCTGTCGAAGGCGCCGGTGCGGCGCCGTCACAGGGGCAAGACCCGGCTCCCCGCCGGCTTATTCCGGGAAATTTCACCAAGGCGGGATGATAAGTCGCGCGGCGAGGGTCTAATCTCCGGAGAGCAGGCCAAGGGGGCTCGACCGGTTGAGTGATTCGTCCCGAGACGCGGCGGCGCCCCAGCGCCGCTTCGAGACGTTGGTGATGCCGCACCTCGATGCGGCCTATAACCTTGCGCGCTGGCTGACGCGCAGCGATGCCGATGCCGATGACGTGGTCCAGGAGGCGTCGCTCAAGGCCTTTCGCTTTCTCGACCAATGCCGGGCCGAGGATGCCAGGGGCTGGTTCCTCGCCATCACCCGCAACGCCGCCTATTCTTGGCTCAGGAATAAACGGCCGCAGGAGCTGGTCATATCAGGGGGAGAGGAGGGCGAGCCGGCCGAGCTCGCCGCCGATCCCGCCACGCCCGAGAGCCTCGCCCTCGACGGGGAGGCGACGCGGCGGCTGGAGGAGGCGATCGGCGGCCTGCCGGTGCCATTCCGCGAGGTGGTGATTTTGCGCGAGCAGGAAGAGCTGAGCTACCGGGAGATCGCCGAGCTGACGGGCGTGCCGATCGGCACCGTCATGTCGCGCCTGGCGCGCGGCCGCGCGCTGCTTGCCCGTGCCCTGGGCCGCCCCTTGCCGTCGCCGCAGCGCGGGAGGCAGGACGCATGACCGGAACCGAGCGCGATCTCGAGCAGTGGCTCGCCGCCGCCCGCGACGGCGAGCTGCCGCCCGAGGAGGAAGCCCTCCTCGAGGCGCATCTCGCGCAAGACCCGCGCGCCGCCGCGCACGATGCCGCGGCGCGGGCACTCTCGGCGACCCTGAAGCAGGCCCGCTATCGTCGCGCGCCCGCCGCGCTCGCCCACCGCATCCGAGATGAGATCGCGCAACAGGCGACGCCGCGGCCGGTCCTGCGGCCCTTTGCCATCCCGCGCCGCTGGGCCATGAGCGCGCTCGCCGCGGCCGCCTGCCTGCTGCTCGCCTGGAATCTCGCGCTGCAATTCGAGCGTCCCGGCATGCTGCCGCTCGCCGACGAGGTGGTGGAGAATCATGTGCGCTCGCTGATGGCGAACCATCTCACGGACGTCGTCTCGTCGGATCAGCACACGGTGAAGCCCTGGTTCAACGGCAAGCTCGATCTGGCGCCACCGGTCGGCGATTTCGGCGCGCAAGGCTTCGCGCTGATCGGCGGGCGGCTCGACTATCTCGCCGGCCATCCCGTGGCGGCGCTGGTCTATCGCCACAACGAGCATGTCATCAATCTCTTCGTCTTGCCGGCTGCCGGCGCCGATCGGCGTCCGACCCACCTCACGGCGCGCGGCTATGCGCTGCTCAACTGGGCAAAAGGCGGCCTGGACTATTGGGCGGTGTCCGACATCAACCCGCTGGAGCTCGACGGGCTGCCCGCACTGGTCGATTCGGCGGCCGCCCCGCAACAATCGGAATAGGCAAGCCCGGCCGCTCCTGTATTCTCCTGCCCGGGAGGGCGGGGAATGCGTTTCATATCGATGGTGGCGGCAGCGATCGCTTTGCTCGGCGCGGTGCCGGCGAAGAGCGACGGGGTCGCCGACTTCTATCGCGGCAAGAGCATCAGCCTCATCATCGGCTTCGGCGAGGGCGGCGGCTACGACCTCTCGGCGAGGCTGGTCGCGCAATATCTGCCGCGCTTCATTCCCGGCAACCCTTCGATCGTGCCCCGCAACATGCCGGGTGCCTCCAGCGTGCGGGCCGTCGAATATTTCCACAATGTGGCGCCGCGCGACGGCACCGCGCTCGGATTCTTCATCTCGACCATCACCCTCGACAAGGCGACCGACCGCTCGCTCAAATACGAGCCGGAGCGCTTCACCTGGATCGGACGCGTCGATTCGGCGGTCACTTTCGGCGTGGTGTGGCATGACGCGCCGGTGCAGAGCGTCGATCAGGCGAAGCGGCAAAAGCTCATTCTCGCCGCCATCGGCCCGGCCGGTACCGCCGCCACGCTGCCCTGGGCGCTGAACCGGCTGATCGGGACACAGTTCGCCGTGGTCACCGGCTATGATTCGAGCGCCACCATGGGCCTCGCCATGGAGCGCGGCGAGACGCAAGGCATCGGCAGCACGAGCTGGGATTATCTGCTGACCAAGCCCGATTGGATCGCCGAAAAGAAGATCCGCATCATCTACACGCTCGGCCTCGCCCGCGATGCACGCGCGCCGGACGCGCCGACCATCCTCGATCTGGTCGAAAGCCCGCGCGACAAGCAGGTCATGACCCTGCTGGCCAGCACCTCGACCATCGGCCGCGCGCTGGTGGCGCCGCCGGAGGTTGCCGCCGACCGCGCCGCGGCGCTGCGCCAGGCTTTCGCCGCGATGGTGAAGGATCCCGCCTTCCTGGCCGACGCGAAGAAGCGGCAGCTCGGTGTCGATCCGCTGCCCGGCGCCGCGATCCAGGGTATCGTCGCCGAAGTCATGGCCATGCCGTCCGACATCGTCGAGACGATGAAGGCCGTGACGCAGCCGATGCGCTAGCCGAGATCAAGGAAGGGACGCGATGTACACCGAGCAGGATCTCGACGCCGCGGTCGCCGCCGGCGTACTGAGCGCCGATGCGGCCGCGAGCTTCCGGCGCTTCGTCGCCGGCACGCGCGCCGCCCCGGCCGTCGACGAAGAGCATTTCCGGCTGATCAGCGGCTTCAACGACATCTTCGTCTCGATCGCCATTCTGCTGCTGCTGCTGTCGCTGAGCTCGCTCGGTGAGACACTGAGCGGAGGCTTCGGGCACGCCGCGGCGGCGGCTGTGAGCTGGGGGCTGGCCGAGTATTTCACGCGGCGGCGACGCATGGCGCTGCCCAGCATCGTGCTGTTGCTGAGCTTCGTCGGCGGCGTCTTCACCTCGGCCATGACGATCGCCGCCGCGGCACCGGCGATCGCCGGTGCGACCGCGGGATCGGTCGCAATCGGTGCGGGCTCCGCCGCGCTGGCGGCCTATCTGCATTGGCAGCGCTTTCGCGTGCCGATCACGATTGCCGCCGGGGCCGCCGCCCTCGCGGCGACCATCCTGGCGGGGCTGTTCGTCGCCGATCCGAATTTCGAGACCTGGCTCAATCCGGCCCTGCTCGCCGCCGGCCTGCTCGTCTTCCTGCTGGCCATGCGCTGGGACATGAGCGATCGCGAGCGCCTGACCAGGCGATCGGACGTCGCTTTCTGGCTCCATCTCGTGGCCGCGCCGCTGATCATTCACCCGCTCTTCACCATGCTCGGGCTGGTCGGACGCGCCGGGGTCGGCGTCGACCGCGCCGCTCTTGCCGTCGCGATCTATCTTGTCCTGGCGCTGGTCGCGCTGGTCATCGATCGTCGTGCCGTGCTGGTCTCCGCCTTGGCCTATGTGCTCTATGCGACGAGCGCGCTGTTCCGCGCCGCCGGCTCGCTGACGCAAAGCTTCGCGCTCACCGCCCTGTGCATAGGCACGGCACTCCTCTTGCTGTCCGCCTTGTGGCAGCCGACGCGGCGCCTGGTGGTGTCGCAGCTCTCGACGAGACTGCGCACGCGCCTGCCCGCCGCGTGAGGGATTTAGGGATCTAAAGCCGGCTGCCCGGATTGCCGCCGATCACCGTCGCATCGATCCCGAGCAGGAACATCTTGGCCCAGGTCATGCCGAGCGCGCGCAAGGCCGTGCCGAGCAGCGGCACCGAGAAGAGGGCGAAGAGCAGGAACGAGGCGACCACACAGGCCGGCAGCAGCCACAGCACATGGAAGTAGCTCCAGGGTCCGACCGCCACCGTTACGGTGCAGGACAGCATCAGCGCCAGCTGATAGACCAGCACGAGATGAATCGCCTCGCCGGCGCGCGCCCGCTGCCGCATCACCATGACGAAGCCGAGCTCGAACAGGATCGCCGCCCCGAGGGCCAGATATCCGAGGATCAGCGTCCATTCATCGTTCGAGAACATCGGGGCCCTTCGCGGTCGGTGGGCGCGCATACTAACCAGGAACCGCGAGAAAGGAACCGTCCTATGGCGCCGGCCTGTAACTTCGGCCGTGCTGCCGCGAAACTCCCGCCATGAACCGCGATAAGCTCGTTGCCGCGAAGGAGCGCTGGGCGCGCGAGGGCAGGCTGCTGGTGGCCGGGCCGGGCGAGCGGCGCCGCCTGCCGCCGGGCCAGCACCTGGTGCGCGACTGGCCGGTGCTCGATCTCGGAAGCCAGCCCAATCTGCGGCCGGCGGACTGGTCGCTCACGGTGGGCGGGCTGGTGCGCCGGCCGCTCACCTGGCGCTGGGACGATCTCGAGCGCCAGCCCCAGATCGAGAGCGTGAGCGACATCCATTGCGTGACCGCCTGGTCGCGCTACGACAATCGCTGGCAGGGTGTCGCGACCGCCACGCTCCTCGCCAGCGTGCAGCCGCTGCCGGAAGCGAAATTCCTCATCCTGAAAAGCTTCGACGCCTACGCCACCTGCGTCCCGCTCGAGCAATTTTCCGGCCGCGACGTGCTGCTCGCCACATCCTGGGACGGCAAGCCGCTCAGCCGCGAGCATGGCGGGCCGGTGCGGCTGGTGCTGCCGGCGCTCTATTTCTGGAAGAGCCCCAAATGGCTGCGCCATGTCTGGTTCACCGACAAGGACGTGCCCGGCACCTGGGAGGCGCGCGGCTATCACCGGCTGGGCGATCCCTGGCGCCAGCAGCGCTATGGCTGAAGATGATTGACGCCGGCCAGCTCAGGCTTCACATGAAGGCCCCATGGCGAGCCGGCATCCCCCCTCTCACACCAATCTCAGCGTCAATCTCAACAAGGTGGCGCTGCTGCGCAATTCGCGCGGCGGCCGGCGGCCCGACCCGCTGCAGATCGCGCGCCTGTCGATCGAGGCCGGCGCCGAGGGGCTGACCTTGCATCCGCGCGAGGATGCGCGCCATGCGACGCTCGAGGACGTGCTCGCCTTCGCCAAGCTGGAAGCAGTGCGTGACGGCCGCGTCGAGCTCAATGTCGAGGGCGACCTGCGGTCCGATCTCATGCGCACCGCCGTCGCGGCGCATGCGCAGCAATTCACCATCGTGCCGGTGATGCCGGGCGAGGTCACCTCGACCCGCGGCTGGCGCGCCTATGACGATCAGGACGCCCTGAAGCGGGCCGTCGAATTCTTCAAGGGCGGCCCGCGCGTGGCGCTCTTCATCGATCCCGAGGAGGAGTCGGTGCGGCTCGCGGCGGTGGCCGGCGTCGCGGCGGTCGAGCTCTATACCGGGCTTTACGCCACGAATTTCGGCAGCGACATCGCGTCGCAACAGCTCGAGGCGCTGGCCGAGGCGGCGGCGCTGGCGCGTTCGCTGGGCATGCGCGTCAATGGCGGTCACGACCTCGACACGGTCAATCTGCCGGCCTTCATCGGACGGGTGCGGCCCGAGGAGGTGTCGATCGGCCATGCCCTGGCCGCCGACGCGCTCGAGCATGGCTGGCAGGCGACGGTGCGCGCCTATCGCGCCGCCATCGCCATGGGCCACCGCGCCAATGCCGCGAGCTGAGCCATACTGCTCGCCTTTGCCTTGTTTCCGCCTAAAGCTGGGGGCAGAATCCGGCGCATGATGCGATCTGTCCCGCTTTCCCTCTGCTTGGCGCTGGCGCTGAGCGCGGCCGTCCCCGCTTTCGCCCAGCAGCCGGCCGGCGATCCTAAGCTCGCCGAGGCGGAGCGTGGCCTGCTCATTCTCGGCCTCTATCACGGCAAGACGACCGGCCTCTCCAATGCCGAGATCGGGCGCGCCATCTCGACCTTCCAGCAGCAGCAAGCGCTGCCGGTCACCGGCCGTCCCGACGCGGCGACCCTGGCCAAGATCCAGGAAAAGCTGCCCAGCCAATCGCTGAACAATCCGAAAACCGGCGCGCCCCAGCGCCGCGCCTCCTCCGGCCCGGTCGTCGAGCCGCATCCGCAAGGCATCGGCGAGGCGGTCGGGGTCGGGGACAAGGCGCTGCCCGACGCGCCGAAGGAGTTCAATCCGGTGATCGGCACGCCGGCCAACATCCAGCCGCGTAAAGGCGCGCCCGCGTCGCGTGCCTCATCCGCGGCCGAGGCACCGGTGCCGCTCGCGGCGGCGCCGCAGGAAGCCGTCGAATCGAGCAACGTCGCTTTGCCGCCCGGCCAGAGCGAGGGCGGCTTCCTCGCGCGCGCCCTGGACGATATGCAGCACGGCAACAGCTGGCTGCGCTGGATCTGGTTGCCGATCGCCGGCCTGCTGGTGCTGCTCGGTCTCGGGGCCTGGCGGCGCGCCGGCAAGGTGAGCAACCCCTATCTCACGCGCCCCGGCGAGCCGGTCACGCGCCGCCGCGAGCCGACGTTCGAGCGCTAGTCGCGCTTCAGCCGCGGCAGGGTGAGGGTGACGATGAGCCCGCCGCAGTCGCGGTTGCGCGCCGTGACGCTGCCGCCCATCGCCTCGACATGACGCCGGACCAGCCATAGGCCGATGCCGAAATGGCCGCTGACGGCGCCCGATTCATGCTCCTGCGGGCGCTCGGAATAATAGCGGTCGAAGATCCGGCTCAGCCGCTCGGGCGGTACGCCGGCCCCGTGATCGGAGACGGAGATCGTCGCCTGCTCGTCGGTCGCCGAGAGCGACAAGGAGACGAGAGCGCCCGCCGGCGAGAAGCTGATTGCATTGTCGAGCAGATTTTCGATGGCGGTTTCCAGCAGATCGTCGCGGCCGCGCACTTCCACGAAGGCGGCGGTCGCAACCTCCAGCCGCGCCTTGCCGGCGACGAGATCCTCGTAATCGAGCGCCAGGCGCCGCACCAGCGCGCTGAGATCGACCGGCTCGCTGCGCAGATCGAGCATGTCGGCCGTCGCTTCCTCGAGACGGCGGGCCGATTGCACCAGGCCTTCGAGCTTGGTCACCGAGGCGGTCACCGCCTCCAGCGCCTGCAGCGCGCGCGGATCGCCGGTGTCGGTGCGCCGGCGCAGCGGCTCGAGCGCCTGGCGGATGACGCCGAGCGGTCCCTTGAAGGCGTGCGCGTTGTCTTCGGCCGCCTGGCGGATCAGCGTCGCCGATTGCGCGAGCGTGCCGACCATGGCGTCGAATTCATGCGCCACCTGTGCCAGCTCGGGTATGGCGGTGCGTTCGGCGAAATGCTGATCCTTGGCGCCGCGCAGCCTGATGTCGCGCGCCGTGCGTCCGAAGGCCGACAGGCTGCGCCACAGACCGAACAGCACGCCGCCGACGAGCAGCGCCATCACCAGATAAGCGGCGAGGCCCATCGCCAGCCGCTCGTCGAGCCAGGAGGTGCCGGGCACGGCGCCGCCGATGCCTTGCGTCGAATTGGCGATCACCACCGCCCAGCAGCCGTCGGTGCTCTGCACCGGCGTGATCGAGGTCAGCACCTCATCGGCGCCGCCCGGCAGCGCCACGCGCAGGGCGAGCGCGCCGTCGCCCTGGCAGCTCGCCGCGAGCCGGCCGAGGACGCCCTGGTCGGCGAGCTCGCGACGCTCCGCCTGGAGCTGGTCCACCGGCACTTCGGGCACGCCGGCGACGAAGAAGAATCCGGCGTCGGATCCGGCGCTGGTCGGCTTGAACAGGAGCTTCACGCCCATTCCGCTGTCGGCGAAGTGGGCGAGCGAACGCGGCGCCGCGGCGAGCGCCGAGCCGTCCTCGGCGGCCAAGGTCGGTGCCAGCGCCGCCGCGATCAGCTTGCCTTCGTTGCGCACCGTATCGAGCAGGATGGCCTGGCGCTCGACATCGGCCTGGCGGAAGGCGAGGTAGAGCAGCAGCGGCACCGCCAGGAAAACCAGCAGCAGCACGCCGAGGCGGGCCTTGAGCGAGCGCAGGCTGGGCACGCTGCGCGGCCGGGCGACACTCTGTTCCTGGGCCTCGCCCGACAGGCTTGCCGGCAGGCGATCGGGATCAGTGAGGCTCGTCATTGCGCCAGCGATAGCCGAACCCCGGATAGTTCTCGAGCGCCGAGAAGTCCGGATCGAGGTCGCGGAATTTCTGTCGGATGCGCTTGATCAGGGTACGGACATTGGCGCGATAGCCGTCGATGCCGGGGCCGGCGATGAAGCCTTCGCCGCGCACGAGATCGTAGATCTCGCGATAGGACACGTCGGTTCCGGCTTTGGCGGCGAGATGGCTGACGACGCGATATTCGGTCAGGGTGAGCGGCACCGAGCGGCCGCGCCAATGCGCGCGGCAGCTGTCGGCATTGAGCTGCATCGGACCATAGCCGCCACTTTTTGCGGTCGGTTCCGGCTCGATCGCGGGGGCCGGCCTCCGGCTGCCCTTGGCGCCCGCCAGCACCAGCTCGAGCCGCTTCAGGATGACCGTGAAGCTGCGCGTCTTGTCGACGAAATCGACGGCGCCGCGATCGAGCGCGAGCTCCTCGAACATCGGCTGGCTCAGCGAGGTGAGGATCATGGCCGGACTCTCCGAGCCGCCGGCGCGCAGCTTGTCGAGCAGATCGATCCCGTCCATGCCCGGCATGTGCCAGTCGAGGACGAAGGCATCGACGGCGAGACGGCTGGCGGTCAGATGATCGAGCGCCGCGGCGCCGCCCGTGAAGGTCAGCACCTCATAGCCGGCATCCTCGAAATTGAGCGCCAGCGATTTCAGGAACAGCGGGTCGTCGTCGACCAGCACCAGGCGCCGCCGGTCGCCGGGGTCGCCGTATTCCGCGACTTCGAGGGTGGATTCAGGTGGGAACATGGGCTCCTGCATCTCATCATGAAGCGACGTGATCTTCTAACTTAGCCAGACAACGGCCGACATCGCCTGTGATGGGCGTCACATCGAGCGCAAAAAATTTGCCGCGACTTACATCGAAGTAGAAGGTTACATCCACGGCACAGTCGCCGCTCCGATAATGCCAGACCTTGGCCGAAGCCTGCTCGGTGACCTGGACGGGCTTGCCGAGGAGGGTTTCCGTCTCGTCCTCGCTGTGACCGATCACCACCCGCTTGTCGGGTGGCGTGGCGAGCCGCGCCTCGGTGACCGGCGCCGGGGTGCCTGCCGGCTGCGGCACGGGCCCCTGCTGCGCCGCCGGCCGCGGCCGCGACGGCGGCTTCGCTGGCTGGG
>Ga0134125_10010904_pt1 | contig 10203 bp, 7 predicted proteins | sample KB31751_FD_96464 | JGI IMG/M metagenome (GOLD analysis project Ga0134125, IMG submission 96464) | Terrestrial soil microbial communities with excess Nitrogen fertilizer from Kellogg Biological Station, Michigan, USA - KB3-175-1 | ecosystem: Environmental > Terrestrial > Soil > Unclassified ... | reverse complement strand
TGCTGAAAAAGTCCGCTGCAACGCCAAACAAATGACCTCAGCGGCTAAAGCCGCATTGATTGTGCAGCCATTTACGGCACGGCTGAAGCCGTGCCCTTAAGCAAAACCGAGTTTTTCAGCAGCATCTGAAGCCCGGACCTATCTCAGAGGAAAAGGCAAATGCGGGGATTCTGGTTCGCGAAAGGCGCGCTTCAGAATGGACGAAGTGGAAAAAGCAAATCCTTCGACTGCCCGTGGCACAGAACGTGCGCCGCTGCGCTCAGTCTCAACCACTGCAGCTGATCAGAGATATAAGGATGAGAAGTTTTTGAGGGGTGGCTTAGCGGCAGGCGTGAATGCGTGCTGCTCCGGCGGGACGCAACAGTGCGCACGAACGGCGCCTTGCAGGTCTTGAAATCGAGACCCGTTCGAGTTCGCTCAGGGCAAGCTTGCCGCGCCGGGTGGATGGTTTCTCGGGTGCGCTCCGATGAGGGTAGAATTCACGGGAATCCATACCAGAACAAATGAGCACGCTTTTCCGGTAGTGAAAGAAATCAATGAAGATGAGTCGGCGGATGTGGGAAGTTGCAGGAATGGCGGTCCTGATGGCGATGGCCGCGGGGCCGTTGGGGCGTGCGCAGGACAATCTTCGGGACGGCGCACCTTTCAAGGGCTATACGGGAGAGAGGTTCGACACGACCCACTATGCCTACGACTATCTGGTGGACGGCGGCCTTTCCCAGGACGATCCGGCAAACCGGAGGTTCAGGACGCTGCAGGCGGCGTATGCCGCGGCGCCCGCCGGCACACCGGACAAGCCGACGGTGATTGGGGTTAAGCCTGACGTGTACCTGCTGCATGTGGGACCTGAAGCGCCGTACAGCATGCAGATGACGAAGAACTACATCAGCATCGTTGGGCTGACGGATGACCGCCGCAAGGTGGTGTTTGCCGACAACCGCTGCAAGGACGAGGGCGCGGACAACGACGGGTTCATCTTCGTGATCAACGCGGATGGCTTCACCATGATGAACCTTACGGTGCTGGACTACTGCAACATCGACTACGAATATCCGGGCGATCCTTCCAAGAACCTGAAGATGCGCACGCCGGTGGTGTCGCAGGGAGTGGTGATCCAGATGTCGGGCGACAAGCATGTTTACTCCCATGTGGCGTTCCTGAGCCGGCTGGACACGACCGTGCTTTCCGCAACACGCGCTTACCTGACCAACGTCTTCATCGAGGGGACTGCGGACTTTATCGCGCAGCGTCCCGGGTCGATCGCGGTCTTCAATGACTCGGAGGCGTACTTCCCCAGCGGCAGCGGTGGGCTGGCTGCCCAGGGACTTGTATTTATCAACTCGGAATTCAAGGCGTCGAAGAGCATGGTGTTCTACTCCGATGAGGGCAACGTGGAGAACAGTATCGGCACTCCGGACACCCTGATCGATTGCGTGGTGCCGACGACGACTCATGTGGCGTGGATGGCCCATGCCGCTGTTCGCCAGAACGGCTACTCGCCCACGTATCACCTTAAAGACTCGACCGGCCGGCCGACGCGCATCCGGGACAGCGAGACTGCCCCGGCGACCTACAAGCTGTCGCGCGAACTGAGCGACGAAGAGGTGAAGGCGTTCAATCCGTGGAACCTGCTGCGCGCGCCGCTCTCGGGTCCGGTCGACGACTGGGACCCGGCGAATGTGCGAGCGAAGTATGAAGACAACGGCAGCGATGTGTTCCGGATGTCGGTTGCCAGCGCTGCGCCCTCGGGGGGCAGAGGCGGCGCAGGCCACATCGTATCGCCGACGGTGCGCACCGGGACCACGGATGCAGCGGTCAGGGTTACCGCATACCCGGCACGAGCGAATGCAGCGATCAGCTGGTCGGCGCCGTCCGACCTGGTCAAGCTCAGTTCGGCGACGGGAAACGATGTCACCATCACGGGAAACAACCACACCAATCACGCTGAGTGGGTGACCGTTGAGGCGAAGGCCGCCAACGGCTTTCACATCATGGTTCCGGTCAATGTCGAACCGGCATTCATCGATCCACCCAGGTTCACCAGCCAGCCAGTTGTCGGCAGTCCTATCAATGGCAAAGTGACAGTGCACTACGCGCTGGACCTGGGTGGGCGTGAAGACCAGTCACTGATCACGTGGTACCAGTGTGAGGACACCACATGCGCACGTCCGCGCATGGTTGCGGTGAGCCGTGGTGACCAGCCTCTGAAGAGCTACACGCTGACGCGTGGCGACGTGGGCAAGTTTCTTCGCGTGCGGATTCAGCCGAAGCACAACATCAGTGAGCCTGGTCTTGCAGTAGAAGCCACTGCGAGCAAGCCGATTGTTGCGGCGAACGTAACTTCCACGACAGTACATCCCAACTTCCGCAACTTCGTCGCGACAGAAAACCCGGCGATCGAGGATGGAGAGTGGAGCGTGATCGGGACGTGGGCTTCCGTTCCGGATGGTTCGGGGACCGGTTATGGGCTGCGCATCAATGGCCTTGCGGGATCGGCGCCTCGCGGTTCGAATCCGCCGGAGGGAATTACGGTAAACGGCGTGCGCGTGGCGAACCCGTATGCGGCCCTGCTGTACCAGAGCGACAGGCCGACAGGCGACATGACGGTGAAGGTGACGATGACGCCGGACAAGACCGCCGGGCAGGGCTTCGCGCTTTCGGGGTCGCCCGACGACGAGCCGCGCATGGAGCGGGCTGACATCTTCATCAAATACGACCCGCGAACCAGGAACGGCTACTCGCTGCGCTTCTGGAGAACGATCAAGGCAGAGGGGAAGTGCGTGTTCCAGCTCTACAGGATCGAGAACGGGGTCGGTCATCCGTTGAATGATCAGCAAGACGTGACTGGCGTCTTCAAGCCGAGCACGACGATCACGCTTTCCGTAGTGGGAGACAAGCTTACGGCGAAAGGATCGAACACGAAGGACGGCGAGACGCTGTCACTCGAAGGAACGATTGCGCCGAATGCATTCGGCGGCTCGGGCACGTTTTGGTCCGGGAGTTCCGGGATCGGCGGAAGCAACGTCTACAACGATTTTGAGATTTCGTATCCGGGGAACGGGAAGCGGTAGAGGCGGGACACGGTCTTGACGCACTCCCATAAATATGGGAGCCTGTATCTGTGAAGACTACGCTGGAAATCCCGGACCCGATTTTCCGCCGCGCGAAGTCGGTTGCGGCGCAGCGTGGCATCGCGCTGCGTGCGTTTGTGACCGAGGCGGTTGAAGAGAAATTGAACACGTCGCGCACCACGCAAGAGAAGCCCTGGATGGCGGCTGTGGGCAAGCTGAAGCACCTTCGCAAGGAGACCGCCAGGATCAATCGAATCATTGAAGAGGAGTTCGAGACGATTGAGCCTGAGGACTGGCAGTGATCCTCGATACGAATGCGCTTTCGGCCCTGGCCGAGGGTGACCCAGCGATCGAGCCTATCCTGAGACAGGCAATGCAGATCGGCATTCCTGTTGTGGTTTTGGGTGAATACCGCTTCGGCATTGCCCAATCGCGCGAGCGCAAGAATTATGAAAGCTGGTTAGCGGAATATCTGGATCGATTTCGGATTCTCGATGTCACGGATGATACGAGTCAACGCTATGCCGAAGTTCGTCTGGAGCTGAAGAAGGCGGGCAAACCAATTCCGGCGAATGATCTCTGGATCGCTGCTCTGTGCCGGCAGCATCGTCTGCCGATCTTGAGCCGCGACGGGCACTTCGATGCGGTGCAGGGGTTGAAGCGGATTGGATGGTGAAGTTGTGGTAGTTGGATCACGGCTTCACCACTGGGCCGGGTGGGCCGAGGATGTGGATGGAGTGCAGCCATGCTTCGGCGAGGGTGGGCCACTGGCCGACGGGGAGTTGCGTGGGGCGGAGGCCGAAGTCGTGGCCGCCGAGGGTGTAGAGGTGCATCTCGGCGGGGACGTGCGCGTCCTTGAGCGAGAGGAAATAGGCGAGCGAGTTTTCGACGTGCGCGGCGTAGTCGTTTTCGGCCTGGACGAGGAAGGTGGGCGGGGTGTTGGCGTCGGGCGTGAGCGAGGGCGCGGCGTGCATGTCCTTGCCGGTGAGCCAGCCGGGATAAAAGATCATCTGGAAGTTGGGGCGGGCGTCGGGCAGGGGGGCGGTGAAGCCCGAGGCGGCGGTGGCGGCGGGGTTCTCAAAGTCGGGGTGCGTGCTGAGTGCGACGGCGAGGTGCGCGCCGGCGGAGAAGCCCATGACACCGATCTTCTTGGGGTCGATGTGCCACTCGGCGGCGTGGGCGCGGGTGAGGCGCATGGCCTGCTGCGCGTCTTCAAGGTCCTCTGTATTTTCGGGGTAGTGCTGCGTCTCCGGCACGCGGTAGCGGACGAGGATGCAGGTCATGCCGACGGAGTTGAGCCAGTCGCAGATCTCGGTGCCGTCAAGGTTCATGTTGAGGCGGGTGTAGCTGCCGGCGGGCAGGACGAGCGCGGCGGCGCCGGTGTTCTTATCCGCGGGCGGTGCGTAGACGGCGAGATCGGGTTTCGTCACGTTGGTGACGCGGATGACGGGCTTGCTCCAGACCATGCGGTCACGCGCGGTGGATGGATCGGTTTCGGGCGCGGTGATGGTTGAGGGTTCGGGGTTGCCGCTGGGCCAGAGGAGAAGTTTGGCGATGGGCTGGGTTTGGGCGAGGGCGGGGGCCGGGGTGAGGAGGGCGGCGAGGAGGAGAGCGGGCAACAAAAGCTGCGAGCATTTTGCACCCCACCCGTCCGCAAAGAACGCGTACGGATGGGGCACCCGAACATTGTCTGCGGGAACAAATGCGGGGATTCTTCGGCTACGCCTCAGAATGACAGGTCCGAAATGTATTGGTTGCGGATTTGATTCGCGGAGCACAAATGCGGGGGCTCCTCGCGGCGCCTGACGGCTTCGTTCAGGATGACGGCATCCATCGTCAGTGGCTCGATCCCACTCATCGCGCGATGTGACTGCGCGATGAATGGGGCACGGAGTAGTGGCAGTTCGGAAAACGGCGGTCATTTTGATTTGGCCTTGGATTTGCTCTTCGCCGTTGCGTTCCTCGGGGCAGCGGCGCTGACGCCGAACATGCTGGGGGTGAAGAGTTCGCCCATGACTTTGTAGCCGGCGACGCCGGGGTGCAGGTGGTCGCCGGAGTCGTAGGCGGCAGCCATGCGGGAGGGATCGGAGGGATTGGCGATGAGGGTGGCGAAGTCGATGACCTGGTCGAAGTGGCCGGGGGCTTTGATCCAGTCGTTGACGGCGAGGCGGTCGGCGTCTCCTGATGCTCCTGCCCGGTTGTACATGGAGCCGCCGTCCGGCGTGATGGTGGCGCCGATGACGATGAGGCCGGCGGCGTGGGCGCGATCGATGATCTGCTGATAGGCGCCGATGATGCGGGCGACCAGAAGTTTGTGTTGGTCCGGCGTGGAGAAGCGGCCGCCGAGATCGTTGACGGCTTCAAAGACGACGAGGTAGCGGGCACCGGCTTGTGCGAGCACATCGCGATCGAAGCGCGCGAGGACGTTGGGGCCGAGGCCGTCGGTGAGCAGATGGTTTCCACCGATGCCGTGGTTGAGCACGGCGATGTGGCGTGTGGCGGGTGAGGATTGCAGCTTGTTGTTGAGTGCGTCGGTCCAGCGGTTGTTGCCGTTGGTGGTGGTGGCGTGGCCGTCGGTGATGGAGTCGCCGAGCGCGATGACGGCGAAGTCTTTGGCGGGTGCGATGACGTCGATGCCGGAGATGGTGTACCAGTGCTCGATGGTGCGTACGCTGGTGGTGTCGGCGGGTGCGGCGGGTTCCGTGGGAGCGGCGGCGGGAGTGGGTGCAGCGGCCGGGTTTGCGGGAGTCTGGCCCTGCGGAGTAGCGGCTGCAGTTGGCCGCGGAAACTGCCGACGCGGTGTGGGCAATGTCTGTGCGGGGATCATGGGGCCGGGGAACTCAGAGGCGGTGACGTGATCGCCGGGCCATATATATGTGGTGGCGCGGGAGCCGGGGTGGCCGGTCTCGGGCGTGGGCGGCTGGTCGAAGTGGATGGTGATGGCGACGTCGGAGAGCGCGGCGGCGGGGAAGGCGATTGGGTCCGAGATGTACTGCGCGCCGGGGGGGATGATGACGTCGGGCGCGCCGTTGAAGGTGAGCGCGGTGTCGGTGGCGGCGTCGATGCGGCTGGTGGTGAGATCGGCGGAGCGCGCGATGTGGACGGAGAGCAAGTGCAGCGGGCGCGTGCCGAAGGCGTTGGAGAGATGGACGCGCACGGTCGAGCCGCCGATGGAGAGGTGCACGATCTGCCGGATGGTGGAGTCCGTCATGTCGGCGGGGGTGAGGGAGTTCTGCGGCTCGGGGATTTGCACGGAGGTGGCCCAGGTGCCGACCCAGTGCTCGGTTGCGGTGGGCTTCTGCGCGGATGTGGATGGAGCAATCGCGCACGCCGCCAGAGCCGCGATAAGAGCTGCGGTGATGCGGCGATCAAAAAAGTTCTGAAAAAGTGATGTGTTGCTCTTGCCCATGCCACTCTCCGCGACTATAGTGCTTTTGTTCGAGACAACAATAAATACCACGCCGGGAGCGGAAGATGTCAATCATCGCGCAGCAGGGGAGAGTGTCGTCAGGTTTCACCGTATCGGTGGGTGCGATTGCGCTGGGCGCATTCGTCGCTGCTGCTGCTCCGCTGCAGGCGCAGTTTGGCGCGGAGCCGGTGAAGCCGCTGCCGCCGCCCGCGGTGACGTGGACCGCAGAGCAGGACCACCAGAACATGATGGACCAGCTCGGCATCAAGGCCCTGCGCCCGGGGCCGAGCGGGAATGAGAACGATCCCAACCACGCCAACTACGACGAGTCGAAGGCGAACCCGTATCCGAACCTGCCCGACGTGATGACGCTGAAGAACGGCCAGAAGGTGACGACCGCGGAGCAGTGGTGGAAGCAGCGGCGGCCGGAGATTGTGGAGGACATGGACCGCGAGGTGTATGGCCGCGTGCCGAAGAATGTGCCGAAGGTGACGTGGACCGTGAAGGTGACGGACCGCGAGTTTGTGGGCCGCACGCCGGTGATCGCGAAGCACATTCTTGGGCACGTGGACAATTCGAGCTATCCGCTGATCGACGTGAACATTGATATGGTGCTGGTGACGCCGGCGAATGCGAAAGGGCCGGTGCCGGTGCTGATGATGTTCGGACCGGCACGACTGCCTGCGCCCGCGCAGCCGAATGCGGACGATCTCGCCACGCTGAATGAGGCGCTGCGCGCGATGCTGGCGAAGAGCGATCCGTCGATCCAGGCGCTGCTGGAGAAGTATCCGGCGTACCAGCCGATGACTGCCGCTGCGGGTGCGGGCCCGTTTGGCTTTGGCGGCCCGGGTGCGGGAAGGCCGGGGGCGGCGGCTGCACCGGCGGCGGCGAACGGAGTGAATGGAACTTCGAACGACCCGCCGACGACGCAGCAGCTGATTGCGGATGGCTGGGGTTATGTGCAGATCAATCCGGCGAGCATTCAGGCGGACAACGGCGCGGGGATCACGCGCGGAATTATTGGGCTGGTGAACAAAGGCCAGCCTCGCAAACCGGATGACTGGGGCGCGTTGCGCGCGTGGGGCTGGGGTGCGGCGCGGGCGCTGGACTATCTGGAGACGGACTCGACGGTAGACGCGAAGCATGTGGGGATCGAAGGCGTTTCCCGCTATGGCAAGGCCGCGCTGGTGACGATGGCTTACGATCAGCGGTTCTATATGGTGCTGATTGGATCGTCGGGCGAGGGCGGCGCAAAGCTGAACCGCCGCAACTGGGGCGAAGCCGTGGAGAGCCTGACTGGCGGGGAATACTACTGGATGGCCGGCAACTTTATGAAGTACGGCGAGAGCGCGGGTAAGCTGGGCGTGCTGACGGCGAACGATATTCCGGTTGACTCGCATGAGTTGATCGCGATGTGCGCGCCGCGGCTGACGTTTGTGAGCTACGGCATTCCGGAGCGCGGCGATGCGAAGTGGTTGGATCATCAGGGTAGCTACATGGCGGCGGTGGCGGCGCAGCCGGTGTTCCGGCTGCTGGGGGCGAAGGGGCTAGGCGTCTCCGACGACTACAAGACGGAGAAGATGCCGCCGGTGAATACGGGTCTGCTCGACGGGCAGCTTGCATGGCGGCAGCATGACGGCGGGCACACGGATGCGCCGAACGTGAAGTACTTCATCGCCTGGGCAGACAAGAATATGGGACGGACGCCGCCGCCTGCGCGAACCGGGCGAGGGATGTAGGCTGCGAGATCGAAAAACAAATACAGAGATTCTGGAGCTTCGCTCCAGAATGACGAGCATTGGGTCCTGGACAAAGAATCAATGAATAGGCAGATAGATCGCCGTGGATTTTTGAGGCGCGGCGCCGTTGGCGCGTTTGGCGCGGCTGCGCTCGCGCAGATGCCGTCGGTCGCGAATGCAGCTGCTGGTGCGGCGATGTTTGCAGGCGATGCGAGTGCGCCGCTGAAGATTGAGGCGGTGGAGCTGGTCGAGCTGCATGGCAGCTATACCGATGAAGGCGGCGTCAACGGCCAGGCGCAGGTCAATCCCGAGGACATTTACGACAGCTTGCGGCACCAGCCGTATGCGGACCATCCTTCGGGCATGCGGCAGTTCCGCACCAGCGCGATCTATGTGCGCATCCGCACGGCGAATGGGCCGGAGGGATTGTATGGGCCGATCGAGCGCGACGCCGCGCTGGTGGTGCAGACGGACCTGCGGCCATTTTTGATTGGCAAAGACGCTCTGGCCGGTGAAGCGCTGTGGGACCAGATGTATCGGTCGAACCGGCACTCGCGCGACGGATTTTTCATGATGGCGATCAGCGCGGTGGACAACACGCTGTGGGACATTCGCGGCAAGGTGTACGGCGTGCCGGTGTGGCGTCTGCTTGGTGGACCGACGCGCCAGTCGGTGGAGATGTATGCGAGCTGCCTGGGGTTCTCGCTGGAGCCTGAGGCCGTGCGCACGCGCTCGCTGGCGATCCAGAAGGAAGGCTTTCGCTATCAGAAGTGGTTTATGGGATACGGGCCGGGCTCGGGGCCGGAGGGCATGCGCAAGAATGTCGAGCTGGTACGGATTCTGCGTGAGACGCTGGGCGACGATACGGAGCTGATGTTCGACGCGTACAGCGGCTGGGACCAGGACTATGCGCTGGAGTGGGCGCACCAGGTGGAGAAGTACCGGCCGCACTGGATGGAAGAGGTGACGCATCCGGAGAAGATCGAGAGCTTCGCGGCGATGCGGCGGAGCACGACGGTGCCGATTGCGGCGGGCGAGCATTTCTATGGGCGCTGGGAGGTGGAGCGGTATCTCTCGGCGGGCGCGCTGAATGTGGTGCAGGCGGATCCGGAGTGGTGCGGCGGCGTGTCTGAACTGGTTAAGATCGGCACAGTGGCGAGCCTGCACGATGTGCCTGTTCTTCCCCACGGGCACAGCCTGCGCGCGGCGGTGCATGTGATCGCGAGCCAGTCGCCGATGACGTTTCCGCTGGGCGAATACCTGATCAACAAGATGAAGCACTATTACCACTTTGAGAGCAATCCGCTGACGGTGGAGCGCGCGCATATCGCGCTGCCGACCGAGCCGGGCTTCAACGTGCAGTGGGACATGGCGAAGATTGAGTCGCAGAACAGTTTGAAGCTGGACTGAGAACCGAGCGCGCCGGAAGGCGCCTAACCGATGCAGGAGGAAAAGATGAATCGACGTGAATTCTCGAAGCTGTCCGCGATGGCACTCGCGGCAACGCAGATGCCTGCTGAGGCGCAGACGGCGGCGAAACCGGTGGGCTTTGCGGCGGTGGGGCTGGGAACGATCTCCAACATCTTTATGAGCGCGTGCGCGAAGACCGACAAGGCAAAGATCGTCGGTTTGGTAACGGGGCATCCGGCGGAGAAGGGTCCGCGGTACTCGACGATGTACAACGTGCCGCAGGATGCGATCTATACGTATGAGAACTACGACAAGATCCGCGACAACAAGGCGATCGAGGCGGTCTACATCGGGCTGCCGAACTCCATGCACATGGAGTACACCATTCGCGCGGCGGAGGCGGGCAAGCATGTGCTGTGCGAGAAGCCGATGGCGATCTCTTCGGCGGAGTGCCGCAAGATGATCGACGCCTGCAAGCACGCCAAGGTGAAGCTGATGATCGCGTACCGCATTCAGTACGAGCCGCTGTTCGCGGAGATGAAGAAGCGGATCAATTCGGGCGAGATCGGCAAGG
>Ga0134125_10010900_pt1 | contig 10207 bp, 7 predicted proteins | sample KB31751_FD_96464 | JGI IMG/M metagenome (GOLD analysis project Ga0134125, IMG submission 96464) | Terrestrial soil microbial communities with excess Nitrogen fertilizer from Kellogg Biological Station, Michigan, USA - KB3-175-1 | ecosystem: Environmental > Terrestrial > Soil > Unclassified ... | reverse complement strand
GGGGGCAAATTTTATCGGGGCCCCCGAAGCGCTCCAAAGCTTCGCACGGCGAAGCTGCCCGAAGGGCAATTGTTAGCCATTGAGCGGGAGGGGGCAAATTTTATCGGGGCCCCCGAAGCGCTCAATACAAATCGTCGAGCTTCATTTTCAGGTACTTCACGACGCTCCGGTGCGTGCTGATGAAGGAGATGCCCATGCCCAGCACGAAGATGATGGTAAACATGCCCCCGAGGAGGGTATAGTCCCGAAGCGCCTGCATGGGCGGCAGGATCTTTTCAGCCAGGAACATCACCAGGACCATCAAACCGATAGCGATGAGGCCGCTGATCGCGCCGTTGACCAATGCCCGGACATCCATAGGCTTGGCGATGAACCAGCGGGTGGCGCCGACCATTTGCATCGTCTTGATCAGGAAGCGGTTGCTGAACATGGCCAGGCGGATCGTGTTATCGATCAGGATGATAACCAGCACGGAAATGATGATGGTCACCACCAGCAGGATGAGGCTGATCTTCCGGATCCGCTCGTCCAGGTTGGTGACGAGCGCCTTGTTGTACTGAACGTCGCTCACGGCGATATTCTGGCTGATCTGTTTCGTGATCGCTGCCAGTGAATCGGGATTCGCATACTCGCTGCGGACCCTGAAGTTGACACTGGCGGGAAGCGGATTCTTGTCCAGCACCGAGCTGAAATCCGAGTTGCCGTCGGATACGAAACGCTTCTTCGCACCTTCCTTGGAAATATATTCGTAGGATTTGACGTATGGCTGGGTCTTGATGTATTGGGTCAGATCGGCGCTGTCTTTGGGCGTTGCCGTTTCGCGCATGTAGACCTGCACTTCGAGATTTTCCCGGAAATTCTGGCCCAGCTTATTGGCGTTGATGACGATCCAGCCGAGCAACCCCAGCAGGAATAATACGAGAGAGACACCCAGGACAGCCATGAAATACGAAGGAGTGGATCGTTTGGCATAACCTTTTCCGAACTGCGCCATGTTGTTGCTTAGTTTATTGGATGATCAGCAAAATTAATGGTATTTTTGCTTCCCCTTTAACGATTGTACGCCGGCATTATTACAACACCCGACAAGCTTTTAACTTTTTTCCAACAGGTATGGAATATAACTTCAGCGATATCGAAAAAAAGTGGCGGCAACGCTGGATTGCGGAAGGCGCGTACGAGGTCTCCAACGATAGTGACCGGCCGAAATTCTATGTCCTGGACATGTTCCCTTATCCCAGCGGAGCAGGCCTCCATGTCGGTCACCCGCTGGGGTATATCGCCAGCGATATCTACGCCCGGTACAAACGGCTCAAAGGCTTCAACGTCCTGCACCCGATGGGATACGATGCATTCGGGCTGCCGGCGGAACAATATGCGATCGACCACGGCATTCATCCCGCCGTGTCGACCAACGACAATATCGCGAATTTTCGCAGCCAGCTCGACAATATCGGCTTCTCCTACGATTGGAGCCGATCGTTCCGGACGTCGGACCCGGGCTTTTACAAATGGACCCAATGGATCTTTTTGCAATTGTTCGACAGCTGGTATGACCGTACATCCGCCAGGGCTCGCCCGATCGGGGAGCTGGAGGCCATTTTCAGCGAGACGGGCAATGCCGGCCATCCCTGTCCCGGCGATCCTTCTCTGCGTTTTGACGCCGATGAGTGGGTGGCCATGGGCCATCGCCGGCGCCAGGACGTGCTGATGCATTACCGGCTTGCCTACTGCGGTTATGGCGAGGTCAACTGGTGCGAAGCGCTGGGGACCGTCCTCGCCAACGACGAGGTGGTCGGAGGGGTCAGCGAACGGGGCGGTTATCCGGTGGTCAAAAAAAAGCTGCGCCAGTGGTATCTGCGTATCACCGAGTATGCGGACAGGTTGCTGGAAGGACTTCAATCCGTGGATTTCAGCGAAGCCATGAAGGAGACGCAGACCAACTGGATCGGCAAGAGCTTCGGCGCGGAGATCGATTTTGCGGTCTACGAAGCGCCTCCGGACGTGAAGCTGCGCGTCTATACCACCCGTCCCGATACGATATTTGGCGTCGACTTTATGGTGATCGCACCGGAGCATCCGCTGCTTGACAAGATCACCACGGCCGACCAGCGTGTCGCCGTTCAGGAATATCTCGCCTATGTCGGCAGCCGCAGCGAGCGGGAAAGAATGGCGGAAAAGAAGATCACGGGCTGTTTTACCGGGGCCTACGCCATCCATCCCTTCAATGGCTTGCACATCCCCATCTGGACGTCCGAGTATGTGCTGGCCGGCTACGGTACCGGCGCCATCATGGCGGTGCCCTGCGGCGACGAACGCGACTTTAAATTTGCCCGATATTTTCAGTTACACATCACCAACATCATCGGCGACGCCTTTACCGGGGAGGAAGCCAATCCCACGAAGGATGCGGTCCTGGAGAACAGCGATTTCCTCGACGGGCTGGTGATGAGGGACGCGATCCTGGCGGCCATCCGGAAGCTGGAGGAAAAGGGTTTGGGGATGCGCAAGGTCAACTACAGGATGCGCGACGCAGCGTTCAGCCGCCAGCGCTACTGGGGCGAACCATTCCCGATTGTTTGGGACGACGGAGTGCCGGTACCCCTTCGGGAGAAAGAGCTTCCCCTGGAACTGCCGCATATCGACAAATACGGCCCCGGACCGGAAGGAGAGGGGCCGCTGGCCAACGTACCGGCCTGGACTGCGCGGCGGCTCGAGACCAACACCATGCCCGGCTATGCCGGCAGCAGCTGGTATTTCCTCCGCTATATGGACCCGCACAACGACGCGACGTTCTGCAGCCGGCCGGCATCGGACTATTGGGGACAGGTCGATCTTTATATCGGCGGCTCGGAACATGCCGTCGGTCACCTGTTGTATAGCAGGATGTGGACGAAATTCCTGTTCGACCGCGGTTGGATCGGATTCCAGGAACCTTTCAAACGGCTGATCAACCAGGGCATGATCCAGGGGAGCAGCCGATTCGTGTACCGTCTGGAGACCCGCGGACCGGTTGCCGGGCTGATGCGCGAGAAGCCCATATTTGTTTCAGCGGGTCTGGCTACCAGCGGCAGCGAACCGGAAATCCACGAGGTCCTGTCACTTGCGGTGCGGGACATTTTCGGCGACCCGGGCCTGGACCTCCGGGATATCGGATTTTCCCCCCTTCATGTCGACGTCAATATTGTCGATGGTGTGGAGCTGGACACCGAAGCCTTCCGGAAATGGCGGTCCGAATACGCGGATGCCGAATTCATCCTCGAAGAAGGAAAATATTTTTGCGGCACAGCCGTCGAAAAAATGAGCAAGCGGTTATACAACACCGTAAACCCCAACGACCTGGTCAATAAGTACGGCGCCGATGCATACCGCATGTATGAAATGTTCCTCGGCCCCGTCGAGCAAAGCAAACCCTGGGATACCAAGGGTATCGAGGGCGTGTTCCGTTTCCTCCGGAAATTGTGGCGCTTGTTCTTCGACGAGACCAGGGGCAGGGTCTGGACCGCCGAAAAGGCGTCCGACCAGGAATGGAAGGCCATCTACGGCACGATCCGGCGGACGGAGGATGCGACCGACCGTTTCTCGTTCAATACCGGTGTCAGTGCCCTGATGATCGGCGTAAATGAATTGACCGACCTGAAATGCCATAAGAAAGAAGTGCTGGAAAAGCTGGTCGTCATTCTGGCGCCCTATGCTCCGCACCTGGCGGAGGAACTTTGGCACCAACTCGGGCATGCGACTTCCGTCCTCGACGCGGCTTATCCCGCGGTGGTGGATAAATACCTGGTCGAATCGGCCAAGAATTATCCGGTGGCGATCAACGGAAAGACCAGGACGGAGCTCAATATCGCGCTGGATGCGACCCAGCAGCAGGTGGAACAACTGGTGATGGCCGACGCCACGGTCAGGAAATGGCTTGACGGGAACCAGCCGAAAAAGATCGTATACGTGAAGAACAGGATGATCAATGTCGTTGTCTGAAAATCATATTACCGCAACCGGCGGACTGTCGCAAGTGCTGGAGCGGCACGCCGGCAGCTTCCACCGGGTGGTGCCGTTCGAACCGGCCAGGGACCGCTTGCACCTGTTCGACTTTACGGCGGCGAACGTTGGGCTGAGTACGGATGATATTGCCGATACGGAGCGGTTCGCCGACTATATCAACCGGACCCTTCGGGCGCGGCAGGCGAGATACGGGATCGGCGGGTATGCCGAACACCGGACGCTATATGCCCGAAGCCGGCATTTTGGCACTTCGGAAGCGGGGGAGCCCCGCCGGCTCCACCTCGGTGCGGATATCTGGGGACCCGCCGGTACGCCGGTCATGGCTCCGCTGGAAGGCATCGTTCATAGCTTCGCCTTCAACAACAACGAGAGCGATTATGGCGCCACGATCGTTCTTACCCACCAGTTGGATGGCGCGATCTTCCACACGCTGTACGGTCATCTCAGCCTGAATTCACTGAAGAACCTCGATGAAGGCCGGCGGGTCTCCGCCGGCGAGGTGATCGCGGAATTCGGGATGCGTTTCGAGAACGGGAACTGGCCTCCGCACCTGCATTTTCAGCTCATCTCAGACATGCAGGGTTGGAAAGGCGACTATCCCGGCGTCTGCAGGTATTCGGAGCGCGACACCTGGCTGGAGAACTGCCCCGATCCCGAACCGATCCTCCGGATGACCCGGTACGCGAATTGATATAAGCTATTAACATGGTAAAGTATGATGCTATCCTCGTCGGTTCGGGACAGGCAGCCAACCCGTTGGCGAGGCGACTGGCGTCCGCCGGTTGGAAGACGGCCCTCATTGAACGGCAGTGGGTGGGCGGCACCTGTGTCAACGTCGGGTGCACGCCTTCCAAAACACTCATCGCCTCCGGCCGGGTAGCCTGGCTGGTCCGCCGCAGCGCGGAATTCGGGATCCGCAGCGCCGGATTCGGTGTCGATATGGAAGCCGTGTTGCGGCGAAAGAATTCGACCGTCCTGGCTTCACGCGAAGGCTCGACCAGGGGCCTGATCGGCACGCCCAATCTCGACCTGATCTTCGGCGCAGCGTCCTTTTCCGCTCCCAAAGAAATTACAGTGGTCGCGGCAGACGGATCGGCCGAGACGATTACCGCCGGGTATATCTTCCTGGACACCGGCGCCCAACCTGTTATCCCGCCGGTCCCGGGTCTTGAAAAGGTCTCGTATCTCACCAGTGCCAGCATCCTCGATCTCCGGGAGGTGCCTGCGCATCTCGCGATCATCGGCGGAAGCTATATCGCGCTGGAATTCGGGCAGCTTTACCGGCGGCTGGGCAGCCAGGTGACCATTATCGAGGAGCACGACCAATTCCTGCCGAAAGAGGACGACGATGTTGCGGCGGAGATCAGGAAGATCCTGGAGGAGGATGGAATCCGCATCTATACATCGACCAAAGTGACACGGGTCGTCGCAGGAAATCCGGTGCGGCTGGACCTGACCGAGTCGCCGGGCGCCGGAAATAAGCCTCGCCCGGCGCAGGAGGCCGAAAATAAGCCCGGTCAGGCTCCCGATGCCGGGCGCATTCCGCCTCCGTTCCTTACCGCTTCGCATGTCCTGGTGGCCGCCGGGCGCCGTCCGGATACGGCCGGGCTCAACACCGCCGCAGCGGGCATTCGCCTCGGCGAAAAGGGAAGCATTGCCGTCAACGGGAAGCTGGAGACGAATGTGCCGGGCATTTTTGCCCTGGGGGATGTCACAGGGGGACCGCAATTTACACACGTTTCCTACAACGATCATTTGATCGTCAGCCGCAACCTGCTCGATCACGCCGACCTCAGTACGGACGACCGGCTGCCGCTCTATTGCCTGTTCACCGACCCGGAACTGGGCCGTGTGGGCCTGACCGAAAGGGAAGCCAGGGCGAAGGGTATGGAGATCAAGGTCGCTTGCATGCCCGCCGCGCACGTAGCCCGCGCCTTTGAGAACAGTGAGACCCGGGGTCTGCTGAAGGTCATTGCGGGCGCGAGGGACGGTAAGATCCTGGGCGCCGCCATGCTGATCACCGGCGGGGGCGAGCTGATGAGCATCGTCCAGATGGCCATGGCGGGCGGCCTTACCACCGACAAGGTCCGGGACATGATGTATGCACACCCCACCATCGCGGAGTCGCTGAACAATCTTTTCGCCAAATTGTAGAGCTGGGGTGATCGACGTCGCAAACATCACCAAGACCTTCGGCACGCGCAGGGCCGTCGACAATGTCTCCTTTTCGGTCGCCGAGGGAGAAAATGCGGTTTTTTTGGGGACCAGCGGCAGCGGCAAAACGACCTTGCTGAAGATGATCAACCGTCTGCTGGAACCCGATTCGGGCGAGATTTCGGTCGGCGGCCGCCGGATAGCAGACCAGCGACCCGAGGAACTCCGGAGAAGCATCGGCTATGTATTTCAGAACATCGGCCTTTTTCCGCATTATACCATCGAGCAGAATATCGGCGTCGTACCCAGACTGCTGGGCTGGGACGCGCGGCGGATCGCATCGCGTGTCAGGGACCTGATGGACAAGCTCAAACTGCCGCCGGCCCAGTACAAGGCCGCCTGGCCGCATGAGCTCAGCGGCGGCCAGCAGCAGCGGGTAGGGCTTGCCAGGGCCCTCGCCGCCAATCCACCCGTGTTGCTGATGGACGAACCATTCGGCGCGCTGGATCCCATCACCCGGGCCGCGGTCAGAAAAGATTTCAGGGAACTGGACGAGCTCCGTTCCACCACGATCGTACTCGTGACCCACGACGTGCAGGAGGCATTCGAACTGGCAGACAACATATTTCTGATGGACAAGGGGGCGATCGTGCAGCACGGAACGCCCGACCAGTTGCTGTTCCATCCGTCCGGCGAATATCCGCGCGAATTTTTCGAGGAACAGCGCTTCCAGCTGGAGGCAGAAAGGATCGCCAGCGATGACTATCCCGCGCTTATCCGGGCATTCGATCACTTCAGGAAAAACCGCGGCTGATGGAACAAGCGGGAAGCTTCTGGGAATTCGTGCACGCGCAGTCCGGCAAATTGCTGCAGCAAACCGTGCAGCACATCGGGCTGACGTTCATATCGCTGCTCATCGCCGTGCTGATCGGGCTTCCGCTGGGCATCTATATCACCCGGCATCGTCGTGCGGCCGGGTTCGTGTTGGGAATTGCGGGCGTTCTGCAGACCATTCCGAGTATTGCCTTGCTGGGCTTCATGATCCCGTTGCTCGGCATCGGGCCTCTTCCTGCGATCACCGCGCTGTTCCTGTATGCCTTGCTGCCCGTGATCCGCAACACCTATACGGGCATCGACGGCGTCGACCCGGGCGTGAGAGAAGCAGCGGTCGCGGTAGGAATGACGGCAACGCAACGACTCTTTCGCATCGACCTTGTACTCGCTTTTCCCGTGATCATGGCGGGTATCCGCACGGCGACCGTAATCAATGTCGGCGTTGCGACGCTGGCGGCCTACATCGCCGCGGGCGGTCTGGGGGAATTCATTTTCGGCGGCATAGCGCTCGATAACACGACGATGATCCTTGCCGGCGCCATTCCGGCCGCGCTGCTGGCGATCCTGCTGGATTTCCTCCTGTCACTGCTGCAGCATACGGCGGCCGCAAAGCGCAGGACGGTCATTCGGCTCCTGCCGGTGTTGCTCCTGGTCCTGTCTTCCCTGTATGTGCTGCCGGTCGGCTATGGCAGCCGGTTACTGGCGGGATTCACGCCGGAATTCATGGGCAGAAAAGACGGAGACATCGGGCTCCGTACCGTATATGGCCTCAGGATCAGGACGGTTGTCATCAGCGACGCCGTCATGTACAAGGCGATCTTTAACCGGAAGCTGGATGTGATCAGCGGCTATAGTACGGACGGCAGGCTGCAGGCGTATGACCTGATGGCATTGACGGATGACAAGAAGATCTTTCCGCCATATTATGCCGCGCCCGTGGTCCGCAAAGACGTACTCGAACGGTATCCGCAACTGGCGCCGGCGCTCGACCTGCTGGCGGGACAGATCGATGATTCGGTGATGACCGCGCTGAATTACCAGGTGGAATACCTGCATGAGCAGCCCGCCAAATGCGCCCATGATTTCCTGGTTTCCCGGGGTCTATACCGCAGCCCTCGCGCCGGTAATAAAGGCCTCGTCCGGTTGGGATCCAAAATATTCCCCGAGCAGTACATCCTTACCGAAATGTATGCCGAGCTGATCCGCGGCTACACGGATCTCGGGGTGGACAGCAAGACCGGGCTGGGAGGCACCCAGATCTGTTTCGAAGCGTTGGTCAACGATCAGATCGATTGCTATCCCGAATACACCGGCACGGCGCTTCTGGCGATCCTGCATCCCCCCGCCGCCGAAGAAGCGCGGTTGGCCGGGAGCCGCGACAGCGTCTACCAATATGTCCGGCGTGCATTCGATCAACGGTATGACCTGGAATGGCTCGCTCCCATCGGGTTCAACAACGCGTATGCCCTGATGATGCGCCGTAGCCAGGCACGGCAGTTGAATATCCGCACGATATCGGATCTGACCGATTACCTGAAAAACGATAAGCTATGAACCTGCTCGATCAATACAAGGCCGTGAGGGCCGCCAGCGAAGAAATCTGCCGCCCGCTGCAAACGGAAGACTATGTCGTGCAACCGATCGTCGACGTGAGTCCGCCGAAATGGCATCTCGGCCATATCACTTGGTTCTGGGAGGCGTTCGTGCTCCTCCCGCACCAACCGGGTTACCGGGTCTGCAATCCGGACTACAATTATGTGTTCAATAGCTATTATGAATCGATCGGTGCGCGGGTTGTCCGCACGGACCGGGGAAATCTCAGCCGGCCGTCCGTGGAAGAAGTGTATGCTTACCGGAAATACGTAGACGAAAAAATGTGCGCCTTCCTTTCTGCAGACCTTTCCCCGGCGCTGCGCGAACTGGTGACGTTGGGACTGAACCATGAGCAGCAGCACCAGGAGCTGTTGTATACCGATATCAAGTATATCCTGGGGCACAACCCGCTGCTTCCGGCCTGGTCGGACCATGATCCCGACGACGGGGATGCACCCTACCAACCAGGGGCGTCCGGCCGGACCGACGAGGGCTTAGCCGGGGACGGCTTTTTGCAAATGCCCGGCGGCCTGTACGAGATCGGTTACAGCGGCGAGGGTTTCTGTTTCGACAATGAACTGGGCAGGCATAAAGTCTGGCTGGACGATTACCAGATCGCCTCCCGCCTGGTGACGAACGGCGAATACCTGGCCTTTATCGAGGCCGGCGCTTACCGCGACTTCAGCTACTGGCACGCGGAAGGCTGGGATTGGGTAAAGAACCAGGGAACCGGCGCGCCGTTGTACTGGCATTGTATTTCCGGCCAATGGCATCGATACACGATGGCCGGTCTGCGGCCGCTAGACCCCGAACAGCCCGTCAGTCACGTCAACTATTACGAGGCGTCGGCTTTCGCCGCCTGGAGGGGGTGCCGGTTGCCCACCGAGTGGGAATGGGAAGCCGCATCCGGCCGGTTCCGCTGGGGAAAACGATGGGAATGGACGGGCAGCGCGTATCTGCCGTACCCGGGTTTCAAAAAAGCGGAGGGGGCTATCGGTGAATACAATGGAAAGTTCATGGTCAGCCAGATGGTCCTGCGGGGCGCGTCCGTCGCAACCCCTCCGGGACACAGCCGCCCCACCTATCGAAATTTCTTTCATCCGCCGCTGCGCTGGCAATTCACTGGCATAAGGGTTGCTAAGTAAATTGGCTGGTCTCATCCCTTCGGGTGTGCGAATTGTAAATATTAAAAATTGAGCTATGTTTTCAGTATCTCCCGCCAGATTGAACGGTCGCAGGCCCTCCACCTTTTACCACGAAGTCATCAATGGGTTGCAGGCGGAAAACAAGTACCTGTCGTCGAAATATTTCTATGACGAAACGGGGGACCGGCTGTTCCAGCAGATCATGGCTTGTCCGGAGTACTATCCCACCCGTTGCGAAATGGACATTCTGCAGCACCAGTCCCAACAGATGGTCCGTCTTTTCCGGGAATACGGCCATTCCTTCGACGTCATCGAACTGGGTCCGGGGGATGCGACCAAATCCTGGCACCTGTTGAAAGAACTGCAAAAGGAAAGGGTTCCGTTCACGTACTATCCCGTCGATATCTCGTCCAATGTGATCCGTTGGCTGGAAGACCGCCTGCCCGCGAGTCTCCCGGGACTGAAGCTGCAGGGTC
>Ga0134125_10010897_pt1 | contig 10207 bp, 8 predicted proteins | sample KB31751_FD_96464 | JGI IMG/M metagenome (GOLD analysis project Ga0134125, IMG submission 96464) | Terrestrial soil microbial communities with excess Nitrogen fertilizer from Kellogg Biological Station, Michigan, USA - KB3-175-1 | ecosystem: Environmental > Terrestrial > Soil > Unclassified ... | reverse complement strand
TCGAGCGGGTCCTGGACGAACTGGCTGACGATGCGTCCGTGCGCGCTGCCATCATTACCGGGGCCGGCAAGGCATTCTGCGCCGGAGGAGATCTCCGCCAGTTCGGCGATCAACTCGCCCGAGATCCGAAGTCGCTCCTGGCAACGCTGGAATACAACCAGGGAGTCCTCACCAAGATCGAGCGACTGCCGTTTCCCGTTCTTGCCGCGGTCAACGGGGTTGCGGTCGCCGGGGGGCTCGAGCTCGCGCTGTGCTGCGACGTCGTCCTGGCGTCCGACCAGGCGATGATCGGCGACGGTCACGCCAAGTATGCGATTGTCCCCGCCGGAGGATCGTCGGTTCGCCTGTTTACCAAGATGGCCGCCAATCGGGCGCTGCATATGCTCTACAGCGCGGACCTGTTCCCGGCGGCGAAACTCATGGAATGGGGACTGGTCAACGAAGTCGTCGCCGCAGATCGCCTGCTCGCGAGGGCGGCGGAAATCGCCGACCACTACAGCCGACAGAGTCCGGAAGTCTTGAGGCACATGAAGGCCCTGGCGCGCGCGTCGTTCGCGGCCCGCGTCGAGAACGGCCTGCGATTGGAGTTGCAGGCTTTCCAAGCGCATCTTGAAGGTCGCGACCTGGCGGAAGGCCTCAAGGCCTTCAGAGAGAAGCGGAAACCCAACTACTAGGCGAGAGCATCGGTGACAATTCGTTTTGATGACCGGGTCGCGGTCGTGACGGGAGCAGGCCGAGGGCTGGGCCGGAGTCATGCGCTCGGCTTGGCCGCTCGTGGCGCGAAAGTCGTCGTTGTCGATTTCGATCCCTCCGTCGACGGAGCGCCACGCGCCGCGTCGGACGTTTCGGCAGAGATTCACGCGCGCGGCGGCGAGGCACTTGCGGTCGGGGCCAATGTCGCGGATCTGGGCTCCGTCCAGGACATGGTCGACCATGTCCTGGCGCGATGGGGACGGGTGGACGTCCTGATCAACAACGCCGGCATATTGTGCGACAAGACGTTCGCCAAGATGGATCTGGCCGATTTCCGCCGCGTGCTCGATGTGCATGTGATGGGAACGGTCAACTGCACCAAAGCGGTTTGGGATACGATGCGCGACCGGAAATACGGCCGCATCGTTTTGACGGCGTCATCGTCCGGCTTGTACGGAAACTTCGGGCAATCCAACTACGGCACTGCGAAGGCGGCCATGGTCGGCCTGATGAACGTCCTTCATCTCGAAGGCGAGAAGCACGATATCCGCACCAACATTCTGTTGCCGACCGCCGCCACTCAGATGACAGAAGGTCTGTTTCCTGAAGCAGTGGCCGCGTTGGCGACACCGGAGTCGATTACACCGGGCGTGTTGTTCCTTGTTTCCGAGCAGGCGCCGTCCCGGGTGATGCTCTGCGCCGGCGCCGGGTCCTTCGCGCGGACCCTGATCAGCGAGACGATCGGCGTGCACTTCCCGGAAGCGGAGCGCACGCCCGAGAACATCGCGGCTGCATTCGAGAGGATTTCCGATCCGGCCGGCGCAGTCAGCCTCACGACGGCATTCCAGCAGACCGAAAAGCTCGTTGCCTTGGCCCGCCAGCGGTAGCCGTGGAACCGGGAGCTGGCAGGCCAACCCCTCTCACACTTCGGCAGGTATTCCATGATTTCTGATCGCGACGTTGTCTTTGCAGGCGCCGTGCGGACGGCCATCGGTACCTTTGGGGGGTCTCTGGCCGCTGTGCCTCCCACGGAATTGGGGGCGCGCGTCATTCGCGCGGTGGTCATGCGTAGCGGCATCGAGCCGAAAGACGTCGGGCACGTCGTCTTCGGCCAGGTGATTCACACCGAGTCCAAGGACATGTATCTCGCGCGCGTCGCCGCCATGGGCGCAGACATTCCCAAGGAAGTGCCGGCGATGACGCTCAATCGCCTGTGCGGCAGCGGCCTTCAGGCGATCATCAGCGCGGTCCAGTTGATCATGCTCGGCGATGCCGAGATCGCCGTGGCCGGCGGCGCCGAGAGCATGAGCCGCGCGCCGTACACCGTGCCGGATGCGCGATTCGGCAAGCGTCTCGGCAATGCGACCATGGTCGATATGCTGACTTCGGCGCTGACCGATCCGTTCGGCAATGGGCACATGGGGGTCACCGCCGAAAATGTAGCCACGGATGCGCAGATCAGCCGCGAAGAGCAGGATGCGCTTGCGCTCAACAGCCATCGACGGGCCGCTCGAGCGCTCGAGGAGGGACGGTTCCGCGACCAGATTCTTCCGATCGAGGTTACGGTCGGGAAAGAGAAGCGTGAATTCGCCCGTGACGAACATGTTCGCTCCGATGCATCCGCTGTTGGTCTGGCAAAGCTCAGGCCTGCATTCAAAGATGGGGGGACCGTCACCGCCGGCAACGCTTCCGGGATCAACGATGGCGCCGCGGCTCTCACATTGATGACGAGATCGGAGGCGATCAGACGCAATATCCGGCCGCTCGGTCGCTTGGTCGCGTATGGCCACGCCGGCGTGGATCCGAGCCGTATGGGCATGGGGCCGGTTCCAGCTGTCAAAGCAGCCTTGTCGAAGGCGGGCCTATCCGTATCTCGGATGGACGTGATCGAGTCCAACGAGGCGTTCGCCGCCCAGGCTTGCGCTGTTGCCAAAGAACTCGATTTTGCGGACGAAAGAACGAACCCGAATGGCGGCGCGATCGCTCTTGGGCATCCGGTTGGAGCGACGGGCGCCATCATCATGGTCAAGCTGCTCTACGAATTGCAGCGAATTGATGGCCGTTACGGCCTGGCGACAATGTGCATCGGCGGGGGACAGGGCATTGCGGCCATCGTGGAGTGCGAAGGCAGCCATTAGCAAGCCACACAGCACCGAACCGTTCGCTCCAATGGTCACGCTCAAACGGTCGTGCCGTCCCACCGCGCCGCCAAAACGCTCCTGACATCATGGGATGCTTTGTCTCGAAAATTCGGGTAGATCGAACGTCGATAGCGGCGCGGGCCGTCCCGGGAACCCGCTCGCCGTTTTCTGATGGTCGACGAAATAAAGGAGACGCCTATGGAACGCCGGTTCGCTGGCAAGGTCGCTCTCGTGACCGGCGCCACAACAGGAATCGGCCAGGCAACGGCGGTTCGGCTGGCTTCCGAAGGAGCATTGGTCGGTGTCAATCGGAAGCCGGACCTCGACGCCGACGAGACCCTTGGCCTGATCAAGGCCGCGGGCGGCGAGGCTTTCGCCGTTGCGGCGGATATGCGCGATCCGAAGCAGGTCAAGGCCATGGTCGCCGAGGTGGCCAAGCGCGGCGGGCGCCTCGACTATGTCGTGTCCAACGCAGCGATCAATCCGTTCATGACCTGGGACGAGACGAGCGTCGATGATTTCGACAATCTCTTCGAGACCAACGTGCGCGGCGCCTGGGTGGTCTGCACGGAAGGCGCGCGCCAGATGATTGCCGAGGGCCATGGCGGCGCCATCGTCATGATAAGCTCGATCTCGGCCCATGTCGGGGCGCCGACGCAAGTCGCCTATTGCGGCACCAAGGGCGCCATCAGCATGCTGGGCAAGGCCCTCGGCTCGGTCCTCGGCAAGCGGGGCATCCGCGTCAATGTCGTAGAGCCTGGCGCGGTCGCCACGAACATGAGCGCGGGCATGCTCGATGCACCCGATGTGATGAAATACTATCTTGAGCGCATCGCCCTGGGGCGGATCGCAGCCCCTTCCGAGCTTGCCGCCACCATCGCCTTCCTGCTGTCGGACGACGCCAGCTATGTCACCTCGGCGGCGCTCCTGGTGGACGCCGGCTTCATCGTCAACGCCGAGCTTTGATCCGGACGGCGCGATCCGCCTATGGCGGTCGCGTCTCACACGATCGAGAGGGCGGCGGCGTGATCGGCCTTGAGCAGGCGCGCCAAGGTCTTCAGCGCCGCTTCCACCCGTGCCTGATCGGGTTCGGCGCAGAGACAGAGCCGCACACCGCCGGGATCCTGACCCGGCAGCACCGCGAAGGCATCTCCCGGCGTGACGGCGACACCGTTCGCCAGCGCATCGGCGACGAAGACGGCATTCCGCATATCCGACGGCAGGCGCAGCCAATAATGCATCGAGGTCGGGGCCGAGCCCTCCGGCCCCAGGATCGCGGCCGCCAGCTTCTGCCGCTTGCGCGCCACGGCCATCTGAACTCGCGTCGCTTCGCGGCCGGCGCCGCTGCGGATCATATGCGTCGTGAGCTCCAGCAGGATCGGCGAGACCATCGTCGTGGTCGCCCGCATCGCGGCGCGCATGGCCTTGTGGAGGCGCGCGGGCACCGCCATGAAGCCGACGCGGAGCGCCGGCGCGATCGACTTCGAGAGGCTGGTCAGATAGACCGTGCTGTCGCGCGCCAGCTGGCAATAGGGCGTCGCGCGAGGCTCGATCAGGAAGCCGTAGGCGTCATCCTCGACGATCAGCACGTTGTGCGCGCGGGCGATGCGCGCGATCTCCTTGCGACGAGCAAGGCTCGCAGTGGCCGTGGTCGGATTGTGCAGGGTCGGCATGGTATAGACGAAGCGCGGCCGCCATGTCTCGCAGGCGGCTTCGAAGGCTTCCGGCATCATGCCTTCCTCGTCGATGGCGACCGGCTTTAAGCGGATACCGGTCAGGCGGCCGACCGAGAGCGCGCCGGGCCAAGTCAGCTCTTCGGTCAGCACGGTCTCACCCGGGCGGGCGAGGCCGAGGAAGATCGTCATCAAGGCGGTCTGGCCGCCGGAAACCGCATAGACGTCCTCGGGCGACACCTCGACGCCGAGTTCGCGCAGCCAGGCGGCGCCGGCTTCGCGATGCTCGACCTGTCCCTGCGGCGGCTGGTAGTGCGCGAGATCGTTGAGGTCGCGCTTCGCAGTCAGCGCGGCGATCGCATCGCGCAGGCGTTCATCGGTGCCGGCGGTCAGCGGTTCGTTGAGGCTGAGATTGATCGCGTCCTCCCGCTGCATCAGCGGGAGATAGAGGCGCTCTAAGGGACGCAGGCCGTCGCGCGCCGATCCGCCCTCGTTCTCGTGGCCAGTCGGCAGCACGAAGGTGCCGCGCCCGACCGTGGCATCGATCAGGCGGCGCCGCGTCGCTTCGGCATAGGCGCGCGAGACCGTGCTGACCGCGACGCCCAGGCGCTTGGACAGATCGCGATGGGTCGGCAGTTGCGCGCCCGCCGGCAGCCGGCCGCTGCGGATGGCCTGTTCCAGGGTGTCGGCCAGCGAGCTTGAAACCTCGCCCCGCCGCAGCAGCCAGTCCGAATACCACTCGTTCATCCCAATCTCGCGATTGTCCCTAGAGCGGTACAAATGCCGTTAGAGACGTCCCAGTACTCAGCAATGCGCTTATCACTGAGAAAAAATCATCACCGAATTGACTCGCCCAACAGCCAAGGCGTATAACTGCGCCATTGTACCGAACAACGGTACAAGCAGTTGCGGGGGTTCGCAACCAACAAATAATCGAGCGACAGCTCATCAAAGACAGGGAGATGAAGACGATGAATCGGAAATTGCACGCTGAGACCCGCGCGCTCGCCGACGCATATCTTGCCGGCACGCTGTCGCGTCGTGGCTTCGTCACCAGGCTCATCGCGCTCGGCGTCGCGGCGCCGATGGCGGCGGGCCTCGCGCTCGAGATCCGGCCGGCGAGCGCCGCCGCTCTCAAAGGCAATGTGCGCTTCCTGGTCGGTCCCTGGTCGGACGGCGAGGTCGATCATCACAAGCACATCGCCGAAGGCTTCAACGCGATGCATCCGGACGTGACCTTCGATTTCCGGCTCTATCAGTGGGACACCGCCGCGCAGGAGATCAGCACCTCGGTCGCCGAGGGTGGCCACGACCTCTACATGACCACTGAGAGTTCCTATCCGGACTATCAATCCGGCAACGGCTTCGCTGACCTGACCGCGCGGATCAACGATCCCGGCTTCGCCGAGGAGAAGGCGAAGTATCTCTACTGGGATCGCACCGCCGCCTACGGGCCGAAGCTGCTGGGACTGCCGATCAGCTGGCATGTCGAGGACGCGCTCTTCGTCAACATGGATAAGGTCAATGCTGCGGGCTACGACGAGAGCTTCGTCGACAAATGGGAGACCTTCCGCGACTGCGTCGCCAAGATGACCAAGGCCGGCGAGACCTATGGCGCCGGCTTCGGCACCCAGATCGGCGGCTATGGCGAATGGTACCAGCGGCTGCGCGCTGCCGGCGGCTCCTACCTGACGGCGGACCATAAGGCGCCGAACGTGAACCTGCCGGACGTCGTCACCGTCACCCAGCAGATGGCCGATCTCTTCAAGGATGGAATCGCGCCGCCGCTAGGCACCTACGCCTACGACGCGGCGCCGGCCGCCTTCGCCGCCGGCAAGCTCGCCACTCTGTCCCTGGATCTCGCGGCCTCGACCGCGCTACCCAATCCGGTGCCGTTCAAGTGGAAGCTGTTACCCCACCCGCCCGGGCCGGTGTCGCAGGTCAATTTCAACGACATCACCTACTACATGGTGAACGCCAAGTCCGCCGATCAGGACCTGATGTGGGAGGTGCTGAAATGGTGGACCAGCGGCGAGAATGACGCCTATTGGGCCGACAACTCCGGAACCTACCCGGCGCGAACCGATGCGGCGGAGAAAGGCTATGGCAAGAACGCGGCACCCCAACTGGCCGAGGCGCTGCCGTCCTATGTGAAGCATGCGGTCGGCCTAGAGAACTTCGCGCAATGGGCCACCGTCGAGCAGGCGGCCGAGGCGGAGATTCAGAACTGCTATGCCGGCAAGGAATCGGCGCAGGACGCGGTCGCCAACGTCGAGAAGATCGTGAAGCATGAAGTCGGGATCTGAGGGCAAGACGCGAGGGCGACCGGCGTAAGTCCGCGCCGATCGTGGCCGAAGCAGCCGCAACAGCTCTCGCGGCCGGTGCGGCGGGCCGACTCCGATTGTCGCCCGCCGAGCACCGCCGGCTCGCGCGCAAGGCGCGGCTGCGCCGCGAGCTGACCGGCTGGATGTTCCTCGGCCCGATGTTCCTCTGCTTCCTCGTCTTCCTGGTCTTGCCGGTCATCGGCACGGTCTGGTGGAGTACGCGCTCCGGCAGCATCTTCGGCGGCACGCAGTTCGTCGGTCTCGACAATTTCCTCCTGCTTGCCGGCGTCGTCGGCGCCTGGTCCTCGATCCAGAACACGCTGGTGTTCGCCCTGCTATCGGTGCCGCTGATCCTGATCGGCGCGCTCGGCGTCGCGCTGGTCCTCGCGCGCATCGAGAGCGGCGGCTCGATCTATCGCTTCCTGGTCTATTTCCCGGTGCTGGTGCCGGGCGTGGTGGCGGCGCTGATCTGGCTCTTCCTCACCAATGTCGATTTCGGCCTCTTCAACGACGTGATCAAGGCCTTCGGCGGACTGCCGGTCATCTGGCTGGGCGCCGACCACGCCCTGACCGTGCTGGCGGTGCTCGATGTCTGGCGCAATGTCGGCTATTGGGCGATGTTCTTCGTGGCCGCGATCATCGGCCTGCCGGCCGAGCTCTACCAGGCGGCGGAACTCGACGGTGCTTCCGCCTTCGCCCGCTTCCGCTATCTCACCTTGCCGCTGCTGCGCCGAATCATCTTCTTCGCCGTCATCGTCTCCACGATCTGGGGCCTGCAGGTCTTCGACACCGCGCTCGTCCTCACCAATGGCGGACCGGGAACGGCGACCACGACGGTCATCTATCGCGTCTGGCTCTACGTCTTCGCCTCCAACAACAAGGTCGGCTTCGCCTCGGCGATCTCGCTGGTCCTGATCCTCGCCATCCTGGCGCTGACCCTGATCCAGATGCGCCTGCTGCGCGATCGGCGGGGCATCGACTGATGACGCAGATCTTCGAAGCGTCCGCCGCGGTCGGCGGCATGAACCCGAAGCGCATCGCCGCCGATCATGCGCGGGTGCGCCGGCGGCGGCGGCGGCGCAACGAGCTGGCGCGACATTGCGTGCTGGCGCTGGTGACCTTCATCCTGGTCGCGCCGTTCTACTACGTGTTCCTGGCCTCGCTGAAGAACGCCACGGAGATCTTCAGCTATCCACCGAAGCTGCTGCCGATCCCGCCCTATTTCGGCAACTACGAGAAGCTGCTCTGGGATACCGGCTTCCTGCGCTGGATGTTCAACACGCTGTTCGTCGCGGGCTCGGTGACGACGCTGAAGATCTTTCTCGATTCCATGGCGGGCTATGCGCTCGCCAAGATCGAGATCACCGGCAAGCGCGTGGTCTTCATGCTGATGCTGATCCTGCTGATGGTGCCGATCGGCGCCTTGATCGTGCCGCTGTGGTCGCTGGTCTCCAGCCTCGGCCTCACCAATACCTATCTGGCGCTGATCCTGCCGCCGCTCGCCAATCCGCTGGGCGCCATCCTGATGCGCCAGTTCATCCTGGGCTTGCCGCGCGACCTCGAGAATGCGGCGCGGCTCGACGGGCTCGGCGAATTCGCCATCTATTGGCGCATCGTGCTGCCGCTGATCAAGCCGGGCCTGGTCGTGCTCGCGGTCATCATCTTCACCGATCAGTTCATGAGCTTCATCTGGCCGCTGATCGCCACCACCAGCGACGACCTCCAGGTGCTGACCGTCGGCGTCGCCGCCTTGCGCGCCCATGGCGGCGCCAACTACGGCCTGTGGTCGGCCTCCGCCGTCATGTCGCTGGTGCCGATCAGCATCTTCTTCTTCGTGCTGCAGCGGCAATTTCTCGCCCGGTCCCTGGCTGGGGCCTTGAAGCAGTGAGGGCGCGCTGGTGACTGCAGCGTCGGATCAGACCACGCCCGCGATCGAGTTGATCGATGTCGGCAAAAGTTATGGCAAGGTGCCTGTACTCGGCGGCATTAATCTGGCGATCGCGCCCGGCGAGTTCATCGCGCTGCTCGGGCCTTCCGGCTGCGGCAAGAGCACCCTCTTGAAACTGATCGCTGGCCTCGAGGAGCTGAGCGAGGGCGAGATCTATGTCGGGGGACGGCTCGCCAACTATCTGAAACCCAGCGACCGCGACGTCGCCATGGTGTTCCAGAACTACGCGCTCTATCCGCATATGACCGTGCGCGAGAATCTCGGCTTCCCGCTGAAGATGGGCGGCGTGCCGCGCGAGGAGGTTCGCACGAAGGTGGAGGGCGCCGCCGCCCTGCTGCAGCTCGGTGCGCAGCTCGACCGCTATCCCGACGAGCTCTCCGGCGGCCAGCGCCAGCGCGTCGCCTTGGGCCGCGCGATCGTGCGAGAGCCGCTGGCCTTCCTGATGGACGAGCCGCTCTCCAACCTCGATGCGCTGCTCCGGGTCGAGATGCGCACGGAACTGGTGCGTCTCCACAAGCGGGTCGGCCGCACCACGATCTACGTCACCCATGATCAGGTCGAGGCCATGACCATGGCGAATCGGATCGTCCTCATGCACAAGGGCATCATCCAACAGGTGGGGACGCCGGGTGAGGTCTATTCGACACCGGCCAATACCTTTGTCGCCACCTTCGTCGGCAGCCCGCCGATGAATCTCATCTCGGGCCGCATCGAATCCGCCGGCGGACAGCGCGTTTTCCGTGGCCCCTTCGACTTGCCGCTCGACGGATTGGCGCCGGCCGCGCTCGGCGAGGGACCGGCAACCCTGGGCATCCGACCGGAGCAGGTCGCGGTGGCCGGCGCCGGCGAGCCCCAGGCCCTGGCCGCCAGCGTCGAGCTGGTCGAGCGCGTGGGTCCCGATTCCTTCGTCCTCGCCCATCTCTCGGACGGCACGGCGCTGAACGTCCGCGTCGATGCCGCGAGCCCGATCCGCGAGGGCGACCGGATCTTTGTCCGCCTGCCGCAGGCGCAGCTTCGATTGTTCGACGCCGCCGGGATGGCGGTCCGCAAGGAGGGAGCGTGAGCCAGCAAGACCCGCCGAAGGTGCATCGCTATCACGCGGCCCACCCGACCGCGACCGGCGGCGCGGCGCCGAGCCCGCTTCCGGAGCCGGGGCCGCCGGCCCGCTATCCGCTGACGATGTCGGCCGACCGTCGCCGGCTGCTCGATGCCGACGGCCGGCCCTTCCTGGTTCAGGGCGACACCGCCTGGTCGCTGATCGCCAACCTCAGTTACGACGATGCGATCCGCTATCTCGACAATCGTCGCGCCAAGGGTTTCAACGCGATCATCGTCAACCTGATCGAGCATCTGTTCTCGCGCGATCCGCCGCGCGATCTCGCGGGACGCGAACCCTTCACGAAGCCCGGCGACATGAGCACGCCGAAC
>Ga0134125_10010895_pt1 | contig 10207 bp, 9 predicted proteins | sample KB31751_FD_96464 | JGI IMG/M metagenome (GOLD analysis project Ga0134125, IMG submission 96464) | Terrestrial soil microbial communities with excess Nitrogen fertilizer from Kellogg Biological Station, Michigan, USA - KB3-175-1 | ecosystem: Environmental > Terrestrial > Soil > Unclassified ... | reverse complement strand
GACGCCGGCATTCCCGTGATCACGATGGATTCCGATGTGCCTACCAGCAAGCGGCTCATGTTTATCGGCACCAACAACTACTCCGCCGGTCAACTCGGCGGGAGAGAACTCGTGAAACGGACGAACGGCAAAGGAAACTTCGTCGTGTTCACCATGCCAGGCCAGCTCAATTTGAGCGAGCGGCTGAAGGGTTACGAGGATGCCCTCGCCGACCACGCCGGAATGAAGATTGTCGACACAGTGGATATTAAAGGCGATCCGCGCGTGGCCTTCGATACGGCAAGCGATCTGATGGCAAAGAAGAGGAAAGACATCGACGGCTTCATCTGTCTCGAAGCGTCGGCTGGACAGGAAGTAGCCGATGTGTTGAATCGCGACAACATCACGGATAAAATCGTCATGGCAATGGATACGAACGATGACACGCTGAAATGGGTAAAGAAGGGCACAATCGCCGCAACCATCGCTCAAAAGCCATTCACGATGGCGTATTTCGGATTGCAAATGCTCGATCTGGTTCATCACCACAAGCCGCAAAACCTAGACCACGACTGGGCCCAGGACGCCTTCTCGATTTATCCGACTTTCGTCGACACGGGGGCCACGCTCGTAACCAGTTCGAATGTCGACAACTTCCAACAAGCGCGGCAGGAAAGTAAACAGTAAGCGGGTCTACGGCTTCCGGCGTTTGGAGGAGCCATGCTAAAGGACGATCCCGAACCTTTGCCACCAGGCTCGATCCGTCGCTACTTTGTCTGGTCCGTATTCGGCGCATGCCCCGGCGCAATCACCGCCAGCGAGTGGTTCTGCTGCCATACGCGTTCGTATTTTACGAACAGCCGTACTTAGACGTGACCGCTTGTAGCTTTGCCGCGTCTCGCCACCTATTATCCCGGTATTATCGCTTGCGTCGGCTGTCCTTGCAGCGGTTCACCTTTCGGCTGAAACGCGGCGCTATTCAGAACTGCCTCGATCGCTTCGTGTACGACAGCCGAGTCGGCCTCAAGCGCCGTTGCGGTGGCGATGCCCACCGTTTTGCCGGCGCACGCGTAAATTTGCCTCTGTAGCGCGACGTGGCCATCGTTCAGAGGCGTTCGCACCGTCAGTGCCGCCGAAGCGTCGGAGCCGGGCACGGAAATATCCTGTTTTGCCATCTCGGCCTGAGGCAGACGCTCGCGAAACAGCAGGAGTTGAATATCGATATACTTCTCCAGATCGTGATTCTGCGGAAGCGGCTCCTCAATCGCCATGATCGTCACCGGCGCGGCCGTTTGTCCCGTATAACGTAGTCCCTGGCCTTCGATAACCTGCCACTCGCTCGCGGCGCCCGCGAAACGCCAACTCTGGAACGTGAGATCCCCGCTGGGAGTATCTTCCACGGCCAGAAGCACAAATTGAGTGCCACCGGCCCGGATCGCATCGCCCGGCCGAAGCACGACGGTACCGGCGGATCGGCCGTTCACCTGGGTGCCGTTCGTCCGGCTGTGGTTCTTCAGTCCTACGTTTGCGCCATCCGACACGATCTCGAAATGTAACCCCGACATCGTTGGATCCTCGGGAAATAGCACCGCGGCCCGGCTGCGCCCCACGCTGACGGCCATTCCCCGCCCCACATCAATCCGTTTTCCGGCCTGAGAGCCGGTTTTCACTTCAAGGAAAAACTTCATAGCCGTTCACACGCAGCCTGTCCGGATCTCATGCCGCCAGAGAATCGCTGGAGACGCTCGGGTAGACCGCTTGCGCCGCCAGGCACAAGGCGCGGCCAATCGCTTCGCCGCCGTCGATATCCGCAGCTTCGGGGAGATCGAAAGGGACGATGAGGTCACGACCGGCTCCGTTGAAGACGCCCGCTCCCTCACGGTCGCGGTTCGGTGAAGATAATCGGACGTCCTTATCGAATTTGATGGCCGGGCAGATTCGTACATGCCTGCCCGTGGTCACTTGTTCCGCTTGCCATTGCTGCCCCTGGGGCTTAACGAGAAACGAGCGGAGGGCGTGAACCACCATGGCCTGATAGCGCAACGGCCCCTCGATCACGATCTGTTTCCCGTACCGGGTGACGATTGAATTATCCGTTTGCATCTCGGAGGTGGCCGAATCGGGCGCCGCTGCCGGAGCGGGAGGTTGCCCGGCGAGCGCCGTCATGCCGGCCATCGCCGAGCCGAAGCCTCCGCCGCCGGCTCCCGCCATGCCAACCTGGACTGTCGGGGCGCCCATGATCAGTGTGTCGGGCGGCCCCACGCAAACGAGCATATCGCCGACCTTCGCTTGCGGCATGCTGCCAACCAGCACAGTAAACGAGCCCGTAATAAAAGGCCCTCCCACATGCGGCACAACGCCGGTCACCATGGGACAGGTGTGCAGGTCGCCAATGCGAGCGGCCGGGAGATTACAGATGAGAACGGTCGGGAACCCCACGGTGACAATTCCACCGTGGGCAGTTTGATCGGAAATGCGGGCGGCAGGAGGCATAAACAGTTCAGAGGATTCGAGAATAACTCAGTTCCGCGATAACTGCACGCACGCCGAGCGCCATCAAATGACTAATGGCCCTGAACGGCTTCACGCCACGTTTCAGCTGGGCGCTCGAAACGGCGATTCACCACCAGGCTCAAACGATTTCCTTCGCAAACTGTTGCGCCGAGCGAGCAACAGACCTGCTCTTCCTGGTCCGAAAGCCCATTACAGGGCACGCGGACCTCGACCATCCGACGGCGGTTGAGCTCGAACAAAATGGACTCTGCCTGGTTCAAAAGCTCCCGGTCGTGTAGATCGCGATAATACTGCGACATCAAAACGCCCCCAATCTACGCACATAGACTATGGAATTGTAGTGAATGTATCTATTAAAGCCCAAATACTACACAAAAAGAGCCAAAAATGCAACGAATCCCGCCCATACAGCCCACAATGTGAGCAGGTGATGCGTGATCATGGCGCCAGCAATTAAGGGCGCGCCGATTTGTGCGATGGAGGTAAGGGATTGGGTGAGCCCGATGACCACGCCCTGTTCCCGCCGGTCTGCCTGTTGCGTGATGATGCTGGTAAGCGCCGGTCGAAGTCCGCTGCCGCCGATAGAGGAGAACGCCATTACCCCGAGCAGCCCTCCGAGATGATAGGTGAACCCCGTGGCGGCGTATCCGATGGCGCTTGTCAGAAAACCGATACGCACCAACTTTCTTTCGCCGAACCACTTCACCATGCGGCCAACCATGCCGCCTTGCATAATGATGCCCAGAAGCCCCATGAATGCGAAGACGTAGCCGACTTCCTGCACGCCAAACGGGCGTCCGTGCCAGGAATACCGGCGCTCGGCGAACAATGCAAACTCGGAGATAAATGTCGAGAAGGAGAACGCAAACAGGAACCACTGCAGAAGCAGCCGCCGGATTTTCCGATCAACGAAGAATTTTTTGTAAGCGCCCCATTCGATGAGCGCGAGACGGCGGCCCCCGGGACCTGGGTTCTCCTGGTTGGCCTCATGCGCCGGTTCGTGCCGGGGAAGAAGGAAATAGGTGCAAAGAATGCTCGTCGCCGAGAGCGCGGCGGCCGCGATGATCGGATAGACGTAATTAAAACTAGCCAGGTAGCCCGAAATGCCGGGGCCGACCATGAATCCAAAACCGAACGCAATGCCGATGATGGCGAAGGATTTCGCACGATTCTCCGGCTTCGTCACGTCGCTGATGTAGGCTTGCGCAATCGTGAGATTGCCGGCCGTGCCGCCATCGATCATTCGCGACAGAAAGATCAGCCAGATCTGGTTCGAAATCGCCAGCACAATAAAGCCGATGAATGTGCCGATCTGACTTACCAGCAAGACGGGACGCCGCCCCATCCGGTCCGAAAGCCGGCCCAAAAACGGTCCGGCGACCAACTGGCATAGGGCGTAGACGGAGATGAGGGCGCCGACGACGGTTGGCGATGCGCCTAAACGTTCGGTGTAGAACGGTAACAACGGCAGGATCAACGTCATCCCCAGTACGTCGACCGCAACGACAAGGAAGATCGGCAACAAAGGCGACCGGGACCGCCGGGCAGGCACGGTTGTCCCGCTTTCGGCTTGCGATGGATTCACTATTAAGAGTGTAGCGAGCGCTTACGGCAATTCCGTTTACTTGCGAATCCTACGCGTTCGGCAGGAATCGGGCGGACCGGGCATGCCCGGCCCCTACATGAAATTCGTCGTTTGCTGTAGGGTCAAGGCATAGCCTGATCGGCTCCGCGCTTAATGCTCTCGCTCTTCCGCCATCCGGTATAACTCCCGCTTTGACAGCCCAAACTGCCTGGCTACCGCTTTGAGCGCATCCATTCGAGCCACGCCATTTGCCTGCAACCGGGCGACCTCCTCCAGCGGATCTCCGTCTACGACCGGCGCCGGGGGCGCGCCGATCACAAGAGTCATCTCGCCTTTCACGGACGGGCGGGCGCTCAGATTCCGGAGTATTTCCGCCGCGGTCCCACGAAGAAACTCTTCGTGGATTTTGGTTAGCTCGCGCGCGAGGACGAGCGGGCTGGCGGGCAGGATCTCCGCCATGTCCGCCAGCGCGCCGAGGATGCGGTGCGGACTTTCGTAGGCGACCACAGTCCCGTGTTCCGGCTTGAGAGTTTCGAGAAAACGGCGCCGGGCGCCGGACTTTGCCGGCAAAAATCCAACAAACCGAAACTCGTTCGGCGGTAACGCAGAAGCAGACAAAGCGGCCAGAACGGCCGAGGCTCCCGGCACGGGGACGACAGGAACTCCCCGCTTCACGGCAGCTTCCACCAGGCGGTAACCCGGGTCGGAGACAAGCGGGGTCCCGGCATCGCTGACCAGCGCAACGGCCTCGCCTTGCTCCAGGCGCTCCAGCAGCTCGGGCGTGCGGCTGGATTCGTTGTGCTCGTGGTAGCTGACCGTCGGTTTGCGAATTTGAAAGTGGTCCAGCAATTTCTGGGTCTGACGGGTGTCCTCGCAAGCGATCAGATTCGCTTCTTCGCGCAAGACGCGGAGCGCCCGGAGGGTGATGTCCTCCAGATTTCCGATGGGAGTTGCAACGAGATAGAGCGTGGCGGGCAAACTGATAGCAGTGTATCGTTCCATGGATCGTGAGTAACGGCCGAACACAGAGCCGCATTGCGAAAGATGGGGAGTTTCGAACAATCGCGCAACCCGCTACTGTGCGGCGGCTCCGTTTCCAGGTTTACTGGACACAGAGCCGGCTAGCTCGGCCCTACCAGCAGCGCGAGCACTGAAAGGACGAGCGCTGGCGGCATCACGATAACGCCCCATCTCAGGAATTTCCAAAAGCCGACGTGCTGGCCTTCGCGGCGGATCGCTATGAGCCACAAGATTGTCGCCAGCGAGCCGGTAACCGAAAGATTGGGACCAAGATCGACACCAATGAGCACTGAATCCCGCAGAGGCCCGGTGACTCGCGCAAGGTTGACAGCCGATCCTGCAATCAGCCCGCTTGGGAGATTGTTCATCAGGTTTGAGATGAACGCGATGCCGAAAGCAGACGTAAGCGCGCTGCCGGCCGTGTTCCATTCGCTCATGTGACGCAGCACTGATACGGCGGCGGATAGCGCGCCGGCTTGATTCATGCCTTCGACAATCACAAATAAACCGGCGACCAATAGAATGACGCTCCAGGAGATCTCTTTGGCGATGTCGACGGCCACGTGGCGGTCCCGCAGCCAGACGCCCGCGGTGACAACCAAGCCGGCGGCACAAGCGGGAGCACCGAGAGCTTTTCCAAGAAGAGAAGCGACGATCAACGTGATCGCGAGGACACCGATGCCGCCCAGCGTCAGTTTCCCGGCAGACGACAGATCGCCGCCCCTCAGGTTGCGCTCCATGCCGCCGTTCAGAAGCTTGCGCGAGAGGAACCGCAGCAGAAAGTATGTGACGGCAATCGAGACGAGCGCCGGCAATCCGAATGTCAGGAGCCAGCGATTGAGCGGCGGCAAGCCGCCACTGTAGACGACAAGATTGGCGGGGTTCGAAATCGGCAGCACGAAACTGGCGGCGTTTGCGACAAAGGCGCAGATCAGCAGATAGGGCAGCGGTTCGGCTTGCGCCGCTTTCACGGCGGCCTGCACCGCCGGTGTCAACACAACCGCCGTCGCATCATTTGAAAGCAGAACGGTCACAACGATGCCGACGCCGTAGATGAGCGCGAATAGCCGCCGCCGGGAGCCGTCTGCAGCGTTTACGGCATGGACCGCGATCCAATCGAAAACGCCTTCACGCCGCGCGAGTTCGGCCATAATCATCATGCCGATCAGGAATAAATAGACGTCAAGTCCCTTACCGGCCGCTCGTCCCGCTTGAACGGGAGTGATCAATCCACAGAGAACGAGCAAGCCCGCTCCGATGGTCGACCAGAGGGCTTCGGGGAGCCGCTTCGGCCGGATGAGTACGAGCGCGATGGAGGCGAGTGAAATCAGCCAGATTGCAAACGGCTGCCAGGAGGGATCTGAAGGCGCAATCATTCGATTTGCAAATAAGTTTGCCCGGCTACACCACTATCGCAATACCGGCGCCGGACCGCGATTCGAATGTGTGTCCTCGACATGCGATCGACAAAAGCTTTCGACGGCATTTCCACACTTCCTTTCGACTCTTGTGCAGCGGCGCGCCTTGCGTCCGGCTTCACCGGTCGTTTTGAAAAGCAGCTTTCCTCTAGAACCGATGAATTATTCGTGTTCGCTAGGATCATATTTGCGACACATGGTTCACAAACGAAACCCGTTCACAGCAACGTTTTGCACGGCGCCCAAGGCTCTGGCGCTGGCCCTTTGTCTGCTCGCTGGAATTAGCCTGTACGCGCAGGATCCGAAAAGCGACGCCAAACAGGATAAAGACATCATTATTTTCACAAACGGCGAAAAATTGATTGGCCGGTTGGAACGATCGGCCGGAGCCAAGGTGGTGTTTAAGAGCGATATTGCGGGCGAAGTCACCGTGGATTGGAGCAAGGTCAAGGAGATTCATTCGTCGAACAAATTCGCCGTCGTTCCGAAAAACGTGAAGCTGGACAGGAAGGAAGAGGCAAGCCAGTTCCCGCGGGGAACGCTCTCGGTCGCGAATCAACAGATCCAAGTGACGCCGGAGCCGGGCGGCACGCCGCAAACCGTTGCGGTGGACAACTCCGCTTACGTTGTTTCGGAGCCTACGTTCCAGAACGATATCCTGAACAATCCCAATTTCTTTCATGGTTGGGCGGGCGCTATCACAGCGGGTGCAACGCTTGTGGAGGCCACCCAGAAAAACCAGGCGTTCAGCGGCGCCGTTACGCTGTTGCGCTCCATTCCTTCCGTCACCTGGCTGAATCCACGCAATCGCACCTCGCTGAATTTCAGCACCTCATACGGGAAATTGACGCAGCCCAACACGCCGACAGTCAAAACGGATATCTATCATCTGGACACGGAGCGGGACGAGTATTTCTCACCGCGCTTTTACGCATTTGGAGCGGCTGCGTTTGACCACAACTTTTCACAAGGCCTGGATTTGCAGCAGACGTACGGAGGCGGCATCGGCTGGACGCTAATCAAAGACGACAACCAACAATTCGACTTGAAAGCAAGCGTGAATTACGCATCCCAGCAGTTTCAGGATGCGAGCGGGGAGCAGAATCCGGGCGAAATTCCGAATCCGGAGCAGGACCAGAATCAGAACCTCTTAGGATCGACGTTTACAGAAACTTATAATCGCAAACTGCCGCGGAATATTCTCTTTAACGAGCAGATTTCGATCTCACCCGCATGGAACAATCTAAACGCCTACTCCGGGGCCGGGGCGGCGAATTTGTCACTGCCGGTCTATAAGAGATTCAATATCACGCTGGGCGCAATGGATACGTTCCTAAATAATCCGCCGCCTGGTTTCAGGAAGAACTCGTTTCAGTTCACCAGCGGGATTACGTACACGATGCCATAGGGGCAGGAAACAGAAGCGACGCACGAGCGGCGAACCTGGGGACAGGATATTTGCGCCGAATGAGGATCGACGGGCATCACAAATTCGTTGACTATGTCCAGACGGATGGAATCAATCGGCGAAAGGAGCTGACGCTATGAGAGCGAGATACGTGGAGGTAAGCAAGGCCGGAGCGCCTCTGGAAGTGGTGACACGGGAAGTTCCCGAACCCGCGGCGGGCGAGGTGCGGGTTCGAGTCGAAGCGTGCGGAGTGTGTCATAGCGACTCCCTTACTGTCGCCGGGTTGCTTCCGTTCATAACCTATCCTCGGACGCCGGGACACGAGATTGTGGGCAGAGTCGAGTCTGTAGGCGCGGGTGTGCCGCAGTGGAAGCCGGGCCAGCGTGTGGGCGTCGGGTGGTATGGCGGACACTGCCGCAGGTGCGAACCGTGCCGCCGGGGGGACCTGGTCGCTTGCCAGAATCCACTGATACCCGGAGTTATTTACGACGGCGGCTATGCCGATTATGTAGTGGCTCCAGCGGAGGCGATCGCTGCGATTCCCGATTCATTGAAGAGCGTCGATGCGGCTCCCCTGCTTTGCGCTGGAATAACAACCTTTAACGCGCTGCGTAACAGCGGCGCCCGGCCCCCGGACACCGTAGCGATCCTGGGTATGGGCGGCCTTGGACATTTGGGAGTGCAGTTTGCCGCAAAGATGGGATTCAATACCGTTGCTATTGCGCGCGGAGCCGATAAAGAGCAATTTGCGCACGACCTGGGCGCACGCCATTACATCGACAGCACGACTACCGACCTGGCCGCGGCGCTCAAAAAATTGGGCGGCGCAAGAGTGATCCTCGCCACGGTGACCGACGCCGATGCGATGTCGGCGGCGCTGGGCGGCCTCGGCTATGCGGGAGAGTTTGTCATTGTCGGTGTTCCCGCCAAGCCCATTCAGGCCGCCGTGCCGGGAATGGTGATGCAGCGGCAGTCGATTCACGGCTGGCCGAGCGGTACAGCCATCGAGTCCGAAGACACGCTCAAGTTCAGTGAGATCACCGGAGTGCTGCCACTGATAGAAAGATATCCGCTGGAACGCGCAGCGGAAGCTTACGCCCGCATGATGAGCGGTAAGGCCCGTTTTCGCGTGGTGCTCGAGACGGGAGCTTGATCGGAGCCGATGTTGTGAGGAGTGACTCTATTTCCAAAATTCTGATCAAAGGCGTGGCAGGAAGAAAGGATCGAGGATCTCACTTCTCCCGTTTGCCGGCTATACGTCAAAGTGGATAAATCGAGCGGAATCGTTGCGGTAACCACGTGTTCTGTCCGGATCGCCCGTGATCCAGGCAGAACCCGAATAAGACGATCCTTAGTATCAAGAAGCTCCTCATGGGCCGCCACTTTCCAAGTTTCCGAAAACATAAGAGCTCAAGCTCTTCCTAGTGCATGGCCAGAAGCTGCTCAGGATGGCTACGGTTGTTAGTACCACGCGCAGGAACCACAGTTGATCTCCCTGCGTCAGACGTCACATGAGTGAGCGTGTACTCTTCCGGTTAGGTCTCGTCATCGCTTCTGTTGCTGTGCTGAAAGGCGAGGTAGGAACTCTTTCTGACATTCAGGCGTCCCTGGTCATGGAGAAGCAACAGTACTTGATCGGAGAGCCGATTATGCTGATTTTCCGAATGCGGAACACCGGACCAGCCGCAATTTTGCTTTCTGATAGTGATCCCTATGGCCAATGCAGTGCTTATCACTTAGTGATTGATCCAAAGCAGTCAAATCGGGAGCCGGCTTCTGGTCCACCCTGTGCGCCTCTATTTAAAATCGAAGTATTTGAATGCCTCAGCGGCGGGCTCAATCTCGTACCAGGACGCGATGAGGAGCAGAGGATACTGCTAAATCGATTTAGAAGTTTTTCCGAGCCAGGCACGTACACCATCAAAGCAACCAGGCGCCTCAGCTTAGTCCAGGATTGGGGCAAGCCTAACCAGTCCACCGTCGAAGTCTCTAGGACGTTCACCGTTACGGTTACTGCGCCGCGTTTCTCTGCCGATCTGCAGGCGGCCTTTGAACCGTACCTGGAAGACCTTCGCACAGGCTCGTACCGACGCCGACACGAAGCCGCAATCGCTATTGCTCTTCTCCCGCTGCCATTTTTGGAACCCTCCTTACTAGAGATGCTCTCAAGCCTGGATTCACGGATCGAGGCAATTGGCGGCCTCCTGCGTCTCAACACCAGAACGGCACGGGACGCGCTTCTTGACCTTGTCCGCAACGGTGATGAATTGACATCCGATCAGG
>Ga0134125_10010894_pt1 | contig 10208 bp, 7 predicted proteins | sample KB31751_FD_96464 | JGI IMG/M metagenome (GOLD analysis project Ga0134125, IMG submission 96464) | Terrestrial soil microbial communities with excess Nitrogen fertilizer from Kellogg Biological Station, Michigan, USA - KB3-175-1 | ecosystem: Environmental > Terrestrial > Soil > Unclassified ... | reverse complement strand
CGTGTCGGGCTGCCCGTACAAGAAGATCTACTACAACTGGGTCAGCGGCAAGGCGGAGAAATGCACTTTTTGCTACCCGCGAATCGAGGTCGGCCTGCCGACGGTTTGCTCGGAAACCTGCGTTGGGCGCATCCGCTACCTCGGTGTCGTTCTGTACGACGCGGACCGCATCGAACAGGCGGCGTCCACCGAGAATCCGCAGCACCTGTACCAGGCACAGCTCGACGTTTTTCTCGACCCCTCCGATCCCGCGATCCAGCGGCAGGCGCTGGCGGACGGCATCGCGGCGGAGTGGATCGAGGCCGCGCAAAAGTCGCCGGCCTACAAGATGGCTGTCGAATGGAAGATAGCCTTTCCACTGCATCCCGAATACCGCACGCTGCCGATGGTCTGGTATGTGCCGCCGCTGTCGCCGATCACGGCACATGCGAACGCGGGCTCCATCGACAGCAGTGCCAACGGCCTGCCGGACGTGGGATCGCTGCGCATTCCCGTGCGCTACCTTGCGAACCTCCTGACCGCCGGCAACGAGCCACCCATTGTGAGTGCTCTGGAGCGCATGATGGCCATGCGTGCCTGGTTCCGCGCCCGGCAATTGGGTGAGGCGCAAAACCCCAAGCTGCTCTCCAGTGTGGGACTGGACGAGGCAACGGCCAACGACATGCACCGCTACCTTGCCATCGCAAATTACGAGGACCGCTTCGTGATCCCCACGGCACATCGCGAGGAAGCGGAAAACGCCTACCAGATCCGCGGGGGCTGCGGCTTCACCTTCGGCAACGGTTGCGATGGCATCGACGCCAAGGCCGGCTTGTTCGGCGGCAAGATGGGGCGGCGCAAGATCGTTCCGATCCGCGAGCTGGACGATCATGAGTGATCCTTCCCCGCTCACCAACATCCCATCACAGCCTCCACACAGGTCATGAACTTTCATGTCGAATAACCCAACCCTGCTGCTGCGCGCCCTGTCCGCCCTACTGAGCTATCCGGACGCGGCGTTGCGAGCCGCCCTGCCGGAAATCATCGATGTCATCCGCGACAGCCGGGCGATCGACGCGCAGCAGCGACATGAGCTGCTGGCGCTCGCGCACGAAATTCTGGGCAGCGACGCGCTCGAAGCCGAAGGCCGCTATGTCGACCTGTTCGACCGCGGACGACGCACCTCGCTGAACCTGTTCGAATACGTCCACGGCGACGGCCGCGAGCGCGGTCCGGCCATGTTGGAACTGCGTCAGCGCTACCTCGATGCGGGAATGGAGCCGAGCACCAACGAACTGCCGGATCATCTGCCGCTGCTGCTGGAATACCTGAGCTGCCGCGACCTGGCAGAGACAAAAGACACCATCGCTGAAATGGCCCACGTCCTGCGCCAGCTCGGGAATACCTTGACCGGATTGCACAGCCGTTACGCGGCCGTGATGGCCGCGCTGTTGTCCCTTGGCGCAGAGAAAGGTCTTGATGCGCACGCGCCCTTGCCACCACCGGAAGACCTGGATCGCGCGTGGGACGAGAAGCCGGCCTTCGCCCCCCCCGAAACCCATCCGCTGGTGTTCGTCAAACCAAACCATCCGCGACACCCACGGCCTGATCGCACAGGAGAAACATCATGACCTTGTCACCCGCCTGGAACCAGTTCGTGTTCGGTGTCTATCCGTATATCTGCCTTTCGGTACTCCTGCTCGGCAGCCTGGTCCGCTTCGACCGCGAACCGTATTCCTGGAAGAGCGATTCCTCGCAGACACTGCGCAAAGGCGAACTGCGGCTCGGCTCCAACCTGTTTCACTACGGTGTGCTCGTGGTCATCCTCGGCCACTTCGCCGGCTTCCTCACACCGGACTGGATGGTCGACTGGCTCCTGAGCCCCGGGCAGCACGAGCTGTTGGCCATGGTGGTGGGCGGCGTCTCGGGGCTGATCGCCATCATCGGCCTTTCCATCCTGATCCATCGCCGGCTCGGCGACCCGCGCATCCGCCGCAACAGCCGCAAATGGGACATCAGCATCGTCGTCATGCTGTGGCTTCAGTTGCTGCTCGGACTGCTCACCGTCCCGATCTCCGCTCAGCACATGGATGGAGCCATGTTCATGGTGATCGTCAGCTACGTGAAGGGCATCGTGTATTTCCATGGCGGCATCGCCTCGGTGTTGCTTGCAGTGCCCTGGGTTTACAAAATCCACATCCTGCTCGGTTTCACCATCTTCCTGGTGTCGCCATTCACCCGCATGGTGCACATCTGGAGCGGGGTCGGCTCGCTGGCCTACCTGTTCCGCCCCTATCAACTGGTGCGAAAGAGCGGCCGCCGGAGGGCTCTATGAGCGTTACCGTGAACGGCGTCGCAATCGACGTGGCGGCGTGGCCCACGCCGCAGTTGGCCGCGGTGCATGAACTGCTTCGCCAACGCGCATGCGAACTTGGTTTTACCAGGGATGGCGCCAGCGAAACGGATACCGAACGCGCGCTGGAACGCACGCTGGCCGAGGAGATACCGGTACCGGAACCCACCGAAGAAGTGTGCAAACGCTGGTATGACGCCAACATGAAGCGCTTTCGCAGCGGCGACCTCGTGTGCGCGCGCCACATCCTGTTTCAGATCATCCCCGGGGCACCGGTGTCGGTGATCCGCGCCAAAGCGGAAACCATACTGCACGAGATCAATGCCAGGCCGGAGCTCTTCGACGAATATGCGCGCCAGCACTCGAACTGCCCGTCCAGCGCCAACGGCGGCAACCTGGGCCAATTGCAGCGCGGCGAAACCGTGCCGGAATTCGAAAAGGCCGTCTTCGGCGATGCAACGATAGGTGTGTTGGCCGGTCTGGTCACGACCCGGCACGGCTTCCACATCATCGCCGTCGATCGCCGCATCGAAGGCAAGCAGTTGCCCTACGAGCTCGTGCGCGACGAAGTGGCAGCCGAGCTGCGCAAGCGCAGCGAAGCCCGCGCGCTGTCGCAATACGTGCGCATACTCGCAGGCAACGCCGATATCGAAGGCGTGGAACTCGACGCATCGGCATCGCCACTGGTGCAGTGAGCAGGAGTACACCATGGCGACATCGCCGTCAGGAACCACCGGCACGGGCAAGCTGCTGACCATTTGGACCCCGGAGGACAAGGCGTTCTGGGCGACGCAAGGCAATGCCATCGCCAACCGGAACCTGTGGATTTCCATCCCCGCCCTGTTTCTCGCGCATGCCGTCTGGATGGTGTGGAGCGTCGTGATCGTGCAGCTGCCGGCCGCCGGCTTCAGGTACGGCACCGACAAGCTGTTCTGGCTTGCCGCGTTGCCCGCGCTGGCAGGCGCCACGCTGCGCATCTTTTACTCGTTCATGGTGCCTATCGTGGGTGGACGGCGCTGGACCGTATTTTCCACGCTGTCGCTGCTGATCCCGGTGATCGGTATGGGGTTCGCGGTCCAGAACCTGCAGACACCGTACTGGGTGATGCTCGCGCTGGCCGCATTGTGCGGTTTCGGCGGCGGCAACTTCAGCTCCAGCATGGCCAACATCAGCTTCTTCTTCCCGAAAGAACGCAAGGGATCGGCGCTGGGACTCAATGCCGGATTGGGCAACCTGGGTGTCTCGGCCGTTCAGTTCATGGTCCCGTTGGTCATTTCCGTCGGAATCTTCGGCTGGTTCGGCGGAGAGCCGACCTCCGTGCAGATGCCGGGCGGCCTGATGAAGCAGATCTGGCTGCAAAACGCCGCATTCGTCTGGGTCATCCCGATCCTGATCACATCCTTGCTGGCCTACCTGATGATGAACGATATCGCGGATGCCAAAGCCTCGTTCTCGGACCAGGCCGTGATTTTCAGGCGCCGGCATACCTGGGTCATGTGCTGGCTCTACCTGGGCACGTTTGGCTCGTTCATCGGCTTTTCGGCGGGATTTCCACTGCTCATCAAAAGCCAGTTTCCGGGCGTGAACCCCTTGGCCTTCGCGTGGATGGGGCCGTTCCTGGGCGCCTTGATCCGACCGGTGGGCGGCTGGCTGGCCGACAAGATGGGCGGCGCGCGTGTCAGCCTGGGTGTGTTTGTCGTCATGACCGCAGGCGTCTATGGCGTGATGCAATATTTACCGTATCACGGTGCCAGCGGAAATCTGACTGGATTTTTCCTGTGCTTCATGGTGCTGTTTGTCGCCTCGGGTATCGGCAACGGCTCCACTTTTCGGATGATCCCGGTGATCTTCATGGATGAGTGTCTGGAAGCCGCGCGCGGCCAGGGTAACGAGGCACAGGCTGCCGCCGCCAGGGAAGGCAGCAAGCAGGGCGCCGCCGCCCTCGGGTTCACCGCCGCGATTGGCGCCTATGGCGGCTTCTTCATTCCCACAAGCTACGGAACCTCCATCGACATGACGGGCAGCCCGCATGCGGCGCTCTGGTGGTTCATCGTTTTCTATCTCACGTGCATCGCCATCACCTGGTGGTTCTATGCCCGCCGGGGCGCAACGCGGCCTTGCTGAGCGGCGGCGCAAACTCAGCCCAGCAGCACAGGCTGCCCCTGGCGGTCGAACGGAATGAACGACGCCACGCGCCCAGCCTTGATGGACTCCACCATGCGCAGCAAGGACGCCTCAACTTCCTCGTGGGTCGGTGCCAGACCGCCCCGCCCTGCCAGGGCCGCGACGAACACCACTGCCCATTCGCGCCCGAACTGACGCGCCTCCTCAACCAGCGCGGGAAACGTGCCCAACTCATGCGGCGCCTTGTCCACGTACATGAGCGGTGTCAGGGCGCCACCGAGTCCCGCATCGAAGTGCGCGCGTTGCACCGGCGAAGCGTCCTCCGGCAACTCGGCGCGCGAAAAAACAAACAGCAGGCGCTGCGGTTCTGTCTGCTGGCGCGCCTCCAGCATCAACTCGTCAAAACTTGAAATTGTCATTGTTCATGCTCCCCCCAGAGATCAAAGCGGCATTCCCATGCCAAGCCATGCCACGGCAGGCCGGCAATGCACGCAACTCAAGTAGTGTCTTGCATTGAATTGTATTGAAGCCGCGCCGCCCGAATGGTCCAATCAATGTCCGTGGTTTGCTCCAGGTCAAAGAACCGGAACACCCGCAGCACTACGATGCCAGACACCGACACCGAGGGAATGACTCTCATGACCAAAACCCTGCGCAAAAGCCCGGCCAAGCCTGCGCTCTCGGCCCAGTCCATCAGCGAAGAAGTTCTGCTGGAAAAATACAGCAAAGGCGACGAACGGACCATTGACGCCGTGAACCTGCGCGTGGCTCGTGCGCTGGCGCAAAGCGAAGCGCCGGAGCAGCGGGCCTCGTGGCAGGCGAAGTTCGTCGAGGCCATGCAGCAGGGTTTTCTGCCGGCGGGGCGCATCCAGTCGGCGGCCGGGACCGATCTTTCTGCCACCCTGATCAATTGCTTCGTCCAGCCGGTCGGAGATTCGATTGCACAAATGGAGGACGGCTATCCTGGGATTTACACGGCACTGACCGAGGCGGCGGAAACCATGCGGCGCGGCGGCGGCGTCGGCTACGACTTCTCGCGCATCCGGCCGCGCGGTGCCTGGGTCGGCAGCACACAAAGCAGCGCTTCGGGCCCGATCAGCTACATGCGCGTTTTCGACCGATCGTGCGAGACCGTCGAATCGGCAGGCGCCCGGCGCGGCGCGCAAATGGGCGTGCTGCGCTGCGATCATCCCGACATCGAAGAATTCATCCACGCGAAGGATGCCGGCAACCTGACCAACTTCAATATTTCCGTCGGCGTCACCGATGCCTTCATGGAGGCGGTGCAGGACGACACCGAGGTCGAGCTGGTACACCGGGCAGAGCCAGGCGCTGCGCAAAAGGCGGGCGGCGCTTACCGCCAGACCCTGACGGACGGCAGTGCACAGTGGGTCTATCGCAAGCTGCGTGCCCGCGAACTGTGGGACCAGATCATGCGCTCCACCTACGACCACGCGGAGCCGGGTGTGCTTTTCCTCGATCAGATCAATCGCGACAACAACCTGTCGTACTGCGAATCCATCGCCAGCACCAATCCGTGCGCCGAGCAGCCGTTGCCCTCTTACGGCTGCTGCTGTCTCGGTTCGATCGACCTCACGCGCTTCATCCTGCAGCCGTTCGAAGACACTCCCCAGTTCGATGCCGCCGCGTTTACCCGCGTGGTGCGTGTGGCCGTGCGCATGCTCGACAATGTGCTCGACGCGACGGTATGGCCTTTGCCCCAACAACACGATGAGGCCCGCAGCAAGCGCCGGATCGGGCTCGGCTTCACCGGACTGGGCGATGCCCTCATCATGCTGGGCTTGCGCTACGACACGCAGCAAGCCCGGGCCATGGCACAGCACATCTCGCAGGTCATGCGCGATGCCGCCTACGATGCTTCGGTCGAGCTGGCACGCGAACGTGGCGCCTTTCCGCTCTTCAATGCGGACCTGTATCTCAGCGGCAGCACGTTTGCCTCACGCCTGCCCCAAGCTCTGAAGGACCGCATCCGGGCACATGGACTGCGCAACTCGCATCTTCTGTCCATTGCGCCCACCGGCACCATCAGCCTGGCGTTTGCCGACAACGCCAGCAACGGCATTGAACCCGCGTTCAGCTGGAGCTACACACGCAAAAAGCGCATGGCGGACGGCAGTACCCGGGAATACTCGGTGGAAGACCACGCGTGGCGGCTGTATCGACATCTGAAGGGTGAGGAAACGCCACTGACCCCTGCCTTCGTGACGGCGCTGGAGATGAGCGCACAGGCACACGCGGCCATGGTGGCGGCGGTTGCGCCATTTATCGACACCTCGATTTCCAAGACCGTCAACGTGCCGGCGGACTATCCCTACACCGACTTCCAGAATCTCTATCTGCAAGCGTGGCAATCAGGACTCAAGGGGCTGGCCACCTACCGGCCCAACGACGTGCTGGGCGCCGTGCTCAGCACCTCGCCCACCCCGGTCATCGCGCCGCTGTATATCGACAGTGTGAACCGGCGTCTGGCGCTGGATCGCTTGCCGGCGCCGGTGCTTTCCTCGCTGCGCTGGCCGGGTCGGCCCGAATTGCCCGGTGGCAACCCGGCGTGGACCTTCATGGTGCATCACCCGTTCGGGGACTTTGCACTGTTCGTGGGCGAGCTTGCGCCCGAGGATGGCGGCGCCCCACAGCCATTCGAGGTCTGGGTCAACGGCGCGGAGCAGCCGCGCGGGCTGGGCGCGTTGGCGAAGACCCTGTCCATGGACTTGCGGGCCAACGACCCAGCCTGGCTGCAGCTCAAGCTGGATGTGCTGGCCACGGTGGCGGAAGAGCGCTCGTTCGAGATGCCGTTTCCCCCGCACGGCCACAAGCGCCTGTTCCCGGGCGTGGTCGCCGCCACGGCCGCGGTCATCCGCTGGCGTTGCGAACAGCTCAAGGCGTTGCCACTGCTGGGACGTGGCGGCGCCACACCCGTGCTGGATGCCATGTTCAGCCGGGAAGAGCCACACACCGGTCCTTCCGGAACGCTGGCCTGGGCCGTGGACGTGGACAACCCAGCGACGAGTGAAGCATTCACCGTGACGCTCAAGGAGGTCACGCTGCCGGGTGCCGACGGCAGCACGGTCACGCGGCCGTGTGCGGTGGGCTTCTCGGGCAACTACCCGCGCGCGCTGGACGGGCTCGCCCGCCTGCTTTCTCTCGATATGCGGGTGGTCGATCCGGCCTGGATCGGCATGAAGCTGCGCAAGCTGCTCAACTATGCCGAACCGCTGGGAAGCTTCATGGCCTTTGTGCCCGGCCTGCCGCACAGCGAGCGGCGCCAGCAGACCTGGCCATCCACCGTCGCGTATATTGCCAGACTCATCATCCACCGCTACGCGATGCTGGGCGTGCTAAGCGAGGAAGGCTATCCGCTGCGTGACATGGGCGTGCTCGATGCACCCCGCGATCGCGATGCACCCCTGCTGCTAGCCGGACGAATTTGTCCGGAATGCAGCAACCACACCATGATCCAGAAGGACGGTTGCGACTTTTGCACGGCCTGCGGCTTTGTAGGTCAATGCGGTTGACGCGCAGCCGGTGGCTCGCCGCAATGCGGCGTTGGGCCGCTTTCAGTGCAGATGCCGAGGTTTGCGCCCGCCGCCATGACCAAAGCCCCCATGGCCGCCCGTGCCGCGCGGTAGCTTGCCAATGTCCAGCGAACTGACGAGCGCATCGAAGCGCCGTGCAAACAGCTTGTCGATCTCGGCGACCACACCGGTCAGCTCGGCACCATCGAAGTGCCGCTCCATCGTGCCCACGACGTCTTGCACCAGCAAGTCACGCTGGACCTGCAAAATCGCGGCGGGATCGGGTCCGACGAAAAACATGATGAAGTCGTCGCGCGACTCCTCGGGCGCGCCCTCGTCGTCATCGTCTTCGTCGAAATCGGCGTCATAAAACGAGACCTCGATGGCCGCACCCTTCGCCGCCAACTCGTTGAGGCTCATGCCCATTTCGTCGAGCGCCTCACGAAAGTCCTCGTCTCCACGCACCGTCCAGCACAATTGCAGCAGATGTTCCTGCGCATCGAAGCGAATACCCGGCTCTTCTTCGTAGGCGCTCGCGGCGCCGTCGGCCAACGAACGGGCGCCCGCGTATCGCCACATCGGGGCCAGCGCATCCTGAAGCTGGCCAAACGTCACGTCGGGGCGCAGCGGAACCTCGCCGTGAACATGGATTTCAAAAGGAGTGTTGTAGCTTGGCATGGTCGGATGTTAATGGTGCCCGGAGCCGGGGTCGAACCGGCACGCCCCTTGTTCAGGAAAGCGGCGGATTTTAAGTCCGCTGTGTCTACCAATTCCACCATCCGGGCGGACCCTGTATTGTGAAACAAAACAGCCCCGGCAACTGAGCAGTTGTCAGGGCTGAATCTGGAGGCGCGGCCCGGAGTCGAACCGGGCTAGACGGATTTGCAATCCGGTACATAACCGCTTTGTTACCGCGCCAGATCGGAACAAGTCTTGCGACAAAAAAGGGAAGCTTGCGGCTTCCCTTTTTGATCAATCTGGAGCGGGAGAAGAGTCTCGAACTCTCGACCTCAACCTTGGCAAGGTTGCGCTCTACCAACTGAGCTACTCCCGCGTTTCAAGCGTCGAATTATAGCGTAGTTTTTCGACCCAACCGCGCCGCGTCATCAATGTTTGACTGCGACCGTGGCGACCGGCGCCCCGCTTTCGGCGGGCACCGGCGCAGGCACCGCGGCTGCGGCCCCTTCATCGTCGACCAGCGGCGTGGGCATGCGCTCCAGCGCAATCTGCAACACCTGGTCGATCCATTTGACCGGCACGATCTCCAGACCGTTTTTGACATTCTCCGGAATGTCCTGCAGGTCTTTTGCATTTTCTTCCGGAATCAGGACCGTCTTGATGCCGCCGCGCAATGCCGCGAGAAGTTTTTCTTTCAGCCCGCCAATCGCCGTGACTTCACCGCGCAAGGTGATCTCGCCCGTCATGGCCACATCGCCATGGACGGGAATACCCGTCAGCGCAGACACGAAAGCGGTCGTCATCGCAGCCCCGGCACTCGGGCCGTCCTTGGGGGTGGCGCCGTCCGGAACGTGGATATGGATGTCCTTCTTCTCGAACGCTTCGTCCTTAATGCCAAGACGATGCGACCGGCTGCGCACCACGGTGCGCGCGGCCTCCACCGACTCCTTCATCACATCGCCCAGCGAGCCGGTGCGGCTGATCACCCCCTTGCCCGGCATGCTGGTGGCCTCGATGGTGAGTAGATCTCCGCCGACCTCGGTCCACGCCAGCCCCACCACCTGGCCAACCTGATTCTGATTTTCGGCGCGCCCATAGCTGAACTTGCGAACACCCAAAAAATCATTGAGGTTTTCGCTGTTCACGATCACCTGCGGCGTTATTTTCTTCAGCAACAGCGCCTTGACCACCTTGCGGCAGATTTTGGACAGCTCACGCTCCAGTGAGCGCACGCCCGCCTCTCGCGTGTAGTAGCGCACGATGTCCCGCACCGCATCTTCAGCAACCTGCAACTCACCCGGCTTGAGGCCGTTGTTCTTGAGTTGCTTGGGCAGCAGGTACCGGATCGCGATGTTGATCTTTTCGTCCTCGGTATAGCCCTCCAGACGAATCACTTCCATGCGGTCCAGCAATGCCGGCGGAATGTTCATGGAATTCGAGGTCGCGACGAACATCACGTCGCTCAAATCGAAATCCACCTCGACGTAGTGGTCGCCAAAGGTATGGTTCTGTTCCGGGTCCAGCACTTCGAGCAGGGCGCT
>Ga0134125_10010893_pt1 | contig 10208 bp, 12 predicted proteins | sample KB31751_FD_96464 | JGI IMG/M metagenome (GOLD analysis project Ga0134125, IMG submission 96464) | Terrestrial soil microbial communities with excess Nitrogen fertilizer from Kellogg Biological Station, Michigan, USA - KB3-175-1 | ecosystem: Environmental > Terrestrial > Soil > Unclassified ... | reverse complement strand
CGCCGCCGCGCTAGGTCCCTTAGGGCGCGAGGCGCTGCCTGCGCCAGCCGTCGTCTTCGGGCAGGTAGACGATGCGGTCGTGCAGCCGGTCGTCCCGGTGCCGCCAGAACTCGTAGCTCACGGGCGCGAGGCGATAGCCGCCCCAGTTGCCGGGCAGGGGGACGCGGTCCTGGTCCGCGTACTCCGCCACCCGCTGCTCGAGCCACTCGCGGCTCTCCACCGGCCGGCTCTGGGGTGAGATGAGGGCGCTGATCTGGCTCGCGCGCGGGCGCGACTCGATGTACTCGGCCGACTCGGCCGGATCGAGCCGGGCCACCGGGCCCTCGATGCGCACCTGCCGGCCGAGCGCGTCCCAGTGGAACAGCAGCGCGGCGCGCGCGTTGGCGGCCAGCTCCTGCCCCTTGCGGCTCTCGTAGTTGGAGAAGAACGTGAAGCCGCGCTCGTCGAACCCCTTCATCAGCACCATGCGCACGGACGGCGCGCCGTCGGGCGTGGCGGTGGCGAGCGCCACCGCCTCGGGGGCGCGCATGGCGGTGGCGGCGGCCTCGTCGAACCAGGCCTTGAACTGGCGCAGCGGATCGGGATCGAGATTCATGCGCACATAGGATGCCGAACGTGCCGCTGGAGCCGGGAATCGCGCGTCAGGACGAGTTCGTGGTGGACGGAGACCTGCTCACCGACGTGGGCGGCTCCCTCCAGGTGCCCGTGCTGTCCACGCCGAGCATGATCTCGAAGATGGAGCGCGCCGCCGCCGTGCTCGCAAGCGAGCACCTGCCCGAGGGAAAGGGCACCGTGGGCTTCGAGGTCTGCGTGAAGCACGTGGGCGGAGCGGTGGAGGGGAGCACCTGCACGGCGTCGGCCGCGCTGCGCGAGGTCGTGGACGGGCGAAAGCTGCGCTTCGACGTCTCGGTGACCGAGGGCGGCCGCACGATCGGCGTGGGGACGCACGAGCGGCGGGTCATCGACCTGGCGGCCCACGCGCAGCGGCTGGGGTAGCGGCCGCCGATAGGTCCGGACCACGATCCAGTGCCGGCGCGGGCGCAAGTCGCTCACCAGATGGTCTGGAAGAGCAGCTCGACGGCCAGCGCCTGAGCGGCAAGGAGCCACAGGACAGGACTGAGGCGCCTAGAGGGAAGCCCGGCGGATGCCGCCACGCACAGGAGCGGCACGAATGGCAGCCAGATGCGCTCCGTCTCCGCCTTGGTGAAGCCGAGCACGGCGCTCACGGCGATCACGGCCGCCAGCGCGACCGCCGCCGGCTCGCGGGCGGCGAGCGCGCGCAACGCGGGGGCCGCGAGCGCGAGGCCCGCCATGACGGCCCATGCCGTCGGCGAGCCGAACACCCAGAACTCGTAGGGCCGCACCCTGGCGATGCTGTGGTGGTACACGGAGCCCGTGGCGTGCAGGGCTCCGATCGCGTCGTAGCCGACCCATAGGGCGAGCGCTCCGTTCAGGGCCACGAGCGCGAGGCCGCAGGCGGCCAGGAGCAGCAGTGCGGCGCGCGGTCCCTCCCGTCGCCATACGACGATCGCGGCCCAGGCGGGCAGGGCGAGCAGCAGCCAGGAGAAGAAGGCCGCGACCGCCGCCGCTGCGGCGCCGAGGAGGCGTGGCGTCGGTCTCGCGCGCGTCAGCAGGGCAGCGGATGCCAGCCCGAGTGCTGTGTAGAGGTAGTCGGCCGAGGTCACGCCGAAGACGAGCAGCGAGGGCGCGAACGCGGCCAGCAGTCCGGCGCTGCGGCCCCGCCCGTCGCCGACCAGGGTGCGTCCGAGGTCGTAGGACAGCGGGGCGGTGAGCGCGCCCACTCCGAGGCACAGCGCCGCCATGCCCTTCGCTGTGGAGATGCCGAGCACGTGCAGGCTGAGCAGCAGGCCGGGCGGATGGCCGGCCACATTCACGGGGGCCGCCGGCACCATCTCGGCAAACCGGTCGAGGAAGAAGCGGACGCCGTAGGACAGCTCCGGGAGGCCGGGCAGGTACTCGTTCGGCGCCTCGAACGAGCCGCCCGGAGAGGTGTCGAAGATCGCGTACCAGTCGTGGACGCCGTGCCGCGCGAGGTTGAGGCCGAGGCCGAGCGCGAGCCCCAGCCCGAACAGGAACGCGGCGAACGCCGCCGGGCGCAGCGCTCGCGCCGCGCGCGGCGCCACAAGCGCACCGGCGGCGAGCGTGACGCCCGACAGGGCAGCGAGGGGCGATACGCGTGGCGACCACGCCATGACGAACGGCGGCAGGTCGGTGCCGAGCTTGCCGGTGGCCGCCCTGATCGAGAGCCCCGCCACCACCGTGGCGGCCGCGCCAAAGGTGACGATTCGCGAAACGAGCGGCGCGGCGGACCAAAACGCGGAGCGCGGCTGGGATGCTCGCTGCATGACCGCGCGCATCGCGCTAGCGATGACCGTGCTGGCCGTTCTCGCGGCCGGCTGCGGGTCGGAGAGCGTCCACCAGCTGCCGCCCGCCGCCGAGCCTCCCCAATCGCCTCCGGCAACGGCCCAGCCCGCTGGCCGCGTGACGGCGGTCGGGTCCCAGCCCGAGGGCGTGGTCGCGGCCCGCGGTCGCGTGGCGGTCGCACTGCGCAACCCGGACCGGCTGGCGATCGTCGACGGCGGCAGCGGCGCGGTGCTCAAGGACGTTCCGTTGCCGGGCGCGGCGCGGCATCTCGCGCTCGCCTCGTCTCGCGGGCCCGTGCTCGTGCCGCTGGAGGACGCGAACAGCCTGCTCGCCGTGTCGCTGTCCGGACGGGTGGTCGCCAGCGTCGCGGCGGGCGACCACCCGCACGACGCCGCTTCGGCAGCGGGCGCCTGGTTCGTAGGTGACGAAGGTGGCAACCGGGTGTCGGTGGTCCGGGCGGGGCATCCCGCCGGCGGCTTCCCGGTCGCCACCCAGCCCGGAGGAATCGTCGGGCTCGGCCGCTCCCTCGCCGTGGTGTCCGTGCGCGAGCGCCGGCTCGAGCTCTACGACGCGCGCACGCTCCGCCGGATCGGCGGCGCGCCGGCGGGGGTTGGTCCCACGCACGCGGTCTGCGCCGCGCCCGCGGGTCGCTGTTACGTGCTCGACACCCGCGGCGGGGCACTGCTCGTGTACGCGACAGCGCCTCATCTCGAGCCCACTCGCCGCCTGTACCTCCCGGGCGGCCCGTACGGCGTGGCGATCGACAACCGCCGGCACCGTCTCTGGATCACGCTGCCGGCTCTCAACGAGCTGGTGGAGCTCCCCGCGCATGGACGGCCGCACGTGCTGCGGCGCTTCCACACCGTGCGCCAACCCGACAGCGTGGCGGTGGACGACGGCAGTGGCCGCGTGTTCGTCACCGGGCGGGCGGACGGCGTGCTCGAAGCGATCGATGCCGGATGAGCCGCGCGAGGTAGACCAGCCCGGAGGCCAGGAAGAAGCCGGCGGTCAGCAGCAGCCAGTTGCGCGCATCGCCCTCCACGTGGTGGCCGGTGGCATTCACGTAGGTGCGGTCGGCCTTCACGAAGATCAGCGGGAAGTAGACGAGCAGAAGCAGGCCGGAGAGCAGCGCAGGCACGCGCACGTGGTTGATGGCGGGTGGTCCCAGCTCCCGCCGCGCAAGCCAGTCGGCGGCCGAGTAGAGCGGCACCAACACGAGGTCGTGCAGCAGCGCGGCGCCCACGAACCAGATCACGAAGTTCTCCACGAACCGGCTGGAAAGGATCTGCGCGAGCGCGTAGCCCGCGACCGCGAACGCCGCCGCGTGAACCAGCAGGTGGAGCGGGCCGGCACGGTAGAGCTTTCGCATCATGCCTCCACGAAGCGGATGGCCTTCACCCACTTCGTGTTGTGCACTCCGGGCAGCGCGGGCACGATCAGGCGGGCGGGATAGCCGTGGTCGAGCGACAGGTCGACGCCGTTCACCTTCAGCGCGAGCAGCGAGCGCGGGTCGTGCGACTGGTCGTGGTTCAGCGTCACCTGCCGGAAGGCGCCCCTGGGCTGGAGCGACTCCACGCGCATCAGCATTCCCGGCGGCGCTCCGGCCATCTCGGCGAGATCGGCCAGCCGCACACCAGTCCAGCGCTGCATGGTGGTCCAGCCTTCCACGCAGGCGATCGGCAGGTCGTAGGTGTGCTGTGGCAAGCGCAGGAGCTGCTCGCGGGTGAAGCTCAGCGGCTGCGGTGCGTCGAGCGCCAGCCGCCACGAGTCGCCGGTCGATCCGGGCGGGATCCCCGCTGTCCTGGCGGTCTTGTTCACCTGGAAGTCGTTCGGGCCGGTGCCGAACACCCGCCCGCGCGGAGCCAGCAGTGCCACGCGGCGCAGCGGCCCGCCGATCGTCTCCCCGGCGGTGACCGCCAACAGCGTGAGCGAGCCGGCGCCCACGAGGCCGAGCAGGCCGCGGCGGCTCAGGGTGGGGTCAGCGGGATCGGCCGGAGCCAAGCCGTCGGGCTCGTAGGGCTCGGCGGCAGTGTCGCGCAGGCGCTGTCTCAGCGGCCGCGTGACGCCGCGCTCGCGGAACGCGCGCACGATCACCGGCGTCTTCACGGTTACGTGGGCGAAGAGAGCGGCGAGGAACACCCAGGCGCCGTAGTAGTGCGCCTGGAGGAAGCTGAAGTGCCAGGGGTAGTAGACCTGGATGTTCAAGATCCCGGTGGCGAACTCGAACAGCGCGCCCCCCACGAGCAGCAACAGCGACGCGCGCTCGACCGCCATCGCCGGGCTCTTCACGGGCGGCCAGGCGAACAGCCGCGGGATCACCGACCACAGCTTCGCCAAGAGCAGCGGCACCGCCACGATGCCCACGTTCACGTGCAGACCCTGGTTGAGCGCGTACAGCCAGCTCGGGCTGGTGGGCCAGCTGAAGATGAAGGGCTGGAAGTCGTGGGTGGGGTCGAGGATCGCGTTGTGGCCGAGATCGGGCTGGTACGCCGTGTGCGAGAGGAAGCCGGTGGCGCCCACGATCAGGAGCAGCGGCAGCAGCAGGCTGCCGAGCACGGATGTGAGCCAGGGGCCGCGCAGCGGGCTGCGCCAGAACCCGGGCCGGAATGGGCCGGGCGGGCGCTTCATGCTCCCCTGAGCAGTGCGAACCAGCGCTCGCGGTCACGCCAGCGCTCCTCCACCGTGAACCCCGCGTCGGCAGCGAGCTGATCGACGGAGTCGGCGCCGACCCGCGCCCAGTTGAACGCTTCCACGACGCGCACTCCGCCGCCGGGCGGCTCCAGCTCGACGAGCGCCAGACCGCGCGGACGCAGCAGGGCGGAAACGCGGGTGAGCAGCGGCACCGGACGGCCGCCGATGCCGATGTTGCCGTCGAGGAGCAGCGCGGAGCCCCACTCTCCCGCACCGGGCAGACGATCGAAGATCGAGCGCTCGATCACCAGCGCTCCGCGGCGGCGGGCGAGGCGGATCGCGTGGGGCAACACGTCCACGCCCACCGCCAGCACTCCGCGCCGAGCCAGCGCGCCGACGTGGCGGCCGGGGCCGCAGCCCACGTCGAGCACCGGCCCCTCCACGCGGTCGAGCACCCGCTCGTCCACGGCGGTGGTCGGGCCCAGCCAACGCTGAAGCGCCAGGGGGTCGTCGAGCGCAAGCGCGTAGGCGGCGAGCGCGACTGTCACGCCGCGGCCCTCAGAGCCGTGGCGAAGTGCGAGCGCGGTGCGAGCCGCGCGACGGCGCGCGCGTCCTCGAACACGTCGATGTCGCGGAGCGGTGGCAGGAGGGTCACGGACAGGCCATGCTCGGCCAGCCGGCCGAGCTGCGCCCGGCAGGTGTCATCCGAGCTCATCGGCACGCCCTCGAACAGCTCGCGCCGGGGCTCGCGCAGGCCGATCGCCCAGTAGCCGCCGTCCAGCGCAGGGCCGACGACCGCATCGGCCTCCTCGAGCTCGGTGAGCGCGAGGCGGAGCAGCGCGGGGCTGAGCTGCGGCGTGTCCATGCCGATCAGCACGGCCGGGCCGCCCACGTCCTCGAACGCCGCGGCGAGGCGCTCGTCGAGGCCGGCGCCGCGCTGGGGCACGATCTGGAACCCGGCCGGGAGCCAGGGACCCGGCTCCCCTTCGAGCGCCAGAACCCGGCGCTCCGCCGGCACGCGCGCCACGCAGGAGAGCGTGTCCCGCAGCGATGCCTCTGCGAGCTGCGCCGCCGCGGCAGGCGTGAGCGGAGGGGAGAGGCGAGTCTTGGAGCGCCCCGGCTGCGGCGCCTTGGCGATCACGATCACGGTCACGCGAGCACCGCCGCCATGTCCCTCAGCGCCCTCGCCGTACCGCGCACGCTCCCGCTCACCTTCGAGCGGCCGCCCACGCGTCGCAGGTAGGGGACCGGCAGCTCTCCGACGGCCCAGCCCTCTCGGGCCGCCCGAATCACCATCTCGAGTGGCCAGCCGAAGCGCCGGTCGCGGATGCCGAGGTCGAGCAGCGCCAGGCGGCGCGCCACTCGCATCGGGCCGAGGTCCGTCAGCGGCGCGCTCGTGCGGCGGCGGAGCTCGGCCGCCAGCGCGCGGTTGGCGAGCCGGGCGTGCCAGGGCCAGGCACCCGGCTCGGGCGTCCGCGCTCCGAGCGCCAGGTCCATGCGACCGGTCGCCACCGCCTCGACCAGCCCTGGGAGATCACGCGGATCGAGCGATCCGTCGCAGTCCATGAAGCACACGAGCTCCGAGCCCGCGGCCGCGAGCCCGGCCCAGCACGCCGCGCCGAAGCCAGTTGCCGGCTCTTCCACCACGCGTGCGCCCAGAGCCGCGGCGATCGCGCCGGAGCCGTCGCTCGATCCGTTGTCCACGACAAGCGGGTCGAATCCGCCCGGCATGCGGCCGAGAACCCACGGGAGCGCCTCGGCTTCGTCGAGCACCGGGAGGATGACCTCTGGCATGGCGGCGAGCGTATGGCCGGGAGACCGAGTTTCCCATTACGCAATGAGAAACCACGTAGCGTGGCCGCCGTGATCCTCGTGACCGGCGGAGCCGGCTTCATCGGCTCCCACATAGTCGATGCGCTGCGTGCCGACGGGCGGGACGTCCGGGTGCTCGACGTGCGTGAGCGGGGCGACGACGTCCGCGATTTGGCCACCGTCGAGCGCTATCTCGATGGGGTGACCGCGGTCTGCCACCAAGCGGCAATGGTCGGCCTCGGCGTGGACATGGCCGACATCACCGACTTCGTGGCCCACAACGACCTCGGCACGGCCACGCTGCTCAAGGCGCTGGCGGCGCGCCGCTTCCGCGGCGGCCTGGTGCTCGCAAGCAGCATGGTCGTGTACGGCGAGGGCCGGTACGCCTGCGCGGCGCACGGCGAGCTTGCCGCGCCCCCGCGAGTGCCGGGCGACCTCGAGGCCGGGCGCTTCGACCCGCGCTGCCCGGACTGTGGAGGACCGCTCGAGCCGCTCGCCGTGAGCGAGGATGCGCCGCTGCGGCCGGCCAGCGTCTACGCGGCCACGAAGGTGCACCAGGAGCACCTCTGCTTCGCGTTCGCGCGGGAGACCGGCGTGCCGGTCACGGCGCTCCGCTACCACAACGTCTACGGGCCTCGGATGCCGCGCGACACGCCCTACGCGGGGGTGGCCGCGATCTTCATGAGCTCTCTTGCCCGCGGCGAGCCGCCGCGAGTGTTCGAGGACGGTCATCAGCGTCGCGACTTCGTGCACGTGCGCGACGTCGCCCGAGCCAACGTGCGCGCGCTGACCGGCGAGCCCTACGACGGGGCACTGAACGTGGCGAGCGGGAGGCCGCGCACGGTCCACGAGATGGCGGACGCGCTCACGGACGCGTTCGGCCGCGACGCACCGCGACCCGTGACCACCGGGCAGTGGCGAGCGGGCGATGTCCGTCACGTGTTCGCATCGAGCGAGCGCGCCGCCGCAGAGCTCGGGTTTCGCGCCGAAGAACCCTTCACCCAGGGAATGGGCGAACTCGTAAACGAACGATGAACAATCCGAGTGAGCGGCGGTTTTCACCAGGACCGCTGACAGAATCGACTTGATGAACCGGCATGCGCGTGGCTCCGTCTTGGTGGTGGACGACGAGCCCACGATCGGCGACGTGGTCTGTCGTTATCTGGACCGAGCGGGCTACGAGACGCGCGTCGCGCGTGACGGCCACTCGGCACTCGAGCAGGTGGAGCAGCACTCGCCGGACCTTGTGGTGCTCGACCTGATGCTCCCGGGCGTGGAGGGACTCGAGGTCATGCGCCGCATCCGCGACCGCGATCGCAAGCACACCGCGATCATCCTGCTCACCGCCAAGGGTGAGGAGACCGACCGCGTGGTGGGACTGCGGCTCGGCGCGGACGACTACGTGGTGAAGCCGTTCTCGCCGGCCGAGCTCGTGGCCCGGATCGACGCTGTCCTGCGGCGGGTGGACACGTCACCGACGCAGGAGCCTCCGCTCGAGTTCGACGGGTTGACGGTCGATCCCAGCGCACGCCGCGTGACCGTCCATGGGGAGGAGGCGCAACTCACACAGCGTGAGTTCGACCTGCTCGTGTTCTTCTGCCGGCACCCGGGCCAGGCCTTCACGCGCCAGCAGCTCATGGATCAGGTTTGGCAGTACTCGTTCTACACCGACACCTCCACGGTCACGGTGCACATCCGGCGACTGCGCTCGAAGATCGAGCCCGATCCCGCCGTGCCGCGCTTCATCGAGACCCTGTGGGGAGTGGGCTACAGGTTCCAGCCGTGATGCGGCGCGGACTCCTGCTCGCGCTAGCCGCCGCGGCGGTGGCCGCCGGCGTTGCCGGGGTCGTCTACGGGCACAAGGCAGGCCGCGAGACGGTCGCCATCCTGGCGCCACTCGGGCTCGTCACCGTCGCCGCGACCTACGCGCTGATCCGCAATCGCGAGCGGGTCGGCAGCCTGCGGCGGCAGGTGCTCGTCTCGGGCGCGGTGATAGTCGGCCAGCTCCTCATTGCCGTGGCGCTGTTCGACTGGCTGATGCTGGTATCGCACATGGACGTGCTCTTCACGGTGGTGGCCGTCGTGTACAGCTCGCTGCTCGGGCTCTGGGCGGCGGGCGCACTCGGCAGGCGCGTGATGGGCGACGTGGACGCCGTGCGCGCCGGACTGACCGCGGTGGGTGACGGCTCGCGCGAGGTCCACATATTCACGAGCGGGCGCGACGAGCTGGCGCAGCTCGGCCGCGACGTGGAGAGCATGGTCGCCCGGCTCAACGAGGAGGAGAAGATGCGCTGGGCGGCCGACGGGGCGCGCCGCCACCTCCTGGCGGCCGTGTCTCATGACCTGCGCACGCCGCTCGCCTCGATCCAGGTGCTGGCCGAGGCGATCGAAGACGACATCGTGGACGAGCGCACGCTCCGCGAGTACGTGTCCCGGCTGGCGATTCACGTGCGCGCGTTGAGCGCGCTCATCGACGACCTGTTCGAGCTGTCGCGGCTGGAGGCGGGGGACATCTCCTGGACGATGGAGCAAGTGGCCATCGGCGAGCTGCTCGAGGAGACCGTCGACGCGATGCGCCCGCACGCCGACGCCAGTGGCCTCGCGGTGCTGATCGACATCGACGGCTCGCCCGCCTATGCGCGCGCGAACCCGGAGCAGATCCAGCGCGTGCTGTTCAACCTCATCCAGAACGCGATTCGGCACACGCCGGCGGACGGCAGCATCACGGTGCGGGCCGAGCCCTGCGACGCCGAGGTCGAGATCGAGGTCGCCGACACCGGCGAGGGCATCGATTCGGTCGATCGCGAGCGCGTGTTCGACGCGTTCGTCCAGGGCAGCGACCGCAGCGCGCGCACGAACGGCAGCGCGGGTCTCGGGCTATCGATCGCGCGCGCGATCGTGGAGGCGCACGGCGGGCGAATATGGCTCGCCGGCGAAGACGCGGGAGCCGGGACTCGCGTGCGCTTCAGCCTGCCGCGCGCGTAGCCGGTCGCGGCCGCCGGGGCCGCCTGGCAGAAATCGTCCGCATGTTGTCCTTGCGGACAAACACCACCCACGCGATGATGCCCCGCATGAAGACCAGGCGCATCGTGTTCGTGGCGTTTCCCGAGGTGCAGGCGCTGGACGTGTTCGGGCCCAGCGAGGTGTTCTCGATGGCCCGCCGCTACAGCAGCGCGCGCTACGACATCGAATTCGTGGCGGTGGAGCCGTCCATCGTCACCTCGAGCGGCGTGACCCTGCAGATGCACTCCACGCTGGCCGACTGCACGGGGCCGATCGACACGCTCATCGTCGCCGGCGGCGACGCCGTCCGGGACGCCGTGAACGACGGGGCGCTCGTCGCGTGGCTGCGCGCGGCGGCCACGCGCTCGCGACGGGTG
>Ga0134125_10010892_pt1 | contig 10209 bp, 9 predicted proteins | sample KB31751_FD_96464 | JGI IMG/M metagenome (GOLD analysis project Ga0134125, IMG submission 96464) | Terrestrial soil microbial communities with excess Nitrogen fertilizer from Kellogg Biological Station, Michigan, USA - KB3-175-1 | ecosystem: Environmental > Terrestrial > Soil > Unclassified ... | reverse complement strand
GATGAAGATCGAGCGCGAGCGCGGCATCTCGGTCGTGACCTCGGTGATGACGTTCGAGTTCGACGGCCTCGTGTTCAACCTTCTGGACACGCCGGGCCACGAGGACTTTTCCGAGGACACTTACCGGACACTGACAGCGGTCGATTCCGCGGTCATGGTGATCGACGCCGCCAAGGGCATCGAGGCGCGGACGCGCAAGCTGTTCGAAATCTGCCGCTTACGCGACATTCCCATCATCACCTTCATCAACAAGATGGACCGCGAGAGCCGCGACGTTTTCGACCTGATGGACGAGATCGAAAAGACGCTCGCGCTCGACACCACGCCGATGACCTGGCCGGTCGGGCGCGGCCGGGATTTCCTCGGCACCTATGACGTCAGGAACGGCGGCGTGCGCCTGCTTGAGGGCGGCGGCGCCAAGACCGGCGCGGCGCAACAGATCGAGATCGCCGAGCTCGCCAAATTCAACCCCAATCTCGATGCCGGCGCGATCGAGGACGAGCTCGAACTGGTGCGTGAGGCCTGCAAGCCCTTTGAGCTCGAGGCGTTTCGCGAGGGACACCTGACGCCCGTCTATTTCGGCAGCGCCTTGCGCAATTTCGGCGTCGGCGATCTTCTGGAAGGGCTTGGCCAATTCGCGCCGCCGCCGCGCGCGCAGGACAGCGATCTGCGCAAGGTTCAGGCCGCGGAGCCGCGGATGAGCGCCTTCGTGTTCAAGATCCAGGCCAATATGGATCCGAACCACCGCGACCGCATCGCCTTCGCGCGGCTCTGCTCCGGGAAACTTAGCCGCGGGATGAAAGCGAAGCTGGTGCGCACCGGGAAAGCGATGCCGTTGTCGAGCCCGCAATTCTTCTTTGCCCAGGACCGCTCGGTCGCGGACGAGGCTTTCGCCGGTGATGTCGTCGGTATTCCCAACCACGGCACCTTGCGCATCGGCGATACCCTCACCGAGGGCGAGGACATCACCTTCGTCGGCGTGCCGAGCTTTGCCCCGGAAATCGTTCGCCGCGTGCGCCTGACGGACGCCATGAAGGCGAAGAAACTGAAGGAGGCCCTGCAGCAGATGTCGGAGGAGGGCGTGGTGCAGGTGTTCCGCCCGCGCGACGGCGCGCCAGCCCTGGTCGGCGTGGTTGGTCCCTTGCAGCTCGACGTGCTGAAAGCGCGGTTAGAGGCCGAATATTCCCTGCCGGTCGAATTCGATGTCTCCGAATTCCAGCTCGCGCGCTGGATCTCCTCCGACGACCACAAGAAGCTCGACGCCTTCGTCGTCTCCAATACCTCTTCGATCGCCGACGATGTCGATGGCGACCCGGTCTATCTCGCCAAGAACGAATTCTATCTGGGCTACACCAAGGAGCGCGCCGAGGGCATCGCGTTTTCCAGCGTCAAGGACGTGAAGAGGCGGGCGTGAGCGCGCCAGCCTGCTCGTGATCATACCCTTATAACATCACTATTTTACCACGATCCCGCACGCGGCCTTGTGTCTCCAGCGAAACCTGGAGGATTTGCTCATGCGTCGTAGATGCGTAATGAACGTTCCCTCCGGCGGCGACGAGAGACCTCCAGTGGGGCGGCCCCTTAGGAACGGTGTGTCCCGTCACGACTTGTCCTGTCTTTCGAGACCGGATGATTGAGATGACCGACCACGATTTCCTTCTGCACCCGGAGCACTGGCAGCACCGTATGCAAAAAACGCTTGAGAGGGCTGACAACGTCGGAACCAAGGCTCGCGAGCGCCTTCTTAAGGTGGCTCAGGAATACGAGCGCATGGCGGCGCGGGCGGCAGAATTGAGGGCGGCGCGAGAGGTCTTGAATGAGCGTCGCTATTAGCGTGAGCCTCTCACAAGGTCACTGCCGGTTCTTCGCACGCGCTTCGGCGAAACTACCGCCGGGCGTCACCGCAAAGAGCCTCGTTGCAGAGGACCTGCAAAGAAGCACCGCCATCATTTGATAAGCCCGCGCAGAATTTTACCAAGGGTCTGTCGAACAGACCCTTGTGTGGTCGGTGGACCGAATGTGCAACCCAAATCCATCGTGCGAACCTGAGAGAGAGGAAAAATCTATGATCAAGATCATCGCCATGCTGTGCAGTCTCGCGTCTCCCGGAAACTGCCACGAGCAGGTGGTGACCACCTCCGATTTCGCTGACGTGTCCCTCGCATCGTGCTTGATGGGAGAGCCACAACTCGCCGAGTGGATGAAGCAGCACCCGTCCGATCGCCTCGCGGGATGGCGTTGCTCGATCGGCGGCGCTCCGCAGAAGCGCACGTAGATGCATTGACGGGCGAAGCGGCGCTCGAGGGGCCTGGCGATACCGTTGCCGTCCCGATCCTGTTCCCTTGTCGCCCGTGCTAGCGCGACCTCAGTCCGGTTGTCTTCGCAACGGTCGTCGGCTGCCGCGGCCACAGGTCGTCGGCACACGCCGAATGACCGACCTGCGCGTCGCGGCGCTCCAATTTGCAGCTCGATCGTTCTTCGCTTGGAACAAGGCCGTCGGCTTCGCTTTGCCAGAGATGGCACATATTGTTTTCAGCGATTTCCGAGAACCGGCCGCGGAGCAAGCCTACGAAATCGCCTGGGATTATCTCGCACGTTCGGGGACGATCCGGGATGAGTTCGAGGCCTGCGTGTTCCTCGCCCAACGCGTCACGATGATGGTGGGGGACGGTCACGCGAACAAGATCCGAATGGCCAACCAGGCGATCTCAGAATACCAGCGCTATGTCCGCGAATGCGAGAGATTGATCCGCTACGGCGGTGAGCCAGGCGACGGATATTGAAGCTGGCTGCAGCTGCCGCGTAAAACGAGTGATGACCGCCACTTGTTGCGTCAGCATTCAATCGGCCCGGGCGGCATCTCGCCCGCGCAGGTGGCGTCGCGGTCCAGCTGGATACGTTAGAGTCGTCACTTCGTGGTGTGTTTGCGAATGGTCTGGCCCCTTCCGGGGCATTCCCGAACCATGAGCAAAGGAGCTGCTCTGGCGAAGCCGTCGATCATCGGTCGAAGTAGATATTCTCTAGGTCCTCGTCCCATTGTTTGCGCGTGAACTTCTTGTCCGCCTCATCGTCCACTTCATACGAGGTATCGTGAAGCTCTCCGGCAACCCGCATCCAGTCCCGAGGGCGCGCGTCGGGGCCAAGATGCTTCTCGATCAATTCCCTCAGTTCCTGCTTGAACGCCATGAGGTCTGCTCCGTCAGCGAGTCAATGGACCTATCGGCCGCGCAATCGCGTTCTGTAGCCAATCTTGCCGTGGGCCAATCGTTCCTGGCCTTGTGTCGCTCAATCCCGAGGGTCCCAAACCGCGCTGCTATGTTACCTCTCGCCACCGTGCATGACGACATCAAGCGCATCATCCGGCAATGGTCGCTGCACGCTTTCGCCTCATCCGAATTGATGCTGCCTGATCTTCGCTTCGCTCGTCGCCACAAAGCGAAATATTCGGATTACTAGAAATAACGGCGAATCGGAACAAATCCCGACGCATTCGCTTGAGTCAGCGCTGCGCCTCGAGTTTGGCGGCCGTGGCAGGAGCCAATCTGCGCAAACGGCGGTGTTTCGCATGACGAAGTCGGTCTGGATATACGTTAATCCGCGTCGAGACTACGTCAAGGTTTTCGACTCTTCTGACTCGGCGCTCGAATGGTTTCAGGAACATGATCCGGGTGGCGTTGCCGTGCAATTGCCTGTCGAAGAATCGCAAACGGCAATGGCCAAGCCGACGCGCACGGACCACCAGATATTGATCGAGGCCTTCCTGAAAGCGCGCGCGACAATTCGTGACTACGTTGAAGATGGCAAGGCTTCGCTTGCGGTTGAACAGTTGACGCGAATTTTGTTCGACGACCAAGTAGTCGCCGCAATTAGCCGCGTGGATAGGCGGCGACGGTTCGGTGTGATTGAAGGTGTCCGTGTCCGCGACGATGCGGGCTAACGGTTCGGCTGTAGCGGGGCTTGCAACACCGGCCTCGCTAGTGGACGGAATGTTCGCAACCGAACATTCGCACGAGCATTCAGCCGATAATATCCGGCGGACCGGGCTGAAAGAGAGAGTTGCGCCGCATCTATTTTTGGCTTGGAGGCCGTCCGGCAAGCTGCGGACGGCCCTTTTTTTTGCAGGTGGTTTTTTTGCAGGTGGGTTTCTCGATCCGATCTATGGGACCGATTTCGACGCTCAGCGCCCGGCCGCCCTCGTGCTGTGTGCGCCAAGGAGCTCTTCCTGCTCCAAGCCCTCCTCAATACGAGGTTCCTGCAAATACCAAGGCACATCGATCACGACAACGCGCGAGCCGCCATATCGCAGGAGCGCGGTACGCAAGCGTCGAGCGCGGTAGCCGTGCAGCAGGTATTGCCACCAGTGCTCCTTCACCAGCTGCGGAACGAGGACGGCGATCTGGCGATCAGGATTGTCCTTCTCGGTCGCTGCGACGAGCTTCAGCAGGGGGCCTTCGATCCGCCGGTAATGTGCGTCCAGCAGCACAAGCTGCGGTGGCTTGTGTCCTGCCGCTTTGGCCGGCTGCTCGACGTCGAGAGACCATTTTCGACGCAGAAGCCGGTGTCGCTCATGGACATCAGGACCCCCTAACGCCATCAGATGCACGGCCATTACATCCGGAGAGAGGCGCAGCGCGAATTGCAAGGCGCGGTCGGTTAAACGGTTCCAACTCTCCGTTACCACCAGCACGATTGGCGGCCCGGTATCGCGCAGATCGAGCGGCCTGTCCTCCCGCAATTGCCCATCCAATTCCGAGTAGTATCGTTTGACCATCCTGAGGAGGAAGATGACGCAAGGGATCACGAGCAAGGTGATCCATGCGCCCTCGACGAACTTGGCAACGATGATGATCGCCAGCGCGATGGCGGTTGTCGCCGCACCGACGCCATTGATAGCCAAGCTGGCGCGGTGCCGATGCCGTTCCCGCTCCGGCCTCGCGCGCCGCAACTCGCGGTACCAGTGCGCCACCATGCCGAGCTGTGACATCGTAAAGGTGAGAAAGGCGCCGATTGCGAACAGCGGGATGAGCCGATCGGTGATGCCGCCGAAAGCAATCAGCAAAAGCCCGGCGCCGGCGGCGAGATAGAGAATGCCGACCGAAAAAACCAGCCGGCGCCCGACGGCGGCAAAGGGCCGCGGCAGGAAGTCGTCTTGGGCCACGAGGCGACAAACCCGCGGGAAATCGACAAAGCTGGTGTTGGCCGACAGACACAGAACGCAGAGCACGCTGCCGATGGCGACATAGTAGAACAGGCCGCGGCCGATGACGGCGCCTGCGAGTTGGGACAGGACACTCTGATAGCCTTGCTGGGATTGATCCATCGCCGTGATGCCGTAACTGCGCACCAGGTAGGTGATGCCACCGAGCAGGAGGCCGAGGATGCCGCAGATGGCCCCGAGCGTCCGATGGGCGCGGGTTACGACCGGCTCGCGGAAGGCGCTCACGCCATTGCTGACTGCCTCGACCCCGGTCATTGCGGTGCATCCGGCGGCGAAGGACCGCAGAAGCAGCCAGATGGTGACCGCCTCGGTTGGATTGGGTGAGCGGGGTGGCGAGACAACCGCGTGGGGCTGACCACCGGCCGCGACGGTGTTGTAGACGCCGATCGCGAGGATGAGGACAAAGCTTGCAACGAATACGTAGGTCGGCAACGCCCAGGCGCGGCCCGCATCGATCGTGCCGCGCAGGTTCATGATTGTCACCAGCACGAGGATCGCAAGGCATAGCGCGAGCGTATAGGGGTGAAGCGTCGGAACGGCGGAGGTAAGGGCGCCAACTCCGGCCGAGATGCCAACCGCGACGTTGAGCACGTAGTCGATCATGAGAGCCGATGCGGCAAGCAGGCTGGCATTGGCGCCAAGATTTGCCTTGGACACGGTGTAGGCGCCGCCGTTGCTTGGGTAGGCGCGGATAGTCTGGCGATACGAGACGTAAAGGACCGCCAGCAGGACCAGGATCGGCACCATGACCATGCCAATGTAGGCCATGCCGGCCGCGCCAAGCGGCAGCAGCACCGTCATCGCCGCCTCTGGCCCGTATGAGGAGGACCCAAGCCCGTCCAAACCCATCGCGGGCACGCCTTCGAAGGCGCTGATCTTGCGTTCGACGTATTCCTCGTTCGCCAGCCGGCGGCCGAGGACGAGCTTGAGCAATGACATTCTCACTCCTGGAGCGAGCACATGCAAAACATCCGAGAAAGTGGTCGTGTTCCTAACCTTGTGTAGGACGAGAAGCGCTCCGGGTCGTTTCGACGAACTCAGTCGGTTTCGACTGCTGGTTCATAGCCGCCTCGCCACCGGAGCAAGTGAGGCTCGAGAACGGCAAGCCGAAGCTGCGTTGAGGTTGGACAGGTCGGAAACGGGAGGCGATGACCCGTGATTCGCCCGTCGGGCACTCGCTCCGGACGCCTTATCGGCCCGAAAATCGCTTGCGCGAAAAATCGAATTTGCCGAGGCGATTCAATCTGATTTGGGTCGTCCAGATGGTCGCGCAAAAATATTTCTGTTTCGTGTTTTCGGAAATTGATGATTACTGGTCGCTGTCCCGCACCCACTGGAGGGGCGTTTCGCGATCGTCACGGACGTGGGGTGCGGGATGCGGTGGACGCGAGGGCGTCGCGCGCGAACGGATCGCAGGGCGGTTTTGCCGTGAGCGATCGATGGCGCGCAGGACGAGCGGCGCTCGGCCCGCCTCCAACAGGCTTCGACGGGTGGCGCGATAAACCTGGTCGAGGTGTTGGGGGAGGCGTTCGCGGACGGCGAAGTCGTGTGGTTTTGGCGCCCCGAGGCTGGCGCTAAGCCTTGTGAAGATGTCGCGCCGAGTCCGACCGGACGTGGAAGCGCCGACATAGCAAGGCGACGGTGACAACAAAGTCTGGCTCACCGGAGAGAGCACGAAGTAAGCCGTAAAGCCACCGCGCAGGGAAGGCCGGAGTGCTTCCGCCTGTACCTGTGGTCAACGCGCCTCGCGCAACTATTCCTGCGCGGGGGCCCCGGGTGCAAGCGGCCACCCGGCCTTCCCTGCGCCCTCTGTCTTTTGGAGGGCGAAAGTCGATGCAAAACTCGGGTACAATGTGCCGCGAGAACGAGAACTCACGTTTCTCTTCGTCATTGCCCACCATCGAGTCGGCGCGAGGCGCCGCCCGAGCGATGACGAATGTGTGGAGGCGGCGCGCCTCCGCATCGAACGCGGATGTGAAGAGAGAAGGCTTGATACCGCAGCCGGGGCCAATCATGTCTAACCCGAGGTGTATCCGTTCCTGGAAGCGCGGTTGCATGATGCAGCGCATCGCAATCTGTCTCGCCGTCGTCGCCGCGATCCTGTTCGCCGGCTCGGCGTTGGCGCGGAATTCTCGCCACACCAATCCGATCCCGTTCTCGCATTCGCCCTGCAGCGTGTTTGATAAGAGACCCTGCACGCCGCAGTTCTGCAGCGTGTTCCATCACGGGGCCTGCATTCCTGAAATCGACTATCCCTACGGCGAAAACCTGCAGTTGACGGTTCAGACCATTCCGCGGAAGGAGGATGAGGCGAAATATCAGCGCCCGGATCACGACCTCGACACCATCGGGGATCTCTTTGCCGCGCTGCGTTCCTGCTGGGCGCCGCCGCCCGCGGACCAGGCGCGCGAGGGCATGCAGATGTCGGTGCGTTTTTCCTTCAAGAAGTCCGGCGAACTGATCGGGCCGCCGCGCATGACCTTTGCCACCGTCGGCGCATCGGTCGATGCTCGCCATACATACCTGAACGCGATCAACAGTTCGCTCGACGGCTGCTTGCCGCTGAAGTTCACCAAAGGTCTCGGCGGCGCGCTCGCTGGCCGGCCGATCATGATCCGCTATGTCGATAATCGCGATCTCGGCAAGGCGTCATCGGAGAACAAGTGACACGCGCGCCGTCATTCGGGGGCGCGCGTGCAACGCGCGAACCCGGAATCTCGAAGTTGGCTTGCGTACGTCGCCAACTCGAGATTCCGGGTCTGGCCCTTCGGGCCAGCCCGGAATGACGGCATTGCTGTTGGCGCGTTCAAAATGATAGGCAGGGTCGATAGCAGCCAACGCTCAAAGGGAGGCGCGTCGTGGGACTGGTGGTGATGATTCTGGGTCTGGTGCTGTTCCTGGGCGCCCATACCCTGACCAGCCAGCGCAAACTGCGCGGGCGGCTGGTCGCATCGATGGGCGAGGGCCCTTACAAGGGCGTCTATTCGCTGGTCTCGCTGGCAGGGCTCGCGCTGATCGTCTGGGGCTTTGGGCATTACCGCGCGACGGGATGGGTCCAGGTGTGGAATCCGCCGACAGCGCTGAAGCATCTCAATGTCGCGCTGATGCTGCCGGCGGTGATCCTGGTGGTGGCCGCCTATATCCGCGGCCGCATTTACACCAAGCTGAAGCACCCGATGCTCGCGGGCGTGAAATTGTGGGCGCTCGGCCATCTCCTGGCAAATGGCGACCTCGGCGGGATGATCCTGTTCGGCTCGTTTCTGGCCTGGGGCGTCTACGACCGGATCTCGCTCAAACACCGTACCGATCCAGGCGCGCCGCCGATCCCGGTGGGCGGCGTCACCAACGACCTGATCGCGGTCGTCGTCGGCTTTATTGCGTATCTCGCGCTCGCTTTTGCCTTCCACCCCCTGGTGATCGGCGTTCCCGTGGTCGGCAGTTAAGTGGAGTTGGGTCATGTCCGTGCAATCCGCCATCAAGCGCAAAACTGCGCCGGAAATTCTCGCCCGAAAACGCGGCGAGCCGATCGTGATGCTGACCTCCTATCACGCCCACACCGCGGCGTTGGTCGACCGCCATTGCGACGTGATCCTCGTCGGCGACTCCTTGGGGAACGTGATGCACGGCTTCGAGACGACCGTGCCGGTGACGCTGGACATGATGATCCTGCAGGGCAGTGCGGTGATGCGCGGCTCGCGCCAGGCGCTCGTCGTGGTCGACATGCCCTTCGGCTCCTATGAGGCCTCCAGGGAGCAGGCGTTTCATTCCGCCGCGCGCATCCTGAAGGAGACCGGTTGCGGAGCGGTGAAGCTCGAGGGCGGCGTGCGGATGGCGGAGACGATCGCCTTTCTGACGGAGCGCGGCATTCCGGTGATGGGCCACATCGGGCTCACGCCGCAATCAATCAACACGCTGGGTTCGTTTCGGGCGCAAGGCCGGGAAGAGGCGGGCTGGGCGGCGATTGAAAAGGACGCGCGGGCCGTCTCCGATGCCGGCGGCTTTTCGGTGGTGGTCGAAGCCGTCGCCGAGCCGCTCGCGCGCAAGATCACGCAAGACGTGCCGATCCCGACCATCGGTATCGGCGCCAGCGCCGCCTGCGATGGACAGGTGCTGGTGCTGGAGGACATGCTTGGGCTGTCGCCGCGCACTCCGAAATTCGTTCGCCGTTACGGCGAGCTCGGGCCCGCGATCGAGCAGGCGATAGAGGGCTATGCGCGCGACGTGCGCTCGCGTGCTTTTCCGGGGCCGGAACACGTCTATGAAATGAAAAAGACGGGCTAGGGAGCGGCAAATGGATTGGTCGCGGCATTCGATACCGCCGATGCGGCAGGAGCAGCGTTTCGGCGACCGTCTCGTTCCCGCTTTCTGTGAGCGGCCGCAAAACATCTGGCAAATGGTGAGCGAAGCTGCCGCGACGAATCCGAACGGCGAGGCGTTGGTTTGCGGAGAAGTACGACTGACCTGGCGCGAGGTGGTCACGGACTCAGCGCGGATCGCCGCCGGGTTGCGGGCGAAAGGCCTGCAGCGCGGCGATCGGCTCGCACTTCTGCTAGGCAATCGCGTCGAATTTCCGCTGCTGCTGTTCGCCGCCGCTCACCTCGGCCTGATCACAGTTTTGCTCGGCACACGCCAGCAGAAGCCTGAAATTGCCTATATACTCAACGACTGCGGCGCCAAGCTCTTGGTACACGAGGCTGCGCTTTCGGACCGCCTGCCTGATCCGCATGATGTCCCGCAGCTCGCGCGTGGGATTGTCATCGACGACGATGCGCAGCTCTCGCAGTTTTCGGAGCTTGCCGGCGAGCCGCCGCTTGCCGCGCCCGCGGAAGTCGAGGGTGAGGACACCGCGATGATCCTCTACACTTCGGGCACGACCGGGCGGCCAAAGGGCGCCATGCTCGCGCATTGCAACATCATCCATTCGGCCATGATCTTCGTAAATTGCCTCGGATTGACCGCGGCGGATCGTTCGATCGCGGCCGTGCCGCTGG
>Ga0134125_10010891_pt1 | contig 10209 bp, 11 predicted proteins | sample KB31751_FD_96464 | JGI IMG/M metagenome (GOLD analysis project Ga0134125, IMG submission 96464) | Terrestrial soil microbial communities with excess Nitrogen fertilizer from Kellogg Biological Station, Michigan, USA - KB3-175-1 | ecosystem: Environmental > Terrestrial > Soil > Unclassified ... | reverse complement strand
GCCGCCGGCGCCGGCGCGGCCGCCCTCGCCAAGGTCGTCGCCATCCGCGCCGTCGCCATCCGCGCCGTCGCCATCTTCGTCGTCGTCGCTGCGTCCGCTCGTCGACGAGCGCGTGCGACCGCCCGCGCCGGCGGTCGCGCCGCCAGCGGTGGTTTGCCCGCGAGCGGCAGAGGCGCCCATGCCGCCGCGCGCCACGCACCACCACACGCGCCACCGTCCGCCGCGCGCGGGGCACCGATCGCTGAGCGACAACCTCGACGCGCTCATGGAGTGACGCATGCTGAGCCGCATCTTCCTCGTGCTGACGCTCCTGACCGCGCCCGCGGCGGCGGATTCTTCGTCGCGGGCGGCGCGACACTTCGCCAGCGGGCAGCTGCTCTTCGCGCAAGGGCGCCTGCGCGACGCCGCCGCCGAGTTCAAGCGCGCCTTCGAGCTCGATCCGCGCCCGCGCTACCTCTACGACGCCGCGCAGTCGACGCGCATGGCCGGCGATTGCGCCACCGCCGTCCCCTTGTACCAGGCGTTCGCGCGCATCGCCCCCGACGAGGACGCGCGCAACGCCGCCGCGCAGAACCTGCAACGCTGCCAGCCGGCGCCGCCGGTCGAAACGGCCGCGCCGCCCGAGCCGGCGACGGCGGTGGAGGAGCCGCCCGTCGCCGCGCCGGCTCCGACCGCGGAGCCGAGTCCGTCCGCGCCGCCACCGGCGACGACGACGCCGCCGTCGCTGGTCGCCGCGGCGCCGCCGCCGGCGCCGGCGAAGCCATCGTCGGCGCGGCTGCGCTGGATGGGCGGCGTCGGCGGCGCGACCGCCGGCGCGCTGCTCCTATCGGCGACGATCCTCGAAGGGCAGGGCGCCGCCCGCTTCGACGAGCTCACCCGCACCTGCGCGCCGAGCTGCTCGAGCGCGCGCGTCTCGTCGCTCGAGCGCGAGCTCGACGCCGCCACCGGCCTCTTCGTCGCAGCCGGCCTGGTGACCGCCGCCGCGGTCGTGGCCATCCTGATCACGCACGCGCGCGCGCGTCGCTGATCGCCGCCGTCGTCGTCGTCGGCTGGGAAGCGGCCCCTCGGGACAGCTGTCCCCACTGCGTCTGCGCAGGCGCGTCCGAAACGGCCCGTTACGGCCGTTTAGCGCATGGCCGATCGCTTGCACAGGGCGTCCGGTCGTGCGTGCACGAAGCCTTGGGACCCGCGTTCGTTCCCTCGCGATTCTCCTCTTGCCCGCCGCGCTCGCGACGCCCGCCTGCTCGAGCGCGGGCGGCGACGATCGCTCGTCGACCGTGGCGCAGGGCCTGAGCAGCGCCCCCGCCGCGCTCCGCGTCGTCGGCCTCCCCGAGGCCGTCGGGCCGCAGCACCTCGGCATCTCCGGCCCGTCGCCGTGCCCCTCGGCGGGCCCGTCGAATCCGGGCACGAACGAGAGCCGCTTCTGGGTGCCCGACGGACCGCCGCACGCCTACGTCGATCCCACCGGCGCCACGCGCCTCATCGTCCCGCACCTGCGCACGTTCCCCTTCGTCGGCAACGGGCTCGACTCGGTCGCGCTCGATTGCGCCGACCTCGTGAGCGACTCGGGCCAGAACGGCGATCCGACCGCGTTCGACGACGACAGCTGGCCGCAAGCCCCCTATCGCCTCGCCGACGGGCGCACGTTCGCGATCAACCACCACGAGTACCACGCGCCGGCGCACGGCATGCCGTCGGTGGGCACGTGGTACGCCGCGCTCACGCTCAGCGCCGCGCCCGACGGGATCCACTTCGCGCGCGTGCCCGGCGACCCGGCCATCGCCAGGCCCGCGGCGCCCTTCGCCGACGACGGCAGCGCGCACGGCTACTCCGATCCGACGAACATCATGCACAACCCCGTCGACGGCTACTTCTACCTGGTCTCGCTGCGCGACGACCCGCACACGCGCAACTGCGTGCTGCGCACCGCCGACCTCTCCGCCGTCACGAGCTGGCGCACCTGGAACGGCTCGTCGTACGGCGGCACGCCCGGCAACGGCGGCGACTGCGTCGACTTCACGACCCCCTTCGGCGCGTTCTCGCCGGGCAGCCTGACCTGGAGCGACGACGTGGGGACGGCCGTCTACGTCGCCTTCGGCGTGGACACACCGGGGCGGCAGGGCATCTTCGCCTTCTTCGACCTCTCGCCGGCGCACGACCTGTCGCAGTGGTCGACGCCCATCCTGATCCTCGAGGTGCCGGTGCCGTGGGGCGAGAACCCGTCGACCGTCGGGCGCGTGAGCTGGGCCTATCCGTCGCTCGTCGATCCCGCCGCCTATCCCAACTACGATCACATCGGCCAGCGTCCGTATCTCTACTTCGTCGACGGTGCGCAGGAGCGCGACCTTGGGCGCGTGCCGGTGCAGCTCGTCAAAGGGAGCGCCGAGATTCGCAACCGCGGGCAGGGCTTCTATCGCGTGGGCGGCGGCGCGTACTACTCGAACGGGTTCAACCAATATTGCGCCATCACCAGCATGAATCAGCTCGTCGCCATGGGCTTCACGCAGCCGTTCGATCATCTGATGCCCTACGACGATCACGGCGCGCTCGCCGATGCCGGCGTCTGTGGCGGCGCCCCCGGGCCGCCGGCCGGGACGCTGCCCGCTGGCTTCTTCACCGTCGGCGGCGCCGGCTACTACGCGAATGCCGCGGGCCACTACTGCGCGATCGATTCGATCGCGCAGTGGGCCGCGATGGGCGCGCCGGGCTTCAACGTCGCGCCGAGCTACGCGGCGATCCCGGCGGCGGAGACGCGCGATCCCGATTGCCACCTGCCGGCGGGGTTCTTCCTGCAAGGGGCCGCGGCCGGCCTGGCCAACGACAGCGGCCATTACTGCGTGTTCGCCTCGCCCGACGACTATCGCGCCGACGGCGGCCCCGCCGATTCGAGCAGCCTGCCGAATTATCCGGTCATCCCGTCGTCGGAGACGAACGACGGGTCGTGCCGCGGCGCCGCGCCGCCACCGCCACCTCCGCCGCCATCGTCTCCGCCACCCCTGGCGTCCGGCTTCTACCTCGTGAGCGGCGCCGGCTATTACGCCAACGCGATCGGGCACGCCTGCTTCGTCTCGTCGTGGCCGCAGTGGGTGGCCATGGGCGGCCCCGCGTCGCCGGCGAGCGCGACGGCGATCGCGGCGATGCCGTCGAGCGAAGCGATCGATCCGCCGTGCCACCTGCCGGCTGCGTTGTTCTACGACGGCGGCGCGGGCTACTGGGCCAACGGCGCCGGCCACTACTGCGTGTTCTCGTCGTGGGCCTCGTACAAGGAACACGGCGGCCCCGACGACATCACCGCGCTGCCCGACTTCTCGCCCCGCCCGAGCTCCGAAGTCTTCGACGGCGCCTGCAGCCCGTAGCCGCGCCCCGGCTGTGTTTTCGAACACACGCTTTTGGATCCTTCGCCCCGCGCGAGCGCTCGCAAGCGCGCAATTTCTCGTGACGCGCGGCTGGCCGTCCGCTTGCTACGTCTCCGCCCGCACTGACGGAGGTGACGGATGCATGCACGTTCGACTTCGCTCTACCTGGCGCTCGGCTTGAGCGCGCTCGCCGCCGGCTGCGGCGGCAAGGGGACGTCCTACGGCCGCGACAATCTGCCGAGCACGCCCGCGGCCGCGACCGGACAGTTTCACGTCGTGAACGGCCAGATCATCGACCCGGCCGGGAGCGTCTTCATCGGGCGCGGCATCAACGTCGGCGATCCTTCGATCGCCGCGCAGGTGCTGCAGCTCTTCCCCGGAACCAACTTCATCCGCTTCGCCGACGGGGACCATCAACCGGCGTCGTTCTATCAGCCGTTCGTCGACTACATGACCGCGCGCAACGTCGTGGTCGAGATCGAGGATCACCCCTGGCCGCTGGCCAACGCCTACTCCGGCGGCCAGCTCGCCGACGAGACCAACTGGTATGCGTCGCTCGCCGCCGCCTACCAGAACAACCCGTACGTCTGGTTCGGCTCGATGAACGAGCCGCAGGGCGGCGACATCACCGGGCAGCAGATCGCGACCTATCAGGCGATCCGCAACCAGGGCGTCAGCAACATGATCCTGTTCGAGGCGGGCGTCGGCGCCGGCAACCCCGGTCAGACCGGCCCGGCGGTGCTCGATGCGTCGTCGTACGGCGGGCTGCACGGCGTCGGGTGGGATCTGCACTTCTACGGCTGGGTGAACGGCAAGAACCCCGATCAGAATTCGGTCGATTCGAAGTTGATCGGCGCGGCCGGCAGCGCAACCGGCATCCGCGCGGTCCAGCAGATCACGAGCGGCGATGGAACGATGCCGGTGATGAACGCCGAGTTCGGCAACTCCACCGACGGCAGCACCGTCGACGCGAACGGCGACCAGGTCATCGAGGCCGTCACGCAGTGGGCGCTGCAGAATGGGTACACGAGCGGATTCGCCGCGTGGCACTGGCACGCGGCCGACACCATCGGCGACCTGTTGCAGGTGAACGGCGTTCGCACGCACTACGGCGATCAGATCGCGGCGGCGATCGCCGCGGTCGCGCCGCCGCCTCCTCCGCCGTCGGGCGGCGGGTCGTGCCAGGTCGTGCTGACGACGACGAGCGGCGGCTCGATCACCGACGCGTCGGGGAACGTCTGGACGCTGAGCGGCGCGGGGGCGGTCATGGAGAACGGCAGCGCCGTCGCCGGCGGCGGCGGGACGGCGCAGCTGACCTACGCGGCGTCGACCATCTGGGGCCAGGACGCGAGCAGCGGCAATTGGTATTCGTGGAACGGCGGCGGTTGGAGCGGTCCGTCGCCGACGAGCCCGATTCAAACGTGCCAGGTCGTGCTGACCCCGACGAGCGGCGGCTCCATCACCGACGCCTCGGGAAACGTCTGGACACTGAGCGCGTCGGGCGCGGTGATGGAGAACGGCAGCGCCGTCGCCGGCGGCGGTGGAACGGCGCAGCTGACCTACGCCGGGTCGACCATCTGGGGCCAGGACGCGAGCAGCGGCAATTGGTATGCGTGGAACGGCGGCGGTTGGAGCGGCCCTTCGCCGACGAGCCCGATCTAGGGGCGATCAGGCCTGAACGCTCGGCTCCTCGGCCTTGAGCTGCAGCGTGCTCCGCGGCGCGCCCTCCTGCATCATCCGGTTCGCCTCCGCTTCCATGAGCTGCGCGAGCGCCTCGAGCGCCTCGGCGGTCATGAGCTTGCGCACCTTCGGGAAGAATTCCTCCTCCTCTTCTTCGACGTGGTGCTCGATGGCGCCCTTGAGCGCGGCGACCTTGCCGTCGAAGCCCGGCGCATCGGGACGGCTCATGGCGTCGAGGATGATCTTCTTGGCGTCGAGATGCTCGTCGTACGCCTCTTCCAGGTTCTGCTCGGTCTGGCGCGCGCGCACCGCCGGGTAGAAGAAGCGCTCTTCGATCGCCGTGTGGATCGTGAGGTTGTCGGCGATCTCGTCGAAGAGCGCGTGCTTCTCGGCGTCGTCTTCGCTCGCGTCGAACTGCTCGAACAGCTTCTCGACCAACCGATGTTGATCCTTCAGGAGCTTGATGGCGTCCATGTGTCTGCTGTCTCCTCCAGTGAATGCACCTGAAAAACAGACAGAGCATCGAGTGTGCCACCGCCGTTCAGGTACGACCGATGCTTGCTCTCGGCTGCGAGGAGGGATCCATGTCGACCAGCAAGCAGAGAGCGGCCGCGCGGCGCAACATCAAGAAGGCGGCATCGGCCGCGCGCCGCAAGCGGACGATCGCGCATCTGCCCAAGCGAACGCGGACGGAGCTGGGCAAGCAGGCGAACAAGGTAAAGCGGCAGCGCGCGCGCAAGCGCAGAGCCGCGTAGCCGCCGGCATGAGCGATCTGCATGGCAACGCGCCCGATCGATCGCGCGTGGTGCTGCTCCTCATCGACGTCGTCAACGATCTGGAGTGGCCGGGCGGTGACGCGATGTTCCCGCACGCGATGGAGATGGCAGGGCGCATCGCCGAGCTCAAGCGGCGCGCCCGCGCGCATCGCGTGCCGGCCATCTACGTCAACGACAACTTCGGGCGCTGGAAGTCCGACTTTCGCGCGCAGGTGGCGCGCTGTCTCGACGGAGACGTGCGCGGACGGCCGCTCGTCGAGCGGCTGCGCCCGACGGAGGACGACTACTTCGTCTTGAAGCCGATGCACTCCGGCTTCTTCGGCACCACGCTCGAGCTCTTGTTGCGTCATCTGGGCGCGCGCACGCTCGTGCTCACCGGCATCGCCGCCAACAACTGCGTCCTCTTCACGGCCAACGACGCCTACATGCACGGCTACGAGCTCATCATCCCCTCGGATGCCGTGGCTGCGAACAGCCGCGCCGAGGCGGAGGCGGCGCTCGCTCACCTGCGCAGCGTCGTCAAGGCCGCCACCCCGTGCGCCGCCGACGTCGACTTCGCCGCGCTCGTCTAGGTGGCTCCGGGGCGCTCGCGCGCGCGGCGAGCGGGGGGCGCTCCGTCGGGCGGCGCGGCGAAAGATGGGAAAAAACGGAACGGCCCGTGCACCTGCATGAGCAGGAGGTGACACGATGGGAGAGAACGAAGAACGCAATCCGTCCGAGGAGCGCGAACGCAAAGAGCAGCCGATGCGGCCCAAGGACCTCGAGCCGCAAGCCGAGCAGAAAGGCCCGCAGCAGGTCCCCTCGTCGCAGCGCGAAGGCAAGGAGCGCCGGTAGGCTGACGATTTGGAGCTGGAACGTCGAGAACCTGCCTCGCTTTGTCGGGCAATCATCGCTGCTGACCGAGGCGAGGACCTCGGGCATGACTCCCGACGTCCTCTGTTGTCAGGAGATCCGCGTTCGGCCGCAGGACGATGACGCCATCGCAGCGATGACCGCGGCGGTTCCCGGCTACGACTGCCATTTCTCGTTGGCCAACGACGCGCGCAACGCCAGGTATCGCGGCGGCCGTGCCTACGGCGTGGCCACGTGGATCCGATCCGAGCTCGGCGCGCACCAGGAGCCGATCGAGTGGGATCGTGAAGGCCGGCTCGTCGCCAGCATCGTTCCGACGCTGCGCCTGGTCGTCGTGAGCTTGTACGGCGTCAACGGCACGTCGCGGCCGTACTTCGATCCGGTCGACGGTCGGCCCGACGGCACGCGGCACGATTGGAAGCAGCGCTTCAACCGACAGCTCGCGGCGACGGCGGCGGCGTGGCGCGCGCGCGGCCTGCGGCTCGTCCTCATCGGCGATTGGAACATCTCGCGCGAGCGCATCGACGCCGTTCCGCGGCTGCGGACCTGGGGGCCGCACGCGCAGGCGCGCGCGCAGCTCAACGATCGGATCATGCCGGCGCTCGACCTCGTCGACGTGTTTCGCGCGCGCCATCCGACGACGCGCGCCTATACGTGGTTCAACCGATGGGCGACCTCGCTCGATGCGGCGCGAGTCGACTATGCGCTCGTGTCGCGCGAGCTCGCCGACGCGGTGACGCGAGCCGAGATCGGGCCGCGGCCGGCGCGCGATGCCATCAGCGATCATGCCCCCGTGTGGATCACGCTCGAGGCACGGGCCTTGCGTAGAGGTAGACCGTGACCGGAGAAACGTTCCATCACCTCGCGCGAACCACGTCGACCGCCGTCGGGCGGCCCAAGATCTTTTTCCTCGCCGTGGCGGTGATCGCGGTCTGGGCGGTGAGCGGCCCGTTGTTTCACTTCTCCGACACGTGGCAGCTCATCATCAACACTGGCACCACCATCGTGACGTTCCTGATGGTGTTCCTGATCCAGAACACGCAAAACCGCGACTCCAAGGCCTTCCACCTCAAGCTCGACGAGCTTCTGCGCGCCAGTCATGCCGCGCGCAACACGCTCGTCGATCTCGAGCACATGAGCGAGGACGAGCTCGCCGAGCTCGAGGACGAGTTCGCGCGTCTGCGCCGGATGGCGTGCGCGGAGGCGTCGGCGGCGAAGACGAAGCGGCTCGGCTGAGAGGGCCGCGGAGTGGAACGGGCTTTCGGAGAAGTGGAAGCGGAGCTCCATTCAGCGGTGCCAACGGCCGCATTTCGCGCTGGCCTGGCGACTGCAACGTGACCCACGCGACGGCCAAAGGAGATGTGCGAGCTCCGAAGAGCACGACGCGCCCGAGGATTCACGATCGTAGGCTCTCGAAGTACCGCTTCCGACCTGGGTGGTCAGGGTAACCAGTCCCGGCGAGGTTCGAATCCTCGGGAGGCGGCCAGCGTCAGCGTTGCGTGCTCAGCGTGGCTTGCGGATCGCGGGCCGACGCCTTGCCCGCGTGATGGATCGCGAAGCGCATCGCCAGCGAGCCGAGCGCGCCGAGGATCGCGGCGTTGCGGCTCCGCTGCCGCGAGCGGCCCGCGGTGAGCGACGCGAGGACGCTGGCGGCGGTGAGCGCCGTCGCCGCCGTGAGGAGCCCGCCCGAGCCGCCGCGTCGCAGCGGCTGCGCCACGCGCGCAGATGCGCGCCCGGTCTGACGGTGGAGCGCGACCGTCGCGGCGAGCTCGCCGATCTTGCCGGCGAGGGCGAAGCGATCGGCCACGCGGCGCTCGCGCTCGCTCGTCGCGGTCAATGACAGCAGCGAGCCGGCCGTCGCCACGCTCGAGGCCATGAAGACCAGCGGCAGCGCGCGCCGGCCCTGGTTCCACACCGGCACCGCGGTATTGGCGAGCAGGACCGCGGTGTAGCCGCTCAGCGGCATTCCCAAAAGCCCACCGACGGTAGCGGCGAGCCCGCCGACGGCGCCGAGAAAGCCGCGCCGCGGAGCGAGCAGGGCGGCGCCGCAGTTGGCCGCGCCCGAGGCCGCGAGCACCCACGAGCCGACGCTCATCGGCGAGCGCGGATTGAAGACGCGCAGCATGTTGTAGAAGCGCGTCGGCCGGCCGAGATCGTAGGTGAGGAGCGCCGCGCCGATGGTGTCGCCGGCGGCGGCGAGAAGCCGCGCGCGCCGCGCCAATGGCCCGAGCGCCTCGCCACCGACGAGGCTCGCCACCGACGAGAGCGTGGCGGCGGCGCCGGCCGCGCCGCCGATCCAGAAGTAGAGCGGCACCGCGCCCGCCCACACCGGCTCTTTGAGCAGCGGCAGGCCGTAGTAGCCGCGCTCGGCCTCGACGTCGATGGTGCGCGTCGGAACCGGATACTCGCGCCGGTAGCCGCGCTGCGGCTCGTGTCGGAGCTCCATCTGCGCTGCTTCGCCACGTGGCTCCATCATCGTCTCCCGCGCGCCGTCAGGACGACGCCGAATGCCAGGACCGCCATCGCCGCCGCGCCGACGGCGACCGAGCGCCACGCGTCCGCCTGCGTCTTCTGCGGCACCACCGGCGCCGGCGGCAGGTTGTAGACCTCGGGCTCGTCGACGAGCAGGAAGAGCGCGTTGGTGCCGCCGACGCCGTCGAGCTCGGGGCCGTAGAGCCGCGCCTCGGAGAGGCCCTCGGCGTGCAGCTCGGCGAGCCGCGCGCGCGCCTTGGCGTGCAGCTCGTCGAGGTCGCCGAAGATGATCGAGTCGGTGGGACAGGCCTTGGCGCAGGCCGGCTCGAGATCGGCCTTCAACCGGTCGTAGCAGAGCGTGCACTTCCACGCGCGCCCGTCGTCCTCGCGGCGATCGATGACGCCGAACGGACAGCCGGCGACGCAGTAGCCGCAGCCGTTGCACACGTCGGGCTGCACGTAGATGGTGTCGAACTCGGTGCGGATGATCGCGCCCGTCGGGCAGTTTTCGAGGCAGCCCGGGCGCTGGCAGTGCTTGCACACGTCCGAGTGGAAGATCCACGAGAACGCGCCGAGCGTCGTCGTCTGCGTCTCGAGCGGCTTCTGACGCTCGACGAACGAGACGTGACGCCACGTCGAGGCGCCGAGGTGCGCGGTGTTGTCGTACGACATGCCGGTGAACACGAAGCCGTCGTCGGGCAGCTGGTTCCACTGCTTGCAGGCGACCTCGCACGCCTTGCAGCCGATGCACACGGTGGTATCGGTGAAGAAGCCGACGCGGCGTCTCGGTTCCATGGTCATCCCGTCGGCTCCTTTTGCGTCGGTTGCGCCAGCGGCGGCCCCTCGCCGCGCAAGCCCTCCTCCTCGACGGCGCGCGCCTCCTCGATCCGGAGCAGCATCTCCTCGTCCATCGCCCTGCGCGCGGCGTGCGCCGCCTCGCCACGCGGACGGCGGCCGGCGACCAGATCGCAGGTGAGCGCCTTGGTCTCCATGATCGAGACGTTGGGATCCTCGACGAAGGCGATGAGCTCGTTGGCCGCGTCGCCGCGCACGCGTCCGACCACGCCCCAGTG
>Ga0134125_10010890_pt1 | contig 10210 bp, 8 predicted proteins | sample KB31751_FD_96464 | JGI IMG/M metagenome (GOLD analysis project Ga0134125, IMG submission 96464) | Terrestrial soil microbial communities with excess Nitrogen fertilizer from Kellogg Biological Station, Michigan, USA - KB3-175-1 | ecosystem: Environmental > Terrestrial > Soil > Unclassified ... | reverse complement strand
CGGGGCGGCGCCTTGACCGGCGCCGCGCCAGCGATCGGGCCTGCGTGCCCAGGGGGTGATGCGCGGTGGTTGCTTCTGGTGCCGAGAACGACAGCAAAAGGGGCGCACGAACCTTTACATTGGAGGAAACGCACATGAAACGACGTCCATCGCCGGTCGCAGGGGTTGCGCACCGGCACGGCGGCGGGCGGCGGCTGGCGGTGCTGGCCGCGGCGCTGACAACCGGGCTCGGTCTCTTCGCCACGGCGGTCTACGCCGACAACGACCGCGACGACTCCTCGACCATCGCGCGGACGCGGCCCCATGAGCAGGAGGGCAGCAACGCCTTCCGCATCACCACCCTCTCGGCGCGCAACGACCTGATCAGCGGCGGCGACGTGCTGGTCCGCATCGACGTGGCGGCGCGCATCCCGCTCGACGAGGTGGCGGTCAGCCTCAAGCGCCAGAGCGTGACCGCCGCTTTCCATGCCGACCCGGGCGGCAGCCACGCTCTGATCGGCCTAGTGAGCGGCCTCCAGGACGGCGACAACCGGCTCACGGTCCGCCGCACCGGCCGGCATACCGACGGCGAGCGCAGCCACCTCGAGCTCACCAATTTCCCGATCACCGGGCCGATCCTGTCCGGCCCGCATATGACGCCCTATGAGTGCCGCACGGTGCAGTCCGGCATGGGCAACCCACTCGACGCGGATTGCTCGGCGCCGACGCGGATCGACTATTTCTACCGCAACACGGCCGGCCGGTTTCTGCCCTTGCCGAGCGTCACCGGGCCGCGGCCCGCCGACCTGGTGAATACGACCACCAATGACGGCAACACCGTTCCCTATATCGTGCGCGTCGAATCCGGCACCAACAACCGCACGATCTACCGCATCGCCATGCTCGACAATCCCGACGGCGTCACGCCGTTCAAGCCGGGGCCCGGCTGGAACGGGAAGCTCGTCGTCAGCTTCGGCGGCGGCTGCGACGCCGAGTACGATCAGGGTGTCAACCAGGCGACCGGCGCGCTCAGCAACAATGAGCTGTCGCGCGGCTTCGCCTTCGCCATCTCGACCGAGCTGGTCAACAATCTGCACTGCAACTCCGCGTTGCAGGGCGAGGCGCTGATGATGCTCAAGGAGCATTTCATCGAGACCTATGGCGTGCCGAAATGGACGCTGGGCCTCGGCGGCTCCGGCGGCGCTATCCAGCAATACTTGATTACCGAGATGTTCCCGGGCCTGCTCGACGGCTTGCAGCCCGGCATCAGCTTCCCGGATTCGCAGCTGATGAGCGTGCTCGAATGCCGGCTGCTGATTCATGTCTATCAGTCCGACCCGGCGACCTGGACGGCGGCCAAGCAAAACGCGATCAACGGCTATGCGCCGACAACGTGCCAGAGCTGGGCGAGCAGCTTCGCCAACACCAACCTCTCGACCACTGGCGTCACGCCGCCGCCCTGCGGCCTGCTCGATCAGAGCTTGGTGTTCAATCCGGTCACCAACCCGACCGGCGCGCGCTGCGACGTGCAGGACATGCAGGTGAATATCGTCGGGCGCGATCCCGAGACCGGCTTCGCGCGCGCGGATGAGGATAATGTCGGCGTTCAGTACGGCCTGGGTGCGCTCAACAGCGGCGTCATCAGCGTCGATGAGTTCATCAAGCTCAACCAGCAGATCGGCGGCTTCGACATCAACGGCAACATCGTCGCCGACCGTACGGTCGGTGATCCGCTGGCGCTGCTGCGCGTCTACCAGTCGGGCCTGCTCAATGGCGGCGCCGGCGGCCAGGCGACGGTGCCGATCCTGACACAGCGCACATATTTCGACCTGCTGACCAACGCCAACAACATCCATGACCGGCTGGAGGATTTCATCATCCGCGCCCGGCTCGAGCGGGCGAATGGCAGCGCCGCCAACCAGGTGATCTGGACGGCGGGACCGCAGGGCCGCGCCAACGGACCAACCCAGACGACGCTCGCTGCCCTCTCGCTCGACACCATGAACGAGTGGCTCGACAACATCGCCGCCGATCCGCGCCCGGCCAGCATGGACAAGGTGGTGCGCAACAAGCCCGCGACGGCGGTTGACGCATGTTTCGACGCCAGCGGCAACAAGATCGTGGAGCCGGCCACGGTCAACGGCCCCGGGCAGTGCAATGCGCTCTATCCCAACCACAGCCAGCCGCGTATCGTCGCCGGCATGCCGCTCACCAATGACATCAAGAAGTGCCAGCTGAAGCGCATTGACTTCCGCGACTATGCGGTGCCGTTCACTGCGGCGCAGAAGGCGCAGCTCCAGAGCGTCTTCCCGAAGGGCGTATGCGACTACAGCAAACCTGGCGTCGGCCAAGTGAAGATGATCGACACCTATCTCCGCTTCTCGATGGGCAATCGCGACGATGACGGCGATGACGGCGATCATCACGGCCGCGATTGAGGATTGGCGCACCGACAGAGCTGTCATTGCGAGGCGCCCGCAAGGGCGCCGCGGCAATCTCCCTCAGGCACAAGTGCGATGCCCGAGGGAGATTGCTCAGTCGCGCTTCGCGCTCCTCGCAATGACAGGCTGTTCCAACTAGACCAGAACTGATCTAAGTCGACAGCCGCTCCAGCGTCTCGACCGTGTCGGCTTCGGCGGCGGGCTTATCCCAGCGGATGCGGTGGACGCGTGGGAAGCGCATGGCGAGCCCTGATTTGTGCCGCGTCGAGCGATGCACACTATCGAAGGCGATCTCGAGCACGAGTTGCGGCGAGACTTCGCGCACCGGCCCGTAGCGGTCCACCGTATGGTCGCGCACCCAGCGGTCGAGGCGCTTCAGCTCGACATCGGTAAAGCCCGAATAGGCCTTGCCGACCGGCACCAGCGCGCCGTCACGCCAGGCGCCGAAGGTGTAGTCGGAATAGAAGGACGAGCGCTTGCCGTGGCCGCGTTGCGCGTACATGAGCACGGTATCGACGGTGAGCGCGCCGCGCTTCCATTTGAACCACAGTCCTTTCGGCCGGCCCGACACATAGAGAGAATCGCCGCGCTTCAGCATCAGCCCCTCGATGCCGCGCGCCCGCGCGTCGGCGCGGTGAGCGCGCAGCTCGTCCCAGTTGCCGAACGGCACCATGGGCGACAGATCGAGCCGCTCGCGCGGCCGGCCGCCGAACCACTGCTCGAGCCGGCGCCGCCGCTCGTCGAAGGGCAGCGGACGCAGATCCTCGCCGGCCTCGTCGAGAATGTCGTAAAGCCGCACCCAGGCCGGATGCTCGGCCAGCATCGCGGGCGACGGCACTTTGCGGTTGAGCCGCTGCTGCAGGTCGTTGAACGACGCGACCTCGCCTTGGCGCAGCACCAGCAGCTCGCCGTCGAGCACGATATTGTCGGGCATGACGGCGAGAATATCGGGAAATGCCCCGCCGATATCGTCGCCGGAGCGCGAATAGAGCCGCTTCTCGCCGCCGCGCGACACCAGCTGCACGCGGATGCCGTCCCATTTCCACTCGGCGCGATAGGCAGCCGGATCGAGGGCGTCGATGTCACCCTCCTCCAGCGGCTGCGCCAGCATCAGCGGATGGAAGGTCGGCCGGCTGCCGGTCTCCGGCCGCGGCCCCTTCTCTTCAAGCCAAGCAAAGAGCTCGGTGTAAGGCGCCAGCAAGCCGTGCCACACCGCCTCGATATCGTCGAGCGCGGCGACCTTACTCCACTCGGCCAGCGCCGTCTTGGCCAGTCGCGCGGACACGCCGACGCGCAAGCCGCCGGTGACGAGCTTCAAGAGCGCCCAGCGTCCGGTGGCGTCGAGCGCGTCGAGCCAGCGCTCCAATCGGGCGCCGGCAGTGGCGCGGGTCGCGGCGTCGAGCTCGGCGACGATCTCCGACAACTCGGGCACGTGATCGGCCCCGGGACGCTGCGGCCAGGCGAGCGCCACCGTCTCGGCGAGGTCGCCGACAAAATCGTAGGACCAGGCGAGCAGCTCGCCGTCGACCCGGCTGGCGGCGAGCGCACGGATCTGCGACGGCTTCACTTCGGCGAAAGACAGCTCGCCGGTCAGCGCCGCCAGCGCCCAGCCGCGCTCGGGATCGTCGGTGGTCGAGAAATACTCGATCATCAGCCGGAGCTTGCCGAGGCGCGACGGCGTCAACAGCAGCGCATCGAGCAGCGCAGCGAAGCGGTTCATTCCGCCTCGTCCTCGAAGCCGCCGAGCGACAGCGCGCGGGCCGTGCGGCCGCGCAGCCTCGCCTGCCGCACCAGCGCCTCCTCGTTGCCGTGCGTCACCCAGATCTCAGGCGCACCGACATCGTCCAAGGTGGCGTTGAGCTCGTCCCAATCGGCATGGTCGGAGATCACCAGCGGCAGCTCGACGCCGTTGGCCTTGGCGCGCTGCTTGACGCACATCCAGCCCGACGCCATCGCCACCACGGGATCGGGCAAGCGGCGCGACCACAGATCGGCGACCGAGCCGGGCGGCGCCAGCACGATGCGGCCCTTCAGCTCGTCGCGCGGCACGCCGGTCGCCGGACGCAGCTCGCCCAGCCCCACGCCGTGTTCCTCGTAGAGCGCACAGAGGGGCAGGAGCGCGCCGTGCAGATAGACCGCCTCGGCGTAACCGGCCCGGCGCAGCAGCGCCAGCACGCGCTGGCACTTGCCGAGAGCATAGACGCCGACGACATGGCAACGCTCTGGATAGAGCCGCACAGAATGCAGCAGCTTGCCGATCTCATGCGCGTCGGGTGGATGATGGAACACCGGCAGACCGAACGTCGCCTCGGTGACGAACACATCGCAGCGCACCGGCTCGAACGGCGCGCAGGTCGGATCGGGCCGCCGCTTGTAGTCACCGGAGAGGACCACGCGCGTGCCGCCATGCTCCAGCACCACCTGCGCGCTGCCCAGGACATGTCCCGCCGGCACGAGGCGCAGCGTCGTCTCGCCGAGCCGCAGCGTCTCGCCATAGCCGAGCGGCTGCAATGAGCCACCCGCCGCCTCGCCCAGCCGCCGCCGCATGATGGCGAGCGTCGCCGGCGTCGCCAGCACCTGCCGGTTCCCGCCGCGCGCATGATCGCCATGCCCATGCGTCACCACCGCCCGCGCGACCGGCGCCACCGGGTCGATGAAGAAATCGCCGGGCACGCAGTAAAGCCCTTGCGGCGTGGGCTTGAGCCAGGTGTCGGGTGTAGAGCTCATCGCGGCGTTAATATGGGCATGACCGGGGCCGATCACAGATCGCCCGACGGGCGAGCTGACGAACAACTTGATCGGGCGTGCGGGCTTGAGCTATGCGTTGGCCATGGCGACGCTGCATTTCATCTGCGGAAAAGCAGCCTCGGGGAAGACGACGCTGGCCCGAAAATTGGCGGCACAGCACGGAGCCGCGCTCTTTATCGAGGATGAATGGCTGACGCTGCTCGAGGCGGAGATCGTTGATCTCGCCGACTTCGGGCATCATGCAAGGCGGCTGCGCGCAGCCTTGGCACCGCATGCGAGCCAATTGCTTGAGATCGGCACCTCCGTCGTGCTCGATTTTGCCGGCAACACGCCGAAGGATCGTGCCTGGGTCCGGTCGATATTCGAGAATGCCGGCGCCGCGCACGTGCTGCACTATATCGTCGCATCCGACGAGCTATGCAAAACCCGTTTGCGCCTCAGGAACGAGATCAAACCGGCGGGCCTCTACTATGGGCAAGTATCGGAAGCGCTTTTCGACGAGGTCACGCAATATTTCGTGCCGCCCGCCGATCAAGAAAACTTCCTGATCGCGCGTTACGACGCTGAGCGCATCTAGGCGCCGACGCCGAAGGGTTCCCTACGTCCCGTGGCTCGATAGTGGGCGGGCGACGTCTTCGAGCGAGCGGCGCTCGGCAGCAATGCCGAGTTTGAGCTCGACCAGGGCGGCGATGATCATCAGGGCGGCGCCAAGCAGATAGCCGCCGAGGATCTCGCCGCGCGAGCCGCTGGCGATGAGGATGCCGAAAAGCCATGGGCTGAAGGCGCCGCCGAGCAGCGTGCCGAAGGCATAGAAAAGCGCGATGGCGAGAGCGCGCAGCTCCAAGGGGAAGCTCTCGCCGACGGTGAGATAAGCGGCGCTCGCCGCCGCCGACGCGAAGAAAAATACGACCGTCCAACATACCGTCAGCATCGTCGCATCGATCGCGTTGGCGGCGAAGAGTGCGGCGGTGCCGGCGAGCAGCACTCCGGAGATGACGTAGGTCAGGGCGATCATCGTCTTGCGGCCGACCGTGTCGAAGAGAGGGCCGAGCAGCAGGGGCCCGCAGAAATTCCCCAGCGTGAACGGCAGGATGTACCAGCCGATATGCCCGGCCGGCACGCCGTAGAACTCGGTCAGCACCAGCGCGTAGGTGAAGAAGATGGCGTTGTAGAAGAACGCCTGCGAGGCCATCAGCACCAGGCCGAGCATGGTACGCGCCGGGTAGTCGCGCAGCAGCGTCCTGGCCACGGTGGCGAGCGAGGTGTGGCCGCCGCCGATCAGCGCGATGCCGCCGCCGCCCACCGGCGGCAATGCCGCGCCGGTGCTGGCCGCGACGCGGCGCTCGATCTCGCTCACGATCTTCTCGGCCTCGGCGATGCGGCCGTGCGTCATCAGCCAGCGCGGGCTCTCCGGCACGAAGCGGCGCAGGTAGAGGATGAAGACGCCCAGTACCGCGCCGATGCCGAAGGCGAAGCGCCAGCCGATCTCCGGCCCGAGCACCGCCGCGTCGAGCAGCCAGATCGAGCCTGACGCGCCCAGCGCCGCGCCGAGCCAGAAGCTGCCGTTGATGGCGAGATCGGTACGGCCGCGCAGGCGCGCCGGGATCAGCTCCTGGATCGCCGAGTTGATCGCGGTGTACTCGCCGCCGATGCCGGCGCCGGTGAGAAAGCGGAACACGGCGAAGCTGGCGAAATCCCAGGACAGCGCCGTTGCCGCGGTCGCCAAAAGATAAAGCCCGAGCGTCACGTTGAAGAGCGGCTTCCGGCCGAGGCGGTCGGTCAGATGGCCGAAGAACAGCGAGCCCAGGACGGCGCCGGTGAGATAGGCAGTGCCGGTGAGCCCGACCTGCTCGGCAGAGAGATGCAGCCGCGGGCTCTGCTGCAGCGCCGCCGCCACCGAGCCCGCCAGGGTGACTTCGAGCCCGTCGAGGATCCAGGTGATGCCGAGCGCGGCGACGACGAGAGAGTGGAAACGGCTCCAGGGCAGGCGGTCGAGCCGCGCCGGAACATCCGTGCGGATCACCTGCTGCCCCTCCATGCCCCACCTCCGGCGCCGTTCTCCCCAGGAGGTGAACACGCGAGAGGCTGCATCCTCGCGAAAAGCAGCGGGCGGGATGACCGGATCATCCCGCTCGCATCACCGAGGCGGACGCCTGAAGCCGGGATCAGCCTAGTCGCGGTCTTCGCCGCCATGCTCATCAGGTCATCATCGCCGAAGGTCACGAGACGGGGGATGACCCAACAACATTCGCGAGGATGAGGTCCCTCACTCGAAAGAGGGAGCCCATCTGTCTGGCAACATGCGCGCGCCGGTGAAACCGTGGCGATCATCATTTCCTTCGTGATCGCCGTTGCCATCGCACAGCCGCAGAGTATGCTGGCGATCGCTGCGAGCGGGGCGCGGAGATCGCGCTCGCAGCACAATTAAACCTCAGGTCGGACGGAGGGATGGCGATGGCAAAGACGCAAGCTGCGGAGATGCGCGTCAAGCGCGGCGAGACGCAGATCACCGGAGCGTTCGATCCTTCGCAAGCACTCAACGGCATCGAACCGATGTTCCAGGCCGGGAACAAATGGCTGGAGACGTGGATGGCGGTCGGCTCCGAGCTCATGGAGTTCAGCCGCTTGCGGCTCGACCGGAATCTCGAAATGAGCAAGGCAATCGCGCGCTCGAGCAGCATCGACGAGGCGATGGTGCTGCAGGCCGATCATGCACGTGCCACGGTCAACGAGTATTTCAGCGAGGCGAGCAAGATCGCCGATCTCGGCACGCGCGCGCTGTTCGACAGCTTCACTGTATGGCAACCGGCGATGCGCGAAGCGACGCGGCGCACGACGCCCACCGCCTCTGCCGCCGCCGCCGAATAGCCGCGGCGGCGCCAAGGACGGCAGTAACCGCGTTAGCTCTGTCTCGCCGCGAAGCGCGCGTCGCGCCAGGCCAGCGCGGCGCGCAGGCCGTCGCGGCGCAGGATTTCCATGAACTGCTGCTTGTCTGCCGTGCCCTCGCCCTCGATCAGCAGATCGATATCGAGCGCCGCGGCCAACGACTCGCCCATGCCCATGATCTCATAGCTGCGATTGATGGCGCGCTTCGTCTCGCGCAACGCCATCGCATCCATTATGGCGAGATCGCCGGCGATCGCCAGAGCACGCGCCAGCTCCTCGCCCGTCGGGACGACCTCGTTGACGAGACCCATCGCCTCGGCGCGTCGCGCCGCCAGCGTGTCGTCACCGGTGAGCAGCAGTTGCTTCGCGCGCTTCGGCCCGGTGAGCCATGGCAGCAGCATGACGACGATGCCGGCGCCGAAGCGCAGCTCCGGCTCGCCGAAGACGGCATCTTCCGCGGCGATTGTGATGTCGCAAGCGAGCGCCAGCTCGCAGCCGCCGGCGAGCGCCGGCCCACGCACCGCCGATAAGGTCGGCTTCGGCGAATGCCAGAAGCGCATGATGGCATCGAAATCGCGCTGCAGCAGCGACCGCCACTGTGACACGCCGCTTGGCCGGGCCGCTGCCTGCTCCTTCAGATCGAAGCCCGAGCAGAAGCCCTTGCCGGCAGCGGCGAGCACGATGGCGCGGACGCCGGCATCTGCCTCGGCCGCGTCCATGGCGGCGTTGAGTTCACGCAGCATGACCGCGTTCATCGCGTTGAGCCGCTCCGGCCGGTTGAGGGTGATCAGCGCGACGGAACCGCGCTGATCGTAGAGGATGGTCTCATAGGCCATGGCGATGCCTCTTTTCGGGCGATGCTTGGCGAGAAAAGAACCTAATTCGTCGGCTCCAGGGGCACGTTGTCAATGAGGCGGGTGCGGCCGAGCCAGGCGGCGGCGAGGATGCGGCCTGGCCGATCGCCGCGCGTGTAGGGCGCCAACGTCTCCGCGTCGACCGCCTCGACATAGTCGATCTTGGTGAAACCGGCGCGGCCGAGCTGGGCGATGCCGTCGGCGACGGCCGCGGCGATGTCGTCGCCCTGCTCGATCCGCCGCGCCAGCTCGCGCAGCATGCGCTGCAGCGCCGGTGCGACGGCGCGCTCGGCCGGCGTCAGATAGACGTTGCGCGACGAGAGCGCCAGCCCGTCCGCCTCGCGCACGATCGGCACACCCTCGATGCGCACGGCGATGTCGAGGTCGCGCACGACGCGGCGGATCACCTGGAGTTGCTGCCAGTCCTTCTCGCCGAAGCACGCGACATCGGCCTGCGCCTGCTGGAGCAGCTTGGTCACCACCGTGGCGACCCCGGCGAAATGGCCAGGGCGGAAGGGGCCGCACTGGCCCTCGGCGATCCTGCCGGGGCTGATGCTGGTGGAGAATCCCGCCGGATACATCTCCTCGAGCGGCGGCGCGTAGAGCAGGTCGCAGCGCGCGGCAACGAGCTTGGCGGCGTCGCCGCCCTCGTCGCGCGGATAGCGGGCGAAATCCTCATTGGGCGCGAATTGCGTCGGGTTGACGAACAGGCTCGCCACCACCCGGTCGCACAGCTCGCGCGCCCGCGCCACCAGCGCCAGATGCCCGGCATGAAGCGCACCCATGGTCGGCACCAGCGCGACGGTTTCGCCGGCACGCCGCCAGGCACGGACGCGGCGGCGCAGCTCCCCGACGCTGCGCGCGACTGCCAGCTTGCCGATCCGCTCCATTCCCGGCCGTTTCATGCTGCACTGCATCTAGACCGGCGCAAATGCGGCGGCAAGGGCAATCTGCCGCAACGCTGCGTTGCAGCTAGGCGAGCAGACCGCTGGCGACGCGCCGGCGGCGTGCTATGGTCGCTGCTTCTCCCAGCGACGAGGCTTACGCGGTGCGGCTCCATCTCCAGACCTGGGAAGAGGTCGAGGCCTATCTCCAGAGATCCAAGGGCGTGATCGTGCCGATCGGGTCGACCGAGCAGCACGGGCCCAACGGCCTCATCGGCACCGACGCGATCTGCGCCGAGGCGGTGGCCGGTGGTGTCGGCGAGGCGGCGGGCGCGCTGGTCGGGCCGACCATCAATGTCGGCAACGCGCAGCATCACCTGGCCTTTGCCGGCAGCATCACCTTGCGGCCGTCGACGCT
>Ga0134125_10010889_pt1 | contig 10210 bp, 17 predicted proteins | sample KB31751_FD_96464 | JGI IMG/M metagenome (GOLD analysis project Ga0134125, IMG submission 96464) | Terrestrial soil microbial communities with excess Nitrogen fertilizer from Kellogg Biological Station, Michigan, USA - KB3-175-1 | ecosystem: Environmental > Terrestrial > Soil > Unclassified ... | reverse complement strand
TAATGGATTAAAAAAATCGGCTAAAGGTAGAATTGCTATCCTTCGGGAGGGTGAAGAATTTAAAATGATTGATGGATTATTTCGACAGGAACATGATGCACTACAGGAACAAAATTTATTAAAGCCGGTATGGGAAAATGGTAGATTTTTACGGAAATATTCATTTGAGGAAATTCGCGAAAACGTACGAAATGGTTGAAAGTTAACGGAAAATGGTGCAGTATGTTATTGTATATTGCACCATTTTCGTTCCATTATAGGCAGATTCATTTGTATAGCGTATTGTTTAATTTCTTTTAATTTCTGTTTGCTTACTATAGATATTTTGATGGTTTCCTTATTGGTATAGCCTATTTTCGCAGTGACGTCTAAATGTTTTACCATATCTTTTAAAAAATTGACCCATTCTTGGCGTATCTCAACGCATAACACGGTACGTTTATATTTCTTTTTATTTACTGTATTTACTGTATTAAAAATACACCCATCACCATCAATAAATCCTATAAACAGCGCTTTTTTAAATTCGGTTGGAAATGATTCGATGTTTGGCGCATTATATGTTTTGGTATTGCTGATGTTATGACGTTCTTTAAGTAACTTACATACATATTTATTACTGGCCGCCATTGTTAACATTTGGCTGGAGTTATGATATTTAAGTTTTGGATTAAATTTATATTCTTTAATTTCGTTTAGTTTTATGAAGTGTTGATACTTTATAGCGTGATCTCTATCCTTTTGACCAAGATGTAAAGTGATGGCTCCGCTGTCGGAAAAATGGCCATCAGCTAATAAAAATCCTAACCAGTAATATTTCAGATGGGTTTCATCTAAGAGCACTTCAAGTGTTGCGCTTTTGTTATCTCTATTTCTCTTTTCTTTGGATAATATACCTTGCTTTCTCAGATATTTTATTTGTGCTCTTATTGATGTGATGGAGCGATTGAATTTTTTGCATAAAAAATCAATTGATACTTTATTCCACGAGTCTACGATAAATTGCTTTTCTTCTTGCGTATATTGCATTTTTGAATTTTTGGTTATATACTTTATTTATATGTATCTGCTATAAATAAAATACATAGGAGACTAATTTGTTAATTAAAGACATTTTTTTGTTCTTCTGGAGAACTGAAGATATTTATTCTCAGTGGCATCCATCATCGTTTATCGATGATGGTGACGGTAGTGCTAGTGCTACGGTTCTTTATGAGAATGCCGAACAATATATGATGGCACAGAAGGCCATCCTATTTAAGGATGATGCGACCTTTAAGTTGATTTTAAAGGAAATTGATCCTAGAAAAATAAAAGCGTTGGGTCGTCAAGTAAAAAACTATAATGATGATGTTTGGTTAAGAAATCGGTACAGAATAGTGCGTCGGGGGAATTTATTAAAGTTTGCGCAAAATTTGGATTTATCGCGGCAGTTGTTGGAAACGAACGAATTAATTTTAGTTGAAGCTTCGCCATACGACAAAATTTGGGGTGTTGGAATGGCTGAGGATCATCCAGATATTACTGATCCAACGAAGTGGAACGGATTGAACTTATTAGGAAAGGCTTTGATGGATGTACGAAGTGAACTGAGAGCAGATAATATAATTTTCTAGAATGACCCATTGACAAGGAAAGATATGATGAAAGCTTCGACTATAGAATATACATATTCTTTGGATGAGATAAGGAAAATGTTCGCGACTGAATATGGTGTGGCGCTGTCCGATATTGCGGTAGAATATTGCATTGGAACGGCTGGTGATTATCGAGACAATGATTCAATCGTTACAGCGGTAAAGGTCATTATACTTGGGGGTGCTATTAAATCTAAATCTTAAAAAGTTGTTGACAGCCCAGCTTGATAATTATAAGATAGGCTCCGGTATAAGCGTACGGCACAGGAGGCAGGAATCAAGTGAAGTACATGATAAACCGGATTCGGGGGTGTGGGCTGCACAAGTTGATGGAGCGGCGCACGATTAAGGGTAAGGCAGTATGGATATGCGTTGGTATTCTTACTGGGCGCGGCAACTCCAGTAAGTTATTGGTGCGGCTTAACAAAACCGGGAAACGCTGACTAGCGTTTATGTGTGAAGGGGTCGTGATGAATGAGACAAATGAAACTGCGATTGTGACGCGTGATGGCCCGAAAGTTGAGACCAGCACTCAGCTTGTATTGCCTGGACAGTGGTACTGGGTAACGAGTGAGCGGGACGTTTATGATGAGGCTCTCGGAGCCCATCGCGAAGAGACATATGAATGGTTGGGTTGTGTCATGTCTCTTGGCAGCAATTTTGTAGAGCTGGAAGAACCGGGGAATGGTCATTCATGCACATCCGAACGCATTCACTGTGATGTATTTTATGATCGTTGCCGGTTTGAACCGGATCACGAGCGCATAATCACAGAAACAGTGCAATATTGGCAATCGAAAGCGGCGCAGCATTTGAAGGAAATTGCTGTGATTACTGCAAGGTTAGGGGTTTCTTCACAACCGACCATTGTACATGGGACGCAGTCTCACACAGAGAATGCATCGAATCGTTCGTTAGTGTTGCTTACCCAAGCCCCTGATATTAAGGGGTATCAACAGGATCTAGTGCAAGCTAAAGAGGTCCAGTTGCCGGAATTATTTAAGGAGGTCGCGGAGGCTAATAAGGAGGTTATGCGGTGGATGACGGCATCCACGCTCCCGCTACAGGCGCAAGTTGGCGGGATGAAAGAAGTTCTCCGTGATATCAATGATCGGATCTTTAATGTAAGTCTTTATGCTGGGCTTACGGAACAAGTCGTTCGATGTTGTGATGGAAAATCGGCTGATTTTGCCGACAAATTGCATGTTATGCAGCGCCGTCTTTACATGGATGAAGAATGTCTGCTTAATTATTCGCACGGTGGTATGGAATTTGGTGATATCGAGGCGTTTGATGCCTGGATTAGCACGCCTGTCAATCGGGATCGGATTCTACCTTATTCGCGTACGATAGTTGCGATGCAAGTTAGACGAGAGGAGAAAGAACGCGAATCTGATGGTCGTCTCCTCACAGCATTCATTAATTTTAAACTGGCGAAAGCAGATAAGCTTACATTCCTCTTCATTCGTAATGGTGAGCGCGTTTATCGTCTTTCGTGTGATTTGGATTTTGGGACATCACTTATTCCAGACCGCTCTGAATTTGATCCAACCGAACCTATGATGGTCCGGCTTTTTGCTGGATCTGTCAAAGAAATGATACGGAAGGATGAGTATCAGGCGCGGTTGGATGCCTATAATGATCGTAATGCCAAAGTCGAACAATGGGAAAAGGATAATCCTAAAGAGACATGGAATGAGGAAGTTAACGGGTGGCGTAATAATCCATATAAAGACTGGCATGATTTTAGTCAGCGTGATTGGCAACCATTTGATTCATCGAGTGTATATTTCGATGATGCACACGCTGAGATACAGGAGCAGGTTAAACAATATAATCGGATCGCGTTGATTATCCAGGGATTATTTGATCGCTCAGAGGTATTGCAACCGCATCCTCCTGTGCGCGTCTGGAATCCGGAAAGCTTCGCGGCATCTATACAACCGGTGTACGATGGTTCGGATGTCCTCAACAGCGGGGAACCTTTGGATTTTGAGGCATATCGCGCTGCGTGTAATGCATCGTTGAATGCTGACAGTGTTGTTATTGGACAACAGGACGCATTTCTCATACGTGAAGCTGAGAGGGAAAATGAGCGGTCGCGGAAGGATTGGCGACGGCGTGAGACGCGCTCGCATACTCGGTATAAGCCGTACGGAAATCCCGGCCCAGGCTATCTGGCGAAGATGGCGAGCTGGAATCCAAGAAAACGTGAGGCCACTTTTAGATGGTCTCGGGAACGACTCACTTACAATCATTATAAGACTGATAGCATTAGTTGCAGGATCGTGGTTCCGGAAAGTCAGTTGTTTAATGTGAGTGCCTATAAGAAGGATGATTATCTTCGTTTCTTTGCGGATCATCGAACCCGTGCCCAATATCTGCAGTGGGCACCACTTCTGTTGACTGCGGAAGAGTATGTAGCGGGTAATGCGGTTCCACAGGAACCGCAATTCGATCAGGAATGACATGAAGTGACGGTTAACAAGACCACTCAAGAATTATAGAAGTTTGAAAGGTGGAGGGGTGTCATGTCTGTTAAACGGGTTTGCTAGCAAGAGGTAGGTATGGTTTTCTAGTAAAAAGATGATCGTCAGTGGAAATAAAAAAGACCAACGCACAAGCCGTTGGTCTTTTTTATTTCCACGATATACTGTATAATCTCATGATAAATAGGATAAAAATAAAAATATGCAAAATAATACACTACCCGAAATACAAATTCTGATCGGACTCCCCGGATCGGGAAAATCCACATATGTTAGACAGTTAGAATATAAATCACAAATAAAATATTCTATAATTTCTACAGATGACGTGGTTGAAATATTTGGTTTTATGATGAATCGAAAGTATAGCCAGATATGGAAAGATCTAATTGATTCAGTCACTAAGATTGTGAAAATCCAATTTCGATTGGCCTTAGAGGATAAGTCGAATATTTTATATGATCAAACCAACCTAACGGCGGAAAAGCGAAAATCTATTCTGACCAAGGTACCGGCAGGTTATCGAAAAATAGCAGTCGTTTTTAATCCTCCCTTTGACGTCATTAAGGAGCGATTGGTAACAAGAGCACAGAACACCGGTAAGGTAATTTCATTAAATATAGTAGAGGATATGCAAAAACGTTTTGAATATCCCACACTTGAGGAAGGTTTCGATGAAATCAGAGTAGATGGCCATGTTAGTGAACAAAGAGACGCAACAAATAGTACGGGAGATAACCCTAAATCAATATCCTGATATTTTGGAATTGAATAGAAATGCTGAACCTGTTCGGTTTATGGATTACAAGGAGTATGCGCGGCAGGCGGTGAACGGTAATATTTTGTGGTCTATGGGTCAGTATGAGGTAACTTTACATGGTGGTATTAATGCCAGGACCGGACAGCGTAGTAAATTGGTGATCGATACTATTGTCGTGATGGACAACGACAAATCACCATTTACTTACATTAAAGAGATACCAACATTAAGCAACAAGTCATTGTTTGAACGTGATAGGAATATATGCGGCTATTGTGGTAACCGATTTAAGAGTAAAGAATTAACTCGGGATCATGTCGTGCCTACATCTCGCGGCGGTGAGGATGTATGGACTAACGTGATTGCCGCGTGTAAGCCGTGTAATTGTACTAAGGGTAATCGGATGTTATCGGAGATCGGTATGGAGTTATTATTTGCACCTTACGCACCAAATTATTACGAGGCGTTAATTTTATCGCAAAAGAATATCCTTGCGGATCAGATGGCATTTCTTCTGCGGGGCGTCCATAAGCATAGTAGATTGCGCTTGAATTCATAATTGATGGACAAATATTTAATCGCTCTAACTTCAGTTGCGCGCAGACAAGTTCCACCGATGGATTTGTCTAAAGAAATTCCGTTGAAATTTAATGTTATAATTTTTGAGCGCGGATTTCGTGGGCGTTCTATAACAGTTGAAATGGATGATTGTCTAGTTGCTCCTATTTTAGCCACATTTCCGGTGACTATTAAAATCCAAAAACGGAGAGTTTTTAGATAAATATTGATAAATATTAGTATGAAACTTCAGACACTATTTGAGGCGTATGAGCCACCTATATTAACACCACAAGAGATTGCGGCGTTACAGGAGCCATCACCACAGAATATAGCTAAAACCTACCGTGTTGGTAAGGTGGCGTTTGATAATGTCCATGGTATGGGTGCAGTGCCGTTAAATCAAGACGTGGGGTATCTGGGTTTTGCGATGTCGATTACACCAAGAGATTTTGCTTCGCTAGCATTATATGGTAATCGTTTGCATACTGCTCAAAAAATGATCGAGTCTATGAAGAAAGGCACACCACTTGGTGCACCTTTCCTTAAAGTTGATATAAATTATCGAGAGTATAAAGCGGGTAAGCCGTTGCAGGTGCAGATAACAGGACATGAGGGACGTGCGCGAATGGTTGCTACTGAGATGCTAAATGGGCGAGCTTCCTTAATACCGGTTCATGTTATTCCTTCGTATCTCCGAGCCCGTGATTTTGATGCGCAATTTTTTAAAGATCTGCGTGATACTGGAGTACTTCCTGAGGGATCTTTTGAGGGTAGTAAACCATTTAAATTAAATATTGGTCCTATTTTTTGGAACGGGCAAACAGTTTAATTGATAGTTAATTTACCCTATGTTAGTATGTTCTCACAATAAAGGAACATATTAGTGGAATTAAAAGAATATCAACAAAATGCATTACGTACAGAATCTATAATTGATAAATTGGAGTTCGATAAACCATTTATCGTAAATATATTCAAAATGTTTGTTATAAATTCCGAACTCTTGGATGCTGTTAAAAAAGAAGTTTATTACAAAAATCCAAAGAAGATGGATGAAAAATTTATTGAATTAGTAAATGATCTTACTCTCTTAAATTGTCATACGGTTAGGTTAAAAGATCGTAATACAAATATTGCATTAGATCCTCGCGTATTCCATGGAATTATCGGAATTGCTAGTGAGGCTGGGGAATTGCTCAATGTGTTGGTGAAATATCTAGTAGATGATACACCGATTGATGCCGTTAATGTTCAGGAAGAACTAGCAGATATTTCATGGTATACGGCGATATTAAATGATGCCTTGGGGTTAGATTGGGGTGAAGGATTGGCTAGAAATATTGCCAAATTGAAAGCTCGTTATCCTGAAAAATATACGCACGAAAATGCGATGAACAGAAATCTGGATGTAGAGCGTGCCAAACTCGAAGGACAACAATGATGAAAGTCAAACAATTAATAAAGTTATTGAAAAAATGTGATCCTAATGCACAGGTGATAGTGCAAAAGGATGCGGAAGGTAATGGTTTTTCGCCATTAGCTGATGCGGCCTTTGATGGGGTTTATATTGCGGAAAGTGCATGGAATGGGACAGTATACTCTACTGAATGGAGTGCAGATGACGCGGGTATGGATGAGGATGAATGGAAGAAAATTCTAAGAAGAAAACGTTGTGTTGTTTTATATCCGTTAAATTGATATGCAATTTTCTAAGATATTTAAAATCCCACTACCAATTATCCACAGAAAATCGTATCTTGATATTGGTGTTTATCGATTCCGCATAGGTAGATGCCGATTAATGATTGGTATTTTAATTTCAAATAAGTTCAAATTTCGTATTAAAATAATATCCGCATGGCGTCCGTTGACGGTGGAATGCGACCCATATGATGTTGAAAAGAATATTGAGATTTTAGGACCAAATTGGGCCTCTTAAATTATAATGTTATCCTCTAAATAAGATATTGACATTCTATAAAGCTATTTTATAGAATGTTTCTTATAAGAGGATATAACAATGAGATTCGCTAATAAAGAAAAAGTACAAACATTAATCAATTCCAAAAATGCGATGTTGGTTGATATGAGAAGTCCGGTGCAGTTCCGGGATTCTCCGGTGCCCGGAGCAGTTAATCTGCCGTTGCGCAATTTAACCAATACACTAATAACAATTAAAGATAAGAAACGGCCAGTGATTCTCTTTGGCGAACACACAGATGTGAAGATGGGCATTACGTATGCCGAGAATTTGAGTTTTGAGAATATCTACATTACTAATGCAGGAGAATGGAATGAACAAGCGAAGAAGAGATAACGTTATCTGTGATTGCGATGAACCAAAAACGCGGAAAGTCGGACCGATACTGTTAAGTCATCACATCTTCATATGCAATTAAATATGATCTAACTAACTTCGAGCGGACGATATCATTCTTCGTAAAGTTGACTATATCAAATTCATCCATCTTTCCAATAATTTTTATAAAATCTGGCATACCGGATTGGTCATATCTTTTATTGCTAAGATCGTTTTGTAATAGATCACCTAAAGCGAGAATTTTACTATTTGTACCACACCGGGTAATAACGCTGGATAATTCGTGTAAATTGCAGGATTGCATTTCGTCAATAATAACGACGGCGTTGTCCCAACTCATTCCTCGTATCAGACTGGTGCACATGAATTTTATAACTCCTTCTTCCTTCATGTTGTCATATGAGCTGGGTTTACCTAGTAGATCATGAAGAATGTCCTTGTACGGTAATTCGAAGGGTTCAAGTTTTTCATAGATATCACCGGGCAAGTGCCCGATTTCGCGAGTTTGCACCGCGCTTCTAACAATAATTATATGATCACGAGGACTGTCTTTTTGGAGGATATCATTTAATGCTAAGAATAATGCCAAATAGGATTTTCCGGTACCGGCTGATCCCATTGCAAGAATATTGTTGCCCATCATATAGGATTCCAACATGATTTGTTGGGTTGTATTGAGGGGTTTGATGGATTTCAAATCGTGGATGGTCCATTTTCTTTTTCGTCCACTATATTCTTTCATTGCAATTATGTTGTTGTCTAATGTATCTGCTAAGAAGTCAATTTGAACATCTTTTTTATTGCGAGTTTTTCTTCCCATTTATTTCTCTTTGTTGGTAACTGGATTGATAGTTATAAGATTAGGGTGTATCGTATAAGGATAAGTAAGAACAAGTTTTCACAAATTTGATTAAATAATTTTATTCCTAAATATATTTATATGAAATCGGGATGACGTGCGATGACAGACTCATTAGATGAGAACTACACAATAAATACACCATTAATGCACCAAGGTAGGGAAGTTAGATTGACCGGCCGACGTGCTAAACAGAAGAAGCCATCGGGTAAGGCGGTGATTTATTATGAAATTTGTCCACTAAATATAGTGAATACTAACCCAGCTAATTTAAATTATAACAAATGGGTTAAGTTAGCAGAGCTATATCCTATAGCTGGTGATAATGAACTAATTAAAAAACATGAAGAACAGAAGATACTTTCGACTGATATAACAAAATAAGTAAAGGTTAAAAATGTTATTTAAAAAATGCTTCAGATTACATGAACAACTAAAGAAACAACTTGGGGATGATCTCGTTTTTTCGTTGGCACTAACAGAAACAGAATATATATTAACAGCTTCGGTGCATAAATCTAGTCAATGGAAATTTTCCCATGGTAAAGATATGCAGCAGTGTATTTTTACTGCCGATGATTTAAATAAAAAAATCGATAAAATTGTAAAAATTCTCGTAACTAAATTTAAAGAGATTTTGGTTCCTCGTCCTCCAGAAGAGAACGTGCAGGATGCATTAGACGAATTGGAGTTTGGTGGCCATGCAGGTGACCCGCCACATATTTCGCCAGGATCGGATTTTTAACATGTTATTGGCGGAATTAATGGATACAACGAAAACAGAAGAAGGGTCTTATATTGCCGTAAAGCTTTCGAAGGAAACCCAAGATAGATTGGCGGATTTTGCGAATAGTTTCAAAATTGAGAATATCGTGCCGAGAGAAAAATTTCATATTACTGTGATTTATTCCACTAAATCGGTACCGAAAACATTCAAGGCATTAGGTGATATTGATCCGCCTATTCTTGCGCAACCGAAGCATTTAACAATATTTGAAACTAAAGGCGGCAGTAGTGCGCTTGTGTTAGAATTGGATTGTCCTGAATTAGTAAAGCGGCATAATGATTTGATGTCGAAATATAATCTCAAATATGACTTTCCGGAGTATAAAGTTCATGTTACACTAAGTTATGATGTTGGTGATTGGGAGATACCAACTGTTGTGGATTATAAAGATATTCAGGACTTGGAAATAGTAAATGAGTATTTAGAATCCTTGAAACTTGATTGGGTAAAAACAAATACAGGCATTAATGATGAAAATGACTCCGATGCGTAAAAGATTGGTGGCGAAAGCGGCAGTGCAAGGTACACCGAGTGCTCGTCCTACACAGCTACGATATGATCATGATATATGTTGCAGTGTGAGCCGGTATAAACCGCCAGGATCTTCTGGATGTCCGTGTCTTCGATGGCTAGCGTTGGGGGATTCCATGGATTGGAAGGAATATACTCGAAGCACTTACGTAAAATCGAAATCGGATATTTGAATAAGAGAAAAATTAAAGGTAAAATTATGAAAAATGCATCTGTGAACGTATTTGTTGATATTTCCTCCGAAGAGTGGCGCCGATATGATTTCG
>Ga0134125_10010888_pt1 | contig 10210 bp, 7 predicted proteins | sample KB31751_FD_96464 | JGI IMG/M metagenome (GOLD analysis project Ga0134125, IMG submission 96464) | Terrestrial soil microbial communities with excess Nitrogen fertilizer from Kellogg Biological Station, Michigan, USA - KB3-175-1 | ecosystem: Environmental > Terrestrial > Soil > Unclassified ... | reverse complement strand
CGTGATGTGGTTCAATCCCGGGCAATATTTCGCGCTCTATGCCTGGCTGCAGGGCCATCCGGCCTTATAGCTGCTGCAGGAATCGTTCCAAGCCGTGGCTCAAGGCGCCGGGTATGGCGGCTTTCTGATCTTCGCGCTGCGATTTCCGAGCGGAAAAATGGATCCGCGGTTCCGCGGTTTCCAGCAACTGGCGATCGGACTTGGCATCAGCCTGGCGCTGCTGCAACTCGCCAGTTTCGCCAACGTCTTCGGCCAGCCTACCGAGTTGATAACGCGTTGCGCGATCCTCGGCGGCTACATCGTCGCGATCTATGCTTTCTCGATTGCGTGGCGCCGCCGAAAAGAGCTGCGCTCGTCACCGCTGGATTACCAGCGCATGCGCTGGGTGCTGTGGGGCTGCGCCATCGGGATTCCGGCGTTCATTCTTGCCGACAGCAACGAAGCGACCTCGCTATGGACCCGCTACGTCTGGAACCACGACTGGCTCCCCTGGGGCCCGCAGGAATCGGTTTTGGAAGCCGGCTTTCTGCTCAGCGGCGTGTTGACGATCTTCATCGCGGAAGCGGTTCGCCGGCCGCGCGTCGTTAACGTCTCCTACGGTTTGCGCCACGTCGCAGCGGCATCGCTCGTCCTCGTAGCGTTCGCCATCGCGGAAGCCTTGTTCGACCAGCCGCTGATGAATGCGCTGTTCATGGCAGTCCATGTGCCGGCCGGGATGCAGTTTCCTGCTTCGATTGCGGCGGCGGTCGGATGGAGCTTGATGACTGACCGCGGCGCCTATTTTGCGGATCACTTTCTCAATCATCACTTCTACCATGAGGCGATGCACCTTCAGCGGCTCGGGCTGAAAGCGAAATGCTCTCCCAAAACGGAAGAGATCGACGGAATCGCCGTGAGCGATGTGTCCCACGCGCTGAATCTGGCTTCGGCGGCGGTTTTCCGGGAGGCGGGCGGCGTGTTCCAACGCGTCCTGGAAACAAAGAGCTGGCGTAAGGACGATCGCCCTGCGCTCGAGTCTGCCGCCGACAAACGCATGCTGCAGGTTTTGGCGCAGGGCCGTTCCGCGCCGGTTGGACTGCCGCAGCACGGCGTCGTTGGATCGCCAGCCGACCTTGCTGCCCCTTCGCGTGCCGTGCCGGTCATGGTCGGGGACAAGCTCTACGCCGTCATCATGTATGGGCCGCACGAAACCGGAGACGATCTCGATCGGCTCGAGATCGGAGCGTTAGACGAGTTCGCGCAGCACGCCGCCATCGGCTACGAGACCGCAAGGATGACGTCGCTGGAGAAAGAGCTGCATAGGCTGCAGCAGGAGCTTGCCGGTCTTCCTCACGGCGCCCCCAAACCGCTCGGCGCGTGATCGCCCCCCGCTTTCCCCAACGGGGGCACGCCTCTATTGAATCGTATTCGATTTCGCGATTTCGGGATCGCCGCGATATTCCTGGAAGCGGAACCCGTTGGCCAGAATCGCGGAAACATATTGACCGCCGCGCGAGCCATCCTTCAGCGGATGCATCTGGATGATGATCTTGTCGCCTGGCTTCACGGTGGTCGCTTTCCAGCCCTGGCCCGAAACCTGTCCTACCGACGCCATCTCGAACGACCAATCGACGGGTTTGCCGGTCTTGGCGTCCACGCCGACAATGTGCAGCCAGACATGCGGGTTGGTCCACTCCAACTCCTTCACCGTGCCCGACACGCTGACCAGTTTTTCATGGTCGAACATCGAGAACGAGTGATGGGCCAAAGCCGGCGTGGCGAGCGCCGCGGCGCTCAGCGCGACGATCCCGAATAATTTCAAATTCATCGGCAACCTCCCAAATGTTCTGATTGCTGCGCCGCTCAGAAGTCCGGCTTGTCGGCTTGCGGCATCGGATGCCCGCGATCGTTGAACGGACTGCCGCGATTCTCAGGGCACACTGCTTCCAGGATGGCGCCAAGCTTTTCGCGATGGAACGTCTGCATCGCCGACCAGGGCGTGTTGAACGCGCCCGGGTCCTCGACGGTGAAAATCACCTGCAGCGCCATGCCGCCTTTCATGAGCTTGTAGCGCTCCACAACATGAATCTGGCTGGTGTGCGGCGTGCGATAATCATCGATGAACGATTTGTCGTTTTGCCCGATCGTATCGACCACCAGCGTATCGCCGCCTTCATAATGGCCGACGGACTCGCCATACCACGAGGGCACGGGATGCGCGGTATGGGGCACGTTCATATACACGTGCCGGGTCTGCGCATCGGCCTGATTGAGGATCACGACTTCTTTGGCGGTCTGCGCGAAATAAACCGGCTCCTGGCGGCCGTAGATCAGTATGCCGGGAACCCCGCCGGGAACGCAGCTCGAGCGCGCTCTGAACGGCTGCTTGCCCGCGAGCACCTCGTCATTGGCAATTTTCATCTGCGCGATGGCCCAGGGTTTCAGGATCGGATTGGTGAGATCGGCGACACGATACGTCACCTGCAGGCCGCGGTCGTTGTTCGGCTGATAGGGATGCGCGGGATCGAACGTGATGGGGCCCGGCCCGCCTGACGGCAACGGAGCAAAGGAATCGCTGTCCTTGATCCAGCCGAACTCGGCCGACGTCAGATTGGGGATTGCGGCGCCCTTTGCCGCGGGCTGCGCGTCCAACGCACAGGGCAGCAGAGCGGAGGCGCAGACGATCCCGGTGCCGACAGCCAGCGAAAGAAACTTGGACATGGACTGATCCTTGCGTTGCGAGACGTGGGCCTCAGAAATCCGGTTTGTCGGCCTGGGGAATCGGCGACACCGCCGCGTCGAAAATGACGCTGTTGTTCTCGGCACAGATCGTTTCGAGAATCGGCTCCTCATGCGAGCGGTGATAGACCTGCCTCGCCGACCACGGCATGTTGAACGCGCCGGGATCATCGACCGCGATGGCGACCTGCAGCGTCTTTCCCGCATCGGTCAGTTTGAAACGCTCGACGACGTGAAGCTGCGTTGTATGAGGCGTGCGGTAATTGTCGATGAATGTGTTGTCGGCGAGGCCGATGGTATCGATCACGAGGGTGTCGCCGCCTTCATAATGCCCGACCGACTCGCCATAGGCGCTGGGCTTGGGATGCGCGGAATGCGGCACGTTGAGGTGAATGTGGCGTATCTCCGGACCGCCTTCGTTGATCATCACCACTTCCTTGGGCGTCTGCACGAAATAGAGTGGGTTGACACGGCCCATCACGAGGAAGCCCGGCACGCCCCCCGGCCGGCAGCTCGCTCGCGCCTCGAAGGCCTCCCTCCCGGCGCTCGCCGCGTCATTGGCCTTTTTCATCTGCGCCACCGCCCAGGGCTTCAGGATCGGGTTGGAGAGGTCGGCGATGCGCAATGTCACCGGAATTCCCTTGTCGTTGTTGGGGACGTAGGGATGGGCCTTTTCGAACGTCACAGGGCCCGGGCCCGAAGCCGGCGGCAGAAAATCATCGCCCGCCTTCGCCCAGCCGAAATCGGCCGAGGCCAAGGCCGGAATGGCATCTTTCTGCGCTGCCGGTGCGCCAAGCGCCGGCACGAACGCCGCGGCCCCAAGCAGACAGGCTGCAAGCTGTGCCGAAGAGAGTCTGGACATCACAGCACCTCGTTAGTGAAATCCCTTCCAGTCCCGTTTAATTATCACGAAAATCGCGCTCGCGAGCCAGCGTTGCCGTACCGGCATTGCGATGGCCCTTGATTTCACGTCACCACGCCTTAGTCACGACGAAGCTGACGACGCGCTGCATGGGATCCAGCCGCCGATCGAACGCATCGGGAGTGCCACCGCTGGTCGAAGTGATATACGCAAAATTCGGTCGCTTATCCAAGATGTTGTTGACGGTGAACTGGAACCCGATGTTCTTCAGGTAGTCGTTGACTGGCATGTCGCCAGTCTTGTACCCGATGGACAGGTCGAAGCTGATCCAGGCCGGTTCAAAATTGGTCAACAAAGGATATTGTTGCGTGTATTGAGCGAATTGCGGCAAGCCGCTCGCGTTGCACGCCGTATTTCCAACCATGAAACAGCCCGGCGGGAGCGCTTGGATGCGGACATTGTCGCCTGCTTGCTGATTGCCGATATGGGCATGATAATTCATGAACCCGGTGATGCTCCACGCGCTCTCGGGGCCTCCCGCCCAGCCCAACCGTGCCCGATAGTTCAGCCTGCCGCCGGAATCGGTATCCTTGTAGGCGTCGAACACGGGAGTGCCGGGGCCGCTGAGCGTTTGACGACTGAGCACGTAATTGCCGGTGATCCCGGTATTCCAGGCGCCAAAATCGCCTAAATCCACGTCGTAGCTGCCGCTGAAGTCGATACCCTGGTATTTTATCCATCCCACATTTCGCTGCGCGCCATCTTCGATAAACAGAATGTTCGCGGGGATGATCGAGGGCGAGGCCGTGGGCATCTTCACGATTGCCGCTACGTAACTGGCGAAATTGGGATCCGTGGGCAGAACGAAAAACCCATCTGCCACGGCCGTCGGATCGTTCAAGCCGTTTCCCCGGCTCGCGCCTTGAATAACCCCGTTGATCTTGATGTTGTAAACGGTCGCGTTGAGATCGAGGCCCCTCAAGAAATCGGTCGGCGCGAAATCGAAACCGAGATTCCAGGTTCGCGCGGACTCCGGGCTGAGATGGAAACCGGGTCCTCGCACTGCCGCCGCGGCTCCCGCGCCTCCGCCGATACGGATGCCTCCGGGATTCAAAAGCGCCGCGGAACAGGTTGGATTCAATATCGCTGCTGCCGATCCCGGAGTGGGCGTGGCTCCGACGCTTGAGCAAGTCGGCTCGCTGTTCGCGTTCGCGCCGCCGAGGACGTTCAACGGATCGATCGTTGCGCCCGAAGCAGCCGTGAGGTCCGCAAATGAGGGCGCCCGGAAGGATGTGCCTGTGCTGCCGCGCAGCGTGAACCCGCTGCCGACATTCCACGTAATCGCGAATTTCGGATTCTTCGTCGTGCCGACGTTGGAATAATGGTCGATGCGGCCCGACAGCTCGAATTCGAGCGCTTGGACGAATGGAATCGCGTTGGCCGCGCCCACAATCGGAATGTTCAACTGGGCAAAGGCCGCCCAGACATTATAAGCGCCGGAATCCGGAGCGATGTTTGGCGCCGCGTCTCCCCGAAGCGAATTGCTGCCGTCGATGTCCGTAAACGCATAATGATACGTGAAATAATCCCCGCCGATCGCGGCCCGTACCGCTCCGCCAGGCAGTTGGAATAACGAGCCGTCGGCAGTTGCGCTCGCTTCGTTGAATACCGAGCGTTCGTTCCGCGAGCGATGGGTCGTGATATAGGCGATCGTAGCCGGATCATTGCACGTGAATGCCGTCGGATCGCAAAACAGGTTCAGATAGGGAATGTTCGACGGTTTGGTGAATGACGCGGACACGCCATCGGAAGCAACCACATTCCCGACTGCAGCATTCACCAGGTTGGGGTTCACCTTATTATAATCGATGTCGAACTCGTGGTCCTCGGTTCTGGCGTAGGAAATCTTCCCAATCCAATCGGCAGGCAATTCGAGGTTGAAGCCACCTTCCCAACGCCCCTGTTGCACGCCGGCGCTGGTTCTCCCCGTGACCTCCCCCTTCGCGAAGTCATACGAGACTCTCAGACCCGCCGGCGCGCCGATCGGGTAATACGGATTTATGGTCGGTATCGCCTGAGTCAGCGCGTTGGTTTTCGTCGCGCCCGTTGTCCCCGCAGAATGAAATACGTTGCGCCGGTTGTTATAGAAGCCCTCGGCGTAAAACTGCACGCTCCGTACCAGACCGTCGCCTTTCCAGACGTCCTGATCAAAGGTGGCGACCACGGCATTACGCATGGTCTCAGGCAGCACCGAGGCATCGGAATAGGGGTTATATTCATTTCCGACGTTTTTGTTGGCCAGAAGAGTTGCCCATGTCAGCCCTACGCCGTTCTGTCCCTTCGGAACGGAAAAACAATTGTTGCACGTTGTCCCCGAGCTCGCACTGAATCCCCCCGGCGTACCTGAGGGAGCGACCGGCGCGCCCGTGCTTACGATGCCCGGACTGGCTGCAACGAGGGGTGTTCTGTTATCCAGCCCCCATGGCGAGAAATCGTAAGTGAAATAGTCGCGTCCCGGTCCCTGGACCGCGTTCACGTGATAAAATTCATAAGTGACCGTGACGTCGCCCGAATCCCATTTCTTGCCATAAAGCTGGGAGCCCGCCACCGAGAGCCCGCCCAGACCTGTTGAATCTGCGATGCGGAATTGGGTTACTGCCCCCTCAAAACCCCGTTTGAGTATGACGTTGATCACGCCCGCAATGGCATCGGAGCCATAGGTCGCCGATGCACCGTCTGCGAGCACGTCAATGCGATCGATCGCGAGCGAAGGAATGATCGAGGGGTCGATTATGCAGAGGCCCGGCCCTTGATTGGGCGTGCGCTTGCCATCGATCATCAGCAGGGTTTTGGGCGCGCTCTGATCCCCTCCGATACCATGGATTTCTGTCTGCTGCGCTCCGACGAGATTACCGCCTGTATTGGTGACCGTGAGCGAGCCGATAACCGTAACCGAAGGAAGATTCTTCAGCAGATCGGCCGTCGTCAGCGCGCCAGTCTCCTTGAAATCCGCATCGCCCAGCGTCGTGATCGGTACGCCGACGGCGACCGTTCCGTGGATCAGCGACCCCGTGACCAGGACTTGCTCGGGAACTTCGGCGAGCGCCCCCGTTTGCCCTTGCGCAATCTGCTGAGCCTGTGCCCCCATTGCGCTGGCCAAAACCAAAAAAGAAGCGGTTCCAAAAAGCACAGCAAGTTTTTTCGCGCTTGGAGCGCGTGTGCATGACGATTTCATTGGGCCCCCCGTTGTGCAGCGCGTTCCTGGCGCCGCCTGTTAACTACTCCCCACAATTTCCATTTGGCCGGACAAGTCGGATTCGGATATTGCGCTTCGGATTACTGGCCCACCACCAGCACTTCCCAGGAGCCAGACAGCCGTGGTGCGCCTCTCCCCGCGGGCGCATTGGGATCGGGCCTGGAAGCCATCAGATAGAGACGCCCGGTGCCCGGATCGAGCGTGCCGGTTCGCGAACCTGCCTGCGTCTGGACGTGCTGAACCACCGCGATATGCGCCAAATCCGCCAGCGAAATCACCTCGAGCACGCCATCTCCCCCGCATGGGATGAAAGCGAGCTTGCGTACCGGATCATAGATCACCGCGTCGGGTCCGCGGCCGATGGGCAGCGACGCGATCACCTTGCCGGTTTCCGCCTCTACGACCTTCGCCATTCCGTTGCGGCACGCGGAGACCAGCAGCTTCGCTCCGGGCACATAGGCAAGACCGCTCGGCTCCTCGCAGCCATCGATCTTGTAACGGCCGGTCTCTTTGCGGGCGGCGATATCGATGATCGCGATTTCACCCGTGGTCTCGACATTGTCCAAAATATTGCCGGCACCGTCTGCCGCAGGGAATTCGAGCGTGCCGCCGGCGACCGGGATTGTCGCGACGACCTTTCGCGCAACCGGATCGAGCAAGGTGGCGTTGCCGCCATCCTTGTTGAAAACCAATACCAGCTTTGAGGCCGGATCGTATGCCGCCGAATTGGGATTCTTGAATCCGGTAAACGACGCGACTTCCGCCTTTGCCTTGGTATCCCATATGCGGATTGTGCCCTGGCGATGCGTTAGCACGAGCAGATTCGTTCCGGGCACCGGGAGCGCTATGTGGTCGTTCAACCCGGGTATCTGGGAGACTTGGCCGCTTTTGACGTCGATCACATTGGTGAAAGTGCCGCGCGGCATATAAACATGGCCGGTTGAGGCGTCGAATGTCGCATAGTCAAAGCTGCCGTCCGGCACCTTGATTCGTTCGATGGTTTTGTAATCCGCGGCGAATGAAGCGGACGAAAGGACTATCGCGCCAACCGCGCTCGCAAGTGCAAGCGCATTTGACCGAATCGCGTTCATCAATCCCCCGCGTGTTGATCACTCGACCCGCTTTCTTGAGACTGGTTTACCGCCTGCTCATTGTCATGTTGGGATTGCGTAACCTTTGCGGACAGGACCGGGAGTTGATTGGGCCGACTTCGTATGAATAGAGTGGTGTTCGAGACCCCAGGCCAATGGGGAAAATGGGAGGCGTTGCATGCGGAATCTAAGGAATTTTGTCGGTGCTTCGGTGCTTCTCGCTTTGCCGGCGATTGCCGTTGCCGCCGACGCGCCGCCGGATTGGGCCTATCCCGCGACACCGGCGGCCTATCAATTGCCGCCGGACAACGGTCAGCCCAAGCACGTCAAGGGCAGCACCAAGGCGTTTACCGAAAAAGACGTCAACGATTCCTTCAGCCCGCCGGACTGGTTTCCCGACGAGCATCCGCCGATGCCGAATCTCGTGGCCCATGGCAAGGCGCCGGTCGTGCATGCCTGCGATCAGTGCCATCTGGCGACCGGCCGCGGTCATCCCGAATCCGCCAATCTGACGGGGCTGCCTGCCGGCTATATCGAAGAACAATTGCGCGAATTCCGCAACGGCAACCGTAAGAGCTCTGTGGTCGCGCGGTCCCTCAACATGATCAATTTCGCCAAATCGCTGTCGGATGATGACGTCAAGCCCGCCGCGGCCTATTTCGCCTCCATCAAGCCGGAGGTGTGGACCAAGGTGAAAGAAACCGAGACGGTGCCGAAAACCTTCGTCGGCGAGGGCAATATGCGCTTTGCCTCGCCCGGCAATGCCATGGAGCCGATCGGCCGGCGCATCATCGAGGTGCCGGAGGAAGAGGAAGGCGCCAAGGTTCGCGACACCCATTCGCCGTTCATCGCCTATGTGCCGGTCGGCAGCATCAAAGCCGGCGAAGCCCTCGCCACCACCGGCGGGAACGGCAAGACGTTCCAGTGCAGCATTTGCCATGGCCCCGATTACAAAGGCGTCGGCAATGTGCCGAGCCTGGCGGGACATGGCGCGATCTACATCTTCCGCCAGCTTTACGACATCCAGCACGGCACCCGCAAAGGCGACGCGGTCGCACTGATGCAGCCCGTGGTCGCCAAGCTGAGCCAGGACGACATGATCGACCTTGCTGCGTTCATGGCGTCGCGCAAGCCTTAGGCCATAGCCGCGGACATTCGAGCTCGCGGCATTGGGCGTTTCAATCCGCCGGCTTTTGCAGGGCGACTGCAAAACCGGCCACCGGTTCGTCGACTTCGTGGCGCAGCACGCATTCCATGATGTCGACGAAAATAAGCCCGGCGCGGGTGGCCTCGTTGCGCAAACAGTCTTCGCTGTGGCGAAAGCGGTTCATCGGCGTCTGCTCCCACCCGGTGCCCGGCTTCGCCTCTACGGCGAAAAGATAGAACGCGCCCGGTTGTAGCCGTTCGACGACGCCGGCAAAGGTGGGCGCCAAATCACCGAAATAGACCATGGTGTCCGCCGCGAGGATGAGATCGTAGCCGGCGCCCGGCCTCGCCAGGAACGCCTCCAGATCGTCGAGGATCAGATCGCCATAGATGCCGCGTTTGCGCGCGGCCTCGATCATGCGCGGCGACAGATCGACTCCGTCGAGGCGGCCGCCTTGCGCCAAATCCGCAAATGCCGTGCCGACCAGACCCGTGCCGGACCCCAGATCCAGAATGCGCCAAGGCGGCGTCAGACGCGGCAGAACACGATTAGCCAGCGCGCGCAAATGAAGATGACCGCGGTAGCCGAGATCGCCCACCATCGAGGCGTCGTAATAGGACGAGTAATCGTCGAACAGCGCGCGCATATAGCCCGGAGGACAGCGGCTGAGCTCGCCAAGCGCAAACAGCGCGGTGACTCGATTGTCCTTCGCTTCGCGAAATTCGGGCTGGATGGCCAGTGCCTTGTCATAACTGGCAATGGCATCGTGAAATCGTTTCAGTGCGGTCTGGGTATTTCCGCGATTGTTCCAGGCGACCGCGTGCCGGGGATCGATGGCCAAAGCAGCGTCGAATCCGGCAAGCGCCTCGTCGAAGCGCTTCAACTCGAGCAGCGCGGTGGCGCGATTGCTGAGCGCCTCGACGAAGTCGGGCTTGGCCGCCAAGGCACGCTCCAAACAGACGATGGCTTCGTGATGCCGGTCGAGCCGCATCAGCGCGATGCCGCGCATGCACAGAGCGTCGAGCAACCGCGGATTGAGCCGCGCCGCTTCATCGAGGAGGTGCTGGGCTTGCTCGAATTGTCCGTTGTGGAAACATGTCATCCCCAGCGCATATTGCCGATTATGCCTGGCTTCG
>Ga0134125_10010885_pt1 | contig 10211 bp, 11 predicted proteins | sample KB31751_FD_96464 | JGI IMG/M metagenome (GOLD analysis project Ga0134125, IMG submission 96464) | Terrestrial soil microbial communities with excess Nitrogen fertilizer from Kellogg Biological Station, Michigan, USA - KB3-175-1 | ecosystem: Environmental > Terrestrial > Soil > Unclassified ... | reverse complement strand
TGCGACGGCGGGCCACGATCTTTCCGGGGTCATGCGCGAGGGCCCGAAAAGAAATATGCCGCCTCGCCGGGCGGCACTGTTTTCATTCTATTGGCGATGATCGGCCTGTCAACGTGCTCTGTCGGGCGATGATCGGCCGAACCAGCGGCGATGCAGTCGACCGTGAGGGCGGTGTAGCGCCTGCCGACTCAAAAATGCCGCAAGTGCCGATTCTAAAGGAAAACTGTTGGTAGCTGAGACGAAAGCCTTGCAAAGGCTTGCGTGCGAGTCACTCGATATTGTAGCGTTTTGGCTTGCTAGTACGACATATCGTGCTGCTGGGCGTTTTCTTGTGCATCTCTGGCGTGTTCCGCGCTGGACCCTTCTGACCGGGTCCGGCAACGGGTCTGGATTCTAACCAAGGGCTTGATTTGGCAATGGAAAAGAGCCTGATGAGCTGGACCGATGAGCGCGTCGAGCTGCTGAAAAAGCTCTGGGCAGATGGTCTTTCTGCGAGCCAAATCGCAGCCGAACTCGGCGGCATTACCCGCAACGCGGTCATCGGAAAAGTCCACCGCTTGGGCCTTTCTGGCCGCGCAAAAAGCCCGTCATCGGGCGTTCCGCGCGCGCGCAAGCCGCGTTCTTCCGGCCACATGATGCGCGTTTCGCGCGCCTCGATGCGCGGCAACACCGCGCTCGCCTATGATTACGAGCCGGAACCCGAGCCGGAATTGATCGAAATCCCGGTCGAACAGCGCAAAACCCTGCTGGAATTGACCGAAAAGACCTGCCGCTGGCCGATCGGCGACCCCGGGGGCGGTGAGTTTTATTTCTGCGGCGGCGAAGCGGCAAACGACATGCCCTATTGTGTGCATCATTCCCGCGTCGCCTATCAACCGGCCAACGACCGGCGCCGCGACAAACGACCGTTCCGCGGCTGACCGCCGCCGATGTCGCCGGCGCCCCTTCCGAACGCCAAGCCGTTCAATCTGCCGCAGACACTGGCGCAGGCGCTCGACCTACACCGGCAAGGCAGGCTTGCCGAAGCCGAGCAACTCTACGCTTCCATCCTTTCGCTCCGGCCCGATCATTTCGACGCACTGCACATGCTGGGTGTCGTCAAACTCGCGCGCGGCCAGCCGGTCGAAGCCTTGCGGCTGATCGCGGAAGCCATGCGCGTTAAGGCGCCCTCGCCGCAGATCCTGCTCAACCACGGCCTCGCACTCAACGCGCTGAATCGCCATCAGGAGGCGCTGGACAATTTCGACCTGGCGATCAAGCGCAAATCGAAATTTCCCGAGGCGCACATCAATCGCGGCGCGGTGCTCGCCGTGCTCGGTCGCGACGAGGAAGCCGCAGAAAGCTGCCGCAAGGCGCTGGCGATCATGCCGAATAATCCGGAGGCGCATTACAATCTCGGCAATTCGCTGCGCCGGCTCGGCCGCCATGACGAGGCGCTCAAGAGCTTCGATCGCGCGATCGCGCTGCGGCCGAACTACGCCAACGCGCTCAACAACCGCGGCATGACGCTGCAAGCGCTCAAGCAGCCGGATGCGGCACTTTCAAGCTACGACCGCGCGCTCTCGCTTACGCCGCATAGTGCCGATGCGCTCAACAATCGCGGCAGCGCCTTGCACGATCTGGAACGGTTCGACGAGGCGTTGACGAGCTACGATCGCGCGATCGCAATGCAGCCGGGCGATGCGCAGATCCTCTACAATCGCGGCAATGCGCTGAAAAAATTGCATCGATATGAGGACGCGCTCGCGAGCTACGATTCCGCGCTCACCTTGCGGCCAGATCTTGCCGAAGCCCTCAACAACCGCGGCAGCACCTTGCACGACCTTAACCGGCGCGACGAAGCGCTCGAAAGCTACGACCGCGCGCTCACCCTGCGGCCGGATTACGCCGAGGCGCTCAATAATCGCGGTATCACCTTGCACGACATGCAGCGCTACGACGAAGCGCTTGCGAGCTACGATCGCGCGATCTCCATTCAGCCCGAATATGCCGAAGCGCACCAGAATCGCGGCGAGACGTTGCAGGCTCTCAACCGGACGGAAGAAGCGCATATCAGTTTTGACCGCGCGCTGTCCGCGCGCATGCAGCTCAGCGGAGCACCCTGAGCCCGCGCTGCGCTTCCAGCACGGCGGCGTTCGCGCCGACCCACGAAAACAGCACGCCGAACGCGTTTAGTTCCTCATCCGCCGCCGAAAACAGCGAGCTGAATGGGCTTTTATCGGTATCGGAGAGGCGGCTTTTAACCGGTTCCAGCCCGGCTTTGCATTTCTGCAAATTCCGCTCAACCCAGACCATTTTGCGGAACATGTTCCAGGCAAGATCGGGGCGGTCGCCTTCGCCTGCCTGGATTTGCGAGTCTTCGGAAAAATCAGACAACGAGGTGACGAAGGGAAACAGGGAATAAACATTCAACGCCGAGGCATGGCTCAAGGCGCGCAAATAAAGATCGTAGGGGAGATCGAGGGAGGTTGCCGCTTCGAGCAGGTCGTAGAGCTTCTTTTTTGATTTGCCGTTGACGATATAGGCGGTCGAGCCGGCAAAGCCCATCTTGCCGAGCCCCATGAATGCAATCTCGATTCTTTTGGCCGACAGCTCACGGCGATATTGCAGCAGGTCGACCATCTTATGGAGGTTCGGAATGCAGACGTCGGTAAACAGGATGTCCCAGTCCAGATCCTTGTTCTGTTTGAGAATGGCATCGACCAGCGTGCAGGTCCGATAACCGAACACCGCGTCGTCTTCGACAATAAACATCGGATCGTCGCGGCCGAGATTTTCGCCGATGAGAATCTTATGGCTGAGGAAGCAGCCTTTCTCGCCCGGCGACGTTACGCCGCGGATTTCGTTTTTGCGCACGTATTCGGTATCGATCGCGGCAAAGCGCGACAGAGTCCAGTTCGGCTTTTTGATCGCGTTGAAATTTGCCTCGAGCTTGGCGCGGCGCTCGGTCGCTTTTTCGAGATTGATAAAAAAGCAATTCATTGCGCTATTCCAGGGCTCCGGTGCCGCCTGCGCGAATCACCTGCCAAGTTTACAGCGTTTCAAGCGAACCGGCCTGCGTTCACTTCATCGGACGATACAACTGCTCGTCGAACGGGCTGCCGCCGATCGGAAGCAGGTCATCGCGAAACTTGCGCGTGTGCGCGGCCTGCTCATGCGCTTCGAGCGCGGCTTTTCCGTTCCAGATTTCGACAAGTGTCAAATGATTGGGTTTAACGACTTGCTCCAGCACGTCGTAGCGCAGCACGCCAGCATCGTTCAGGCTTCCGGCGCTGAGTTGTTTGATCGCGGCGAGCCCTGCGTCTTTTTTCGCGCCCGCAAAGTCGACATGCGTGATCACGTAAATCACCCGCTTGCCGTGCGGCTTTGACGGACCGATAGCAAAGGCCGTGTGCAGCCGCTCGTCGTACGGCGCAATCAGCATCGGCGAAAGCTCGCTGCGGAAATGCTTCGTGGCTTCGGCCGCGGCGTGCGTTTCCTGCGCCTTGGCGTCCTGCCAGGTTTCCAGAAGCACGAAATGCCGCCGCTGCGCGGTATTCTGGAAAACGACAAAATCGAGATTTCCCGGTTCCTTGCGCGCCCCCTCGCGCAAGTTGCGCAATAAGGCGCGCGCCGCATCGGCGCCCGACGGCGCGATTTCGATGTAGCTCACGACGTAAATCGTGCTCGGGCTTTGCGCATAACTTGGCGCGACTGCGACGGCCAAAGTCAGCAACGTTACCGCAATGGAAAACAGCCGCGCAAACCACATCGGATTTCTCCCAGACGCGTTTATTGCGCTGGCGGCGCGACGCTCGCGGACTGCCCACTGCGCCTAAGCGCATCCGCGACAAAACCCGATGTCTTCATGTCCTCGACGAAGGATTTCAGGTAGCCAACGCCGGCCAGACGCCCTTTCGGCGTACCCATGGCCTGACGGATATCCATGAAGCGGTCCTGCATGATGCGCATGCCGGGGTGCTTGTCGGCGTAGGCCGCGAGCGCCTGCCGCACGCCGGCAACTGCATCGAGCTTGTCCTTGACGAAGATATCGAAGGCGTCGGGGCCCTTGCCTTTGCCGCCGTCGCCGCGCACCAGAACGGCATTCTTCAGGTTGCGCGTGAGATAAAGATCGTAAGCCGAGCCCACGTTCACCGCGACGCGCTTGCCGGAGTGATCGACATCGGCCACGGTTTTCAACGGCGAATCGGCCGTCACCATGTAGGTTCCTTCGATGATGACATAAGGCGCGGTAAATTCGATTTCTGCCGCGCGCGCCGGCTCGATAGCGAGGAACACGATATCCCAGGCGCCATTTTTTCCGGCGGCGAAAACGGCGCCGGCGCTATCGAACGTGACGAACTCAAGCGGAACGCCGAGACGCCGCGCGAGTTCGCGCGCCAGGTCAGGCGTGATGCCTTTCGGCTCGCCGGTCTTTGGGTCTTTCTGCGCGAGCACCATGTTGCCGAAATTGATGGCCGCCCGCACCTTGCCGGTCGGAGCAAGGTCTTTGAGCACATCCGGCGAGACGCCTCCCGCTGCGGCGGCTGGAATGACCGCCATGCAAAGAAAGAGCGCGGCGAGAGCATATTGCTGCATGACATGAACTCCGGTTGCGCGCCGGCTGGCGCGACGGGAGTTAAGCCGTTTGCCGTTTTGCAGACAAGGCGGGGGGCGCCTGGCGAAAAGCTGTTCAGCTCGCTTCCCCAAAACGGTCGTCCAGCGCGTAACCCGCTCCGCGCACGGTGCGGATCGGGTCGCTTGTTTGCCCGCGGTTGATCGCTTTGCGCAGCCGTCCGACATGCACATCGACGGTCCGTTCGTCGATGTAGATCTCACTGCCCCACACGCCATCAAGTAGTTGTTCTCGCGAAAACACGCGCCCCGGCCGCTCCATTAAAAATTCGAGCAGACGATATTCGGTCGGCCCGAGATCAATCGCGCGGCCGTTACGCGAGACGCGCTTCTTTTCCCGGTCAAGTTCGAGGTCCCCGATATTGAGGGTCGATGCAGCACGATCCGGATTGGCGCGGCGCAGCAGCGCCCGCACGCGCGCGAGCAGTTCGGGAACCGAAAACGGCTTGACGATGTAATCGTCGGCACCGGTGGCAAGTCCACGCACCTTCTCGCTCTCTTCGCCGCGAGCGGTAAGCATGATGATGGGCAATTGCCGTGTTGCCGGACGCGCGCGCAGGCGGCGGCATAGCTCTATTCCGGACGGGCCCGGAAGCATCCAATCAAGGACGACCAAATCGGGCATGCCTTCCTTGAGCAGAGTTTCAGCCGCGTCGCCGCTGGCTGCCGTCTCAACCTCGTAGCCTTCCGCTTCGAGATTGTATCGGAGCAGGAGCGTCAGCGCTTCCTCGTCCTCCACGATCAGGATACGCGCAGGCATAATTTTTCTCCTCGGCGCTCCTACCGATCGGGCGTTGCATTGAGCGCCGCCAGCGTCGTGGTGTCGCGTTTCGGCCGCGATTCTACGATCGGCCGGCCATCGATCACGTAATGCGCCGTCTCGGCAATATTGGTGGCGTGATCGCCCATGCGTTCGACATTTTTCGCACAAAACATCAGGTGAATGCAGAACGTGATGTTGCGCGGGTCTTCCATCATGTAGGTGAGCAATTCGCGGAATACGGATGTGCATACCGCGTCAATTTCTTCGTCGCCTCGCCAAACTGCCATGGCTTTATTGAGGTCGCGCCTGGCATAGGCATCGAGGACCAATTTCAACTGTCCCAGCACCAGATCGGTCATATGCTCGACGCCGCGAATGAGTTTTGGCGGCGGGAATTCGCCGTTGATCGCGATAACGCGCTTGGCGATGTTTTTGGCGAGGTCGCCGATGCGCTCAAGGTCGCTTGCAATACGCAGGGCGCCGACGATGTCGCGCAGGTCGATCGCCATCGGCTGTCGGCGGGCGATGGTGAGCACGGCTTTTTCCTCGATACCGTGCTGCAATGTATCAACATTGGCGTCCGCTTGTGTGATGCGCTGGGCCAAGGCGCTGTCGCGCTTGGCAAGAGCATCGAGCGAGTCCGCAACCTGCTTCTCGACCAAGCCTCCCATTTCGGCGACCAGGCGTGCAAGGTCTTGTAAGTCGCCGTCGAAGGCCTTTGCGGTGTGCTCGGACATCGTCGTCATGCTTGCGATCCCCTAGGCGGCTAGCCGAAGCGGCCGGTGATGTAGTCTTGCGTGCGCCGGTCGTTCGGCGTCGTGAATATCTTGGTGGTCTCGCCGAACTCGACCAGCTCGCCCAGATACATGAACGCAGTAAAATCCGAGACGCGCGCGGCCTGCTGCATGTTATGCGTGACAATCGTGATGCTGTAGTCGTTCTTGAGTTCGTCTATCAACTCCTCGATCTTCGCGGTGGAGATTGGATCGAGCGCCGAGCACGGCTCGTCGAACAGAATCACCTCCGGCTTCACAGCTACGGTGCGCGCAATGCACAGCCGCTGTTGTTGTCCGCCTGACAGCGAAAGCCCGCTGGCGCTGAGCTTATCCTTGACCTCATCCCACAGTGCCGCGCGCTGCAACGCGTGCTGGACGCGATCTTCCAGTTCCGACTTCGACAGCTTTTCGTAAAGGCGGATGCCGAAGGCAATATTCTCGAAGATGGTCATCGGAAACGGCGTGGGCTTCTGAAACACCATGCCGACCTTGGCACGCAATAGATTGAGGTCCTGCGAGGGCGAAAGGATATTAACGTTGTCGAGGCGCACGTCTCCGGTCGCCCGCTGGTTAGGATAAAGGTCATACATGCGGTTGAGAACGCGAAGGAGGGTGGACTTGCCGCACCCCGAGGGGCCGATGAAGGCGGTCACCTTGCCCTGATAGAGCGAGATATTGATGCCCTTGAGCGCACGATGGTCGCCGTAAAAAAAATCGAGATTGCGAATAGTTATCTTTTCCAGCAGACCGGCGTCGGCTGAAGGATGGGCGACCGCGGGGACGGCGTGTAAAGCTACGTTCATGGGGTTTTCCTCCGCGTGGTGAGGAGGCGAGCGACGATGCTTAGGGCAAGCACCGCAAAGGTAATGATCAGCGCGCCGGTCCACGCAAGATTTTGCCAGTCCTTGTAAGGACTGAGAGCGAATTGAAAGATGACCACCGGCAGGCTGGCGACCGGCGCGTTGAGATTGGTGCTCCAGAACTGATTGTTGAGCGACGTGAAAAGCAGGGGTGCGGTCTCGCCGCTGATGCGCGCAACCGCCAACAAGACGCCGGTGACCATGCCTGCACGCGCCGCCCGGTACCCTATCCTGGTGATCATCATCGATCGCGGCAACCCGATCGAGGCGGCAGCTTCGCGCAAACTATCCGGCACCAAGACGAGCATGTCTTCGGTCGTTCGCACAACAACAGGGACCACGATCACGGCCAGCGATACGGCGCCAGCCCAGCCAGAGAAGTGCCCCATGCGCGCAACCATGATTTCATAAACGAACAGACCAACGACGATCGACGGCGCGCTCAGCAAGATGTCGTTGATGAAACGGACAACGAGGGTCAATTTATCGTGACGGCCATATTCGGCCATATAAGTGCCGGCCAGAATGCCGAGCGGCGTCCCCACCGCAACGGCAATCGCAGTCATAAGCAGGCTGCCGACGATCGGGTTGAGCAGGCCGCCGGCAGAACCGGGAGGCGGCGTCATCTGCGTGAACACCGCGACCGACAATCCACCGACGCCTTTCCACAACAGCACCGCCAGAATCAGCACCAGCCAACTCAGGCCGAATGCGGTCGCCCCATACGAAAGTATCTTGCTGACGGCATTGCTGCGACGGCGCTTGGCATAGATCGGCAGGGAGACCCTTTTTTCCATATCAAGCTCCAGCCCGCGCATTGATGCGCATCAGCATGTAGCGAGCGATGGCCAGAACAATGAAGGTTATGACGAACAGGATAAGACCGAGCGCGATCAATGAAGAGGTATAGAGGTCGCCTACCGCTTCGGTGAATTCATTGGCGATGGTTGCCGAGATGGTCGTCCCCGGCGCGAGGACGGAAGCGGAGATGCGGTGCGCGTTGCCGATGACAAAGGTCACCGCCATGGTTTCTCCGAGCGAACGGCCAAGGCCGAGCATCACTCCGCCGACGACACCGACCCGCGCATAAGGCAGCACGACGTGGCGCGCGACCTCCCAGGTCGTACAGCCCAGGCCGTAGGCCGCCTCTTTCAGGACCGGAGGCACGGCCGCGAATACGTCGCTCGAGATGGAGGTGACGAAAGGCAGCACCATGATCGCCAGGATCAGGCCCGCGGTGAGCACGCCAATCCCGTAAGGCGGCCCCGCAAACAGGACGCCGATACCGGGCAGATTTCCCAGCGTATTGATGATCGCGGGCTGCACGTATTGCTGCAGGAACGGCGCGAACACGAACAAGCCCCAGATGCCATAGATGATGCTCGGAATGCCGGCCAGTAATTCAATGGCGATGCCGATAGGGCGACGCAACCACGTCGGGCACAGTTCGGTAAGGAAAATGGCGATGAACAATCCTATCGGCACTGCGATCAGCATGGCGATGAGCGAGGTGACGACGGTGCCGTAAATGGGCGCGATAGCGCCAAACTTCTCGGTCACCGGATTCCAATGTTCGTCGAACAAAAATGCGAACCCGAAAGTGCGCAGCGCCGGCAGCGAGCCGCCAACGAGCGCTACAATGATCGCACCGAGAAGGACCAGGACAAACAGCGCCGCGGCGCGCGTTGCGGCGCGGAATATCGCATCACTCTTCCGCAATTTTTGCAGGACATTATGCCGCCCATTCTGCTGTGCGGTCGTCAACGTTCCGCCAAGTAACGCAGCATCAACCAAAGATCGCCTCCCGGCGGGTTACATCAACTCTCCCTTCGATCCGCGTCGCGTCGGGAAGAGCACTTGAATGTCCTGCCGACCAAGTGACTAGGCGGCTTTCGTAATGGCGAAGCATGAGGAAAAGCGCCCGCAAAGGCGCTTTTCCCGTTCCCATCCGATCAGAAAATCGGCTTGCCGCTCGCATCCTTGACTTCATCGTCCCAGTATTTTTCGACGTCGGCGACTACCTTGGCCGGCATCGGCACATAGTCGAGAGCTTCTGCCATCTTGGCGCCGTTCTTGTACGACCAGGCGAAGAACTTGAGCGCTTCCGCGGTAGCGGCCGGATCGGAGGGATGCTTGTAGACGAGTATCCAGGTGGCGGCGGTCATCGGCCAGGTTTGATCGCCGGGTTGGTTGGCGAGGATAACGCCATAACCCGGCTGCGACTTCCAATCGGCATTGGCGGCCGCAGCCTGGAAAGCCGCGGAGGTCGGCGCAACCGTCTTGCCCGCCTTGTTGACCATCTTGGTGTAGGTCAACTTGTTTTGCAGGGCATAAGCATATTCGACATAGCCCACCGAACCTTTGGTGTTGGCCACATTGTTGGCAACGCCTTCGTTCCCTTTGGCGCCGATACCGACAGGCCATTCCACGGAAGTGTTGGCGCCGACCTTCGACTTCCAATCCGCGCTGACATCGGAAAGATAGGTGGCGAAGTTGAACGTCGTGCCCGAACCGTCCGAACGATGGACCACGGCAATCGCCTGAGTAGGCAGCTTGACGCCGGGGTTAAGCTTCGCGATGGCTGGGTCGTTCCAGGTCTTAATCACGCCCATAAAAATATTGGCTAGCGTGGGACCATCGATGACAAATTCACCCGGCTTGACGCCATCAAGATTAATGACCGGCACAATACCGCCCATGACCATCGGGAACTGCGCGAGGCCGATTTCGTCGAGCTCCTTGCCCGGCAGCGGCGCATCGGAAGCACCGAAGGTTACGGTTTTGGCCCTGATCTGCTTGATGCCGCCGCCCGAGCCGATCGACTGGTAATTCAGTCCATTACCGGTTTCCTTCTTATAGGCGTCGGCCCACTTGGCATAGATCGGGTAGGGAAAGGTTGCGCCGGCGCCAGAAATGTCAGTGGCTTTTGCCGGAGCGAAAGCGGCGACGGCGATGAAGCCGGCGATCGCGAATGTCGACAATTGTTTCAAGGGTTCTCTCCATATTTGCGGACAGGAATCGGCGCGAGTGCCGACCCTGGTGTTTCCGTGCGCCTTCGCGCCCTTGGGCGCGTTGGTAAGGTTGCTGCGCACGACAGCTCGGACTTCGGAAGACGGTTTTGTCGATCGATGCGTAATGCTTGCCGAAGTCGCAGGAGCCTTAGTTGCCGCATGTCACCGTTCTATAAAGGTTTGATGA
>Ga0134125_10010883_pt1 | contig 10213 bp, 7 predicted proteins | sample KB31751_FD_96464 | JGI IMG/M metagenome (GOLD analysis project Ga0134125, IMG submission 96464) | Terrestrial soil microbial communities with excess Nitrogen fertilizer from Kellogg Biological Station, Michigan, USA - KB3-175-1 | ecosystem: Environmental > Terrestrial > Soil > Unclassified ... | reverse complement strand
TCCGGTAATGATAATAATCGAGATAATGATCGCCGGTTAGCTTATGCATTTTGGCATAATGATCGCCGGATGATCCGGCTAATGATGTGCGCACCGGGTGGTCATTTCACCGACAGGTCGTTTCACCGACAATAATTTCACCGACAATCATTTGACCGACAATCATTTCACCGACAGTTGATTTCACCGACAATCATTTCGCCGACAGTCATTTCGCCGACAGTCATTTCATCGACAGTCATTTCATCGACAGCTTATTTCATCGACAGTTATTTCATCGACAGTTCATTTCATCGACAGTTCATTTCATCGACAGTTCATTTCATCGACAATGAATTTGGAATTGACATATGTCAGCTTGGAATTTGCAGTGAAGAATTGCATTTATTATTTATAACCAAGACTATAATTATGCATAGTGATAGATTTACGTTAACTTATAATGTAACATATACTCAACCTCACGCTTTTATATATCAAAGGCTAATTTGCTTCAGCAAAAAGCAGTGGGCTTATTACAATCCGAACTTTCGCTCGCTATCTTTTTTTTTTAACATATTAAGAATAATACTGCTACTGATCGGTGACCTATTTGGCCTTTTCCCCTGGCAACCATTTTGACAAAGATAATGTATATTCAATTGAGAATTAAATTTCAATAACGTTTATGAAATGCATATTAGATTCGAATAATGTTACTATTACATTATTAGACACATGTCTTTATATGCTATTGCGATTTATTCATGCAGTTTCGATAGTCAAAATACGGAAGCATTTCGCAACCATCTGTAAAAATATAGTTATCATCTTTGATTGCATTATTCTTCCGCAATACATTTTCATTATGGCAATCAATTCATATGACAATTGTCATAGAATATGGCTTGTGTATGAATTTAACATTTAAAACTGATGTCAAATATGTCGAAGCATCGCACTATTAAAATAAACGAGGGCCAATATCGTAAAGCTTTAATCTCGTTTAACTGTCGGTTATACAATCCAATAATCCGGTTAGATCAAATAGTATATACGCATCGCATAAATAATTCAACCAATAATTTCAATGCAAATCATCGTACGATGGATTTTATCCAATAATTTCAATTCATATCAGCCAAAATTCAAACAACGAAAAATACAAACATTAAAATGTAAATATCAGCATACGTTCTGACCACATGCTAAAACTTGAATCGATAATTTCAATGCAAAAATGATGACGCAATTAGATCTATAACACTGAAACAAAACGATTGCCTTTACTATCTAGCCGTAAACCGCTAAAATTCCTGTCAATATCAAACACATTTGACAAATGTGTCGTTTATCATAATCGTACTAGTCCAATGTCTATAATTTGATGCACATTTTCGCACAATTAATTTCGCGTATTGACAAAAGTATAACTAAAGAATAATCCAATGGTTGAATTGTGTTCAAGTTATAAAGGACTGCTTTCGACAAGTTTTTCCATTTTCAAATTCGAATTTATTTCTTTTGATACCCTCGGTTACATACCAGTATCTCAACAAATGGTACATGGTGGTCTTTGATTAATATCTTCTATCTAGTCTACATCTCATTCCAAATTGACATATGTCGATTTGGAATAATGTACAGATTAAGTAGAGGCATTAACCGATGTCGACCATGTATGTATACTAAAACTAATGTTGTAAATCAACGATATCATAGAAAATTTATTTTACTAATCCAATTATGATTGCTGCATCGTGTGTTATAATATGACAGTTTAGATTACATTTAAGCATAGCTTTATGACATGCACATCGAACTGTAAGACATGAATTGTGCATTGAGTTATTGGTCCAAGTTTTAGCATGTGGGGTTAGAATGTATTTTGATGTTTACCTTTTAACTTTTGTATTTTCATTGTTTGAATTTCGGACCCATTAATTATTTTGCATTATGGCTAGACTGTCAATGTAACTTAATCGTATGATGATTGTATTATTGATTTTCATTGTATGTCAATTTGGAATTGGATAATCTATGACGCATTTATTATCAAGACTATAATAATGCCTTATGTTAACCCATAATGCATCATATACTCAATTCCATGCTTCTCATATATCAAACGCTAATTTGTTTCGGCAAGAAAAGGTGTGCTTATTACGATCCAAACATTTCGCTCGCTAGTTTTAATATATTACGACTAATACTGTTACTGACCTTCTGACAAATATAGTATATAGTCAACAGAAAAGCAAATCTTCGATAACTATTATAACAAGTTTATTAGCTTTCGAATAATCATTATTAGTTACATGTCCATATGTGCTATTTATTGCAATTTACTTCATGCAGTTCGATAGTTAAAATACTGAAGACGAGCTGGTATTTCAGAAATGTTGTAAGAAGTATGGTTGTGACCGTTACTTCGTTGCTAAATTACATCTATGTTGTTAGATGTTTCTGTCATCGTTAGCGTAGAGGCAAATGTCTTCAACTATCAAAATATGGATTGTGTCTGAATTTAGCATTTGAAACTGATGTCAAGTATCGAAGCATTACACTATTAAAATAAACGGGGTCAAATATCGTAAAGTTTTAGTCTCGGTTAACTGTCGGTTGTATACAATCTAATAATAGAAATTAGATTCAATAGTAATAGCCATGTTTACATTTTAAGTGCAAATCATCATACGGATCATACCAGATGAGATGGTCTAAGTCCAGTCCTAAATTCTAACGTTTTTAGTAACTCAAGCATATGTCGATCAGTGTTTATTTGCATTCCGCACCAATAGAATGACTATTCGCTAACGCATTTAGTAATTCAAAGCATTCTTTCACAACGATACGTCCAGATCAGGAGATGTTTACACACAATTGTATTTATATTCGCTAACGTATTCAGTAATTCAAAGCATTCTTTACAACGACTCAGATCTACTCACAGTTGTATTAGAAAGACAATCACTAACATCTTCTGTAACTCAAAGCACTCTTTCACATTAATACAATATTACGGTAACAATGTCAGTTAGCTTTAATATTATTACTTTAATTAATATCGATTATAATATTGTCACTAATTATAATGTTATACTTCGAACACCACACTATTCCGATTTGACATATGTCAGTTCGGAATGGACATAAATTCTGATCTGACATATGTCAGTTCGGAATAGACATAAATTCTGATTTGACATATGTCAATTCAGAATGGACATAAATTCCGATCTGACATACAACAAATTGCATAAATTATAGTCTTGATAATACATAATAAAATGCGTTTATTCATAGATTATCCCATTCCAATTTGACATAATTCCAAATTAACTTACAACAACCTACAACATATCGATCGAAACTATATGTCTTGTTTTATTGTGGAAGATACTTTTCGCTCTTCCTGATAAATTGACTCAGCGTAAATAATTTGTATGACATATAACAAAATTTACAATCTATTCCTTTCTTATTAATTTGATAGATTTTTAATTTTTTGTTAAATATAGACCCAGTAAGTTATATATCACTTTATAATAAATATGCATTATTAAAAACAAATATTATGCGCAATTCCCCGAAGAAAGGCCATAACTGACATCTGATTACGATTATTAAAAACCCTTCGTATCCTTCTTTCACGAATAATAGTTTGTCGCCTTTGCCGAGGTCGTGGTGCCCCTCGTAAGGTTGCTTCTATATTTAACATTACTTGACTTTGTTCTTTTCGCATGTGTTCTATAATTTTAAAGACACCTACATGAGCAGATCCTACTAAGGTATCCCATCTTCGATGCCAGGCCTCTACTGAATTTTGCGTTCTGGGGAAGGCATACTCCATGTTGTCAACGACAGACCAAAATGTAGGTGGAAATAAAGGTGGAAATCGTGCTATATTCCCATTTCTTAATGAACGTCGTGGTCTGCCACGTATGTATGTCTCTTCAAACCAGAGTACAATGTCATTGGCAGCAGTTGGAATAATGGTTCTTAATTCGTCAAATGCTGCTGGGATATTACGAGGGGACAAGAAGGCAAGCGCAGGAAGTTGTCTCATTGCCATGCTGAAAGGCTCATCACTATTGTATCTTGCGCTTAGACCAGCAGCTTGCACTTTTCGATAGACATTTTGGGCTAAATGGAAATGACAGCCTTTGTTCTGAACGTTTACAAATTCTATGCGAGCAGCATTTATTGCGGCCTGTTCAAAGTCTGTTAATATAAATCGTGGCTGAAGTTGCATCCCATTATCATCACTGTAATCAATTAGGTCCTGAAAAAGTTGCCTATAGCACGCTTCTGTCTTACGTGACATTAATGAGAACACAAGAGGCACTATTCGAGAATTATTACCAGTCCCTATGCGTCCATGTATTGTATACAGTTGCATGAACAGGTTTGGTACAGTCTTAAAAGTCCCATCCATAATCCAGAAAGTTGATTCTTGAAGGTGTCGGATGTTGGCAATGGTCGTAAAGAGCAAAACTCTATCTTCACCAATGATAGAATCTCTAACCAAGAAGCGAGTCCCATCCAATGTTCTTGTTAAATGTTCGGGAATGTTGAGCTCTCCTAAGGTTGTGGGTTCCACGGGAAATTCAGAATGACGAAGTCGGTTAATTGTTTGACGGAGTGCGTCACTGGATGGGAGGTATGGGTGTGTTTCAGGAGGGCCACTCGTAGTCACAGTTCGAATTATTTGTGCAGGCAGTTCGTCCGTGTCTTGTGCTCTTCTTTTTAATGCATTAACTGTTCGCAAAACGGTCATTCGGCTTGCTTCCCGCAGCATGATTGTGTTCAGTAGATTTACATAGACGATGCTGTTGTTCGACAAAAGTTGTAACTGCTCGACCTGTACAGTACAACAGACCGCGCTTTTCACATCGCCAATAATACTGATTATTTCGATTTCTATCTTTAACCATGAGATAACCGTGAACATTAATTTTGTCATTTCCACGAGTAGAAGAGACAATTTCGCAAATAATGTTATTCATTTTAGAAATTTTGTCGTATATGTTGTAATAGAGAAGAAGTACCAAATGCGTAATAAATGATGTAAAATATTCAAAGAAAGTTACTTTGATGGGATGGATCGAAATGACTTTAACTCATATTTATAGCTTTGACAATTTATTTATAGTACTTCGTGTTTTCAGCAAACAGCAGCAATAGACTATAAATTGTAATGTAATGCGCATCATATGTCTGTCTATTTTCGGATAATTCGACTTGATTTTTCGCAGTTCGGTTTCAACTTTCTGTTTGTTTTGATCATCCGATTTTTTTGATTATTCGTTGTTCGTATTCACCCTCCGTTGTTGTTTGGATCATTCGATTTTTTCGATCATTGTAATTCGTTCAATTCCACTGTTTGTTTGTTTGGGTTATCCGTTTTTTTTATTCATTATCCGTCCAACTTCCACGTTTGTTTGTTTGGATTATTCGGTCATTGTTTCGATTATTCGTTTTTTGATTATTCATTACTGCTTTTACGATGCGATGTAGAGGAGTTACACTGCATACTGATGCTCATCTCCATAATAAGGAATCAGTGTGCAAGTACAAAAATTGAGTGGCGTAACCATGTGAATAAATGTAGTCTAATGGGGCAAAATTCAAAATGTATAAAACGCACGAGCATTTTTTTGGAATAGTACATATAACAATAGTGTTAATTAAGAAACTAGTACAACCCTTATTATAAAATGTAGCTTAATACGATTTTGTAGTAGCCATTTATGTTTACATATTCATCGCTTGATGTATTGTCATCGTTAGTGTAAGAGGCAAATGTCTTTAACTGTCGAAATATGAATCATGTCTTGGAATTCAGCATTTAAAAACTAATGTCCAGTATTAAAGATATTCGTGAGATTCTATCACACTATTAAAATAAACGGTATTTCTGTATATTAGTCAGAAACATCATACGCAATCCAATCATCGTATGGTAAGATCAAATGGTCTTACATTCTAAATGCAAATCATCATGCGATCAGATGAAAAAAGAGTCTATATTAGCGGTCTAATCGTTATGCTAAAAATCGTACCAATAATTTCAACGCAAGGCATCGTGCGATCGGATAAAAATAGTATATGTTTACCGTCTAACCGTATTGTTAAACTTGTCCAATAATTTCGATGCAAATCATCGTCAAAATAGTCTTTATTTACAAGTCTTAAAATCCGTCCCAAATAATTTCAATGTTCAAAGCATCGTGGGATTAGATGAAAATAATCCAAGTTTACAATCTAACCGTAATGCTAAAAGTGTACCAATAATTTCAATGCTATATTTACAATCTAACCGTAATACTAAAAAGTGTACCAATAATTTCAACGAAATCAGTTCAAACAACGAAATTCAAACAACGAAATACAAACATCAAAACTCGGTTTAACTATAATGCTAACCCTTGTACCAACAAAATCATCGTACGTGTTGTATGTCAATTCTAAATTGACATATGTCAGCTTGGAATTTATGTCGATTTGGAATTGGATAATCCATGAAGAACGGCAACGCTTTTGACAAATACGGTGTATGTTCAAACAGAAAATTAAATTTTCGATAACAATTATGAAAAGTTTATTAGATTCGAATAAAGTTATTGTTAATTATTATGTACACCTCTTTATAATCTATTTTATGCAGTTCAAAAGTTAAAATAATGAAGACAAGCTGGAATTTCGCAAACATTATAAGAAATATGGTTATACTGACCGTTATACCATATTACTTCGTCGCTAATTACATCTATGATTGCTTACATTATTCCTCTACATGGAAACTGATATCAAGTATCGAAGCATTCATTCATATTACATTATTAAGTCAAATATCGTAAAAATTTAGCTGTCAGTTTTATGCAATCAAAGTTGTAATAGTCATGTTTACATCTCAAGTGCAAATTATCAATAACATATAACATTTGCAGTCTAAGCCATTGCACAAATAATTTCAATGCAAATCATCATATGATCAGTCAATATTGTCGTGTGTCAGTTGGGAATTTATGTCAGTTTGGAATTTATGTCCATTCGGAATGGACACACATGTCAGATTGGAATGTATGAATATTGTTTGTCCAAGCTGTTCTATTACCCATGTTAGCCATTAGCTTTTGTGTGGACGTTAGTACTATCAATTGACTATATAAGCGAATACTATCTACTTGCAATAGTCTGTATGTTATATCAATCATGTCGTCGAGAATACCGTTAACGAAATTTTTTACATATTGTGGCTCATTTCATAGACTAATCCATTTGTATTAACTATTCCAACAGCACTTGCAGAGACTAACGCCTATGCGGTTCAAATTACATATTCCTTACCTTAATTGTCAGTTGCCTGATACAGTAGTATTAACTGAGCCCCAAATGTTTATCAATGAAAACCTCCTATATTTGTGATACATTAAACTATATGCAGTTGGTCGATTACTCCGCCACCTCCTAAACTTTTTTACTAATGAACTTATTTGGCATGGAAGAATACTACAAATTTGCATTCCCACCTAACATAGTTGTGGTAAATCAGATCTTCTGATCGAAATTTTGATCACTGTGATGTGCACGTATTGCTATTACATTATGCTGTTCGAACGGAAGAATTTTAATGTTAGAGACATCTCAATCGAACTATTCAAGGAGCTTTTCATAACTTCTATAGATTTATAACGTAGTCAATCAAATACAAAGCATTTATGATTTCATTTTCACATGGGTTCTTTTTAATTTATGCAACCGATGATCAAAGCTTAAATACATGCATAGTAATAGCCACCATCATCTAACAAATCTGTTATAATCGTTAATAAACTATTCAATGCATTACGCACGTTATAAATTTGTGGCGCTTGCTTTCTACTATTGTAAAATTCAATCAATTTCTATCTTCATAAAGGTTTATACCCAATATTCGTTTATAACGTACGTTATAGATCTTGTGGTGCTTGGTTTATCGTTATCTTAATATACAATTAAAAACTTAACCAATTTCTATTTTCACAAATGCTTATACCCAGTATTCGTAAAATACTGTACGTCAGCGTTCTCTGCGATCACATAAACTGTCACCCTCACAACCAACAGTGAAGTAATGTTAACTAAACGCGTTTGCAGTAGAGTTGATATCGTAATGTCAAATAAATACTTTTGTGATGTTGTTACTTGATTGTCTTGCGATTCCAATCTGACATGCGTGACATACAACAGTATTGGCATAAATAAAATTTTATTCTTCAGCCAATGACATTACACTTTAATACTTCAGAAAATTTTTTCCTAATCGGGGAAACTAATTTTACAATACGTTGACATCAGTTTAACTAATACAATTGGTACTGCGGCATTGTATGTTGTGAGAATAGTGACTACTCCTCGTTATTTTTTTCTTGCCTGCATACAGAATAGTAATAGGTTAGTAAGGTTAATATTTAGAAAAAAGTACAAACGTACAACTCACATCTTCTTTGCATTTTCTCTGCATAGCCTCTTGAGCCCAGTCTTCAAACGTATTTAGCCACTTGGAAATTTGTTCTTGGGGAAATCGCTCATCGTCTTGGAATTTTTTGAGATCACCTATAAAGCCTTTGAGCGTTTTGAGAACGTATTTAGCCGGAACCACAGTAAGAACATCCGGCTCTTCAAGTAATGTCGTAATTTGATCTTCAACTTCTGGCCAAAGGTCAGCATCCATACGGGGAGCTTGACCAAAAAATGTATTGTCATCAACCTTTTTATTTTCCCTGATAGCTCGTGGCCTAAATTTACTTTGAAGTCGTGCCTAAATTTTGAATGAGAAATAACGTTATGTATAATTAAAATTAATAGAGATTAAAATTTATCTGATCATTAAATTTTGATATACTTTTTCGTTTCTTCTACGCCGAAAATATTCTTCTTCTTCTTCTTCTGTGACAGGCATTTCCCGTTCTTCAAAAACTTCTTCTCCTGCTTCTACTTCTGTTTCTACTTGACTTCTATCCGGCTATAAAATTTAAAGTATGCAGAAACAATATAAATAATTATCACCAATAAACTTATAACATTATAATTTTATTTACCTCGAACTCCATCATGTTCGTTGCAACTGCTGGTTTAACTGATGTGGGCATCTTTGAATTTTTATTTTTCTTACAATGTTTAACGAAACATTCACTTAAGTGTTGTGGTATGTAAGAGTATTGCGATGATATTTTGCTCCAAAATGCTGTCATTCCAGGATTTCCCGAAGCAATATAAATTTCACAAAGTGTATTATACAAATTCTCTTTTGTGCATACTGGCAAAGCTGGTTTATTAGGCTTAGTGGGCTTTTTTAGCAGAATAAATTTGCCTTCCGTAGTGACATCTTCTTGAATTATAAAACGCTGACGCACCTAACATAATATTCGAAAATTAATATGCATTGCTTTATTACATATTTCTGTAAAAATAGTAAGCTTATATATACCCAGTAACGATGTTTTGGTGTAGAAACAGTTGTATTATTACAATCTTTCAAAATAGTGATTGCTTCATCATACATTTTTTGCGTAATTAAAATTTTTGACCTTCGGTTCTCGATATGACTTGAGATAAAATGCTCGACAATGAGATTAAAGGCGACTGAGGAAATAATGTTTGAGGTATTCATTTTGTTTAAAGTATGATATGTAATTGTGCGTATTCAAAGAGCTAAATTTGAGATTGAATGATTAAAAAAAAAAAGTACTGAATGGGGTCTTATATCTTGAATCTAATTCAACAATTGGATTATTTTCTAGTTACATCTGTATACGATTTATGATGTTCGAATGTCACTTTTTGGCTAATGTACAATTTAATTGTTCGAAAGATAGTGCGTTTAATTATTAGATGTTAAACTCATACGATTTATGTTTATCGAGCGCGACTTTTGTTTGTTAATGTAGATCTTATCATACGATTATTTGCTTAAAATCATTGGATATTGAGATGATAATTTTAGCAGTTTACAGTTAGATAACAAATGTAATCACTTTCTGTCAATATATGTGGTCTAAACATCTGATCGTATGATGATTTTGTTGGTACAAGGGTTAGCATTATAGTTAAACCGTGTTTTGATGTTTATATTTCGTTGTTTGAATTTCGTTGTTTGAATTTCGTTGTTTGAACTGATTTCGTTGAAATTATTGGTACACTTTTTAGTATTACGGTTAGATTGTAAATATAGCATTGAAATTATTGG
>Ga0134125_10010880_pt1 | contig 10214 bp, 10 predicted proteins | sample KB31751_FD_96464 | JGI IMG/M metagenome (GOLD analysis project Ga0134125, IMG submission 96464) | Terrestrial soil microbial communities with excess Nitrogen fertilizer from Kellogg Biological Station, Michigan, USA - KB3-175-1 | ecosystem: Environmental > Terrestrial > Soil > Unclassified ... | reverse complement strand
CACCGAAGCTGGCGTCGCGCTGAATGCTGGAGTTCCCTGCAGGGCCGTTGCCCGCGCAGACACAACGAACAGAGAGATTACGATGAGGCTAAAAATAGTTTTCATCCGCATGTCACTAACCTTCAATGAGAAGTATCTCGAAGGCAGAACGCCATAGCGAGTCTCTAGCAATCAACCAGCCATCGACCAACGGTAGTATAGCTAAGAAAAGAAAGGATGCGCCACGTGACGGCTGTTCGCGCCAATGGGTTATTTCGATTCAACCCTGTGTATTCTAAATGAACACTTTGGTCACACAGCCTTGAAGGTCATCTTACCTTCAACCTTATCCAGATAGGCCCACGGCACATGGGGATCATGGGTGAACATGGTGAGCCACTTTTCAGGAATAGCGCGAGCGTAATAGCGCTTGCGATTGTCCAGCACTTCCATGGGAAACAGGTCATAGGCCATAGACCAGGTGGGCTCCAGATGCCAGGTTGTGGGGATGAGGTCAGAGATATAGCAGGCTGTTTTGCCTCCGCTGCGGACAAACACCGCCCACATGTTGCGGGTGTGCCCGGGCCACACCTCAACGGAAATTCCCGGCACGATTTCTTGTTCCTGGTTGCCGCTGAACAAGGTCATCTGCCCGCTCCGAATGAGCGGATCGTAGTTGTCACTGATATAACTGATGCGGTCGCGTTCCGTTTGCAGCGCGCCATGTTCCCACTCGCCTTTGGGTGCGAAGTATTTGGCATTAGGGAAAGTGGCCACCGCCGCGCCATCTTTGTACACGGTATTCCAACCGCAATGGTCAAAATGCAGATGCGAGTTGATGACCACGTCGATCTCCTCCGGCTTGGTGCCTGATTCGCGCAGGCTGTCTATAAGCTTTTGCTCGGGAAGAAAAAAGCTCCTGGTCCTTTCGGCAAGCTTGTTCCCAATACCGGTTTCGATCAGAACAATCTGCTTGCCGGTGCGAATCAGCACCGAATTACAACTTACCCGGATCCGGTTCAAATCGTCAGCGGGGACTTTGCGCTGCCACATCACTTTGGGAATAATGCCGAAAAAAGCGCCGCCATCGCTTACATAAGTTCCATCCGAAAGCGCCGTCAGCTCAAAATTGCCCAGTGTGATGGTCTGGTGCTTCAATGTCGGCTACTCCGTACCCAAAAGCTCGCGGCGGAAATGCGACCGTATGCGCGTAAACAGATGGACGCGCGTTCCCGGCCCGGAGATGCTATGCGTCTTGCGCGGATATAGTTGCAGATCAAACTGCTTGCCTGCATTGATGAAGGCATTGATCATCTGCATGGTGTTCTGTATGTGAACATTGTCATCACTGGTGCCGTGGACTTCAAGCAGATGGCCTTTCAGGTTGGCGGCGTACGTAATGGGCGAGCCCTTCTTGTATCCTTCTTCGTATTGCGGCACCAGGCCCGCGTAGCGCTCCGTATAGATGGAATCGTAATCTCTCCAGTCAGTCACCGGCGCCACGGCAACGCCGGCCTTAAAGCGGTCAGAGTGAGTCATGGCCTCAAGCGTCATATAGCCGCCATAACTCCAACCCCACCAACCCATGCGCGAGCCATCCAGCTGCGGGAATTTTTGCAGGGCCTGATCGATGGAAGCGAGCTGGTCCTTCAATTCAACCTCGCCAAAGTTATGGATCAATGCTGCGGCAAACTTCTTGCCTCGGGCACCCATGCCGCGATTATCGACCACCAGAATGGCAATGCCATCGCGCATCAGGATCTGGTTAAAGAGAAAGTTCGCGCCTCCCCACATGTCCCGCACGCTCTGCCCGTGCGGCCCGCCATAAGGATTATTCAGCAGAGGAACTTTCTTGCTGGCGCTGTCCGGCGGCAGATAAATAATGCCGCGAAGCACGGTGCCATCGTCGGCTTTGAAGTCGACAAACTGCGGCGTAATCAAATTGAGAGCATCAACACTCTTGGACCGCCAAAACACATTGCAGCTGCCGCCGACATGACAGAAGGAAAGTTGCGGCGGCGTCATCAGCGAAGAAAAATGATCGATAAAATATTGCCCGTTTGGAGCTACCTTAGCTTCGTGCGTGCCACCTTTGGTCAGGCATTGGAACTCACCGCCATCAAGCTTTACGCTGCACAGATGCCGCTGGCGATCATCGCCCGCGTTGGTGATCACGAACAACGTATTTTCGACCGAGCCTTCAATATCGAAAACCTCGAAGTCGCCTTTGGTGATCTGGTTCACCAGTTTTGCATCGGTGGAAATAGGATTCGCTTTGTCGAAGGAATAAAGATAAAGATGAGTGTGGCCGTCACGCCAGCTTGGCCAGGTAAACTTGTCGCCGGATTTCAGAAATTGCAAATTGTTGTCGGTCTCAATCCATGTGTCACTCTTCTCGGTAAGCACCCGCCGCGACTTGCCGCTGGAAGCATCAATAAAATAAAGATCAAGCTGGTTTTGCGCGCGATTCAGCACCGTGGCCCACATGATTTTGTCGTTGACCCAGCCAAAACGCGGCATGTACATATCTTTGTCGTCGGTCAGATGAATCCATTTCACGGCTCCGCCGCCGGCGCTTACCACGCCAAGCTGGACCTGAGGATTGGGGTCGCCCACCTTGGGATATTTTTCCTGGTAAACCGTGGGGTGCTGCGGGATGAAATCTGTGATGGGATAAGTAGGGACCTTGGTCTGGTCCATTTGCAGCAGCACAATCTTTTTCGAGTCCGGCGACCAGAAATAGTTGCTGCGGACTTCTAGCTCTTCGCCATAGACCCAGTCCACTTCGCCGTTGAGCAGATTGCCATCGCCGTTCGTGGTAAGCGCTTTTTCCCCGTCGCCATCAATACGCTTTACCACCAGGTTGTGCTTGCGGATATAAGAGACGCTCTTGCCGTCAGTCGAGAACTTTGGATCGGTGGCCGATTCGCCGGGAGCGCTCAACGCCACGTATTTTCCCGATGCAAGCGTGAAATACCAGAGCTGGCCATTGGCATCGAAGAGGATATGCTCGGAATCCGGTGCCCAGTGATAGCCCGCAACGTGATAGCGCTCGCGATTGTCCTTTTCGCGATCATCTTTGGTGCCCGTAACCGGCGGCTTCATGGCGGCAATTTTCTCTGATGTTACCAGCACCGCCGGCTTGCCTGAGGTTACGTCAATGTAATAAAGGTCGGCCGTATCGCCTTGCTCCTGATGGAGGAAGTAGGAAACCTTCTTGCCGTCAGGACTCCATTCGATCGTGTCCGGCGCGCGCCCGGTTAGCCCGGCAGGGGCGTAAATGGATTGGATGGTCAACTCTTGCGCGGCGGCGAGGGCACAGACAAAGGTCGCCAGAAAAACAGAAAGAAAAAGCCTCTTCACGGGCACTCTCCAAAGTGGGTAGAACGAAGAAGTGTAACACTTGCGATCAGCGGCCAGCCAAAACCATTTACCGCAACGGACGCGAAGGACGCAAAGGAACTGGAGAAATAATTAAGATTCTTCTTCGCGACTTTGCGGCCTTTGCGGTGAATAGTCCTGGCTGAATGCAGATGACTGAATGCCGACGGCTGCCTTACGGTTGCTCTTCAATCCGTCTTCTCAGCCTGCGTGACTCATTCAGCAATCCCATGCTGTGCATCAGGTGCTGGAGCGTCACAATTCCTACCAGCCGCTCCTGATCGACTACGGGAATCAAGCTGAGGCCGCGCGACGTGAGTTTGCGGAAAGCCGAACCGAGCGATTCCGTGCGTGAAGCGATCTCAAATGCCTTGCTCATAGCGCCTTGCACATAGCCGTTTCCTTCAGCGCGGAGGCGGTCCACAATCGTCTGGCGCGTGATTACCCCAACGAGATCGCCGCCGCGGACCACGGGGAAATCATCCTGCAGACAATGAACAGCCTTATTCAGCGCATCTTCCAGCGTGTCTGCCGGTGAGAGGATGGAAAACTCCGTGAGCATGATATCTTCCATCTGCACGGCTTCCACCACGGTCTGGAACATGGCGGTGCGCTCTTCCATCTGGGCCGCAATAAAAATAAAGAAGCCTATCAGCATCAACCCTTGAATGTTAAGAGCAGCTCCGGCCAGCATAAAGAGCCCGGCAAATATCTGGCCGAGGCTAACTGCACGGCGCGTGGCCAGACGGAAATCCATGCGCTGGGCCAGAACTGCACGTAAGACCCGGCCACCATCGAGCGGGAAGGCCGGCAGCAAATTCACCACAAATAGGCAAATATTAATCCAGAAGAAGCTGGTGACGAGGTTCGCCGGCGTAACCAGCGGCGTGAGGCGCAGTGCGTGCGCGGCGCCCATCGCGAGCATGACCGCGGCCGTCGCAACCGCCAAAACTGCATTTACCAGCGGCCCCGCCAGGGCAATCGTTGTCTCGTTGCGCAGATTGCGCGCGCTTTCTTCCTGGAGCGCGGGATCGCCCATGGTAAGTCCGCCGATAGGCAGCAGCACAAAACCTTTGATGGGAAATCCCTGGCGCGCAGAGATCCATACATGGCCGAACTCATGCAGCATGGCCGACAGCAAAATCAAGCCGGTAATTATAAAAACGCGCGTGATCACCCGAGGGCCGCTGCGGTTCACCTCCACCAGCAGCAGAAAGAGCAGCAGGATCACAAAAGTCAGGTGAATGCGGACCTCTCTTCCGCCGAACCTCGCCGTGAATATTGACCAATTTCTCATTGATTTTTGTCGCTTCGCTCCACACCGCTACAATGCGTTGCCGATCTCCAAATACCATATGCTCCTGCGCGGGCAGTTCGCCGCGCAAGCCGGGCTCATTCATCCAGCGCAAATTGGAACAGCCGAGCCAACCTGTGATTCTATACGGTAAATTAGATGTGAGACAGCGGAGCGCTGGCCATGCGCGTGATTGCAGGAAAATACAAAAGCCGGAAGTTGGAAGCGCCGCCTGGTATGCAGACCCGTCCGACCTCAGACCGGCTGCGGGAAACGCTCTTCAACGTGGTAGCGCCGGTGGTTACAGATTCCGTGTGGCTTGATGTGTTTGCCGGTAGCGGAGCGGTTGGGATTGAAGCCCTCAGCCGGGGCGCCCGCAGCGTCTATTTTGTGGAATCAGCGAGCGCCGCAGCCCGGACGATCCGCAAAAACTTGCAGGCCCTGGAGATTCGTGAAGGCGCTGAGGTGATTGAGCGTGATGCTGCGCTCGCGTTGCGCATGCTGGATTCACAGGCTGTGGCGTGTGACTTTGTTTTTCTTGATCCGCCGTATCGCAAGATGGGCGACTATGACCAGGTTCTGGGATTTCTCTCGCAGTCACAGCTGCTGGCGCCGCAGAGCCAGGTGATTGCAGAGCACGACAAGCACTTTGATCCTGGAAATGAATTTGGTTCATTGCGGCGGCATCGAACCCTGCGGCAGGGCGACGCCGTCCTGAGTTTCTATAGACGCTAGACGTGTGCAATCGATTATCACCGCTGTTTATGCCTGTTTTCCACAGGGGCCTTAGAAAAAGCCGCATAAAATCAGGTGAAAATGCTTGCATCGACCCTTCGCTGATGTAATATACCCAATGAGTGCAACAAAAAGTGCTCATATTCCGACGCAAGTGTTCAATTTTCAAGGAGGAAAGATGGCAGCAGGCATGACCAAGACCCAACTCGTCCGCCACATGGCGGAGAAACTGGAAACGAACAACAAGACAGCAGCAACGTTCCTGGAAACGCTGGCGGAAACCGCGATCAAGGAAACCAAAAAGAACGGCGTGTTCGTGATTCCTGGCCTGGGACGCCTGGTAAAGTCCAACCGGAAAGCGCGCATGGGACGCAATCCGCAGACCGGAGAACCCATTAAAATCGCGGCCAAGACCGTGGTAAAGTTCCGCGTTGCCAAGGCCGTGAAAGACGTAATCGCTCCCAAGAAGTAACTTTCTTCACACAGTAAACAGCAACATCCAAAGGTCAGCCGATATGAGCTGGCCTTTATTTATGTCGCTTCGCTCCACACCGCTTGGGAGTAATTTCGACCAGAATTTATCCTGCGCCCCATGCAGGCAGCTCGCCGCGTGAGTCGGGCTCGCTGCTAACTAATTGACAAAACTTCCGACCTATTCATTTGTCCGCCATTTATTTTCTTGAAAGTCATAAGAGGCAATTCCATGAAACATAACCGCGAATCCAATCGCCGGTCGACTGGGAAAATAATTAAACCGCCGACTAATCAGCGTGTAACCGGCATGAGGGACAGCAGGGATAAATTCAGGAACAAGTTCCCTTAACTCTTCTGGATAGCGCTGGTACTTGGCATGAAACTGCTTGCAGGCAGTTATGATTGGCTGGGATCTGGCTTCAGCGATCCGCCAGTTCGTTTGTATGACGACAAAAGAAGCGATGCCCGTGAGCGCGTAAACGGCGGCTAAAACGAGCTGGCCTCGGCTCTTGCGCCGACCTGCGAAATACACAATCAGCAAGGCGGCGCCCACCAAAATAGCTACGCACCCGATGCCGGTACCTACCACCAACTCCTCAATTACAAGCAGAGATGCGACGATCAGGTGAATTCGCATTGTCTTTTACGCCGCATATTCACAACAATGATCTGTTCGCATCTGCCAAACGTCATTACTCCGCCACAATCGCTTCGGCTTCAATCTCTACCAGCATCTCCGGCGAAATCAGCTTTGATACTTCCACCATGCTAGTCGCCGGACGAATTTCGCTGAAAAATTCCCCGTGGGCGCGACCAACCTTCTCCCAGTCAGCTGAAATGTTTGTTACATACATGCGCGTGCGCACCACATCTTTCAAGCCGGCGCCGGCACGCTCCAATGCCGATTGAATGTTTTTGAGCGTTTGCACCGCCTGCGCGTAAGCATCGCCCACACCCACAATGTTTCCGCTTGCGTCCGTGGCCGTGGTTCCGGACACATGGATCACATTTCCAACACGCACAGCGCGCGAGTAGCCGACGACGGGCTCCCATTTTGTTCCGCTGGAAAAATTCTGTCGCATGATCGCCATTAGCGTGCTCCTCTTCCCCGGCTGTCCAGCACCTGGTTGACCAGAGCATCCGCGTGTTTGTTGTACTGCCGCAAAACATGATCAATAGAAAAGTGCTCAAGCTTTCGCACCAGCGCCCGTGCACGATCGTAAAGATCAATCAGCCCCGGGCTCTTCACCTTGTACCGTCCCTGCATCTGCCGGACAAGCAATTCAGAGTCGCTCAGCACCTTTAATGACAAATGTTTTTCCCGCACAGCAAACTCAAGCGCGGCCAGCAGTCCAGAGTATTCCGCATAATTGTTTGTCTGTATGCCTAGATAATCGGATAGCTCAGCAATGATCTCACCTTTGGCATCGCGCACGATCACGCCGTAGGCCGCAGGGCCGGGATTGCCGCGCGCGCCACCGTCGATATTCGCTTTGATTGCGGCTGGAGCGCTGCGGGGTGACGGCCCCGATTTTTCAAACACGGGCTTGTCGAATTCCGGTTTGTCAAACAATGACTTCTGGGTCAACGGCCTTCCTCCAGGCGAATGGCAAGCCGCTCCGGCAATCCGGCGGCAAAGATTTTTTCTTGTGCGCGTTGAATGTTGTACGGCACGCGGTAAAACGTAATCAGTGCCGCATCCGTGTCATATAGCAAAAATGCAGCGCGCGGATCGCCATCGCGCGGCTGCCCTATCGATCCGGGATTCACCATGTAAGTCGCCTTCGGTTTTATCTCCAGCCTGGCAGTCTGTTTGCCTTTGGCGGATTTGTACTCCGGCGCAAAAGACCTGCCCTGGCCATTGTCTTCGAGCAGAAGACAGCGCTGGACATGCGTGTGGCCAAAAAACGTCAGCGGCACCGCGGCTTCCTGTAAGATTGCGTAAGCGTCGCTGGCCATCAGGACATACTCATCTTCGTCGCGCGGCGACCCATGTACCAGCTGCACATTCTCCATCGGCGAAATAGGACCGTGTGGCAGTTCGCGCAGAAACTTAAGATGATCTTGCGTGAGTTTGTCCCTCGTCCACAGCGCCGCCAGGCCCGCAATAGGATTGAAGTCGCTCAAGTCGCTCACGCCGGAGCAAGCCTTGTCATGGTTTCCACGGACGAAAATCGATCCCAACTCTTGCGATCGGCCAGTCACCTCATTCGGATTTGCGCCGTAGCCAACAATATCGCCCAGGTTATAAACCTGGTCGTATTCGGGCGCGGCGTCCAGGCAAGCCTCCAGCGCTTCAAGATTGGCATGGATGTCAGACAAAATCAGTACGCGCAAGGTGCTTGAAGTCCTCAATTAGAAAGTGACAACTGAGTGTATCAATATTTATGGTCGCAATCGGTCTTACGGCGACACACGCGCCCAATGGCCCGGCGCAATTTCCAGTAACGGCACAGTGGCCGCCGGACGCGCATCTTTTTCTACCATCGCCAGCGGCCGCGAGCGATCAGTTTTCAATGTGGGGATGGCGCTGATCAGTCCGCGGGTATAGGAGTGCCGTGCCGATGAAAAAATCTCGCCGGCGAGACCCATCTCCACGATCTCGCCCGCATACATCACGGCTACCTGTTCCGCCACGCTTGAAACCACGCTCAGATCGTGCGAGATAAAGAGCACGGCCAGCCGATGTTTCTCCCGCAGTGCCGCCAGCAGCTCCAGGATCTGCGCTTGAATAGTAACGTCGAGCGCCGTGGTAGGTTCGTCTGCAATCAACAGCTGCGGATTGTTCACCAGCGCCATGGCAATCATCACGCGCTGGCGCTGTCCGCCGGAAAACTGGTGCGGATAATCGCGCGCTCGTTTGTCCGGCTCCGGGATCGCAACCTCGCGAAAAGCTTCTACTGTGCGCCTCCATGCCTCAGCTTTGCTGACGCGATGGTGCGCCAGTACCGCCTCGGCCACTTGGTCGCCTACGCGCATTACCGGATTCAGCGCGGTCATGGGCTCCTGAAAAATCATGCTGATGCGCGCGCCGCGCACGCGGCGCATTTCGTTGTCCGCAAGCGCGAGCAGATCTGCTCTTGCAAAAGTGATCTTGCCGGTAGTGCGCGCCTGCGGCGGCAGCAGACGCATGATGGCCAATGATGTGGCAGATTTGCCAGAGCCCGACTCGCCCACCAGCCCCAGCGTGCCTGATTCAGGGATGGAGAAAGTGACGTCGCGAACCGCGGCCACTTCGCCAGTCTGAGTGGCAAAGCTTACGTTCAAGTGCTCGACTTGGAGAAGGGAAGGCATGTTCAACATTCGAATTGAACCATCGGATAAGGCTGCCGTACAATTCTAGCGTGACTCAAGAAGCCGACGAACTGCTGAAAAAAGCGCTGACGCTGCCAGCGAATGAGCGCGCCAACCTTGCTGGATCTCTCATTGATAGCCTTGAAGAGACCGATGAGACATCCGCTCAAGATGCCTGGAACGACGAGATAGCTCGGCGCATTGAGGAGCTTGATTCCGGCAAAGCCAAAACTATCTCCTGGAATGAAGTGCGGCGCCGGATTGCTACAAAGCTCGATCATGGCCAGTAAACGAATTGAATTTCTCGAAGCTGCAGCCGACGAGTATGAAGCAGCCATTGATTGGTACTTTGAACGCAGTCCGATCGCCACTCAAAAATTTGCTGCGGAAGTTAACCGAGCGATTCAAAGCATTGCAGTGAATCCTCAGCGATGGCCCCCGTACCTGATAGGCACCCGCAGGTTTTTCTTACGACACTTCCCCTTTATGATTGTCTATCGCGAACAGCCGTCCATCGTTCAAATAATTGCCGTGGCTCATGGCCATCGCCGACCGGGTTATTGGAAGCGTAGGCTCTAATTCATCCCTACGCGCTGATCTTGTTCGCCGCGATTCCCGCTTCAACGCCTTTGTGCATTGCCGCAACAAATACCGCTTCTTCTTTCAATAGTGCAGGGGTTGCCGTGGCAAATTCGCTTTCCACGTTCAGCCAGCCTTCCGTGGCAAGCTGCTTTGCTAATTCCAGCATTTTTTCCCTCGAGAAATTTACGTACTGGCAATCGTACGGATGCGCCACGCTCACAGGCGTACCTTTGCCTGTTTTGGCGCTTAGCCAGAAGATGCGGCGTTTCAGCATCTCTTTCACGTCCTGCTCTTGCTGCCTGGGAAACTCAATCCTCTTCTCTCTAAAGCTGTAGAAGCGGCTGGTAACATGCACCGGTTGCAGCTTGCCGGATTTCACAAACGCGAGCTGCCCATTGTCAATCGTCTTGCGAATCGAGTTCACCACCAGGCTTTCCGCGTTCTCCGGCTCCAGGGAGCCTAGCGCATCTTTCAT
>Ga0134125_10010879_pt1 | contig 10214 bp, 7 predicted proteins | sample KB31751_FD_96464 | JGI IMG/M metagenome (GOLD analysis project Ga0134125, IMG submission 96464) | Terrestrial soil microbial communities with excess Nitrogen fertilizer from Kellogg Biological Station, Michigan, USA - KB3-175-1 | ecosystem: Environmental > Terrestrial > Soil > Unclassified ... | reverse complement strand
GCGCTGCGATCGAGCGCGTGAGCGTCGATATTGGAATTTTCAGGACGCCAAGAAGATCGATGCCGAACGGATTGAGCGGGCCGCCGAGATAGCGATCCTCGTGATAGGAAAGGCACCGCCAGTATTGCTCGGGAACGTCGCGGACCGGGATCGACTTGTGATCGGGGTTGGCGACGTAGTTGCCGAGTTCGATGGCGCTGTCGGTGTAGTTGACGTCGCGCAAGCTATCGAGGCGCGGATCAAACGTGCCGACAAAGCTGCCTTTCGGATCGTAGATGGCCGTCGCGAGCCAGCGCTCGGCGTCGTAACCGAGCTTGCCGTGCATCGACAGTTGGCCGAAATAACCTCTGATCGGCGCCGCCACGTAAACGAGAACGAGAACGAACAGCACGTAGACGACCGCCGCCGTCAACACGTGTCGCAGGGGGCCGAGTTTCGAATTGAACGTGACGGCTGTCATCAACCAGCGCACGATGCGCCGCGGCATCGACAGGCAGAGATCGCCGAGCGCGGTCAGAAGCCGCAAAAGATGTAACATCGCTGACGTAAAGCCGCGCTAAGGCCTTCGCCGGGAACGGCGCTGGCGTGGCTTCACGCGTAATCGGGATTTAAGGCGTGAACTCAACGAAGTCGCGGCGACATCGGCTCTGGGAAATGGCGATTACGAGGCCAAGGCTAAAAAGCGCCTTTAAAGCACGCGCGAACGCGACTTCTCTCTGCTCTCAAACAAGCAAAAGCTCAGAAGTTATTCATTAGAATGAAAAGACCGACGCCGATTGCAGGACCCATTAGAGCCGCAACGACAATCATGACGAAAGGCTTCGCCATCATAACACTATACCCCGCACAGAACTCTAAAGTTCACTCCACCATTTCGCGCGGCTCTATTGGGAAATGCTTCGGCCAGTTTGCCCTCTCGGCCGATTCATCCGCTTTTCTTCGCAAAAAACGGGCCGCCCCCGATCTGCGAAGCTGAGCATAACCCCTCACGCTCAGCCTGCTGTACAATACATCTTTGCAAAAAGACTTGACAGGACCATGAGGTGATTTGCGCAGCCGAGCGTAGACATTGGATCACATCGCAGCGCGCCCCAGCCGACGATGATTTAACAGCGTTTTGTGGGCCACTCTGATTAGAAAAAATCTAATGTAGTCAGAGAGATAAGCGGCATCACTGGAATTAACCATGCTGCTGCCGCCGATGCTGCGGCAATGCAGTAATCACGGATTATGTCAAACACGGAAATGCGAATTGAATATCGAGTTTTGCCTTTTCCGCAAAACACGGAGGCTGATGCATGGCGCCCTAACGCTAGCGGAGAAGATCAAAAAGCCGGAGCTGGCGCTCGTCGATGCCGCGTGTTTCGGCAGCCAGTTGCTCGATGCGATCGAAGGGAACCTGTTCGGCTGCGATGAGCGAGCGTTGCGCCTTCATCGGCCGAACGAGACCTTCCTGAACGAGATGGAATTCGCCGACCGTTTGGCCCGGCAGCGCCGTCGCCGGGTCGAGACCCGATTCCGATTGGAAGGCGGCTTTCAGCTTCCTCAATGCGGTGTCCTCGCGGACGCGCCCGATGAACCAGCTCGTGATCTGATCGCGGCTCTTGTAGTCGAGATCGCCGGGCGATTGCGTCGCGAGCATCATGCCGAGCCCGGCTGAGCGCGCGCGCTTCAACAGGCTCTGCAATGGTTCGGCGGTCGCGGGCTTCGAGTTGGCCGGAATGTAGAGATCGGCTTCGTCGAACATGACGACGGCCTGCAGTTCGTCGTTCGGATTGCGCTGACAGAAGCGCAGCGCTTCGGACAGGAACTGCGACACCCAGAATAGGATGTTCTCGTTGTCGCCGAGGAACCCGGTGTAGATGACCGACAAGCGCGTGCGGTTCGGACGCTGATAACGGCCGAGGCCGAGGAGGCTTTCCATCCTGAGGCTTTCGCCGCCGCCTTCGAAAAGTGCAGCGTTGCGCAAGCGCAGTGAATCGAGCTGCGCGACGAGATCGCGCCGGAGCTTGCCCGACGGGTCCATGCGTTGCGTCTGATCGGTCAGTTCCGGATGCTCGTCTTCGAGCAGGCGGATGAGATCCGCGAGCGTTACCTCATTTGTCGAAAGCGATCCGAGAACGCGCAGCGCCACGGCGAGTACGCCGGACTGCTTTTGGTGCGTCGCCGAATTCTTCAGATGGAGCATCTCGCCGAGCGCCGCCGCCGAGAGGTTCGCCAGTAACTGCTGCTCGTGGTCGGGAAGTTCGTTGATGCCGTTCGGCAGAAGCGTGATCGAGATCGGCCGGCCGGAAGCCCGCCCCGGCGTATAAACCGCGACATCGATGGCGTCGGCGAGTTTTTCGCGTTCGGCGCGGCGATCGGGCGTGTCGTTCTCGTTGGCGCGCCAGACTTCCGGATTGGCGTAGCTCGCGAGATCGCCCTTGCGGTCGATCAACACAGCCGGAATGCCACGTAGCAGAAGCTGCTCGATGAGGGACAGCGCCAGTGTCGTTTTGCCGGAGCCCGAACCGCCGAGGTATGCCGCATGGCGCTTCAGGACACTTTTGTTCAGCGTCACCGGCCGGCCGAGATTGCCAATTTCGCGGCCCGAAAGGATGCTGGCGCCGTAGCTGCCGTTTTCGTCGAGAATGACGGACATCGGAAGTTCGTCATCATTGGCGGCGAGGCCCGGTTCGCCCGAACTTCCGTCACTTGCAGCCCGTTGTGCGGCCTGGCCGCCGAAGCCGTCGAGCGACGATTGCGGGTCGTCCATGTCCTTCGCGACGAGGCGCGGCACCGGGCGACCAAGCAAATCGAGCCGCAGCAGGTGAATGATCGAAATTAGGCTCGACAGCGGCTTCGAGCCTTCGAGCCACTGCGTCATGCCGGCGTCGCCGCGATGATGGGCGGTGAACTCACGCACCGTCATCATGCGTTCCCACTCGGGGATCGGCACGAGAAGCTGGCGGCCGCCGCCGTCGCGGAATTTGCGGAACGCCTGCGCGGTCTGGTTCTTTTTGTTTGGCGGAAAGTCGCTGGCGCGCAGCATGAAGCAAGGCTTGCCCTGCATCGCCGTCAGCACCTTGTCGAGCTGGCGTTTGAGGCCACCGCCCTGCGTCGGCCGGTTGCACAGGAAGACCCTAAGATCATTGGCGAAGCCGGTGCGGTGACGCACGGTCAGGTCGAAGGCCGGCAGTTCGTCGCCGAGTTCGAGGCGCTTCACCGTGACTTCGATGGCGCGACCCCATTCATCGCGCGCCAACAACAGCGCGGCCGACAGGACGTCGACCAGCTCCTGGTCATCGGGCGGCATCTCTGCTTCGCTCTCGTTGGCAAAGCGTTCCCACATCTCGCGGAATTGCACGGCGGAGATCGCGGCCGGCGCCTCTTGATCTTGTCCGAAACCGATGGCCTGGCCGAGCGCTTGCGCCAGAGTGCTGATGAACGACGGCTTCTCAGGCTCGGCTTCGCGCTCGTCGCCTTCGGTTGAGGTCGCCTCGCGCAGGCGCGACTGAGCGTGCTCCAGCAACCGGCGCGTCGAGAGCCCGCCGAATTCTTCAAAGAACTGCGGCCCGAAGAATTGCGAGGCGTCGGGAAAGCTCATGCCGCCGCCGTTCAACTCCGACTGGTGAGCCAGCCGCTTCGAGATGATGAGGCGGGCTTCTTCCGGCGTGCGGCTTTCGCGCAGCAGGACGGGGCCGGATTTCTCGATGCGGTCGATATAGGACTGCGCGACGAGGCTGCGGACCTGTCCGTAGAAATCTTCAAGGCACGATATGATGATGACGGCGTTCGTCAGCCGATTGGCGATTTGAATGAGATCGCGGACGGCGCGCTGAAAGCGATCTTCGGCATTGTCGAAGAAGCGCAAATCTTCGACCTGATCGATGCAGAAGACGAGCGCAGCGCGATCGACCGTCCAGACGAGTGCACCGAGCGCGGCGATGATCTCGAACGAGCGATCCTCGCCGTTGTTCGGGTCGAGCGCAGAGACGGCCTCGTGTGCAATCGGCGTCAGAGTGCGGCCGTTCAAATACTGGCGAACACGCTGATCGATGCGCGGATCATGGCGTTGCAGGTAAAGGAGCGCCCGCACGATATTGATGTCGAGTTCGCGCGTCTGGAACTTTTCGCAGGCGACGATCTGGTCGGCGAGGCGCAGGATGAGCCGCGCCAATTGTTTGTCATCCAGCGTCGCGTCGCGAAGCTTGTCGAGATCGGCGGACGAGATGACCTCGGAATCGAGAACCATGTGGTTCGTCAGCCGCGACAGCGCTGATTCCCCGAACCGGTCGGGGTCGTAGGGCTTCTCGAGCGAGTGCACGAGGCGGCGCAGATAGAAGTCGGCGTAGTTCTGCACGTCGGGCGTCATCTGTGCGTAGCCGAAATAGCTTTGGCCCGTGCGATGCGAGTCTGTTCTCAGCGCTCGCAGAAGATGGGTTTTTCCGGCTCCCGACTGGCCGTGAAACAGCAGAATTCGTTCCTGCACGTGATAGCCGTGCCCGGACGTGACGGTCGTCAGCAAATCGTTGAATTTCTGGCGTGCCTTGGCGTGAATTTCCGGCACGTCGACGGGGTCGGCGCGCCAGAGATCATCTTCCCAGGTGATCGAATGCTCAAACGCTTCGCTCAGCTTGTCAGGCGCGAGCTGAGGAGCGAACGACGTATTTTTAAGAGAACCGCCTTCAACGCCCATTTCGAATCAGGATGCCTTCATTCTTGGACGCGCACGAAGTGCCAGACGGTGTTCTTGTAGAGGATCTTGGACTCCTCGAGCGATTTCAGGTCGCGGCCATCTTTGAGATCGGCGGTCGCAAGTTCGATCCGGCCCGAACGATGGGCTTCAGCGAGCATGCCCTTGAACGCAATCTCAGATAGCCCCCAGTCAGGCCGGGCGTTGCGAATCGCCTTCCAGACCAAAGAGATAAACGCCTTCCGGTTGCCTGGCCAGCCCTCGGCGACCGGACGTGCCGCATCGAACACAGCGCTACAGAATTCCGCGATGTCAGGTGGCGACAGCGACCGCGCTACCGCAGGTGCGGAGCCCGTGAGCGGTGCGCGATCGTTGGCGGCTTTCGGCGTCGGCGTGCGGGGGCGGTGTTGTGACGGTTCCTGGCGTTTGGGGCGCGTGGGCGCTCTGTTTGCGCCGTCATCGGCGTTCCCGGCGGTCGTTAGGCGGCTTAGCACGGCGAGTTCGAGCGCTTCGATGGACTGTTCGCGGGCTCCTGCAATCTCGGATGCAAGCTGCACGATCAGTTTGCCGTCGCTCGCAATCTCCCGAGGCTGCTTGAAGAGTTGGCCGGCGAGTAGCCTGCCTGGTTTGGCGGGCAGCCCCGCTCCCTTGCCGAGTCCGGTCTTGATCTTGTTGCCGAAAGCCCTTTCAAGCGCGACGATCGCCAGTTCGGCTCTGAGATCGGCTGGTGAAAGAACGCGGCCGGTCGCGATGCTGAAATGGTTCTGCAACACGATGGCCGCGAGGCCTTCGAGGCGCTGCACGGCCTTTTTGACCGACGCCGTGTCGTGCGTTTCGAGCGCACGTAGGATAAGCGTGTTTTTGACGTCACCCCACGCTGGGCCGAGAGATCGCGCCGATCCCAGAGAGGTCCCGGCAACTTGAACACCTTTCGCCGTGGCGGTGAGACGACCCTTCGTCTCGCTGATCAATTGCGCGTTGCCGAGGGTGCTGATCGCCAGCTCGGCGGCGCGGCGAAACTCGCTGCCCGAAATCCTTGGAGCCAGAATTGGCGCGATGTCGCGCTGCAAGTCGGCTCGCGTGGCGCTCCCCGCAGCGATGCGGAGCAGCACGAGATCCCTCACCGTAAAGGTCGGAGTGTGGAAACCGGTTCTCTGCTCAGACTGTCCGATGGCTGCCGTCATCGAAGTGCTCCCAGGCGCGAATCAGCTTAAACAGCGCGCGGCAGTCTTGATGATCGGCGGCGTTCTTCCAAGAGCCGTAGGCGAATTGCCAGCTGCAAATGCTCCGGCGTGCCACTGGAATCAGGCTTTCGCCGCGGCACCGTCAAAATCGCGACACCTTGTTGCTGCGATATCGAACGGGGCGGGACTGGGTTGCGAGGGATCCGACATATGCGTGGGCCATCCACACGGGGCTTCGGCATAGTGCTGCGGCGCGCGGAGAGGCGCGATTCGCATCCCGTTAGCATTAACACCGAGTTAACGGATTTCCGGCAATGATGACCTTGTCCGCACGTTGTGTGCCGGGAGTGGCAGTTATGTATCGCGTTGCACTCACCGCCGGGCTCGTGATCGGTTTGTCCGGTTGCAGCCTAGGCTCATCATCCATCTCATCAGGTTTCGCAGATCAGGAGACGACATCGTCGTTGTCGTCGCCCCCACTGAAAACCGAAAGCGTCGGCCTGGGGGGCGATCCCGCGGCCCCCCGCCAAGTGAAGGTCGCCAAACTCGACGATAAGGCGCCATCCGGAACCTTTGAAAGGGCGGCGCCCGGAGTTCTCTCCGACCGCGACTATTCGCACACTTCACTCAACGCCGAAATGGCGCGCGACGTCATCAACGCCTATCGCAAGAAGCACGGCTTGAAGGCGTTGAAGCTCAACCCCGAGCTGACGGAAGCGGCGAAAGCGCATTCCCGCGACCTCGCCAAGTGGGATCGCATCTCACACTACGGCTCCGATGGCTCGAACCCGTGGGATCGCGTCAAGCGCGCCGGCTACAACGCTCGCCTGACGGCGGAGAACGTCGGCACAGGCCAGGTCGATTTCAACGAGGTCATGCGTGGCTGGGAGGAAAGTCCGGGCCACAACAAGAATCTGCTGACGCCTGACGCCGAGCACATGGGCATCGCGCTGGTGCAGGATCCGAAGACGGAATTCAAATCCTTCTGGACGCTCGTCGTCGGCTCGCCGATGTAAAAAATCACACATCATGGCCGCCCTCTGGCGCGGCCATCCAGGGCCAATCGCGTGATCTCCGTCTGGCACTGAAGGGCTGGGTCAAACCCGGCCATGGAGTGGCCGATGGTTCGGCTGCTGGCGACTCCGGTGCGCGGAGCTGGCCGCCAGCGCGGCATCGGCTTCGACCATCTCACGTTGAGCAGCCACGAGGCCCTGCACGAGCGGGGCCTTTTTCGTTTGCTTTAGAACTGGGTCCCGGGTCTCGCAAGAAGGCTCGCCCGGGATGACAAAGTCGGCGTGCGTCAGAACTTCGGCAGGTTTTCCCAGATTGCGATCTTGATATCGAGGCGGCGCCAGACGACGATGGCGTTCATCGTCGCTGCCACGATCAGAGACGAAGCTGTGGCGATCGCGGCGCCGACCAATCCAAACGCCGGCACGAGGGCGAAGTTGAGCGCGACGTTCAAAATCGCCGCCGCGCATAAGACCGTGGCGCAAAGCGCCTGCTCGCCGAGCATATTCAGCAAGTATTCGGCTGGCCCCATCGCGGAGCGGAAGAGAAAGCCGATAACAAGAATGAACATGACCGGATAGCCGTCGGCGAATTGCGGCCCGAACAGAGACAGTAGGGGTTTGCCGAGAGCCAGGATGAGCAGCGCACCGGCGAGCGACGGCCAGAACGTCCAATTGACGGCATCTTTTACGAAGGTGCGGAGTCCGTCCTTATCGCCGCGCGCATTCAGGGCGGCGAACTTGTGGGCGACGGCGCTGCCGACCGCATAATGCACGAACATGATCAGCGCCATGGTTTTTCCGGCCGCGAAATAGATGCCGACGTCGGCCGGCGTCATGAAATGCGAGATCACCAGTATGTCGGTATTCTGCAGAAAAAGCTCCGAGCTCAAGATGACGAGCAGCGGCAGCGAGATCTTGAACCAGGTTTTGAAGTCGGACCGGCGGGGACCCGCGGGTGTCGTGGCGCTGAAACGGGTATTGATCATCAGCGATTGCAGGATGCCGCTGAACCATGTCGCGACGATTGCGGCGCCGGCGGCCGTCGCCGCATTCATCGGTAGGCCGCTCGCGTTGGCCACCCACATGGCGGCCAACAGCACGATGGGCCGCAACACGTAGGGCGGAACGAGCGCGACGCTCATCCAGGCGTTGCCGCGCCCTATGCCGTCCTGCACGTCCGTCAGCGCGTAAAGCGGAATGCAAACGAGGGCGAGATAGATCGGCAGGACGAACTGGCTTTGGATGTGATCTTGAAAGAGCCAGACGCCGAACAGGCCGAGCGCCATGACGAGCGTGCCGCCGCCGAGCGCCACAAGCCTGACGCCCCGTATCAATCCTCGCAGGTGGTCGAAATCGCCGGTCTCGCGATAAACCGGCGCGAGCCGGATCGATGCGAGGTTCAGTCCTAGGTGAGACATGGCGCCAAGGACCAGCACCCATGTCCACACGAAGACGTAGATGCCGTATTCGGTGCCGCCCATCCAGCGCGCCAGCACAATCTGCGTGAGGTAGAGCAGTCCCGCACTCAGGACGCGGACGGTGAAGGCGAGCAGCGCGTCGCGCTGGGTGCGTTGGCGCTCGCCGTCGGAGGCAAAGACGTTGATCGTCTGGTCGATGAGGCCGGCAAATAGGCTCTGAGCCGCCTCGAATGGGTTAGTCGCCCCTGCATACTCGGGGTGCCGATCGACGCGCGCGGCAGGAACCGCATCGAGCCGGGTAAGGATAGCGCTCTTCACGGCAAGACGTCCCGTTCTTCAATTGTTTTCGAGGCGCGCCCGCTCACGATTACGGACGAGTTCGGCAACGCCGCTCCAAGCCCACGCGCGGCCGGCGTCTCCCTTTTCACCGTGGTAGATTGCGAAAAAGTCGGCGATTTCTGCGGCCAACGAACCATGCTTGCCTTCAAGAACCTCGGCCATCGCGCATACGTCCCGGGGCGTGGGTGTGAAATCCACGTTGGGGTACCTGTTGGCTCGCACCGTCGCAGTCATCGTAAGGTCCTACTCAAGGCTTAAATCCCGGTTGACGAATTTGGGAAAAGCAAGTTTGACGCCATGACGCGGACCGCGTTTAGGTTCCTGTCTGCGAGCGTGGTTAATTGGTCGTATCCGCGCTGCCCGACGTATCGGATCGCGAATAAAGGCAACGGCAGTGAAGAAAATTGCGTTCGTGGTGACGTTCGGATGGGGACTTGCGGTCACGCTCGTGCCGGCACCTGCGGCGCCGCGGGCCGGCGCGTGTTCGTTTCACTGTGCCGGAATGGAACTCGCCCAATACGACGCGCCGAAAGAGAACGAACCGGGCGACGATAGTGACGCGCCGCCAGAACGATCGCCGGAGCCCGATGCGCAGCCGCCGGGGGACGACCAAGCGAGTCCCGACGTCATCACGCCGCCAGACGGCACCGATCCGCCGGGATGTGTTTTCACGAACCAGCCGCTGGAATTACTCGTCTGAGACGAATTCTCGCTTCACGGTGAAATGGCTTGCGCCGATTTCGGCGTCTTGGCCGTCGCCCCGACCTGGGGCTGGGGCGCAATGGCCGCCTCGGCACCTTTGACCGGAGGTGGACTTTCGCTCGCCTCGTTGCCCTTTTTTGCGGCCGTCTTGGATTTGGCAGCGGTGGCCTTCGGCTGACGTCTCTTATGGCGAGCCGTTGTCCCGGATTTACTTTGCTTTGGCGGGCGGCAGCTCCAGGCGGCAACGGTATCGCGTACCGACGTAATACCTTTGGCTGAAGGGTCGACCGGCAAAGTGTCGAGATTTGTTGTGTTGAAGAGTTGCTTCCAATCATAGTTCTGGAAGCCGTATTCCAAAAGACTCGCCGAGCGAATGGCGCGTTCGTTTCCGGACGTCTCGCCGAGTACGACCGCCAGCAGGCGCCGTCCGTCGCGCGACGCGCTTGCGATGACGTTGTAGCCGGAGTCGCAAGTGAAGCCGGTTTTCAAACCGTCGGCGCCTGGAAACGTCCTCAATAATGCGTTGTGGCTACCGAGGCGGCGCTTGCCGATATGCATCGCCGGCATCGACCAATAGCTTGCGTATTGCGGGTACTCAGTGATCACGGCGCGCGCCAGCTTGCCGAGATCTCGCGCCGTCGTCACCAGATCCGGTTCGGGGAGCCCGTTCGTGTTGACGAAATGCGTTCGCGTCATGCCGAGCCGTTTGGCAGTCGCGTTCATGCGATCGACGAAGGCGGCTTCGCTGCCGGAGATCGCTTCGGCAAGCATGACGGTGACGTCATTCGCCGACTTGACGATGACAGCCTGGAGCGCCTGCTCAACCGTCAGCGTGTTGCCGACCTGGATGCCTGCCTTGCTCGGCGGCTGCAACGTCGCGCGC
>Ga0134125_10010877_pt1 | contig 10216 bp, 8 predicted proteins | sample KB31751_FD_96464 | JGI IMG/M metagenome (GOLD analysis project Ga0134125, IMG submission 96464) | Terrestrial soil microbial communities with excess Nitrogen fertilizer from Kellogg Biological Station, Michigan, USA - KB3-175-1 | ecosystem: Environmental > Terrestrial > Soil > Unclassified ... | reverse complement strand
CCCACCAGGTCCCGCGCGCCCAGCCTGAGGTTCTCGTAGACACCCGAGACGTACCCGAGCCGGTGGAGTTCGGAGGTCCAGGCGGACAGGAAGCTCAGCACCGCGTCCCGGCAGCCGGCATCGCCCGTGGGGTAGGCCTCCATGTCGTAGTAGATCGCGCTGCCCCTGATCATGCCCAGCGCCATGACCTGGGCCCAGGCGTTATCGGCCGCCCAGGTGCCCTCGGACGCCGCCACCGCGGGGAAGATTTTCAGGTCGCTGGCCTTGCCGCCGCAGGGCGGCTGCCGGCCCTTGAAGATGGGAATCAGCCGCCAGCCAAGAACGGCCACGGCTCCGGTCCAGCGCCTGGTGAGGGCCGGCTGGGCACAGGTGCGGTTCTGCCCGCCCACGTAGACCCCGATGGCGTGGTAGGGCGACCTGCGCCACGCCCGCATGGCGGCGAGCGACGGGGCGGCGCAGGCATCGAACGCGAGCCCCTCGTAACCGGTCGCGCTGGCCCACGCCGGGTAGCTGACCGTGGTCGCGGGCTCGGCCGTAGGCGGTCCGCCGGTGGCAGCGGCCGGACTGTCCGTGGCCGCCGACGGCCCGCCGATGGCAGCGGCGAGGGCGGCAGCGAACGTGACGGCCGCGGCGGCCATAACGGCGCGCCCCCGGCCCCTACGCCAGCCGGCCGTGCGCCATCCGGCCGTGCGCCATCCGCCCGTGCGCCATTGGGCCGTCCGCCACCGGGCCGCGCGCCGCTGTGCCGCGCGCCACCGGGTCGTGCGCCCCCAGGCCGTGCGCCATCCCGATCTCACCAGCCGCCGCCGCCGTTCCGGCTCGCCCGGCGTGACCGGAGGGCCGGGACCCGGCCGGCCACCAGCCGCCAGCCGAGCAGGAAGAGTCCGAGAAATACCGCCGAGACCGCGATGAACGCGGCGTCGGTGCCCTGACCGGACACGGCCCGCAGCAGCTGGCCGAGCGCGACGGTCGCGAGCCACACGCCCACGCCGGTGGGCACCAGGGCGGCCGGCCGGCGCCAGGCGCGGGTGGCGGCCTCGCCGGCGGCCAGGCCCGCCAGGAACGGCCACGCCGTGCTCGTCACCCCGGCCAGGCTTTCCCCGTCCTGGTGGCTGGCCCGGCCGATCACGACGAAGGCGAGCACGCAGAGCACGTCGGCGAGCACGCCAAGGGCAGCACGCACACGCTCAGGCTAGTGGCCGGGCCCGGCGTACACTGCCGGAACCTATGCCTACCTTGCTGATCGTCTACCACACGAGCTCGCCCGCGCTCCAGGCGATGTACGAGGCGATCGTGGCGGGGGCGTCTACCGACGAGGTCGAGGGCGTCGAGGTAGCAGCGCGGCCCGCGCTGACCGCGTCCGCGGCTGACGTGCTCGCCGCCGACGGGTACCTGCTTGGCACCCCCGCCAACATCGGCTACATGTCCGGGGCGCTCAAGCACTTTTTCGACGGCATCTACTACCCCTGTCTCGAGGCGACCAAGGGCAGGCCGTACGCGCTGTACGTGCACGGCAACTCCGACACCACGGGCGCGGTGCGCGCGGTCGAGTCGATCACCACCGGCCTGTCCTGGCGGCGGGCCCGGCCGCCGCTGTCCGTCATCGGCCCCCCGTCCGCGGCCGACCTGGAGGGGTGCTGGGAGCTTGGCGCCGTCATGGCCGCCGGGCTGGCCGGGTAATCACCGGGTAATCACCGGGGAGTGCGCCCCTGGCCGCGTTTGCGTCCCGGCCGGCGGGCCAGCCCGGCCACGGCGCCCGCGGCCACCACGACCAGCGGGACGACCGTCAGGCGCGGGTCGGGGGAGGCCGAGTGGGCCGTGGCCAGCAGGGAGCCGAGGAAGACCAGGTACGCGCCGATGATCAGGGCGCCGGTCGCTCGGCTCACGCCGCCGTCCCGGTAGGCGAATGCGATCGAGGCCACGGTCATCACCAAGTACCAGACCGTGATGAGAACCGAGTGGGGTGAGGGCGGCCCGAGCCCGGTGATAGTGGCCGGGATGAGCAGCCCGGCGGTGACGTTCAGCGCGTTGCTGTTCAGTGTGGTGCTGAGCATGGCGGCGCCGCGACCCTTGGCCGCCAGGTAGACGGCGGCGACCGCGTTCGGCAGGCTGGTCACCGCGGCGAGAACGACGCCCCCGGTGATGATCTCGGGGACCGCGAAGCGGGTGCCGAACGCCGACGCCGACCGTTCCATGGTCACGCTGGCCACCACCACGATCACCAGGGCCCCGGCGGCGATGGCCACGTCCCGGCCGCGGCCGTGCTCGGGGTGGATGACCTCCTCCAGCTCCTGCTCCTCCTCGGCCACGGCCTCACCGAGCCAGGCCTCCCACCGCCGCGTCAGGGCCATCCGCTGCAGGCGGGCGTGGCCGGCCGCGAGGATCGCCAGGTAGGGCAGCAGGACCACGAGCACCACGATCAGCCCGGCCGCGGGCGAGAGCAGGCCAAGCACCGTGACCAGGCACGCCACCGCGATCCAGATGCCGACCGCGCCGCCGAGGAGCACCACCCGGCGGTGCAGCGCGATGCCCCCGGCGACCACGGCACCCAGGCCGAGCAGCGCGGCCAGGTTGAAGACGTTCGAGCCGATGATGACGCCGGCGCCGATCTTGCTCTGGTGGGAGGCGAGCGCGGCGACCGCGGAGGTGATCTCCGGTGCGTCGGCGGCCAGCGCGGCGACCACGCCGAGCAGCGCCTCCGACAGGCCCAGCCGTCCTCCGATCCGTTCCAGCCTGGTGACGAGGACGTAACTGGTGCCGAGGCTGATGACGGCGCCCGCCACGAACAGCGCAGCGGCGAGAGCGACCGGCATCGAGGCGTCCCTCCTGGGTGGCTGCCATCCGGGCCGGGCGCCGGGGTATTCCCGCGCCCGCATTGATTGCTTTCCCGCCGGAGCGCCCGCAGCATAGCTTGAGACCGCGGGACCACGACCAGGGAGGTGGGTCATGGGATCGCTCGGCTTCTGGCGGCGCGCGCTGGCTGATCCGGGCCGCACAGCGGCGATCGAGCCGGACGGCACCCCCCACGCCGCAGGTGACCTGCTGGCCCGGGTCAATCAGCTCACCCACGGCCTGCGCGACCAGGGCCTGCAGCCGGGTGACGGCGTGGCCGTGCTGGCGCCCAACGGGATCGCGCCGCTGGAGGTCTACCTCGCCGCGCTGCAGGCCGGCTGGTACGTCACCCCCATCAACTGGCACTTCACCGTTCCCGAGATCGCCTACATCGTGCGCGACAGCGAGGCGAGGGCGTTCTTCGTGCACGAGCGGTTCGGCGAGACCGGGGCCAGGGCCGCCGAGGAGGCGGGGGTGCCGGCCAGCGGGCGGATCAGCTACGGGGACGTGCCCGGGTTCCGTCCGGTAGAAGGTGTCCGCGAGGGCCAGCCCATCACCCTGCCGGACGACCGGACCGCCGGTGCCACCATGCACTACACGTCGGGCACCACCGGGCGGCCGAAGGGGGTGCGCAGGCCGCTATCCGGGCTGGACCCGGACGTGGCGGCCGAGCTCCTGTCCGCCCTGCCGCAGTTGTTCGGCATCACCGTCGGCCCACCGAACGTGCACCTGGTCACGTCGCCGCACTACCACACGGCGGTGACGGTGTTCGGGTGCAGCGCCCTCCACATGGGGCACTGCGTGGTCTACCTGGATTCCTGGGATTCCGAGCAGGCGCTGGCCCTGGTGGAGAGGCACCGAGTGACCAGCACCCACATGGTGCCGACCCAGTTCAAGCGGCTGCTCGCGCTGCCCGAGGAGGTCCGGCGGCGGTACGACCTGTCCTCGATGCGGTGGCTGCTGCACGCGGCCGCGCCCTGCCCGGTGGGGATCAAGCAGGCGATGCTCGACTGGTGGGGGCCGCGGGTGTACGAGTACTACGCCGCCACCGAAGGCGGCGGCACGATCGCGACGCCGCAGGACTGGCTGGCCCACCCGGGCACGGTGGGCCGGGCGTGGCCGGTCAGCGAGATCATGATCACCGACGATGACGGGAACGAGTGCCCGCCCGGGGTGGCCGGCGCCGTGTACATGCGCCTGGCGCTGCCGGACTTCGAGTACAAGGGCGACCCGGCCAAGACCGAGGCCGGCCGGCTGCGCGGCTACTTCACCGTTGGCGACATCGGCTACCTCGACGCCGACGGCTTCCTGTTTCTATGCGACCGGAAATCAGACATGATCATCTCGGGCGGGGCGAACATCTACCCGGCCGAGATCGAGGCCGTGATCATCATGCATCCGATGGTGGCCGACGTCGCGGTATTCGGCGTCCCCGACGACGAGTGGGGCGAGTCCGTCAAGGCGGTGGTCGAGCCGCTGGACGGGGCCCAGCCCGGGCCGGACCTGGCGGCAGACATCCTCGCCTCGCTGGAGGGCCAGCTGTCCCGGATGAAATGGCCGCGATCGATCGACTTCATCGGCGAGATGCCGCGCGATCCCAGCGGCAAGCTGCTCAAGCGCCGCCTGCGCGAGCCGTACTGGGACGGCGCGGGCCGCTCGGTCTGAGACCGGGTCTCGGCCGCTACGCGACGCCCGCCCCCGCCCCGGAGCCCCCCGCCGGTGACCGGGAGCCCGGACCGGTGGCGGTGGCCGCGGCGGCGAGGGTGAGGATGTCGAGCAGGTGGTCCACCGCGCGCGGGTCGGGCGGCTGGCCGTAGGTGACCGCGAGCACCTGCCGCCAGGCGCCGGGCAGGGGCTGGGAGTGGATGCCGGGATGGCGGGCCGCGCTGATCGCCAGCCCGGGCATGATGGTGACGCCCAGCCCGGCCGCGACCAGCGCCTGCGCGGCGACGTGGTCGTCGGTGGTGAAGGCGATCTTCGGGCTGAACCCGGCATGCTGGCAGAGCCAGATCAGATGGCCCCGGCAGTGCTCACACCCGGCTATCCAGGGGCTGTGCGCGTGGGCGGCCAGGTCGGGTGGCCCGGCCTCGTCGGCCGCGGGCTGGCCGCCGCCCGGCTGGCCGCTGCCCGGCTGACCGCCGCTGGGCGGGGTGCCGCCGGGCGGGCTGGCGCCGGGCTGGCTGGCGGCCTGGGCGCCGCGGTGCCGCGGCCTGGTCACCAGGTGGACCTGCTCGTCGAGGATCAGCCGGGTGCGGGCCCCCTCCGCGGCGGCAGGCGGGCCGACCGGGGTCCCGTTCTGCGTGTGCCGTGAGACCAGCGCGACGTCCACCTGCCCGGCCCGGAGCATGCGCATCGCCTCCGGCGGTTCCGCCTCGGATAGCAGCAGGTCGATTCCGGGGTGCCCGGCGGCCAGCCGGGACAGCGCGGCGGGAACGATGGTCGCCAGCGCGGAGGCGAAGACCGCCAGCCGGATGCGTTCCTGCCGCTGCTCGACGTGCGCGGCCAGCTCCCGCTCGGCCGCGTCCAGCCGGCCCAGGATCTCCTCCGCCCGTCCCGCGAGCAGGCGGCCGGCGTCGGTCAGCCGGATGCCCCGTCCGCTGCGCTGGGTGAGCCGGGCCCCGGTCTCGGCCTCCAGCCGCGCCAGGTGATGGCTCACCGACGGCTGGGCATAGTTCAGCGACCGGGCCGCGGCTGTCACCGATCCGTGCTGGGCCACCGCGACCAGGACACGCAGCCGGGTCACGTCCAGAATGCAGCAATAATAGATCCCCTTGATTCATCGGCCCATCACCCGCCCCTGTACCTATTTGAGGCGCTAGGACCGTCGGCGCCGGAAATGGGCGCGCAGGTGGGCTCAGGCCGGGGGAGGCTGGGGCCGGCCCTGCAACAGCGGGTCACCCGGCTGGCGCACCGGCTGGCCAGCCTCACGCCGGCGCCGCCAGGCGATCCCGGACAGGGCCTCGAGCACCACCCGGCCCGCCAGGAAGGCGGTGATTTCCGCGTGGTCATAGGGCGGCGCGACCTCGACCACGTCGATCCCCACCAGCGGCATCTCCATCGCGATCCGCCGCACCGCGTCGAGCAGCTGCCGACCGGTCAGCCCGCCCGGCTCGGGGGTGCCGGTGCCCGGCGCCATGCCGGGGTCGACGACGTCCACGTCCACCGACAGGAACACCCCGTCGCAGTCGTCGGTGGCGATGGTGAACGCCTCGGTCAGGCAGGCGTCCAGGCCCCGCGCCACCACCTCGGCCATCTCGTAGCTGCGCATCCGCTGGCCGGCCATCCAGTCCAGGGTCTCCGGCTCGGGCCAGTATCCGCGCAGCCCCATCTGCAGGAACCGGTCGCCCCGGACGGCACCGGACTCGATGAGCCGCCGCATCGGCGTGCCGTGCCCGTAGAGCGACCCGAACTGGGAGTCGCCGGTGTCGGCGTGGGCGTCGAAGTGGATGAGCGACACCCGCCCCCAGCCCACGTGGCGCGCCACGCCGGTCGCGTCGGGGAAGGTGACGGTGTGGTCGCCGCCGAGGATCACCGGCAGCGCGCCGCCCTCGCTGGCCGCCAGGACGGCTTCCTCCAGCGCGCGGAGCGATCGTTCGGTGTCGCCCGAGTACATCTCCACGTCCCCGGCGTCGGCCACCCGCAGTTCCGCCAGCGGGTCCACCCCGAGCGCGAGATGGGGCCGGGAGCCGTCGTGTGGCAGGTAGTCGGTGAAGCGGATCGCCTGCGGGCCGAACCGTGCCCCGGGCCGGTGCGAGGTGCCGCCGTCGAACGGGGCGCCGATGATGAGGACGTCGGTGCCGGCCCAGCTGCTGGGCTCGGCGAGATCGGCCCTCGGCACGCCGAGGAAGGTGGCATCTGGTCCGTACATTCCGCCGAGCCGCGCCATCGCCCCTCCCGGAGATCATCAGTCACGCCAGTATGCAACACAGCACGCGGGACGCCCGGCGCCACTGGTGATGGCGCCGGGCGTTCCTCCCGCAGCGGGCCGCGGCCGGGAAACGGCCTATCCGGTGGGCCCGGCAGGCCCGGCGGCGCGGGCCAGGACCCGGTCCCCGGCGGCGGGCTCGTGCTCGCTGAAGGAGGTCGCGGGCAGGATGCGGGCGAGCGGCGCGGGCAGCCACCAGTTGGCCTTGCCGAGCAGCTCCATCACGGCCGGGACCAGCACCATCCGCACCAGGGTGGCGTCGATGAGCACGGCCACGGCCAGGCCGAGGCCGATCTGCTTGACCGCCAGGTTCGCGCCGAGCACGAAGGACAGGAACACCACCACCATGATCGCCGCCGCGGCGGTGATCACCCGCGCGGTCTGGGCCAGCCCTCGGGCGACCGAGGCGGCGTTGTCGCCGGTGGCGTCGTAGTTCTCGCGGATCCGCGAGAGCAGGAACACCTCGTAGTCCATCGATAGGCCGAACAGGATGACGAACAGGAATATCGGCACCCAGGTGGTGATGGGCATCGGCTCCGGGAATCCGAACGCGCGCCCCAGCCAGCCGAACTGGACGATGGCGACGAGCACGCCGTAGGCGGCGGCGATCGACAGCAGGTTCATCACCGCCGCCTTGAGGGCGACGACGACCGACCGGAACATCACTGTCAGCAGCAGCGTGGACAGCGCGACCACTACCCCGATCAGCCACGGCAGGCGCTGCCAGACGAGGTTGGCGAACGCCACTCCGCCCGCGTTGGGCCCGGTCAGATAGGCGTGGATGCCGGTGCCGGCGGTGGCGCGCGTCAGCACGTCGGCCTGGATCCGGTTCACCAGCGCGTTGGTGGCCGTGTCCTGCTCACCCGTGGTGGGGTAGGCGACCATCATCGCCGCGGCCCCGTCCCGGCTCACCACGGGCGGGGTGACGGCGGCCACGCCCGGAGTGTGCCGGATCGCGGCGGCCAGCCCGGCCGTGCTGGCGGCGGGTGAGGGGAGCCTGGTCGCGACGATCAGCGGCGCGTCGAAGCCGGGCCCGAACCCCTTGGCCATCGTCGCGTAGCTCGCGTAACCCATGCTGCCGCGGGGCTGGCTGGACTCGTCGGGGAAGTTCAGCCTCAGGGCCAGGGCGGGCGCGGCCAGCGCCAGGATGATTCCGGCGGAGACCGCGGCCGCGGTCACCGGGTGGCGCTGGATCACCCCGGCCCACCGCTCGGCGACGGGAGCAGCGCTGCGATTGGCCCGTGGCCGGTGCCGTCGCCCGGGCAGCCGCAGGATGCCGGGGCGGGCCAGCCGGGCGCCGGTGAAGCCGAGCAGCGCGGGCAGCAGGGTCAGCGAGCCGAGCAGGACCATGGCCACGGTGGCGGCGGCCGCGACCGCGACCCCGTCGAGCAATGGCTGGCGCAGCACCAGCAGGCCCAGCATGCCGATCACCACGGTGGTGCCGGCGATCAGCACGGTCTTGCCCGCGGTCCGCATCGCGGCCACCGCCGCGTCCTCCGGCGCCGCGCCGGCCCGCAAGGCTTCGCGGAAGCGGGTCACGATGAACAGGGAGTAGTCGACGCCGACCCCCAGGCCGATCATGGCGGCGATGATGGGGGAGAACGACGGGGCGGGCACGACGTGCCCGAGCAGGGCGATCACCGACAGCCCGCCGCCGATGCCGAGCAGGGCGGTGGCGATCGGCAGGCCCATGGCCAGGAACGAGCCGAACGCGATGAGCAGCACGACCGCCGCCGCGAGCACGCCGATGCCGTCCGTGGGGCCGCCGTAGGGCGTGTCCGCCAGGTCGACCACGTCGCCGCCGAGGCTGAAGGTCACGCCGTGCCCGGACGCGACGCGGGCGTCGTGCATGAGCGCGAGCGCCTCACCATTGCTGATCTTGGTGGACGGGACGCCGAAGCCGATGGTCGCGAACGCGATGTGGCCGTCGCGGGAGATCTGGCCGGGTGCCTCGTACGGGCTGGTGACCGCGCTGACGTGCGGCGCCTGCGCGAACGGGGCCAGCGCACCGGTGACCCGGGCGCGGACGGCGGGGGAGGTGATGGGGGACGCCGACTCGATGGCCAGCGTCAGCGTGTCCCCCGATTGGCGGGGGAAATGCTGGTTGAGCAGCGCCTGCCCCGGGTCGCTGCCGGTGTAGTTGTCCTGCGCGGGTGCGCCGTAGGAGATGAACAGGGTGATCAGGCAGGCCACCCCGCCGAGCCAGGCGAGCAGGGTCAGCCAGCGGTGGCGGTAGCAGGCACGGCCGAGCCCGCCGATCAGCCCGGGGCGGTCCGGCCCGGTGTCCCGGAGGGGGGCACCGGCGGTGCGGGTGACGGGTGAATACGACATCGGAGTCTCCACGAGCCGGGGAGTGGTTGTCGCTCTCGATGCTCGCGGGAGACGGTGGCCGGGGCGTCGTACGCAGGGAGGCTCTTGGCCGGGCGCGGTACTCCGCCGGAGTACTACCGGCGGAGTACGTTGGCGTCGGCCGGGGACCGGTAGTCCGGCGGGACCCGCGCCGTGGCGCACGGCGAGCCGGGCGCAGCGCGCCAGAACCGCGGAGGCAAGGTAACGAGGCGCAATTGGCGCATCAATACGCCCGCTGGAACGGGATCCAAAGGCAATTAAGGGGAGGGCTCACCATAAGAAGAACACGATGACAGGACGCTACGGGTGATGGCCCGGAATGGCCGGGCCACCACCCCGTCATGCCGCGGTCACGGTGCTGCCGCGGCGGCGGCGCCGTTGGCCACGATGGGGTGGCTGGCCTCGCACGCTCCGGCGCCGGCGGCGCCGTCGTTGGCCCAGGTGGTCTGCATGGCGAAGGTGCCGGTGGCCAGCGTGAGGTCGAACGATCCACCGCTGGTACCCGGGGTGATCCAGGCGCACTTGTCGGCGTCTTCCGCGCCGGTGGAGTCGGTCCAGCCGCCGGCCGGATTCTGGTCGGTGATGGTCTCGGCGTACTCGTGGCCGTTCACGATGGAGATGCCGTCCTGCAGGCCCGCGCTGCCGGCGTTGACGAAGTTCTCGCCGCAGGAGGCGCCGGCGTCGGTGACGTACGGCATGTTGGTGAAGGCGATGTCACCGTTGGGCGAGCTCACCCCCACGAAGGGGTCGCCGTTCCAGTCGTGCCAGGCGCAGAACGCCCCGCCCGGGGTGTTGAACCCGTCGGGGTGGGTGCCGGTCGGGGAGATGATGTCGTACTGGGCGTCCCGGTTGGCGGCGGCGGTGGTGTTGCCGAAGTGGGCGGCCGCGTTGACGGCCTCGGTGCCGAGCTGGAAGGGAGTCGCCTGGGCCGGGGACGCGGCGCTCTCATCGACCCAGACGCCGGCCAGGACGCCCCCCGCGGGGTAGGCGACGTGCTGGGTGTTGCTGGCCGGGCAGGACTGCGCGCCGGCCGCCACGCCGTCGCAGTACTGGGTCATGACGCCGGACCACAGCTCGCCGTTCGTGCCCAGGCCCTTGAACAGCTCCTGG
>Ga0134125_10010876_pt1 | contig 10217 bp, 8 predicted proteins | sample KB31751_FD_96464 | JGI IMG/M metagenome (GOLD analysis project Ga0134125, IMG submission 96464) | Terrestrial soil microbial communities with excess Nitrogen fertilizer from Kellogg Biological Station, Michigan, USA - KB3-175-1 | ecosystem: Environmental > Terrestrial > Soil > Unclassified ... | reverse complement strand
CGGCGATCGCGACAAGGCCGCGCTGGTCCCAGAGCCGTCGCTGCCCCTGGCGGCGTCACCCCACCATCGCACGATGCGTTTCTGGCGCCGGACGGCCTGCCACTACTCGTTCATGCACGAGAATTTGATGGACATGAACCATCAGTTCCTTCACCGCGGCATCATGGGAAGGATCAGGCCGACGCTGCTCGATTACGACACCGGGTCCGACTGGATCGAGGTGCGCTACCGTTTCCAGGACACGCCTGGCAGCCGGCCCGATCGACGCTCCCGTCTCATGCTGCTGGCCGGCCGCGAGCGCCGTCGTGGCCTCCCCGCCGCCGCTGGCCAGTCCGGGAACGGCGACGTCATGACCATCCGCACGCAGTACCCCTTCCAGACCCTGACCGTTCGCCGCGGCGACGCCGAGCGCCCCTCGTTCCACCTGTGGGCCGCTTACGTCCCGTACGATCGCGAGCAGCGCAGCCACGTCAGCGTCGGCGCGCTCAGCATCGAGCGCCCGCGCATCCCCGGTCTCATCCAGCTGGCCTGGCCCTTCATCCGCCGATTCACCGAGGCGGTGTTCAGCGAGGACCGCATGGCGGTCGAGGCGGAGCAGCGGGCCTACGACCATCAGGGCGCCGACTGGAACCAGGAAGTGAACCCCGTGATCATCGCGCTGCGCGACGTGCTGATCCGCAACGGCGTCTCCGGCGCTCCGGCGTGACATGGACCGCCGAGGGGCCGGCCCACTTGATCCGCCGCGCGCTCGACGACCACGGGCGGCAATCGCTCGCGTCATGAAGGCGGCACGAAGTGCCGGGCGGCGGAAGGCGTGGGAATCCGGGGCCGCCTGGGACGCCGCGCAATGATTTTGCACCCCGGAGGCGGGCTCGCGGCTCTATCCCTTCATGGGAGATCTCCCGAAGCCCTCCGACGACGCGACGTGGACCGAGGTGGAGCGAAGCTTCTTCGCCGCCGCTCCTCCCGAGGACCTCAAGACCCTCATCGAAGCGCCGCGCTTCGATGACCAACCGGCGCCCGCTCCGGAGCAGCCGCGGCGCCGGATCATCGCCTGGCTACGACCCTCGATGAACGCAGCCAGGCGAAGAGTGACGCTCGTCTGCGCGGCAACGGGCCGGCTCGCCCAGCGAACGTGGCGGGGAACGAGGCTCGCCCTCGGGGCGGCGGGCGCGCCCGATCGCCGCCGCCTGGTCTTGGCGCTGGTGGGCGCGATCGCGGTGGCGGGGGTGAGCGGTTTCCGAGGCGGCGCGCCCACCAAAGAGGCCACCGGGGAGAGGGAAGGCCCGGCGGGCGGACCGACGGTCGCCGAGGCGGGCCCGGTCGCCCCCTCTGCGTCCGAGGCAGGTCCTCGACCGAACGTCGGTTCGCCCGGCGGCGTTCGGTCGGCGCGCGCCGACGCCACGAACCGAGCGCCGCGCGCTCACCGAAGATCTGTCGCGGCCTCGCCGCCCGCGCAGCGGCCGGTGGTGACCGCCTTCATGGATCGCCAGACCTTCTGGGCCCGCGAGGGTCGGTCGGCCCCAGGCCGCTCGGGCAGGCCGTTCTTCAGCCGCTGAGCGGCAGACACTAAAGCGACGCCGTCGCGGGCGCCAGATCCCAGAGCACGGCGGCCGTGCGGCGCGAGAGGGTACGGCCCTTGGCGCACAGGGAGACGTGGTAGCCGCGCGGGGGGCGTTTGAGGTCCACTTCTGTGATGCGGCCGCGCAAGGGGCTGTCCTTGCGGACCAGCTCGGGGACGACGCCGACGCCGCAGCCGAGCGCGACCAGAGCGAGGATGGCCTCGTTGCCGTCGACCTCGGCATAGACCTCGGGGCGGACGCCCTGCTGCGCGAGCCAGGCGTCGACGCGTTGTCGGTCGAGGCCGCGGCGGGGGAGGATCACGGGCAAGCCGTTCCAATGGCTGCCACCGAGCCTGGCGCGCCGGGCGAGCTCCGTGTCCGAGGCGGGCGCGATGAACGCCAGGTCGGTGTGGGCGAGGCGGACGAAGCGGAGCTCACTGGCCGGGCGGTCGGGCTCGGGCACCACCGCCAGGTCGACCTCGTCGTTCTCCAGGGCTTGCATGCAGCGCGCGGCGTCCGAGGTGCTGAGCTGCAGGTGGATGCCGGGGTATCGCTCCCGGCAGCGCGCCAGGAGCTTGGGCAGGACCGAGTGGCAGGCGGTCACCGTGCAGGCGATGCGGAGCTCGCCCGTCGGCGTCTGTGTCTCGGTCGCCAGCGCCTCCTGCAAGCGCGCCTGCGCCGCCAGCTGCGCGCGCGCGTGATCGCGGAAGATCTCGCCGGCGCGCGTGAGCGTGACCCGGCGCCGGCTGCGCTGGAACAGGGGCTGCCCGACCTCCTGCTCCAGCCGCTGGATCGCCCGGGTCAGGGCCGAGGGGCTCACGTGCAGCGCTTGGGCGCTGCGCGCGAAGTGCAGGCTGTCGGCCAAGTGCAGGAAAAGGCTGAAGTCCTGGTGCGATGGGCTGGCCATGGAGAGACGGCGTCGTTGCGATAACTGCAATACAGACTACCGAAAATAGGAGAATGCGCAACGTCGCCGGCGCGCTATCCTGGCGGCAGTTCACAGCGCGAGGAGCCCACCATGTCGAGACAGAACTACTTCAACACCCTCACGATGGCGCAGAGGCTGGACCAGCTCGGCCGCTGTCGCTTCATGGACCGCAGCGAGTTCGGCAACGGCGTCGAGAAGCTGCGGGGCAAGAAGGTGGTCATCGTCGGTTGCGGCGCGCAGGGCCTGAACCAGGGCCTCAACATGCGCGACTCGGGCCTGGACGTCAGCTACGCGCTGCGCCCGGACGCCATCGAGCAGAAGCGCGTCAGCTTCACCAACGCCACCAGCAACGGATTCAAGGTGGGGACCTACGAGCAGCTCATCCCCACCGCCGACCTGGTGTGCAACCTGGCGCCCGACAAGCAGCACGCCGACGTGGTGCAGAAGGTCATGCCGCTCATGAAGAAGGGCGCCTGCCTGGCCTACAGCCACGGCTTCAACATCGTCGAGGAGGGGCAGCAGATCCGCAAGGATCTGACCGTCGTCATGGTGGCCCCCAAGTGCCCGGGCACCGAGGTGCGCGAGGAGTACAAGCGCGGCTTCGGCGTGCCGACGCTGATCGCCGTGCACCGGGAGAACGATCCGAACGGCGACGGCCTGGAGATCGCCAAGGCCTACGCGGCGGCGACCGGCGCCGATCGCGCCGGTGTGCTCGAGTCGAGCTTCGTCGCCGAGGTGAAGAGCGATCTCATGGGCGAGCAGACGATCCTGTGCGGCATGCTGCAGACCGGCTCGCTCCTCTGCTTCGATCGCATGGTGGCCCAGGGGATCGACCGCGGCTACGCCAGCAAGCTGGTTCAGTACGGCTGGGAGACGATCACCGAGTCCCTCAAGCAGGGCGGCATCACGCTGATGATGGATCGCCTCAGCAACCCGGCGAAGGTGAAGGCCTTCGAGCTGGCGGAGGAGCTGCGCGGCATCCTGCGGCCGCTTTTCCGAAAGCACCAGGACGACATCATCACCGGCGTCTTCAGCACCACGATGATGAAGGACTGGGACGCGGGCGACAAGAACCTGCTCGGGTGGCGCGCGGCCACCAACGACACCGCCTTCGAGCGGACCCCGGCGGGCGCCGACAAGATCAGCGAGCAGGAGTACTACGACCACGCCGTGCTGATGGTCGCCATGGTCAAGGCCGGCGTCGAGCTGGCGTTCGAGTGCATGGTCGAGGTGGGGATGAAGCCGGAGTCCGCCTACTACGAGTCGCTGCACGAGACGCCCCTCATCGCCAACCTGATCTCGCGCAAGAAGCTGTACGAGATGAACAAGGTCATCAGCGACACCGCCGAGTACGGCTGCTACCTCTACAGCCACGCCGCCGTGCCGCTCTTGAAGGAGTTCATGTCGAAGCAGCCGACCGAGGTGATCGGCAAGCCCTACGCGCCCGGGACCCAGCAGGTCGACAACCGCCGCTTGCTGGCGGTGAACCAGGCCATCGAGGGCCACCCCGTCGAGAAGGTCGGCGCCACGCTGCGCGGCTACATGACGGCGATGAAGCAGATCGCCGTCGGTGGCTGAGGGCGAGCTCTCTCTTCCTGGGGGCCTCGGGCCGGGCTTGACCCTGGTCACCGGCCCCAACGGGTCGGGCAAATCGACCGCTGCGCGCGCGCTCGGGGCGCGCGTGGCGGGCGCCCGGGTCCTCTCGGCCGAATCGCAGCAAGCCTTCTACGAGGCGCAGCTCGCGGCGGACGAGGCCAACTTCAGCCAGGGCGCCGACACCAGCAGGCGCGTACGCGAGCTGCTGGGCGAGCCCGGACGCAGCCATCCGCTGTTCGCGTCGTTTCGGCTGGAGCCGCTGTGGGAGCGCCACTACCGACAGCTCTCCACGGGCGAGGCGCGCAAGGTGCTGCTGCTGCAGACCGTGCTCGCCGCGCCGCCGCTGTTGATCCTCGACGATCCCTTCGACGGCCTCGACCGAGCCGCCTGCGCCGAGCTGGCCCAGGCCATCACCGCCGTGGCGCAACGCTTGCCGGTGCTCGTCGTCGGGGCGTGGGGAACGTCCGGCACCCGCGGGCTGCCGTTCCCGCCCGAAGGCCTGCGCGAGGTGGTGGTCTTCGCCGAGGGGCGCGTGACGTTTCGTGGCTCGGCGCAGGCCTTCCTGGCCCGCGCCCCCGACGACGTCCGCCCCCACGCGCCGCCACCCGTCGCGCTCGGCAGCTGGACCACGCCGCTCGATCCCGGCCTGCCGCTCGTGCAGTTGAGGGGTGGTCGGGTCCGCTACGGCGAGGAGGTGGTCTTCGAGAACCTCGACTTCACCGTCCGCGCGGGCCAGCACACGTTGATTGAAGGTCCCAACGGCTCGGGCAAGACCAGCTTGCTCGAGATGATCACCGGCGATCACCCGCAGGCCTACAGCAACGACCTGCACCTCTTCGGCCGGCGGCGCGGCAGCGGCGAGAGCGTGTGGGAGATCAAGAAGAACGTCGGGCTGGTCTCGGCGCGCCTGCAGCGCGACTACCGCGTCGGCGGCAGCGTCGAGGAGGTTTTGCTGAGCGGGCTCTTCGACAGCATCGGCGTCTACCAGAAGCCGGAGCCGAGCCACCGCGCCCGCGCGCGCGCCTGGCTCGATTGGCTCGAGATCGGCATTCCGCCCGCGGCGGCGTTTCGCGAGCTGTCGTTCGGGCAACAACGCCTGGTGCTGGTCGCGCGGGCCGCCATCAAGGTCCCCCCGCTGGTGGTCATGGACGAGCCCACCTCCGGGCTCGACGCGGACAACCGGAGCCGCGTCCTCGACCTCGTCGCCTCCCTCTGTACGCAGGAGAAGAGCACCGTCCTGATGGTCACCCACCGGGCCGACGAACGCGCCTTCTGGCAGGACCGCATCGGCGGCGCGATCCTTTCGCTGCCATAGCGCCCCTCGCTCCGGCGGAGGTGCGCGGACGTCAGCGGCGGCTCGCGGGCCGACCCTGGTGCCGCCGGCCCGGGCGCGCGGCGGGCCCGGCCGCCGCGCGCGGCGCTTCGCCGGTCAGCGTGCCCAGGAATCGTGACAGCAGGTCGACGTCGTCCTTGGACAGCGTCGTACCCAGCTGAACCCGCGCCATGGTGACGATCGCGTCGTGCAGGTTGGTCGCCGAGCCGTCATGGAAATAGGGGGCCGTCAGGGCCACGTTTCGCAGCGTCGGTACCTTGAACCGGTAGAGGTCGCTCTCGTTCTTCGTCAAGCCGTAGCGGCCGAGGTCGGCCTTGGTGACGGTGTGACCCGGCTGGAGAAACGGCGGCATCCCGAGGCGGCCGAAGCGCTGGAAGCTGGTCCCGCCGAGATTGATCCCGTTGTGGCACTCGGCGCAGCCGAGGCTGACGAACAGATCGTACCCGGCCTGCTCGTCCGACGACAGCGCGTCTTCCTGCCCGCGCAGGAACCGGTCGAACCGCGCGTCCGGCGTGACCAGGGCGCGTTCGAAGGTGGCGATGGCGTCCTTGACGTTGGCGGGCGTGGCGCCGTCCGGGTAGATGGCGAACGCTTTGGCGTAGGCGGGGCTCGCCTGCAACTTCTTGATGACGCCGCCCCAGTCGGACGCCATCTCGGCCGGGTTCTGGATGGGACCGTCGATCTGCGCTTCCAGCGTGTCGGCTCGTCCGTCCCAGAACTGGCGGAAGTTGTAGCCGCTGTTGAGGACGGTGGGGGCGTTGATCGCGCCGAGCGCACCGCCCACGCCGACGGAGACCTTGCGGCCATCGACGCCGCCGTGACTGAGATCGTGGCACGACGCGCACGACACCGTTCCGTCCTTCGACAGCTGGCCGTCCGAGAACAGACGCTTGCCGAGAGCGACCTTGCGCGCGTCCAGGTCGACCTGCAACGGGATGGGCACGAACTCCGGCGCCGCCACGCCCGCGGGTGGTGACGGCTGTTTGTGCTTGGCCGCGGCCGGCCCCGAGGCGAAGAGCACAGCGATGGCCGCGCCGTGTGCCAGGCGGCGGGCGTACGCGGAGGCGTCCATGGCCTGCACATCGGAAGCCAGACAGCTTTCCTGAGGGCGTCCGGGCACGGCGCGTCGACAGATGCTCAAGTTGGCTCTGGAAGTGACGAAATGCTTCATGGGAGGGGGGCCGACCGCCGGACCCGTCTGCCCGTTGGAGAGGACGCGTGGGGCGAACCGCAAACGACGAGCGTGGAGCATCGCGATCACGGCGAGCAACGCATGAGACCGCCGGCCACGCGGCGAGCGGCAGCGCGCGACCGTCGCAGTACCAGGTGATCGACGAGCCCCTCAACGAACACGGGCATCGACGCGAGCTGTCGACGCTGCGGTTGAAGGTGATGCTGATGCTGTTCATCAGCGCGCTCCTGATCGCACTGTCCCTGTTGGTGAGCGTCCTGGCCACGCGCATCTTCAACCAGATCAACCCGGCCATCGCCGACGACCTGGAGTGGAAGGCCCGCCGCGGGGCGACCGAGCTGGCCGAGGCCGCCGCGCTGGGGATCGCGATTCAGGATCGGCCGACCGTCGAGCGATCGTTCGGCGAATACCGCGGCAACGCGGACGTCGCCCAGGTCGCGGTCCTCGATCGGACGGGCGCACTCCTGGCGTCCTACGGGCGACCGCTGGCCAACGAGGGCGAGCTTTATGCGGGACCGCCGGGGGTGGTGCGGGTGACCGACACGACGCTGAGCGCCTGGGCCGCCGCGAAGATCGAAGGGAACGTCGTCGGAAAGGTCGCGCTCGTCGTGTCGAAAGGGCGCCTGCGGGCCGGCCAGCGGCTACGCCGCGAGATCCTGGGCGCGACCCTGTTCGGCTGCCTCGCCGCGCTCGTCATCACGCTGTTCTTCGTGAACGCCTACCTCGGCCCGCTGGTGACGCTGACCCATCGTGGTCTGCGCACCGCGCGCGAGCTGGAGATCGCCAAGCGGATCCAGACCTCGATCCTGCCCACGCGGACCGGCGTGCGGTCGCTGGAGATCGCGGCAAGCATGATGCCCGCCACCGAGGTCGGCGGCGACTACTACGACGTCATCCCGGTCGAGGACGGGGCCTGGATCGCGATCGGCGACGTGGCCGGTCACGGCGTGCAGGCAGGCCTCATCATGATGATGGTCCAGAGCGTGGTGGCGTCGGCCACCAAGATGCGCCCGGACGCGACGCCGGCCGAGCTGTGGAACGCGCTCAACCGCGTCCTGATCGAGAACGTCCGGGGCCGCATGGGCTGCGAGGAGCACGTGACCTTCTCGCTTATGCGTTACACCACCGACGGTCGGCTGGTGTTCGCCGGCGCGCACGAGGACGTCATCATCTGCCGCGTGGACAGCGGCAAGTGCGAGCAGGTCGAGACCCCCGGAACTTGGCTGGGGATCGATGAGGCCCTCGGCAGCACCATCGTCGACACGACCGCCAGGCTGCGTGGGGGTGACGTCATGGTCCTCTACACCGACGGCATCACCGAGGCCCGGAACGCGAAGGGTGAGATGTTCGGGCGGCGTCGCCTGGTCGACGTGATCGAGCGGCACCATTCCGAACCGAGCGAAATCATCCGCCAGAAGATCATCGACGGCGTCACCGAATGGATGGACACGCAGGACGACGACGTCACCGTGCTGGTCCTGCGGTACGGCGCCGAGGGCGCCGCGGTCACGGCCGCCGCCTGAGCCGCGAGCTGCGGCGCTCCCCCGAAGGTCCTGCGGCTGGCCCCTCGAGCGCTGGATCTGCCGGTCGCCGCCGGCGCGTCGTATGCTTGCGGCCATGAACGAGCGATCTCCGACCAAGCTGGGCGCCACCGGACCCGAGGTCTTTCCGCTGGGGCTCGGGTGCATGGGGATGTCGGGGGTCTACGGCGCGACCGACGACGCGGAGAGCGTGGCGACGATCCAGGCCGCCGTCGACGCCGGCGTCACGTTGATCGATACCGGTGACTTCTACGGGATGGGGCACAACGAGCTGCTCGTCGGACGCGCGCTGGCCGGGCGGCGGGCGCGGGTGCTGCTGTCGGTGAAGTTCGGCGGCCTGCGGGGGCCCGACGGGGCGTTCCTGGGATTCGACGGACGCCCGGTGGCGGTGAAGAACTTCGCCGCCTACAGCCTGCGGCGGCTGGGGGCGGAGGTCATCGACATCTACCGGCCGGCGCGCCTCGATCCCGAGGTGCCGATCGAGGAGACGGTGGGCGCCGTCGCCGACCTGATCAAGGCCGGTTACGTCCGGTACGTCGGCCTCTCCGAGGTGGGCGCCGATACGGTGGCGCGCGCCGCGAAGGTTCACCCCCTCGTCGACCTCCAGATCGAGTACTCGCTGGCCTCGCGCGGCCCCGAGGCGCGCATCTTCCCGCAGCTCGCCCAGCTGGGGATCGGCGCCACGTTGTACGGCGTCTTCTCGCGCGGCCTCCTCGGCGGCAGCAAGCCGAGGGACCGGCGCGACATGCGCGCGCATCTGCCGCGCTTCTCCGGCGACAACCAGCGCCGCAACGACGAGGTGGTCGCGGCGCTGCAAGGCTTCGCCGCCGATCGCAAGATGACCGTCGGTCAGGTGGCGGTCGCCTGGGTGCTGGCCCGGCAGCCCGGGTTCGTCCCGCTCATCGGCGCCAAGACGCGGACGCAGCTCGCGGACGCCCTCGCCGCCCTCGACAAGCCGCTCGGCGCGGCCGACCTGGCGGCGCTGGAGGCGCTGATTCCACCGCACGCCGTGGCCGGCACGCGTTACGGCGCCGAGCAGATGGCCCACCTCGACAGCGAGCGCTGATCCGCTTCGCCGCCCGGGCCTCGGCGCGAGCGGCGCGCTTTCAGGCCTCGAGCAAGGCCGGACATTTGCGATTCATCGTACGCGCGGGGCCGTCGCCGTCGTTGGAAAACCACGGTCAGATCTCAGTAACCTCGCGCCTTCGTGTTACCGTCGAGGACGCAGCGCTCTGACGACGGAGGCTCCCCCATGCGTCACCATCCGAACACCACAATCGCGGCGATGCTCCTGGCCGCGTCGACCGCCGCCTACGCGGCGCCGCCGGCCCCCGCGGCCTCCGACGAAAAGCCCGAATTCCGGCTTCAGGACACGCACACGGCCAAGGAGGCGCACGGCGCCACGGCATCGAAGATCAAGCCGACCAGGACCGAGGCGGCGATGAAGCTGTTCGTCGTCGACAAGGACAAGGGGCCGGTCAAGGGGGTGGTCATCTTTCTGACCGGGCCGGACAAGACGAAGTACTACGCCGAGCCGACGGACAGCGATGGCTATACGGAGCTGCTGGTGCCGGTGGGCAAGAAATACGACATCACCTACCTGAGCCTCGGCCGGCACGAGATAGCGGCCACCGTTCCCGTGGCGGACGAACCAAGTCAATCGGTCAAGCTGACCCTGCGCTACAAGCGTGAGATCCCAGAGAAGCCTTTCGTCCTGGCCGGGGTCGAGTTCGACACCGCCAGGGCGACGATCCGCCCCGAGTCGTTCCCGCGCCTCGACGCGGTGGTCGACTTCATGGCCCACAAGAAGACCGCGCGCATCGAGATCTCGGGCCACACCGACAACGTGGGGAACGCCCAGGCCAACAAGACGCTGTCGGAAAAGCGCGCGCAAGCGTGTCGCAACTACATCGTGTCGAAGGGCATCGACAAGAAGCGGCTCGACGCCGTCGGCTTCGGCGACGAGCGCCCCATCGCCCCCAACGACACCGACGAGGGCCGCCAGAAGAACCGCCGCATCGAAGCGAAGGAGCTGTAGCGCCCGCCGGCAGCCGCGTTCCGACGT
>Ga0134125_10010875_pt1 | contig 10217 bp, 5 predicted proteins | sample KB31751_FD_96464 | JGI IMG/M metagenome (GOLD analysis project Ga0134125, IMG submission 96464) | Terrestrial soil microbial communities with excess Nitrogen fertilizer from Kellogg Biological Station, Michigan, USA - KB3-175-1 | ecosystem: Environmental > Terrestrial > Soil > Unclassified ... | reverse complement strand
GGGCGACCAGGTACTTCCCGGCCGGGCCGTCTTTCTTGATGCTGCCGGCGGGCGAGATGTGGTCGGTCGTCACGCTGTCGCCCAGCACCGCCAGCACGCGCGCCCCCTGGAGGTCGCCGGGCGGCGTCGCCTTCTTGGCCATCCCCTCGAAGTAGGGCGGGTGCTTGATGTAGGTCGAGGCGCCGTCGAAGAGGTAGGTGTCACCGAGCGGGACGTCGAGCTTCCGCCAGCGCTCGTCCCCTTCGAACACCACGCTGTACGACTTCTCGAACATCGCCGGCTTGACCGACTTGCCGACGGCGTCGGCCACCTCGCTGTTGGACGGCCAGACGTCGCGCAGGAAGACCGGTCCGGACGTCCCCTCGCCGAGCGGCTCCTGGTCGAGCGCGATGTCGATCCGCCCGGCCAGCGCGTAGGCAACCACCAGCGGCGGCGACATCAGATAATTGGCGCGCACGTCGGGGTTGATGCGCCCCTCGAAGTTGCGGTTCCCCGACAGCACGCTGGCCACCACCAAGTCGCGCGCGTCGATGGCGTCGGCGATCGGCTGGGGCAGCGGCCCGGAGTTGCCGATGCAGGTGGTGCAGCCGTAGCCGACGGTGTGGAAGCCGAGCTTCTCGAGGAAGGGGGTCAGCCCCGCCTCGGCCAGGTACTCGGTCACCACCTTCGAGCCGGGGGCCAGCGAGGTCTTCACCCAGGGGCGCGTCTTGAGCCCCTTTTCGACCGCCTTCTTGGCCAGCAGGCCCGCCGCCACCATCACCATCGGGTTCGAGGTGTTGGTGCAGCTGGTGATGGCCGCGATGACGACCGAGCCGTGCTGCAGCTCGGGCGCCGGCGCCGCCGACGGCGCGTAGCCGATGTTGGTCGGCTGGCTGTCCTGCGGCTGGACCGAAGCCATCTTCTTCTTCGGCTTGATGAGGCCCGGCAGCGCCTCCTCGAACGACTTCTTCGTCTGGTAGAGGCCGACGCGATCCTGCGGCCGCTTGGGCCCGGCCACGCTCGGCTCGACCGAGCCGAGGTCGAGGTCGGCGACGTCGGTGTAGACCGCCTCCTTGGTCGATGCCTCGTGAAATATCCCCTGCTCGCGCGCGTAGGCCTCGCAGAGGGCCACCTGGTCCGGCGCGCGGCCGGAGAAGCGCAGGTAGCGGAGCGTCTCGTCGTCGATGGGAAAGATGCCGCAAGTGGCGCCGTACTCGGGCGCCATGTTGGCGATGGTGGCCCGGTCGGCGACCGGCAGCGCGGCCACGCCCGGGCCGAAGAACTCGACCAGCTTCCCGACCACGCCCAGCTTGCGCAGCATCTGGGTGACCACCAGGACGAGGTCGGTCGCCGTCGAGCCCTCGCGCAGCTTGCCGTGCAGCCGGAAGCCGACCACCTGCGGGATCAACATCGACAGGGGCTGCCCCAGCATGGCCGCCTCGGCCTCGATGCCGCCCACGCCCCAGCCGAGGACGCCGAGGCCGTTGACCATCGTCGTGTGGCTGTCGGTGCCGACCAGCGTGTCGGGATAGGCCTGCGCCGGCCCGTCCTTATCGTCATTTTTCTGTTGCGGGAACACGACCCGCGCCAGGTACTCGAGGTTCACCTGGTGGACGATGCCGGTGTCGGGCGGCACGACCGCGAAGTTGCGGAACGACGACTGTCCCCAACGCAGGAAGGCGTAGCGCTCCTTGTTGCGAGAGAACTCTATCTGCGCGTTGAGAGACAGCGCCTCGGGCTTGCCGAACTCGTCGACCTGGACCGAGTGATCGATGACCAGCTCCGCCGGAACGAGCGGGTTGATCTTCTTGGCGTCGCCGCCCAGCTTCTGGATCGCCGCCCGCATGGCGGCCAGGTCGACGACCGCCGGCACGCCGGTGAAGTCCTGCAAGAGCACGCGCGCGGGCATGAAGGCGATCTCGTAGCTCGGCTCGGCCTTCGGATCCCAGCCGCAAAGAGCGCGAACGTCCGCCTCCTTGACCGTCTTGCCGTCCTCGTGGCGCAAGAGGTTCTCGAGCAGGATGCGCAGCGAGAAGGGGAGCCGCCCGGGGTTGAGGCCCGCCTTCTCGAGCGCCGAGAGGCGGTGAATCTCGAACTTGCGCTGGCCGACCTCGAGGGTGCCCCGACTACCGAAGCTGTTCGCCATGATGTCCCATTCTTAGTTGCCGAGCCCGCAATGTCGAGGGGTTAGCGATGCTCGGGCCACGACAGGAAGATGTGCTTCCGGACGTTGCGCGGCGTGGTCTCGCCGGGCGGCGGGCTGTCGTTCTCGATCTTGTAGGCGTCGAACCGGACGATCCGGTCGCCGGGGTCGTGGGTCCGCTCCGGGTAACGCAGGATCCACTCGACGAAGGCGCCGTGGTAGACGGCCTGATCCGGGATCCGAACCGAGTAGTTGAAGAAGAACGAGTCGTTGTCGAGGCGAGAGGGGATCTCCTCGGTCCCCGGGTAGGGGTAGCGCCCGGCGACCTCGCTGTAGGGATCGACGTGCCGCCCCTCGGCGGTGACCGCATCCACGACCATTGTCTCGTCCGTGGTCGGCGCGTCGGAGGCGAACATCGACCAGGCCTGGATGAACCGAGGGTAGGCCACCAGCCGCTTGACCCACCCCGGCTCGTCGAACTTGAGGGCCTGGGGAACGGCCTGGTTGATCCACAGCGCCTCGTTGACGATCGTGATCAACATCGCCAGGGTAAACCCCTCGCGCAGGATCGCCGCCAGCCGAGCGAGCCAGTCGATGACCGGCGCGCGCGGCGGGGGGAGCGCGGTCGCGGGGGCCGGCGTCGCTCCCGGCACGCCGCAAGCGGCCAGCCCCAACCAGATCGAGATCGTCTGCCGGTTGCGGGCGAAGGCGTCGTAGCCCCGGCCGGCGAGCTGACGCAGCCCGGGAATTCGCAGCGGCAGCGACCAGAGCAGCCCGAGCGGCAGCACGCGCAGCGTCGCCGCCACCGCGTCGGCGCGCGTGGTCCGACGCCCGCGCTCGTCGACCGCGACGATGGTCCTGGAGAGCAACTCGGGCGAAAGGTCCGCAGCGTCCGCCGGCACGTCGGCGCTCGAGACCAGCCGGATGCGCTCGAAGACGTCGAGGCGAGCGCACGCGCGGGCGAGCTGGAAGCAGACGCCACAACCGGCGTCGAAATACAGGGTCACCCGCCGGCGACTGCGGGCGGCGAGACGCCCGAAGAGGTCCCACTCGGAGGCGGTCAGGAGAAAAGGCGTGTAGCCGATCATCGCCCAGGAGAAGATCCCCAGGTTGATGAAGCACTGGAACCCGAGGTGCAGGCCGATGACGGCGAGGATGGCCGCCCGCCGGGTCCAGGTCCGCAGGATCGGCGAGAGGATCAAGATCGGCAGCGTGCTCTCGGTCGCGAGGGCGGCGTAGGAGAGGACGCGGGAGAGCCCGAACGTCATGTGCCCGCGCATCCAGACGCCGAACCAGGTGACCATCCGGTTCTGGTAGAGGACGTAGTGGACGGCGCTCCCCGTCCGCCAGGTCGGCCCCCCCTTCTGCACGGCGTTGAAGAAGTAGGAGATGGCCAGCTGCAGGAGGATGGTGAACGCCGCCAGCGAGACGACGCGGTTGACGCCGGCGCCCGTCTCCAACGGGTCGGTCGGCCGGGGCAACATCGCCGCGCGATCGGCGAGCTCGGCGGCGGTCGTCTCGCGCCGGCGGCGCAGGCTGGCGCGGACGGCGTCGAGCGAGAAGCGCCGGCCGAGCGGCAACAGCGACGACCAGAGGATCAGCTCGCACAGCGTCCAGTCGCCGCCGTTCTCGACCAGCGTCACGCGCGCGTGGAGACTGATGAGGCAGATGGGCGCCAGGAAGCGCATCAACGTCGTTCGCCAGCCGACCAGCAGCGCCAGGTAGACGAACGCGCAGATGGCGAAGCAGAGGATCGCCTCGTTGCGCAGCGAAGCGAGGAAAAAAAACGACAACATCCACTGCGTGGGCGGCCGCCAGAGCAGCGTGTGGTTCGGCAGCAGGCCGTCGTTCGTGTAGAAGAGGTCGAGCACCGGGATCCGGCGCAGCAGATCGATGAGCAGCACGATCGCCACCGCCACCCGCCCGAGCCCCACGCTGCGGGCGTCGATCGTGAGGTAGCGGTCGACGAGGAAGCGGCTCACCCGGCGCCAGCCCGCGAAGCGAGGTGCCGCCGGCGCCGAGGCCGGGCTGTCGTTCGACGCGCCGTCGCTCATGGGTAGTGGAGAAACACGCGCTTGTGGAAGTTGCGGGGGGCGGTCTCGCCGGGCCGGGGGCTGTCCTGCTGAACGACGTAGGCGTCGAAGCTGGTGATGGTGTCGTTGGGGTTTCCGGTCCGATCGGGGTAGCGGAGCAGCCACTCGATGAAGGCCTGGTGGTAGACGCCGGCGTCGGGGATGCGCAGCGTGTAGTCACACCAGAACGAGTCGTGGCCCAGGCGCACGGGGACGCTGTCGATGGGGATGTCGGCGACGCGGCTGCCGATCTCGTTGTAGGGGTCGACGTGCCGCCCGTCGCGCGTGACCGCGTCGACGTAGACCGTCTCGTCGGTGAGCGGCCCGTCGGGGGCGAACAGCGACCAGCCCTCGAAGATGTGCGGGTACATCACCGCGGCCACCATCCACGCGGGGCGGTGCTCGAACCGGGCCCAGCGGGGCACCGCCGGGTTGGCCACCGACACCTCGGCCGCCAGCACGACGAACACCACCGCCGCCAGCACCTCGCGGACGAACGGCCCCTGCGCGCGGAACCAGCCTCGAAGCGGCGTCTCGGTCTCGGCCGGCGCGGCGGCGCGTGGAGCCGACGGGACGCCACAGGCGGCGAGGCCGAAGAACGTCGAGATCCGCGTCCGGTTGCGCGCGAAGGCGTCGTAGAGGCGGTTGCAGAGCGCCCGGAGGCCCGGCAGGCGCATCGGCCAGATCCACAGCCGGCCGAGGGGCAGCGCGGCGAAGATCTCGGCGAAGCCGTCGGCGCGGGTCCAGCGGCGATCGCGCCGCGGATCGAAGACCAGCATCGTCCGGTCGAGCAGCGCCGGATCGATCCCCGGCGGCAGCGCGGCCGTGTCGGTGTTCGGCACCCAGCGCAGACGCTTCCAGACGTCCATCCGCGCCAGCACGCGCACGATCGCCCAGCAGGCACCACAGTCGACGTCGTAGAAGACAGTGCGCGCCCGCCCGCGCGTCGGGACCAGGCGCGGGAGCAGGTTCCACTGCGCCTCGGTGAACAGAAACGGCTGGTAGGCGAGCATCGCCGCCGAGAAGATCCCGAGGTTCACCAGGAGCGCGATGCTCCCGTGCATGCCGATGAGCAGCAGCGCCGCGATGAACCGGGTCCAGCGCCAGAACAGCGGCGTCAGGACCAGGAAAGCCGCCGACGACTCGATCACCAGCGTCCCCTCGGTCAGGAGCTTGGTGACGGAGAACGGCAGATGCGTCCGCACCCAGAGCCCGAACACGGTGACGATCCGCTCCTGCCAGAGCACGTAGTGGACGGCGGTCCCGTCGTGCCAGGTGGGGCCGGTCTTGTGCACGAAGTTGAACCAGTAGATGACGCCGATCTGCAGGAGCAGCCCCAGCGCCGCCAGCGAGGTGGTCTGGCGCGTATCGGGCGGCGGCACCCCCCCGGCGAGCTCTTCGGGCCTCTCGTCGGGGCGGGCGCGCAGGCTGGCCCGGAGCGCGTCGACGGAGCAGCGCCGCCCGAGCGGCAGGAACGCGGTCCAGACCATGAGCGCGCCGATCGCCACGCCGCCCCAGTTCTCGGCGAACAGGATCCGGTTGTGCAGGCTGGTGGTCATGGCGAACGACAGCAGGTGGAACAGCCTCGTCCGGTAGCCGATGGTGAAGCAGAAGAAGCAGAAGAAGGCGAGGCAGAACCAGATCGCCGACTCCTCCGGCAGCGAGGCCATGAAGAGGAAGGAGAAGATGTGCGGGAACGGCGGCCGCCAGAGGACGGTGTGGTTCGGGATGAGCCCGAGGTTGCTGTAAAAGTCCCGCAGCCAGGGGACCCGACGCAGCAGATCGATGATGAGGACCAGCCCGAGCACGATGCGCCCCAGCGCCAGGCTGCGCAGATCGATCTGCAGGTAGGTGCGCCGCAGCCGCGCGCCGAGCCCGCCGCCGTTCATGAGGCCCGGCTCGCTCCCCGGCGCCGGCGGGCGGCGAGATCGACGGCGATGCGGCCGAGCTCGCCCAGCGTGCGCGCCATCGCCAGCGGCCCCAGCTTCGATCCGCCGATGTCATGCCAGGTGGCGAGCGGCACCTCGACGATCGCCGACAAGGGCAGCGCGGGGACGGTCGCGCTGCCCGTCAAGAGGCGCCCGAGCAGCTCGACGTCGAACGCCCAGCGCGAGATGAACGGCGTCGCCAGCGCCGCCCGGAGCGCGGGCGAGGCCCGGAACAGCTTGGCGCCGCACTGCGTGTCATAGACGCGCGCCTTCAGGATGAGCGACGCGGCGCTGGCGAAGACGCGCCCGAGGTAGTGGCGGATGGTGCTCCGCTCGATGTCGGTCCCGAGCAGCGCCACCCGCGCTCCCAGCACCACCGCGACTTCGGGGCGCTCGAACCTGGCGCGCAGGCGCAGGAGCTCGTCCGGCGGCGTCGACAGATCGGCATCCAGGTAGCCGACCGTCGCGGCGCCGCGCCCCAGCGCCTGGAGCATCCCCTGCCGGACCGCCTCGGCCTTACCGCCGTTCGGCGAGAGCGACAGCACGTCGATCCGCGCCGGGCTCCGCGCGGCGATGGCCGCCAGCCGCTCGGCCGTGGCGTCGGTCGACCCGTCGTTTACGAACAGCAGCGACGCCTCCGCGCAGCGGTCGAGGAACGTCAGCAGGGGCGCTTCGTCCAGCCGCGCCGCCTCGTTGTAGCAGGGGACGACGACGGTAAGAGAGGCGAGCGAGGAGGCGGCCCGATCCATACGGAACCGACATCTTAGACCACATTTCTCAGTTAGACTGCCCGCCCAATGTCGGCCGGCACCCTCGATTCACCCCTCGGCGAATCCGTGGCGCCGCCCGTGTCCCCGCTGCCGGCGCCCGCGCCGCCGCCTCTGCCGTCGCTGACCCGCGCCGTCCGCGCGCTCGCGCTGCTGGCCACCGAGGGAGCGTCGCTCGGCTTCGGCGGATGGTGTCTCCGCTCCCGCGCCCACCTGCTCAACTACGTCGGCGCCAACACGCTCCCGCCGCACGCGCGCAAGTACGTGGTCGGCGACATGCTGGGGGGGGCCGCCCTGGCCGGCCTCATCGGCCTCGGGCTGCTGCTCTGGCGCCGGGTGGGCGGGCTCGGCGCGGTCGAGCGGGCCGCGCGCCGGCTGGCGCCGCTCTGCCTGGTCGGCCTGCTGCCGCTCTTCGTCGACTGGCAACTCTGGTACGGCGGGCGCGAGTTGACCTTCCTGGTGATGGTCGGCGCTTCGCTGCTGATTCTGCAGTCGCTGGTCCGGATCTCGCTCGCGACGCCCCCGCTCTTCCCCGAGTCGTGGCGGGCCCGCGCGGGCGCCCGCACGAGCGCGCTCGTGGACCGCGTCCGGCACCTTCGAGAAGTCCGCTGGCTCCCCCTGGCCCTGGTGCTCGCTGGCGTCGCCGGCTACGCCGTCTACTTCTCGCTCATCACCGTCCAGAACCACTTCCGCCTGCAGACGATGGGGTACGACCTCGGGATCGAGAACAACCTCGTCTGGAACGCCGCCCACTTCAACCGGCCGCTGTTCAAGACCTCGGTGATCGGCGGACCGGAGTCGACCCACCTCGGCTTCCACGAGACCTATATCTCGTACCTGATCGGGATCCTCTATCGCCTCTACCCCAGGCCGCAGTTCATGCTGGCTTTTCAGGCCACGCTGATCGGCGCGGCGGCGCTCCCCTTCTTCGCCTTCGCCCGCCGCCACCTCGGCGATTGGACCGCCTGTCTGCTCGCGCTGCTGCTGCTGCTCTACGCGCCGCTACAGGGCTCTAACCTCTACGACTTCCACTACCTGCCGTTCGCGCCGTTCTTCCTCTGGTGGTGCCTGTGGGCGCTCGAGGCGCGGCGCAATGTCATGGCCACGGTGGCGGTCATCCTCACGCTGGCCACCCGCGAGGATTTCTCGGCTTTGCTCGCGGTGGTCGGCCTTTACCTGGTCTTTACCGGCGAACGCCCGCGCGCGGGGCTGCTGGTCACGGCCATCGCGGGGATCTACTTCGTCGTCATCAAGCTCATCCTGATGCCGCACTTCCTGAACGGCTACCCCGCCTACATCAACCAGTACGAGGGGCTGCTCCCGCAGGGCGAAAACGGCTTCGGCGGAGTCCTCAAGACCGTCTTCGCCAACCCGGCCTTCACGGTGGGGGGCCTGCTCGAGCACGACAAGGTCGTCTACCTGCTGGAGATCGTGGCCCCGCTCGCGTTCTTCCCCTGGCGCCGGCCCATCGGCCTGCTCTGCATGGTTCCGGGCTTCATCTTCACGATGCTGGCGACCCATTACCCGCCGCTCGTCTCGATCGCGTTCCAGTACACGGCGTACTGGACCTCGTTCCTGTTCATCGCGGTGGTCGCCAACCTCGCCTGGCTCCGGCGCCAGGAAGCTGAGGCAGAGACCGCGACGGCGACGCCGTCCCGGGTGACGGCGATCGAAGCCCGCCCGTCCGGCCACTGGGCCCGCCAGAGCCGCCGGGCCTGGTTGGTGGCCATCACCGCCGGCGTCCTCGTCACCTCCTATCAGTTCGGCATCGTCTTCCAGCAAAACACCGCCTGGGGGGGCTTCTCGCCGTTCCACGTCGGAATCAGCGACGCGGACCGCGCGCGCCACGCGGACCTCTACGAGGTCATCAAGCGGATCCCGCCCGACGCCGACCTGGCGGCCGCCGAGACGATCGTGGCTCAGGTCTCGAGCCGCAAGAACGCCTACTCGCTGCGCATCGCGTACAACCAGGCCGACTACATCCTCGCCCGCCTTCCCACCGGGGGCGACGACCGGAACAACCTCCTCGCGGCGCTCAAGTCCGGGCTCTACGGCCTGGTGTTCCAAAAGGGCGAGTTCGTCCTGTTCCGGAAGGGCTTGCCCGCTGCCACCGCGGCGCCCTTCATCCGACAGCTAGGTGGTTGACCCTATTTGCTTTAAGCTATCCTATCCTCATGAGCACCACAGCCCAACCGCAGCCCTACGGCCGCGACCACCGGGCCCTCGAGATCGCCAGCATCGCCTTCGTCTTCTTGGCTCTGGGTTGGCTCGCGTATCGAATCGTCCACACCGTGGCCGGCGCGCGCGACTTTCTCTACCTCGGGTTGACCGCGGTGGGCGGATACCTGGTGGCCGACTTCCTCTCCGGCTTCGTGCACTGGGCGGGTGACACCATCGGCGATCAAAGCACGCCGATCTTCGGGCCGAACTTCGTGACGCCGTTCCGGTACCACCACGTCGACCCGAAGGACATCACGCGCCACGACTTCGTGGAGACCAACGGCAACAACTGCATCGTCGTGGCGCCGGTGCTGGCGCTGCTGCTGTTGGTGATCCCCAAGACCGCCGGTTGGTTCTTCTACGCCTGCGTGACGATGGCGTTCACTTCCTGGTTCGTCTTCCTCACCAACCAATTCCATCGCTGGGCGCACGAGGACAACCCGGCGCCCTGGGTGCGGGCCCTGCAGCGGGCGGGGCTCATCCTCTCGCCCGAGCACCACGCCACCCATCACGCTTCGCCTCAGGACAAGTCCTACTGCATCACCGTTGGGTGGATGAACCCCCTGCTCGACAAGATCAGCTTCTTCCGGATCTGCGAAGCGATGATCCGCCGCGTGCTCCCGGGCGCGGTCCGCCCCGGCTGAGCGCGCAAGCCGGTCTCGCGCAAGCCGGTCTCGCGAGCCTAGAGACGACCGCGCGCCGCCAGCGCGATCCCTATCTGCCCGATCCAGTAGAGACCCAGCGTCAGGAACGCCGCGTGGGGAATCGGGCGCCGGAACTTGTTGAGGGCCAGGCTGGCGTCGGAGGCGTAGAAGAGGATGGCGCCGCCCGCCGCCAGCGGCGCCGTCGGCAACGGCCCGCCGAGCGTCGCGAAGGCCGCGATCACCATCGCGCTGATCGCCACGCCGTAGGCGACGGTGGGGCCGCGCATCCCGACCGTCCCCTCGCGGGTCGCGCGCAACACGAACGCCGTCGCCGCGATGGTCGCCACCGCGACGACCGCCACGTGCGGTGACCAGACCGCGACGCGCGCGAAGGCCGCCCCATAGGCGAGGTGCGCCAGCAGGAACGCCCCCAGCCCGGCCAGAAACGCCCCCCGCCCCCGTCC
>Ga0134125_10010874_pt1 | contig 10218 bp, 9 predicted proteins | sample KB31751_FD_96464 | JGI IMG/M metagenome (GOLD analysis project Ga0134125, IMG submission 96464) | Terrestrial soil microbial communities with excess Nitrogen fertilizer from Kellogg Biological Station, Michigan, USA - KB3-175-1 | ecosystem: Environmental > Terrestrial > Soil > Unclassified ... | reverse complement strand
TATATTACTGTGAAGCAAACAAGGTAGGACATATTTTAACTCAAACCCCGATCATCTTCATAAAAAAAAGATTGACGGGGAGATGCGGATAGATGCTGTAAATTGGAAGAAAGAGAATGTGATAATAACTAAAGTTAAGGATGAAGTAAATTGTGAGGATTGTTTCTATTCAGCTAGTTAAATACACGATTGAGATATACACTATAATTGAAGGATCTATCTGCATTGGATACGCTATTGCAGAGAGATTTGTATCCGAGGGAGTATATGTTTTCATAATAGATCGTAATAAAAAAGAACTTGATACAGCTATATCATAAATAGGCAAAAATGTTAGCAGCGGTATTCAAAGTGATGTATCCAATTTAGTAGATCTTGATAGATCATTTGATGTTGTGAAAGATAAGGACGGTCATATAGATATTCTATTTGCAAATGCTGGCATTATACAATTCGCCCCATTTGGAAAATCTCAGAAGAACATTTTGACAAGGTATTTGGCATTAATGTAAAGGAACTGCTATTTACAGTACAAAAAGCACTCAATTTTTCGCGATGGTGGTTCTATCATTTTGACTGCTTCAATTGGTGCATTCAAAGGAGATGAAGAGTTAAGTATTTACCATGCTACCAAGGCTGCAATACGTTCGTTTGCCCGTTGTTGGACACGATCTAAAACACAGAAAGATACGCGTCAATACAGTCAGCCCTGGCTCAATTAACACTCCATTTTTGAATCCAGTATTGAGTAAACATCAAAATGAACAATTCCTTAATAACGTCTTAAAATCCACTCCCTTGGGAAGGATGGGCAGCCCTGATGAAGTAGCAAAAGCTGTCTTGTTTCTTGCATCAGATTATAGCAGTTACATTACTGGTATAGAACTTTTTGTAGATGGAGGAGTAGCACAAATTTAGACAGCATTTTTTTATATAGATGTTGTGTTGTTAATTGCGTATTCTTTGCTCAAAGATTTAATTTTGATAAACTCAAGGCATTTTTATTTTATCTTCATTTGTTGTTGTTTTTCATATTTCAATGAAAACGCAAAAATAATTCCGATTCCAGTTATTAATGCAGCTGCCAAGAAGGCATAACCAAATCCTGTTACCATTGCTATTGTTGAATGTACCAGCTGACCTGTTGGATATAGCGTTGCATAATTTGCAACGGTCAAAAGTACTGCTAGACCTATTGGGCCTCCGATTTGACGAGAAGTATTTATTAATCCCGAAGCGAGGCCTTCTTCGCCTCTTTTAGTCCCTTGGAGGCCGGCTATGTTGATTGCAGTAAATCCAAATCCAGTTCCAAACCCTATTAGGAGCATTGGTCCAAGCAATCCTCCAAAGTAGCTTTCATTAAGCGAGGAGGAGATATGTGAAAGCAAAAGATAGCCGATAGTCTGTAAAACCATCCCCAAAATTAAGATAGGTCTAACACCAAAGCGATTTACTAATCGAGCAGACAAAAATCCAGAATTTATTAAAAATACAATACCCATTGGAATAAATGCAAGGCCGGTAAAGAAAGCAGAGTAACCTCTGACCTGCTGAAAATAATTAGTCATAATAAATGTCATTGCTACAAATGCTGCTACCTGAATCAAGGCTAGTGCATTTGCACCAAAGATCGAGGCTCGTCGCAGAAAGCCAATGGGTATGAGAGGTGCATTTGATCTGTATTCTATAAAAACAAAAGTAGCCAAGACTATGAATGACAATAAAAGAAGCTCAAGTGTCTCTGAAGATCCGATGCCTATATTCTGTGCTATATTAAGAGAATAAACAAGTAACATTAGCCCAGCTGTTATTGAAATTGCCCCAAAAATATCTAGATGTTTATCTTTTGAGGTTCGTCCTATATTACTTGAAATGTACTTGAAGGATAGCAAAGATACAATGATTCCTATTGGCACATTAATTTCAAAAACCCATCTCCATCCCAAGGTTGCTGTGATTATTCCACCCAATGTCATTCCAGCAGCAAAACCTGAACCAGTCACTACCGCAAAAATACTAAGGGCACGATTTCTTTCTTTGCCTTCAGGAAAGATGGTGGCTATAATTGATAATCCTGTCGCAGAAGCCATTGCAGAGCCCAGTCCTTGAGCAGCTCTTGAAAGGATCAAAACAAATTCAGAAGAAGCAAGACCTCCTACCAAAGAGGCAATTGAAAAAAGTAAAATTCCTATGATAAATAATTTCTTATGACCATAGAGGTCTCCTCCACGCCCGCTAAACATCAGAAAACCTGCTAAAGTCAGGCCATAAGCAGTTACAATCCATTGCAATCCGCTAATAGACACACTAAATTCACTTCCAATTGAGGGCAATGCAACCTGTACAATTGTAAAATCCACTACTACCATGAATTGTGCCAGAGTTACTAGAGCTAATACTATCGATGAGCGTTGCGAAGAAGAATTGATTTTAGATGTTGTTTTTGGCGATGATGATTTTGAATCGCGATCTTCCAATATAAATTATAACACAGATTTACTATTTTAAGCACATGTACTTTTTGTAATTATTTGTAGTTATAGAAGATCAATCTTTTGTTAACTTTTTCAAATAACAATTAGGCTTTTTGTATATGGTTCTCCCCATGATTACCATCGAGGTTTTTGCATATCAACAATTACCTATTATTAAAAGTGATAATAAATTGTCAAGAACCAAAGAGCATATATATAATTATAATTTTTAACGCCATCAGGATGGAAATTATTATTGTTGCAGATAGTTACAAAAAATACATTGTTATTAAATAACATAATCAACCCAGTCCAATTATGGAGAGATATAAACTATGACAATGAATGTGCTTGGTTATGCTGCACCTTCTGCCAAAAATGCATTAGAACCATATCGATTTGAGCGTCGTGAAATACGATCTGATGACGTAGTTATAGAGATTCTCTATTGTGGGGTATGTCATACTGATATTCATTATGTCCAAAATGATTGGGGAAGAAGTACTTTTCCTTTGGTGCCAGGACACGAGATAATCGGACGTGTGACAAATATTGGGCCAGATGTTACTCGCTTCAAACAAGGAGATCATGTTGGTGTTGGTTGTATGGTTGATTCTTGTCAGCACTGTGTAGCCTGCAAGCAAGGGCTAGAACAATATTGCGAGGAGGGACCGACTTTTACATATAATAGCAAAGATAGGGCTGAAAACACGACCACCTTCGGCGGTTACTCAGAAAAAATCATTGTCTCAGAAAAATTTGTGTTGCGTATCCCCGATGGTATGGACTTGAAAGGCGCTGCACCATTGCTATGTGCTGGTATAACTACTTGGTCTCCACTTCGCCATTGGAAAGTAGAAAAGGGAACTAACGTGGGAGTAATTGGTCTTGGTGGTCTTGGACATATGGCGCTGAAACTAGCTAAAGCTCTTGGAGCAAATGTTACATTGTTCACTCGCTCACCAGGAAAAGAACAAGATGCACGTCAATTGGGTGCTGATAATATAGTGATTTCTACTGATGCAAATCAAATGGCCGCAGTGAATAACAAATTTGCCCTGATTATCGATACTGTGCCTTATGTCCACGATGTTAATCAGTATATTTCATCATTATCGCTTGATGGGACATTGGTCTTGGTAGGGTTCCCAGGCAATCTTGATAAGCCACCTCTGAACACTGTTTCTCTGGTCATGAAACGCAAATCAGTAGCAGGTTCAGATATTGGTGGCATCGCTGAAACCCAGGAGCTTCTTGACTTTTGCGGAGAACATGGAATTATTTCAGACATAGAGGTAATCAAGATTCAGGATATCAATGAAGCATACGAACGCATGCTCAAAAGTGATGTAAAATATCGCTTTGTTATTGACATGGCATCGCTTAAGGAATAATGTGAAAAAGATTGGACATCAAAAAAATCGGTTCACAGCCTTCAACCAAAGGTTCAGCAGATTATTTCACTGGAAATGTGCGTATAGACCCCCTGTTTCAGGCAAATGATCCAGGACGAGCAGTCGGTGCTAGTGTCACATTTGAGCCTGGCGCCCGTACTGCATGGCATACTCATCCACTAGGTCAAACTCTGATTGTTACTTCTGGTTGTGGACTTGTACAACATTGGGCTGATCAAATAGAGGAGATTCATCCAGGTGATGTAGTTTGGATCCCGCCTGGTGAAAAGCATTGGCATGGTGCAACTGCAACAACTGCCATGACACATATTGCTATTCAAGAACAACTTGATGGTAAGACTGCAGACTGGATGGAAAAGGTTAGCGATGAACAATACAGATAACCAAAATTCATTATAAAAACTTCTAAACATAGTGATTGTAAAGAGCAATAACTTCAAAGAAAAGGTTGCATTTGTGACCGCAGCAGCAAGTGGCATTGGTTAAGCTACTGCGATTGCTTTTGTATTCGAAGGAGCTAGCGTTGTCGTTACCGATATTTCAGAGAATAGGAGTCACGAAACTACTCAATGATCAAAGAGGCAGGCGGTCCGGCGCTCGCAGTCAAGTGCGATTTATGTCAAGCAGAAGAACAGGTGAAGAGATGTCTTGGACAGGCCATCGAAACCTTTGGACTACTTGACTTTGCTTTTAATAACTCATGTGTAGAACAGAAGCAGGCGCTAACAGAAGAACTCGCAGTGGAAGAATGGGGCGGGGTGATTCATACCGACTTGCGCGGCGTATTTCTATGTTTAAAGTACGAAATTCCACTATGTACAAGCATGAATGAGGAGGAGGAGGAGGAGCCATCGTAAACACCTCTTCGGGAGCGGGTCACAAGATTTAAGACTGAGCCCGCATATGTCGGGGCAAAACACGGCTTGGTCGGCCTAACTAAGGCAGCTGTACTTGACTATGCACAGTAGAATATCCGCATTAATGCCGTGGCTCCAGGTATCATTGATACTTCAATGATCCAGCGCTTCAGCGGTGGCACTCCTGAAAGCCGCCAAGCGATGATTTCGCAGGAGCCAATCGGAAGAATGAATAGGCCTGAAGAGATCTCCACAGCCATCATCTGGTTATGTTCGAATGCGACTTCCTTCGTAACCAGGCATCCCATGGTCGTTGATGGAGGACAAACACTGGGTTGGTGGGGATAATGGATCGAATTGTTTAAAAAGTAGTTATCTATCTAGGACTTCTTTATTTTGCCTCATAAAAGGAGGAGCAAAAGTTGGCGAGTAATTATGAATGATACAATTCAAGAATATCCAAACAAGTCGTTGAAGGAAGTCTAAATTTTATCAGAGAAGGGGTAAAAGAATTACAAATAATCCACCAAAAATAGATATAAAATTAAGAGAAAAAACAAGCAATTAGTGAGAAGAAAATCTCAAGTAAAAATAAATAAATACAAAATATACAAGGCAAGTTTTACCTTTGTTTATCCAAAATAAAAAACACAATCTAATTCTATCTAATCACTAATCATATTAACTTTAAGAAAGGTAGTAATATATCTCTATAAATAAAATATTTCATAATATCTATACAAAAACATGCAACAAAGAATTGGTCGTGAAATATGGCTAAAACATTATCCAGTAGGAACACCCACAGAAGATGTATTTGAAATTGTGAAGGCAGATATACCAGAAATAAAAGAAGGAGAGTTTCTTATACAAAATATCTGGATGTCAGTAGATCCTTATATGAGAGGACGGATGAGAAGCCCTGAAGAAACAAAAAGCTATATAGCATCATTTAGATTAAAAAAACCATTAGAGGGTTCTTGTATAGGTCAAGTTATTGAATCCAAGAATACCAAATTCCAAATTGGAGATTATGTATTTGGCGATTTTGGATGGCGAGATTATTGGATATCCAATGGTAATGGGACTATAAAAGTAGATTCTAAGATTGCGCCTATACAATCGCATTTAGGCGTACTGGGGATGCCAGGTCTTACTGCATATGTAGGACTAGTCAATATTGGGAAGGTGAATGAAGGAAAAGATACTGTTTTTATTTCAGCTGCTTCAGGCGCGGTAGGTTCTATTGCTTGTCAGATAGCAAAGATAAAAGGGTGTCATGTTGTAGGAAGCGCTGGCTCTGATGATAAAGTAGAGTGGTTGTATGATAATATTAAACTAGATTATGCATTTAATTATAAAACTGTAAGTGAAAATAATCTATCAGCTGAACTTAAAAGGGGGTGTCCAGAAGGGATTGACCTTTATTTTGATAATGTAGGAGGAAACCATTTAGAAGCTGCACTTGATAATATAAAGCCTTTTGGAAAAGTAGTGCTTTGTGGTATGATATCTCAATATAATAGAACCGAACCTTTAGCAGGACCTTCAAATTTATTTTTAGCTATAACAAACAGAATAAGGCTTCAAGGATTTATTGTAAGAGATCATTATAATTTGCAAAATGAATTTCAATCTATAATGTCCAAATGGATAAGTGAAGGTAAAATAACTTGGAAAGAAACAGTAGTAAATGGATTAGAAAATGCACCCAAAGCATTCATCGGGTTATTTAAAGGAGAGAATTTTGGTAAAATGCTTATAAAAGTCTAAATTGAAACAAACTAATATACTAGGATACAAAATCAAGCAAATAATCTTTCGTAAAGAATATTCTGATTAATATCCATACAAATAACTTATCCTTTTTAAAAAATTTTTAATATGCATAAAATAATTCCACAAACATGATTAATATTTTTTTAATTTCAATGAAATTGTTTATATTAAACTATATTCTGCTATCAAAAAAATTAAGACATCGGACAAGGTTCAAGAATTAGAAAACGAATCTTATAAGAAATACCAAGCTGCTGACTCTTAAATCAAAAAAGATTGTTTTGATCTGCAATCCACGTTGATACTAAATAAAATAAATGCATTGAATTTGAATGATTCTTTTGATTGCAAAAAAAGAGTTCAATTACTCAAATCCTTCGAACATTTTGAACATAAAAAGTATATTAGAGAACAACTTTTTTTTGCCAATCGTAGAATATTGGGATCAACTATAGTTGTCAATAAGATAAGCAGATTTAGAAAACGATTCAAATTTATTGATTTTGTTGGATTCAATATTTGAGAACCATCGCACCGCATATGAAAATAATAACACTAAATATTTCTTAATGACTAATAGTTAAAGAATCATAAAGTCCAACGGAAATTTTAGATATTGGGTTAGATTTTACCAAAATTTGAGTAACATCTGACTTGGCCCATATAAGTTTGCAGGTTTACTGTAAAATTATTATATTTATTCAAGATTCTTTGCTGTTTGAATGAGTATTTACAGGTGGGACAATCATCTGGTTGCTTGACTTTATGTTAGAAACTATATACATTGACGTGTCATATTACCCGTAACCCTCGTTAACCCTTTCATCTTCTTCTTCTTTTTTGGATGGCAACCATTAGTTGGCCTTGTTGTTTTGGCCAATCAATTAGGTGCTCAAAAAGAATCAAATATGATTGACTAACGATGAAGTTCATATTAACTACCTTATTTTTAGTTTGACATTCAATAAATTGGTATGAAAGATTTTGAGGATATGACGGCCAAAGAAAAAGAGGAAATACTAAAGCAAGTAAAAAACCTTCCAGAAGATTCTCGAGATTCTGTCGACCTATTTACACAATCATTTAATGAATTTTCTCAAAATTGGAGCACTGTTTTAAAAGAATTTGACACCATGTACTCTGATTGCCATAAAGAAAGTTATATAAAATCTATCAAGGAAGAAGAAGAAGAAGAAGGTACCAAGAATAAAAAGTGGTGGAAACTTCGCAAACTATTCACCTAATGTATCTCTACTTAATGACATAAGTATTACATAATTGAACCTTGATTTATAACCAAATTTTCAAATATCAAACAGGTAGTGGTGGTCGTAACTATTGCCAACAAGATCCTTCTCTTCGGAATTTGGCATAATTTATGTGTTCCAAAAAATCTTTTTCAGTACTAAAGGTCATATCACATTCCTCACATCTATAGGAAGAAGTATCATTAGATATCATTTTAGAAAATAATCTCTAAAGTATTATTTAACGGTTGAATACATGAAGGATAATTTGTCAATCAATAAGGGGTACCATGAGCTCTTTGATTTGTTAATGCACTAATATACCATTCAAACTCATCTAGAAACTTTCCTACTCTTTTATTATATAATTCATCAATAAGATTTCCATTTTCATCAAATATCTTGTGGACATATGGTATTGCAAATGAGGATGGGATTGTTGGCGCTCCCAGCTCCGCAAATATCATTCTTAGCTGCTGTGCGGCATTTATTCCTCCAAACATGCCGGGAGAATAAGAAACAATTGCAGAAGGTTTGAAATAATACTCTTCCAAAAAGTAGTCTAGCGTATTTTTCAATGCACTTGATGTACTTCGGTTATACTCTGGCGTTACTGAAATATAGCCTTCTGCATCTTTAATTTTATTTCTGAGTTCTGCAAGTTTTTGAGAAGGATTATCCATTTCTTTATACATTCTGTCAAGTAAGGGCAAGTCTAACTCCATTGGATCTATAAAGTAAACTTTGTGATTTCTTTCTTGTAGTTTTATTTTAATCCATTTAGCTACTCTTATACCCTTTCTATCTCTTCTGACCGAACCAACAAAAACTGCAACATTTGCCACGAAAATAAATGAACACAGTGTTATTAAAGTAGTAGGGGCAATGGTATTGTTTTGTAGAATAGCGATGGCTTTTATGAAGTTTAAGTGATTATAAATTGTTTTGATAATTGACATTGTTATTTATGCAATCAAAGTAAAAAAGCTTGATTTTTTAATTATTTGTTTATAACTTAAAGATTTGTTCATAAATGATATTGTATTTATTAAATCATTAATTCTATAATAAAATCTGCTTTAAAGAAATTATGTTAGCATTAGATAAATTAAATGCTAATAATTCTATTAAAAAAATACATAAAGATTACAATCACTATTGAACCTAATCTCAATTTTTCTGCTTTATATATAAATCACGCTCAATTGGAAAATAGAAATCCAAAATCCGGTTATCGATATATTTCTTGATATTTTGAACTAAAATTGTATCGTTAATAATATAAATCCGACCCGGACCCTAATAAAATTTTAATACTAACTACAACAATATATTTCAACTCTTTAAATACAATACACTCTATCAATGACATAACCTAATTTAAGGAACCATATTAGAATTATTTTTCCTTAATTTAAAACAGTTTAATAATCTTAATTTACTTTTATTTCAGTGACCATCCATTGTCTAATTCTTCTGACGATACTTTTTCTCCTAAAACCGAGGTATGGCACGGAGACAAAGAGATTTTTAAAAAACTTTTAGAAGAATTAGCCGGTGTAAAAATACGTTATGATTCTATTGTAGATCAAAATGGTCCTTCTATAATATTTAACAATGAGTTTGTAATTCAAGCATATATTGACATTATAAATAGAGGATGTAAAATTCGGCTTATTACAGAGATTTCTGCAAATAATATTTCATATTGTAAAATATTATCTAAATTATTAGAACTTCGGCATTTTGATGAAATTAAAGGTAATCTTGGAATAGTTGATGGGTTAAGGTATGGAGCCAGCGCCAGGTCAGAGGAAAAAAAATTCCCTACAGAATATATCTATAGCACAGTTAAATCGTTTGTAGAGCAACAGCAATTATTCTTTGAAACTTTGTGGAATAAATCGATATCTGCCGAACGAAGAATTAAAGAAATTGAAAAAGGCATAGAATCTATAAAAACTCAGTTGTTACAAAATCCCCAAGAAATTTTTGAATCCACAATCGAATTTTATAAGAAATCGAATCAAATAAAATCCTGCTTTCCTGTTAAAGGTTTAAATGTAATTTATAGAGATTTTTCTAACTCGTAAAGAAATACTGGACAGATATAGACAAGGAAAACACAAAGGGATAAGATGGATTACATCGTTGAAAAACAAAAAAGATATAGACTTGGTTAAATCGCATATTGATGATGGTGTAAAGATAAGACATGTTAAAGAGCTATTAGCTGATAGTTTTGCTCTAAGCGATAAATCATTTTTATTTACTATTGAAAATGTTGAAGAGGGAAAAAAGATTGCCAACGTTTTAAGCAGCAATGATAAACTATATCTTGATCATTATGATATAGTATTTGAAAATCTTTGGAAAAAAGGAATTGATATAGAAGATAGAATAAAAGAAATTGAAAAAGGTTATAACTTTACCATCGAAACAATAT
>Ga0134125_10010873_pt1 | contig 10218 bp, 8 predicted proteins | sample KB31751_FD_96464 | JGI IMG/M metagenome (GOLD analysis project Ga0134125, IMG submission 96464) | Terrestrial soil microbial communities with excess Nitrogen fertilizer from Kellogg Biological Station, Michigan, USA - KB3-175-1 | ecosystem: Environmental > Terrestrial > Soil > Unclassified ... | reverse complement strand
GATGGCGACGTGGAAGTGCTGGACAAGAACGTTTACATCGCCACTGTGTCCGAAGGCGGCAAGCTGGACATGGAGATGCGCCTGAAGCGCGGGCGCGGCTACGTTTCAGCCGACAAGAACTTTGATGACGATCTCGGTCTCGGGTTCATTCCCATCGATTCGGTGCACTCGCCCGTGCGCAAGGTGAATTACACAGTGGAAGCGGCGCGTCTGGGACAGATCACCGACTATGACAAGCTCGACATCGAGATCTGGACCAACGGGTCCATTGCTCCTGCGGATGCGCTGGGTCTGGCTGCCAAGCTGCTCAAGGACCACATGACGATCTTCATCAACTTCGAAGAGGAGCTGGAGACCGAGGCGCGGGGTGAAGAGAAGCCGCAGATCAAGAACGAGAACCTGAACCGCTCGGTCGAGGAGCTGGAGCTTTCCGTCCGCAGCTACAACTGCCTGAAGAACGCCAATATCCAGACGATCGGCGAGTTGGTGCAGAAGACTGAAGCGGAAATGCTCAAGACCAAGAACTTCGGGCGTAAGTCGCTCAATGAGATCAAGGAAATCCTTGCCTCCATGGGGCTCTCGCTCGGTATGAAGATTGACGAGCAGGGCAACGCCGTACCCGGACCAACCAGCCAGATGCCTTCGCCTACCATGGCATCATTCGGCGGCGGAGGAGAGTTCGGCGGAGGCGGCGAAGGAGACGGGCAGGAATTTTGAGCATCGGGCGATCCGGTGATCGGGAGATCGGGTGATCTGATTTCCCGATTACGTAAGCGCGAGGCAGAATTGCAGTGAAGGGCCCAAGGCTAATGGCTAAAGGCCTTCTGGCCAGGAGCTAGCCACTAGAGGCTAGTAGCTTCTGAAGAACGGAAAAATAGCTAAGGACTTAACATCATGCGTCATCGTGGAGCAGTAAAGAAACTCGGACGAAATACAAGCCACCGGCGCGCGCTGCTGCGCAACCTGGTGACATCGCTCATTATGGAAGAGCGGATTGAGACGACACCCGCCAAAGCCAAGGCCATGCGGCAGCATGTGGAAAAGATGATCACGTTGGGCAAGCGGGGCGACGTGGCCGCCCGACGACTGGCCGCCGGGTATCTCATGACGCGCGAGTCCGTGGAGCGTCTGTTTGACAACATTGCGCCGCGATTTGGCGACCGCAATGGCGGCTACGTGCGCATTATCCACAAAGGCTGGCGCACCGGCGATGGAGCGGATACGTGCTTCATCGAACTGCTGGGCAGCGAGAAGGTGATTGAAGCCAAGCGCGCCAAGCGGGCTGAAGTGCGAGCCAAGCGGCAGGAAGAAATCCGCAAGCAGATGGAAGAAGAACAGAAGGCGGCTGCTGCAGAGCAGGGCGGCGGAGCCGAAGAAGAGAACAAGTAAAGGTCTAAATCTGTATCGAACCGCGTCCGTTTTACGGGCGCGGTTTTGTTTTCCCAGGAAGTTCGGCGACCAGCGGCGCTGAACAGGGAACGAGCTGCGCGGGATAAAAGAGATCGGCCGGCGGGACATCGTTCCCCGCATCTCGAATCTGCAGAGTCCAGGGTTGCGGTTTGTTCATGCCGGCAGGTTCAAGCACCGATAGCATGTAGCCACTCGAGGCGGCATGCAGCCAGTCTTCATTCATAAAGCCCATCAGAACTCCGCCCGTGGAGTTTGCAAGATCAATGAGCCGGCTGCTGAAGCTTTCCGCCGCATTCCATCCGGAGAAGAGCTGAGCAACTTGAGTATGCGCACTGGCAGGAGCAGGCCACAAGCCCATAAGAAGTTGCAGGCGAGTGCCGCGCCGTCGAAATTCTTTTTGCAATTCTCTCATTGATCGTTTGCTTTCGCGTTCTGCGCCGCTGCTGACCAGAAGGATCGTATCGCCGGGCTGGTGCGTGCCAAATAGCTCAAGCGCTTCATGAAGCGAACGGGCCAGCGAATCGCCCGGTTGGAGCGCCCCGGCCTGCGCGATTACACGGTCAATGCCGGCGCGCAACAGATCGGGATTGCGAGTGAAAGCGCGAGTAAATATGGCGTGACGGCCAAAGATCCCGAACGCAACCGGCATACCCGGGGGCGCATCCTCCACCAGCTCTGCCATTTGGCTCAGAGCCTGCGAACCCGGATTGGCGCCGGCATCAAGAAGGACCAGCACACGGTTTCTGAACACCGGTGTTACCGCCGAGATCTCCAGGGGAGCATGGCCGAAGCTTGCCTTGAAGTCGGCTGGAGTGAGTCCGTAAACGAAGGTCTTGGTTTGCGAATTAAATGCGTTGACGGCCACCTGCGTTGCGCACTGCTGCGCTGAAGCAGCGGAGACACCGGCCAGCAAAGCCAAAGAGAAAAGTAAATGAATGCGCATGATGTGCGCACAAGCTTAGCTGCCTCTGAGGGGCAAGGGAATCGGGCAAGAACTCGATAGGCGAAGACCTTAGTTCGTTTCTTGCACCGCTGCGAGGTGATCCTTCTTGAACTGGCTCCAGTCGGTGACCGGAACCGCCACACCCCCTTTGACCACGGTGGGATAAATGTTGTGGAACCCTTTGTGATTTGCGGGGCTGAAGTTCAGCCTCAATCGTGGGCCCAGACCGGCGTCAAAGTCATGAATGGATTCGAGTGAGCGCACCAGCTTTTCACGCGTGAGATCTTTTCCGGCACGCTTCAGCCCTTCCACCAGGACCATCGCGTCTACAAAGCCTTCCAAACTGACGTAGCCGGGTTTAGCAGCGGAGAAATACCTGGTCATGGCACGGCGATAAAGCGCCACGGTGGGAAGATTCGTGGAGGAATAGGGGGGGACAACCTGAGTGATAATTGTGCCTTCCGCCGCAGGCCCCGCTTCATGAATGAAATCATCCGTTCCCACAAAGGAGACCGTAAGAAATAGAGGCGACCACTTCTCCTCGCGGGCGCGCCGCGCAATTTCCGCTACCGGCTCGTAAGGGCCTACCAGCACAACCGCGTCGGGTTTGGCGTCGTGGACAGCATCCATGGCGGCGGAGACTTGCGCGGTATTGCGGGGATACATGGCGATGGCGGCGGGGGCAAGGCCGTGTCTTTTCATCGCGGTCTTTACGCCATCGAGGACGGCGGCGCCAAAAGCGTCATTGGGGTAAATCACGCCGATTCGTTTCATGCCGATGGCGAGAAGATTGTCGATTTGCTCGCGCGTCTCGTCAAAGTAGGAGGCGCGCACGTTCAACACGTAATGATGGAACGGTTCATAAAGAAATTGTGCGCCGGTGAACAGGCCGACTACAGGAAGTCTGCGTTGCTCGGCAAGTGGCAGATACCGGGCAGCGGTAGGCGTTCCTACAAAGAAAGCGCCGGCAAAGATCTGGTCTTTTTCGAGACGCGAAAAGCATTCCGGGGCCTGATCGGGATCATAACCATCGTCGTAGGCGACCAGGCGGAGCTTGCGTCCATTGACGCCGCCTTCATCATTGATTAGGTCGAAATATGCAGTAGCGCCCATCACCATTTGCAATCCGAGGTGGCGGGCTGGGCCGTCCAGTGCGGAACAGGAACCAATCACAACCTCAGACGGCGTAACCCCGGGAACCTGCGCCTGGGAAATGAGAGCGAAACAAGAGATGAGAACGGAGAAAACGAACACACGAGCGGCGCGGTACATCATGAAGCTCCTTGGGAAAATGAATCCTAACGGTCGTGCGCGGAAGGTGAGTTTATCTTTTTCGGGCGATGCTCACACGTTCCAAAAGAACGATGAACTTGCGAGTTGCTGCAAGGGACGGCAATAGAGGGATCTGAGCAATGCCAGAGTCGCAGCCTCTGCCAGAGGAACCTGATCTGGGCACGTATGCGGTAGGGAGACGGATTTTTGCTCTCCCAACTATTTGGCTGCCGTCGTCCGCATGGTGCAGCCGGGGAGTTGCTCAGGATAATAGAGCTTTGGGTGCCGCCCTTCGATCGGCGCGGAATCGCTCAAGCGCAGCTTCCAGTGTGCGGGTATCTGTCGCCCATTTGGTACCTGAACGCCAAGCATGTAGCCCTTCCAGGGAAAATCAAACAAATGTTCTTCATAAACCGTGTAAGAGCCTCCGGTTCGAGCGGTGAGCAAATCGAAAGTTGCTTTCTCGCGTTCATGATTGCTCCACATGAAATCGCGGTTGACGCGGCTGAAGGGCTGCCGCAGCATAACCGCCAGGCGCGTTCCCGAGCGCAAAAATTCTTTCTCTAACTCGTCGGCGGAACGACGGCTGTTATCGTCGTAGGGGTCGCCGACCAGCAGGATTGTGTCTCCGGGCTGGTGGGCCCCGAATTGCTGAAGAGCGGCGTGCAGGGCATCATAAAGGGCCACGTGTTTGCCGACTTCTTCGGTCCGCTCAATCACGCTGCTGATCTCGGCCGCGCGCTGTTTTGCATCGGAGCTGAAATCCTTGGTGAATATTGCATGGTCGGCATAGATGCCGAAGGAGATCGGCTTGCCATCGGGCGCCTGGCGCGCCATCATCGCCATGGTTTTGACTTCATAGTCGAGCTTTTCATTGGAGCCGATGTTGTCCGTTTCCAGCAAGACGAGCAGGCGATTGGAGAATTTGCGTTCGGCGCTGACAACCGGTAGCGCAATGTGACCCGCGTGCGCATTGAAATCAGAGGTCTTGAGGTTATCGATTTCTTCCCCAGTAGTATGGTCCACCACGGGAACCACGATGTAAGTGACGCATTCCTGCGCGGCGGCCAGGGAGGTCGTAAGCAGGACTAAAACCCAGAGCACGGTGCGGATCATCGGCAACCTCCAAGACCACGATTGTGGCCCATTCACGTGACACGTGCAAGCGTCAGAGAGGGCCAAATTTCATCGACACACAATTCGATTTCAGATTGGGAAGGGCGGCAACGCCGCATCTCATCTTGTGTATGGTCGACTACGCCAAACTCCCCATCGGTCCGCAGGCGCCGCGGCTGGTGAACGCGGTGATAGAAATCCCGAAGGGCTCAGTGAACAAATATGAGTACGACAAGGAACTGCACGTCTTCCGTTTAGATCGGACGCTGTTCTCACCGGTGCACTATCCCGGGGATTACGGATTTGTGCCTTGTACGCTGGGATTGGACGGCGACCCGCTCGACGTGCTGGTGCTGCTGGAGTCGGCGACTTTTCCTGGGTGCCTCATCGAGGTGCGACCCATCGGCGTGCTTCGGATGGTCGATCAGGGCAAAAGCGACGAGAAAATTCTGGCGGTGGCCGAGAGCGATCCGGTTTATCGCGAGGTGAACGACTATCCGCAAATGTTTACCCACACCCTTCGCGAAATTGAGCATTTCTTTTCTGTCTACAAAAGCCTGGAAGGCAAGAAGACGGAAATCGCGGGCTGGGACGGAGTGGAAGCGGCGAGACGCATCATCGGCGAGGGGCAAGCGCGACTACACCGATAAAACTTTATGGCCGCACGCTCCCCGCTCGAAACCATTAGAAATGGCCGGGTTTTCGTCGGGATCTTTGGTCAGCCTACGTCCAACAATACCGGTTGGTGTTGTGCGGATGCAGTATCTAGAACCGCAGGCGCGGCACTTGGAGACGCAGGTTGGGCGACGGTTGCGGGTCTTGAGTTGGACGCGAATAGCAGCGCTAAGGAAGTCAAAAGCCACAACAAAGCAACCACAAAAACACAGCGATTAAGACGGGCCAAACGGCGACTGTGATCAGAAATCTTCTGTGGCATTGTTCTTAAACACCTCTGAATCGTCTGGTAATTAATTTCCTTTATTAATAAATAGATGCACAGGCATACGCAGCGGTTACTGCTGCAGGCCGGGTGGTGCCCACGCCGCAGGCTCTGGAGCGCTACCAAGCACAGTGAAGCGACATTGCTATTGCACCGTAAGTGAAGCGGAGGCGCTGTGCGTAGCAACTGCCGATGTAGCTGTAACCGTAATCTGGTAATCGCCGGCAGGAGTTCCACCAGGCCCGGGCGTAGGCGTAGGCGTAGGACTCGGACTCGGTGCGGGAGTCGGCGAAACAGAAGGAGACGGCGAGGGCGTCGGTCCGGGAGCAAGTCCGTTTCCGCCGCAACTGGCGATGAAAACCATAAGGCACACGGCAGTGGCTGCAGTGGCCAACCCGGCGCGGCGCTTGCCAGAGGCTGCCACCAAGACGATGAAAAGACCAAACCCTACCATCAACACAGCGACAACTGGCCAAATGTAATCAGGCGATGCCAGAGGCGCTGCAGCAGCCCTGGCGGTGGTGGTCACAGTGAGAGTGACATTCACAGGCACGTTGTTTACCGGCGAGACGGCCGACGGAGAGAACGTGCAACTGGCGCCGGCAGGCAGGCCACTGCAGTTGAAGCTTACCGGCAGGCTGAATTCGCCCGACGGACTCAGCGTGAAGGTGTAAACGGCGCTTTGTCCGGCGGTCACAGTTGCACCTTGCGGAGAGCTGAAAGAAAAGAAGAAGTCACCCGCCGCGTTGCCAACTGTCAACGAGCTGCTGGCTGAACTGGGGAGGAGAGTGGGATCACCGGCGTATTCCACCGAAACCGTATAGGTGCCTTGCGAAGGTGCGGTAAAAGTAACTGTTTTGCCGCCAGGCTGAGAATCGAGGAACGCGCCGTCAATCCTGTAAATGAAGTTTCCCGAAGGATTGCTGATACCCACCAGGCTGCCGCTCAGAGTGAAAGCTGTGGAACTATTGAGGACGGGCGTGATAGCCAATTGCGCGGTGCTCGCCGCGCGAACCGCATTCAAGGCGCGGATGTCTTCCACGACAGTCGATGACGTGGCGGAAGGGAAACTCCCATCGCCTCCGTAGCTGGCTTGGATGTTATGAAGACCGGCAGTGGGGAATACAACGGTTGTGCTCGAGCCGACCTGGCTGACGCCAATTACATCTCCATCCGCGCGAAAAACGACCAGGCCGGTCGGACTACCGGCGGCGCTCGTTACAGACGGAGTGAGAGTGACTGAATTCAATGCAAACGCAGGATTAGGACTGATGGTGAAGCTGACGTTCGGAGCCGCGAAAAGCGGCGGCGAGTTGAGGGCAGAAGCGCTTCCACCCGAGTTGGCGCTGCTCTTGAAAGCTGTCCCTGTAGACGGATCCAGGGATCCGGAAAAGAAGATGCTACTCGTATGGGCCCCGCCCGCGGTGAAACTGGCACCAAGCGATGCCCAGCCATAGATGTTGAGCGGCACACTCCCCAAAGCCGACCCATCAACCGTTATCGTCACATTACCGGCGGGAGTGCCTCCATCTGAGGTGACATGGGCCAGTAGGGTCACAAGCTGGCTCACGTTCGAGGTAGTAGCGGAAAATTGCACGCTGGGCGTGGTGCTGGCAGATATCGGAAGCGCAGCAAAATTCGTGGGCACTATCGTGAAGGTATCTGGTGCTGTTTCTATCAGCAGGTCCGGATGGCTATCGCCATTCAAATCGGCGATCGCGACAATGTTCCCGCTGGGCGGAGCCGGCGTCAACGCAATGCCATCGCCAAAACCGTCGTGTCCGTTGCCGGGAAAAAGGGTCTTTCCGTTGAAGAAATCCAGCGTGCCATTGAGATCGAAATCGAGAGCAGATATCGTGCCTGCGCTCACGAATGAAGCCGAGTGCGAAACTCCATCGCGCCCATCACCAAACTGGATGGCATTAGCGCCTGGGATGATTTCGGAGGTTACGTAATCAATGTTTCCGTCGGCATCAAAATCTCCGAAGATCAAATTCGGACCGCCGCCGCCCAGGGGGTTGGAAGTGAGCCTTCCAGTGCCATCGTTGAGAGCAATAAACAAGCTGCCCTGCAGGCTGGTACGGGTTGTTGCCACAGACATCAGCAGGTCGGGAATGCCATCTTTGTTCTCGTCCACCACTGACAAGCCGAGCACCCTTCCTACATCGAGGCGCAACCCGACCGTAGAGACTACTGGGTTCGCAAACCCTCCGAGCCCATCTCCGAACAGAACCTCCACAGCGGGGAAGCTCACAGGAGGGAAACTCTCACTTACGACGATGCTTACGCAGGTGGCGATATCCAATTTACCATCACCATTGAAATCCGCCACTGCTGCCGGGCATGTGCTCCCGAGATCGGCGCCTGCTATTTGCGTTGGCAGGGAGAAGCCGCCCTTCCCATCGCCCAACAGAATCTGCATGGGGGAGCCGGTGACTACAATGTCAAGGAACCCGTCTCCGTTGATGTCCGCAAGCGCAGTCCCAATGTTTCCAGCGGCTGGAAACAGTCCGAAAAATGTGCCCGGGCCGAGCGTGCTTGCGCCAGTGTTGAGAAAGACCGCTACGCTATTTGCGGAACTTAGCGCAACCACGTCAGGCTTGCCATCGCCGTTTACATCACCCACAGCCACGCGCGAATCCTGCGCTCTGGCTGTTGAGAAGCTGCACATCGCAATTGCAAGGCACAAGAAAGCCAACCGGGTTCGGCCCATGTCCATCCTTTCAGCTGCTCTGTTTTTTGGTGACTATCCTAATACATGCCTCAGTTCGCATTCAGATAAGTTTTTGTTAATTTTCTCGGCAGCGGGTCGCTTTGGTCCTGGTGGGCTTCGCCATACGACCGCACAAACCATTCCAGAAAGCTCATTTTTCCGCGCCTTCCACACAAATCCACAGCTCTGCACCAGAATGCGGCATTGATTCGTCCGTTTGCGGCGCGTAGAGTCGAACGCATCTTGAGTGAAGTTGCGTTCTCCGGGGTCGCCACTCTCCATCCAGCCAACGAGCAGTTGTGAAGTGCAGTTGTCGGCAGCATGTATCCCTATAGTCCTTACGTAACCCTGTGGAAACCAGGACAAAAACCGGCGTGGAGCCGGTGATTTTCCGGTAAGACACGGAAAAATCAGCAACTTAAGCGCGCGGCAGCACATCTGAAAAAAGAGTACAATATATAGTGTCTGGGGCTTGACAGACCCCATATGCAGGAGTAACTTTCCATCACTCGCAGTATTCGACCCCGATCCGGCAGCCAAAAAGCTTACGGATGGCCGAGTCAAAGCAGAAGCAAATCCGGCGCCAGAGGTGACGCCGGGCATTTGAAACTCGCGGTGATCTCTTGATCTTTGAACACATGTTCCAAACCGTTCCCGCCGGCTGGCCACGGCGGGACGAACCAATCCTTGGTCGGGGAGTTGCACGATGGAGATGAACTGGTCGCGTTGGTTCCGTTGCGAATCCAGCTTTGGACTGCTGCTGGTGCCGAATCAGCCGGGGGTTTTTGCCCTGGCGGAAGAAGTGGTTTCGTCACCGAATGGCCGCCGCATGCTGGCCGTCTTTGAGGTGGATGAGAGCGATGACCTGGCGCTCTCCCTTAGCCGCATGTTTGCCGTGGGCAGCCCCTGGCGGGAGAAGCTGGCCGAAGGCAAGTGTTTTGCCCGCTATGCGGTTGCACCCGGACTGGCGGATCGCCGCGCGGCCGCCGATGCCCTGAAGCAATGGCTGCAATCGCAACGCGATCTCGCGAGCCAGGTGTTTGCGACGCAGCAGCCGGCGCAGCAGCCCGCAGTTGCAAATGCCGTCTCGGACAATGACGACGATGAGGATGAAGCGATCTCCAAAACCGTGGCCGAGCGGGCCGTGGATCGCGTGGCCCGCAGCGCGCATGGAAAAGTCCTGCGCTCGGGGTGGTAGAGCGTCGATCGCAATGAGGGCAGCGGAGCAGATTCCTCGCGCTGCGCGCTCAGAATGACAGTTCCGAAATAGACGGGGCACAACCAACAAGTTGATACTTGGAGAAGGAACGATGGCGGATCTGACCAGAACAACGAATCAAGCAAGCACGCAAACCGGAGCCCAGCCTCGGGCCTCCCAAGCAGCTCCCGCTACTGGGGCGGAAAAAACTGCGCCCGGCCTGAAATTTTCCCGGTATTTCACGCGCGCGGGCGTTTCGCCCTACAACGAAGTCGAATGGGAGCGGCGCACCGCGTCGATCACTGACGCCAAGGGCAACAGCATCTTCGAGCAGAAAGATGTGGAGTCGCCCAAAGACTGGTCGATGACCGCCATCAACATTGTGGCCAGCAAGTATCTGCACGGGCAGATCGGTACGCCGCAGCGCGAGAGCGGTGTGCGCGCGCTGATTGAGCGCGTGGCCGAGACCATCCGCGACTGGGGCTTTGCCCAGGGCTACTTTGCCACCGCCGAAGACCGCGACGTTTTTCACGACGAGCTCGCTCACATCCTTCTCCAGCAAAAAGCCAGCTTCAATTCGCCGGTGTGGTTCAACGTGGGCTGCGACCGCCTGGAGCCCGAGTCTG
>Ga0134125_10010871_pt1 | contig 10219 bp, 8 predicted proteins | sample KB31751_FD_96464 | JGI IMG/M metagenome (GOLD analysis project Ga0134125, IMG submission 96464) | Terrestrial soil microbial communities with excess Nitrogen fertilizer from Kellogg Biological Station, Michigan, USA - KB3-175-1 | ecosystem: Environmental > Terrestrial > Soil > Unclassified ... | reverse complement strand
GGATCTTTTCAGCAATCCCGAACAGTTTTTCGCGCCGCAACATTTCATCCCAGACATCGTCGGGATGAATGCCGGTAGCAACCCACAGCACCACCAGATTGTAGATAAGATCGGCACTTTCCCTGATGATGGCGTCGGGCTGGTCGTGCATGGCGTCGATCACCACCTCGACCGCTTCCTCGGCAACTTTCTTGGCCATCTTGGCGCGGCTCGCGCGCAGCAAGCGCGCCGTGCGTGACTTCGACGGATCGCTTCCGCGAGCGGCAATGACGGCGTCATAAAGCCGGGCGACCGAATCAGTCATGGCGAAAGAGAATACCCGATCCCGTCAAATAACTTGTTAACGGAATCAAGCGGAGCGGGCGGAAATCGTTCCGCCCGCCCGCGACACACCCTCATCCGGCATCAACGGTGACGATGGTGAAAGCCACCATGCCAGTGATGGTAGTGGTGAAAGCGATAGCCCGGCGCATAGGCGTAGCCGCCGCCGTAGTACGGCCCGCCATACGGGGAGCCGTAGTAGCCGCCGTAATAGTCGTCACGGGCGCTGTTAGCCGCGGCGATGGTCGCGATGGTACCGAACAGTCCGGCGACCGCACCCAAGGCAGCGGCATTGCCGCGATGCCAATGGCGCCGCGCGCTGATCGTCGTCGCTGTCGTTTGCTTCACTTGCGGATGCTTGGCCGGCGCCGCCTGAGCGGGCGACAGGTTCACCGCGGTCAAAGCCAGCGCTCCTGCAAGCGCGGCCGCTACGGAATGTCGTGCATACGTGCGCATGTCCATTCTCCCTTTTGGGTCTTCTGTTGATTGAACGGACCGGCGCAACGCCTCCTGCTGCGACAAAATGGAACGCCCATCACGAATGCGCGACAACGCCGTGCTTTCGTTACCGGGTTGTAATGAGAATCCGCGGAGCGGATTTCGTCAGGCCGCCGAATTCAGCGCCTTGACCAGCTTATGCGATGGCGCGAAGACGCCGAACTCGCCGGGCGAGTTGCTGTTGTTGGGCCGCAGAATTTCCGCGATGGCATCCGCAAAATCCTGCAGCGGAGCGGCAGCTTCTCCTTCGCGCACAAAAATTCCGCAGTATGTGTCCTGCAGTTTCGGAAGCGGCCCTTCGTCCCACGGTACAAGACCGAATGCCGCAACGCGGCGTCGTGGCATCGCCATCACGCCGAGCCCGGCCGCGATGGCGCCAGAAAGACCGAGTAGGCTGGGGCAGATGAAAACGTCGTCGCAGGCGAAGCCGGCTTTCTTCAGGGCTCCTGCCGCAAAGAAGTGATAGATGCTTTTTTCGCTGTACGAGACGAGCGGAATTGGCTTGTCGACGTCGATTTTCGTATTCGGGCTGCGAACCCAGCACATCTCCTCCGGCCAACCATGCCGCGTATCAACCGGCTCGTTGACTGACAACGTTACGACGATATCGAGGTCGCCCTGGCGTAAATCCCGAATGAGAGGCTCGTGCGTATTCATGCTGACGACGAAGCGCGCGCCCGGCCGGTGCACACGGAATTCCGCAACCATTGTCGAGACGATGGACGCCAAAAAATCTCCCGGCACGCCGATGCGTATGACTCGTTCGGGGTGCTGCGCTTCATCGTCAAGGCTGACGATCTGGTCGTTGATCGACAGCATCCGGCGCGCATAAGCGACAACCTTTTCGCCCTGCAATGTCAGGCTCACACCCGGCGTGCGGCGATCGAACAGGTCGCTGCCGAGCAGGGCCTGCAGGCGTTTGATTTGCGCGCTCACCGCCGGCTGCGTCACGCCCAGCGAGAGGGCGGCTCTGGTAAAGCTGCGCAAGTCGGCGACGGCGACAAGCGTACGCAAGAGATCGGTCGGAATGTTGGTCATGTGCCGACGACCCCCCATTTTTATTGCTTGCACGCAAAAGTAAGCGAGGCGCCTAGCGTACCACCATTCACCACGTGCAAGTCTAGCCGCATGACGAATTTTGTTCGCCACGCAGAATTACTGCATACAATTATACAGTACGCGTGACGCTGCCCTCCCTATTTGATGCGCTCAAGAATACTCACGTAATTCGCGACCGACGTGCCGCCCATGTTGAAGATTCCGCCAAGGCGCGCGCCGTTCACCTGCAAATCGCCGGCATTGCCGGTGAGTTGCATTGCGGCGAGTGCGTGCATCGAGACGCCGGTGGCGCCAATCGGATGACCCTTTGCCTTGAGGCCGCCGGATGGATTGACCGGCAACTTGCCGTCCTTCCGGGTCCAGCCTTCGCTGACGGCGCGGGCGCCCTGCCCTTCGGCAGTCAATCCCATCGCCTCATACTCGATCAGTTCAGCGATGGTGAAGCAGTCATGGGTTTCGACGAATGACAGATCGTCCAGCGCGAGGCCGGACTTCGCCAGCGCCCGCGCCCAGGCGTGCGCGCAGCCATCGAACTTGAGGATGTCGCGCTTCGACATTGGAAGGAAGTCCTGCACGTGCTCGGCGGCGCGGAAGACGACCGCCTTGCGCAGCTTCAACGCAGTCTCGACATCTGCGAGCACGACGGCCGCAGCACCGTCCGACACCAGCGAGCAATCCGTGCGCTTGAGTGGACCCGCGACGAAAGGATTCTTCTCGCTTTCGGTGCGACAGAAATCGTAACCGAGATCCTTGCGCATCTGCGCGTAAGGATTGCCCACGCCATTCTTGTGGTTCTTGGCGGCGATGCGGGCAAGCGCGTCCGACTGGTCGCCCCATTTCTGGAAGTAGAGGCCGGCGATCTTGCCGAAGATGCCGGCAAAGCCGCCGTCGATGTCGGCCTCTTCGCGTACATACGATGCCTTGAGCAGGTTGCGGCCGATCTCGGGCCCGGGCGTCGTTGTCATTTGCTCGACGCCGACGGCGAGCACAATGCGGGCCGCGCGCGCTTCGATGGCCCTGATGCCCTGATGCACCGCGGCCGAGCCCGTGGCGCAGGCATTCTCCACCCGCGTCGCGCGCTTGAATCGCAGATCGGGGGAAGCCTGCAACACCAAGGATGCGGTGAAGTCCTGCGGCGAGAAGCCTGCGTTGAAATGGCCGAGCACAATCTCGTCCACGTCCTTGGCCGCAATACCGGCATCGGCCAGCGCCTCCCCGGCCACCCGGACGATCAGGCTTTCGACCGTCTCGCCATTAAGCTTACCGAAAGGGGTGTGGGCCCAACCGACGATTGCTGCGGTCATTGCAGTCTCCTTTGCCGAATTTTGGTCGCTTTCATCGGCGAAGAGCGGGAGTCCCCTTGGTTCTGCAGGGCTGGGGCAACTTTGCGTCCCGTCCGAAGTTGGATACCCTAGCTTTGCCGCCAGTGGAACCCAACCAATTCCGACGACCGAGCCGATGACCGGACCGCGCGCCTCGATCTTTCGTTCTACGTTCTATGCCCTCACCCTGGCCTTTGCGGCCGGCGCCCTCTCTCTTGCGGGCGCTACACGCGCCAGCGCGGAGGCGCAGCTTCTCGTCGATGTCGCAACCGGCAAGGTGCTGCACGCCGAGAACGCGACCTATCCCTGGTATCCGGCTTCCGTCACCAAGATCATGACCGCCTACACGACGCTGCGCGAGGTGAAGGCCGGCCACATTTCGATGAACACCCTGATCACAGTGACGCGCGACGCGGTCGCGCAGCAACCGACCAAGATGGGGTTGAGGCTCGGCACCACCGTCACGATCGATAACGCGCTGAAGATGATGATGGTCAAATCGGCCAACGACATCGCCGTCGCGATCGCGGAAGGCGTCGGCGGCTCGATCGAGAAGTTCGCCGACCTGATGAATGCCAATGCAGAGCGTCTTGGAATGACGCAAACGCACTACGTCAATCCGAACGGACTGCCGGCCGAGGGCCACGTGACGTCGGCGCGCGATCTGGCCATCCTCGCCCGCGCGCTGATTCTCGAATTTCCGCAATACAACGATTATTGGCACATCTCGGCGATCCGCTACGGCAATCGCGTGATTCACAACTACAACAAACTGATCGACCGCTATCCGGGCGCCGACGGCATGAAGACCGGCTTCATTTGCGCCTCGGGCTACAATCTGGTCGCGACCGCGACACGCAACGGACGACGGTTGATCGCCGTCATCCTCGGCGCTTATTCAGGTGCGGTGCGGACGCAGAAGGCCGCGCAACTGCTCGAGAACGGATTCAACAGCGGCGGCCTCTCCTGGCTGACGCCGTCGCTCGGCACTGTCAACGAACTCGCGCCCATCGACGCGCAACCTGCGAACCTGCGCGACGAGATGTGCGGGCCGCATCGCCGCAAGCCGCCATCGGAAGACAACAACGAAGAAGAGGAAGGTGTCGTCGCGGCGGGCGATACGAATTCGGCATCGCCGACCTTTGCGCTTTCCAACCTGAAGCCGCCGGCCGGAAAATACGTACTCGGCCCGCCGGTCGAGACGCAGCCGCCGGTCGTCGTTTTCACCGGTCCCGCCAATCATCCCGACTCGGTTGACCAGACCGCCCAGGCCGCCGGCAAGGCCAAGCACAAGAAGAAGCAGAAACAGGCTGCGGCCAAATCTGCAAAGCCGAAGGCGAAGGCCGCAGCGGCCAAGCAATGAGCGCAAATGCCGCGCGCGGCCCGGCAGTCCCGATCCCACTGACCGTTCTCACCGGCTTTCTTGGCGCCGGCAAAACCACCCTGCTCAATCGGCTGCTGAAAGATCCGGCGCTTTCCGACACCGCCGTCATCATCAACGAATTCGGCGAAATCGGCCTCGATCACCTGCTGGTCGAATACGTCGGCGACAACATGGTGCTGCTGCAAAGCGGCTGCCTGTGCTGCACCATGCGCGGCGATCTGGTCGATGCGATGGAAACGCTGCTGCGCGATCTCGACAACCGCCGCTGCACGTTCCGCCGCGTGCTGCTGGAGACCACCGGCCTCGCCGATCCGGCGCCAGTGTTGCACACGGCGATGGCGCACCCTTATCTCGTCATGCGTTACCGTCTCGACGGCGTCGTGACGGTCGTCGATGCGGTCAATGGCGCGGCCACGCTCGACGCACATCCCGAAGCGGTAAAACAGGCTGCCGTCGCCGACCGTATCGTGCTGACGAAAACCGACCTGGCCGACGCGTCACAACACGCGCACATCGTCTCGCGCCTGCACGCGCTCAATCCGGCGGCGGCGATCCTCGATGCGGCGAAAGGCGAGGCATCGGCGGAGCGATTGCTCAATTGCGGCCTGTACGACCCGGAGCGGAAAATCCCCGACGTGAAGAAATGGCTCGCCGCGGAGGCATATACCGGCGCGCACGACCATCATCACCATCACCATGACAAGAACCGGCACGATCGCCACGACGCGAATATCACGGCCTTTGCGGTCACCGCCGATGCCGCGATTCCGGCCGGCACGCTGGAGATGTTTCTCGAATTGTTGCGCGCGCAATACGGGCCGAACCTGCTGCGCGTCAAAGGCATCATGAAACTCGCCGAAATGCCGGAAACGCCCGTCGTCGTGCACGGCGTGCAGCATATTTTCCACCCGACCGCCCGGCTCGAAAGCTGGCCCGACGACGACCATCGCACCCGGCTGGTGTTCATCACCCGCGACCTCGAAGAGCGCAAAATCCGCGAGCTGTTCAATGCCTTCACCGGTGCGGCCGCGCCCGATCAGCCCGACCGCGCGGCGCTTACGGACAATCCGCTGGTGCCCTTCGGCGGCGCCGACCGCTAGGCATCTTGTCACTTCGCCGCAAGTCCCCGATGCTGGCCGGGTTCGGGGGAATCACCACATGGGTCTGCTTGCCCGCTTGAAGGGCGACGTCATTTATCTCAAGGGCGCGCTGCGTGCGCTCAAGATGACGACGCCGATTGCGAAGAATCCGGCGCGCGTGTTTCCGCACGTGGTCGAAGACCTGGCCGCGCGCTTCGGCGATGCACCTGCGCTGATCGGCACGCACGAAACGTTCACCTATCGCCAGCTCAACCAGCGCGCCAACCAATATGCACGCTGGGCGCAAGCGCAGAACCTGGACAAGGGCGAGACAATCTGCCTGCTGATGCCGAACCGGCCGGAATACATGGCCATCTGGATCGGCATCATTCATGCCGGCGGTACGGTCGCGCTCATCAACACGAACCTCGTCGGCGCATCCCTCGCCCACTGCATCGACGTGGTCGCGCCGAAACACGTCATCGTCGCGTCCGAACTGATGAGCGCGTTCAAGACCATCGAACCGGAGTTGAAAAGCAAGCCGAATGTCTGGCTGCATGGCCCCGGCGAACGGCAGCGCGTCGACATCGCCATCGAAGCGTTCGGCGAAACGGCCCTGGAAGCGAACGAGCGCGTGCCGCTCACCATCGAGGACCCCGCGCTCTACATCTACACATCGGGCACGACCGGCATGCCGAAGGCGGCGAACATCAACCACTACCGCGTGATGCTGGCCGCATTCGGCTTCGCGGGCGTGATGGGCACGACGGGCGCCGATCGCATGTACGACTGCCTGCCGATGTACCACACCGCCGGCGGACTGGCGGCGACCGGCTCCGTTCTGGTCAACGGCGGGTCGGTCGTGATCCGCGAACGTTTTTCGGCGCGCGAATTCTGGGACGACGTGACGCGCAACGAGTGCACGCTGTTCCAGTATATCGGCGAGCTTTGCCGCTATCTCCTCCACACGCCGCCGAATCCAAATGAGATGCGCCACAAATTGCGCCTCGTTTGCGGCAATGGCCTGCGGCCCGACATCTGGAATGAATTCAAGGCGCGATTCAATATTCCGCACATCCTCGAATTCTACGCCGCGACCGAGGGCAACGTGACGATGTTCAACTTCGAGGATCAGGCCGGCGCGATCGGCCGCATCCCGTGGTTTCTCGCACACCGTTTCCCGACCGCGCTGGTTCGTTTCGACGTCGAGGCCGAACGGCCGGTGCGCGACGCGCAGGGCTTTTGCATCAGGTGCGCCGTCAATGAGCCAGGCGAAGCAATCGGCAAGATCATCCACGATCCGTCGAAACCGGCGGCGCGCTTTGAGGGCTACGCCAGCAAGGGCGAAAACGAACGCAAGATCCTGCGTAACGTCTTCGAGGAAGGCGACGCCTGGTTCCGCACTGGCGATCTGATGCGCAAGGACGCCAGCGGTTTCTTCTATTTCGTCGACCGGATCGGCGACACCTTCCGCTGGAAGGGTGAAAACGTCTCGACGTCCGAGGTCGCGGAAGCGATCGGCCGCTTCCCCGGCGTGGCGGAAGTCAACGTCTATGGCGTACCGCTGCCGGGCAAGGACGGGCGCGCCGGCATGGCGGCGCTGGTGGCAGGCGGCGCGCTCGACCTCGCCGCGCTGCGCGCGCATCTGGTACAAAGCCTGCCCGACTATGCGCGCCCGCTGTTCCTGCGCATTCGCGGCGCCATCGAAGTGACTGCCACATTCAAACAAAAGAAAATGGATCTGGTGAAGCAAGGCTTCGATCCGGCCGCGACCGGCGACACGATCTACTTCAACGATCACGATAGCGGGGCATTCGTGCCCGTCGATGCGGCGCTCTATGCGCGCATCTGCAAGGGCGAGGTGCGGATATGAGCGCGCTTCCGGGCACCGCCAACATCGTCTCGTTCTGGCAATCGGCCGGGCCGGATCGCTGGTTCAAAAAGGATGCGGCTTTCGACGACGAAATCCGTGAGCGCTTCCTGCCGGCGCACGAGGCCGCTGCAGCCGGCAAGCTCAGCGCCTGGGAGAATGACGCGCAGGGTGCACTCGCATTGCTCATCTTGCTCGATCAATTTCCGCGCAACATGTTCCGCAGCGACGCGCGCGCCTTCGCCACCGATCCGCTTGCGCGCGCGGTGGCGGCCGGCGCCATCGTGCGTGGCTTCGACAGCCAGTTTCCGGACGACCTGCGTGGCTTTTTCTATCTTCCGTTCGTCCACTCCGAAGACATCGCCGATCAGGAACGCGCGATCATGCTCTATCGCGCGGCCCGTCTCGAAAACCTGAAATATGCGGAAGAGCACGCCGATATTATCCGCCGCTTCGGCCGGTTCCCGCATCGCAACGCCGTGCTTGGACGCAGCACGACGCCGGAGGAACAAGCCTTCCTCGATAACGGCGGATTTGCTGGCTAATCGGCGCGATTGCCGCGCGCCGCCCAACCGATTCTTAACAATTTCTTGCTAGGCCCGAGCGCGCATTCGGCGCGGCAATGCCGGTTGCCTGGAGCACCTTTTGGCCCTTATCGGTTCCGAGCAAGTGACGTCCACGCGCGCGCCGTTTTCGCCGGCGAGCGTGATTGCGCGCGCCAAGACGATGCTCGCCGACCGCAGCGATAGCCGCCTCGCGCAACTTGTCGCCGGAAAGGTTTTCCTCCTGCGCGTTGCAAGCGCGTTGCTCGCGCTGGTCTCGCAAGTTCTGCTCGCGCGCTGGATGGGACAATTCGAATTCGGCATTTATATTTACGTGTGGACGTGGGTGTTGATGATCGGTGCGCTCACCGACGGCGGCCTGTGCTCGGGTGCGCGGCGCTTCATTCCGGAATATACCGAGCTTAAAGCGTTCGACCGTCTGCGCGGATTCCTCACCGGCAGCCGCTGGCTTGCATTCGCCATTGCCGCTTCGGTCGGCGCGGTCGGCGCGATCGTGGTGACGCTGCTTGCGCCGCATCTCGACCGCTTCCTCGTCGTGCCGCTTTATCTTGCCTGCGCCACCATGCCGATCTACGGCCTGGTGCAGACACAATTCGGCATCGCGCAATCTTACGATTGGCCGATCCTCGCGCTGATGCCCTTCTATATCTGGCGGCAGTTGTTGCTCACGCTGCTGATGGGTGCGGTCTACCTGTTCGCCTTCGCGACCGATGCGGTGACCGCAATGGCCCTCGCCGCCGTCACCACGTGGATGGTGACACTCGCCCAGACGGCCATCCTCAACCACCGGCTCAAACAAAAAGTGCCGGCCGGGCCGAGGCATTACGAGCCGCGCGTCTGGCTCGCCACCTCGCTGCCGATCCTTATGGTGGAAGGCTTCTACCTGCTGCTCACCTATATCGACATCCTGACGCTGGAATACTATCGCTCGCCGGGCGAAGTTGCGGTCTATTACGCCGCCGCGCGCATTCTTGCCGTCGTGGCCTTCGTCTACTTCGCCATCGCCGGCGCCACCACGCACAAATTTACCGAGTATCACATCGCCGGCGACCGCGACCGGCTCAAGAAATTCTTTGGCGAGACCATCCGCTGGACGTTCTGGCCGTCGCTCGCTATCTGCGCGCTCATTCTCGCATTCGGGCGGCCGCTGCTATCGCTATTCGGTGCCAGCTTCGTGTCGGGCTACACAGTCATGTTCATTCTTGCCGCCGGAATGCTGGCGCGCGCGGCGGTGGGACCGGCGGAGCGGCTGCTCAACATGCTGGGCGAACAGCGGCAATGCGCGATCGTTTACGCCATCGCCTTCGCCATCAATCTCGGTCTGTGCACCGTGCTTATTCCGCGCATCGGCATCGAGGGCGCAGCCGTCGCGACCGCGCTGGCGCTCATTGCCGAGTCGATCATGCTGTTTGTTGTGACGCGGCGGCGACTCGCCCGCTAGGGCATTCACGCCTTCTCGCGCAGCAAGCGCCGGATGACCTTGCCCGTTGTCGTCATCGGCATCGCCTCAATGAAGGCGACCTCGCGCGGATATTCGTGCGCGGAAAGGTGCGTCTTGACGAAATTTTGGATCTCGACGGCGAGCGCATCGGACGCCGCATAATCTTTCTTGAGCACAATAAAAGCCTTCACGATCTCCGTACGCAGCGTGTCCGGCTTGCCGACTGCGGCGGCAAGCGCCACCGCCGGATGGCGGATAAGACAATCCTCGATCTCGCCGGGCCCGATGCGAAAACCTGCCGAGGTGATCACATCGTCGTCGCGGCCGACGAAGGTAAAGTAACCTTCCTCGTCCATCACGCCCTGGTCGCCGGTGGTCATCCAGTCGCCGATGAATTTCTCGCGCGTGGCCTCGGGCCGGCCCCAGTATTCGATGAACATCACCGGGTCGGGCCGCTTGACGGCGATCTGGCCCACCTCACCCGGTTTCACTTCGCGGCCTTCGCCATTGATCACTGCAACGATATGCCCCGGCACCGCCTTGCCGATGGCGCCTGGCCGCGACACCCCGGCTGCGCTGCAGGACGACAGCACGATGTTGCATTCGGTCTGGCCGTAGAACTCGTTGACCAGCAGACCGAAAGCCGACTTGCCCCATTCGTATGTTTCCGCGCCGAGCGTTT
>Ga0134125_10010870_pt1 | contig 10220 bp, 8 predicted proteins | sample KB31751_FD_96464 | JGI IMG/M metagenome (GOLD analysis project Ga0134125, IMG submission 96464) | Terrestrial soil microbial communities with excess Nitrogen fertilizer from Kellogg Biological Station, Michigan, USA - KB3-175-1 | ecosystem: Environmental > Terrestrial > Soil > Unclassified ... | reverse complement strand
TAGCGCTGCGTCCGGCAGTATACGCCTTCAGAGCTTCGAGAGACGATGTAGTTGCCTGCTCCAGCGGGGTCGAGTGCTCTTGAATGGTGGTGAGCGATTCGCCCAGCCGTGTCCTGATTTGAACGGCCGTTCGGGAGAGCGCATTTAACACCTCGTCTTTCCCAGCCGCCTGCGCCTGCGCCTCCGCGAGGACAGCCCCGGTAGGGCAATCCTTGGCGCGCAACCATAAAACATACTGGCTTCCGAGGCCCGCGATCGAGCCTTCCAGAACCGCCGTGCTGCCGGTGCGCTCGCAGATCTCGCGGGCGATCTCCGGAGTAAGCCGCGTGTCCGGCGGCCGGTTCATGAGATGCACTGTTTGTTTGATGCTGTCGTCCGATAGGAGTTTAAGGAACGGGGACTGTTCCAGTTGCACGGCCAAGCCGTGGCGAAGCGTTTGATCGAACACCGCGTCGCCGGTCTTATTCTCGAATTCCCCCAGAACAATCGTGTCTTGCGCCGTGAGCTTCGGGGCGCTGTGGAAATAGAAATACGCGGAGGCAACAAGGGCCAGAACAACCGCGGCGGCCGAACCGGTTTTCCAGGGGATTCTTGCCGTGGTTATTCGTTCCAGCTCCCTCTCCAACTCGGCAGCAGATTGCCAGCGGTGCCCAGGGTTCTCTTCGAGACAGCGGTTTACGATCCTTTCGAGTCTTCGCGAGCGGATGCGCTTCCGCTGAGCCCCGACTCGTCCGCCCGTCAACATTTCATAAAGGACGCAGCCGAACGAGTAGATATCCGTCCGAGCATCGGCCGGTTTGCCCTCCCTTTGCTCCGGCGCCATGTAAGCTGGCGTGCCCAACACCATATGGCTGGCCGTAGCTGTTTCGTCCGTGCCCGATTTCGCCAGTCCGAAATCCAGAACCTTCACCCCGGACTTCGCGATCATGATGTTACCCGGTTTCAGATCGCGATGAATGATGCCTTTTCCGTGCGCCTCCGTCAGCGCGGCTGCGGTCTGGGACGCGTACAGGAGCGCCGTCTTCAAAGGAAGAGGCCCGCTTTTGAGCCGCGCCGCGATTGTGTCGCCCTCCACCAGTTCCATCACCAGGTAGTTCGGCCCGACATCATAGAGGGCACAGATGTGGGGGTGATTCACTGACGAAATCGCGCGCGCCTCGCGCTCGAAACGGGCGCTAAACTGCTCCTGCGTGATCTTCACAGCGACAGCGCGGCCTAATCGCGTGTCTACCGCCCGAAAAACTTCGCCCATGCCGCCTGCGCCGAGTTTGCCTTCGATGCGATACGGACCCAGGCAAGTGCCCGCAGTCAATTCGGCGACAGTCGAATATTCCAGCAGTTCGGTGGCGTTCTCCAGGGCAGGCCGATCCAAAAATGCGCCACTGTCTGGCTGTGCGAGAAGAGCCTCGATTTCGCGGCGCAATTCGGGATCTGTCTGCTCCAGCAGCGCCGCCCGCCGCTCGCCGCTTGTCTCGCGAGCCGAGTGGTACAGCTCTTCCAGTTGCTGGAAACGCTCCGGGGTCATCTGTGTCCCGCCGATGGGTTCCTTATTATAGGCCTAAATCGTTGTATGGCTTAACTCGCGCAATAACCAAGCCCTGGCGAGATCCCAATCGCGCCTGACGGTCCGCGGCGAGATGTCGAGAGCCGCGACGATTTCCTGCTCCGTCAAGCCGCCGAAATAACGCAACTCGACCACCTTGGCTTGGCGCGGAGCCACCTGCGAGAGCACTGTCAAGGCCTCGTCCAGAGCAAGGATAGACCGTTCCGGCGTCACTGACAGGATGGCTGTTTCCTCAATGTTTACTTTGACCGCCAAGCCGCCGCGTTTGTGCGACCTGCGGGCGCGAGCCGCGTCTACCAGAATCCGCCTCATCATCTGCGCCGCCACTGCAAAAAACTGTGCACGCGCGTGCCAGTCGATATTGGTTGCATCTACCAGGCGGATGTAGACCTCATGAACCAAAGCCGTCGTCTGGAGCGTGTTGTCCGGGTGCTCATTCTTCATGTACCGCCGAGCCATCACGCGCAATTCCCCATACACACACTCGGCGACGCGATCCAGGGCCGCCTGATCGCCGCTGCTCCAGGCCCTCAGTAATTGCGTGATTTCGGTAGGATCGTGCGCCAACACACAGCCCGCTTCCCAGCACAAAGAAAAGACCTCAGTCGTGGCCGCTTTTGCCGTCCGCTTCCGCCTGTATTAGCGGAAGGAGAACAAGTCTACCATGCTCTCCTCCAAAAAAACAGGAGGCACAAATGAAACGCATCGCAACAATGGCACTGCTGCTCAATCTCGGTCTCGCAAGCGTCTACGCGCATGAGAAGCCCGTAAAAATGACTTTTTCGGGAACTGAGGGGGCCAGTGCGATCGATCTGCAATTACCGGACCCACATACCGGCGACAAACATACCGCTGAATTCAATTTCGCCGGGAAAGGTACCCTGGGCTCGTTCACCTTTCGTAATGTTGAGGCCGACGGAGATTTCCCGCAGCACTCCAGCACCTGCCCGGCCACTCAGGTTTATGTTCAAACCATCGCCGGCGCGGGCGTATTTCGCTTCGAGGATGGAAGTCTATTGAAGGTCAAGCTCACAGAGGGATTCGATTGCATCGATTTCGAGGCTCTGGAGGCCCACTGTACCAGGATTTTTCAAATCACTGGCGGAACCCGTCGTTTCAAGGATGCGTCCGGCATCCTTACGTTGACCGAGACGACGGTGCCGGTGGCCGACGCCTCCAATGACCCCGCCCAGCCCGTCTTTTTTGCCGCTACGGGCGAATTTGTGGGAACGGTTGCAGGAGTGGCGAGAGAGGAGGAGGAACGCCCAGACGACCGGCAATAGGAAAAGCATAAGTCCCGGCAGGCTCCGTCTGGAGTCGGGACATTACGGACGTGAGACATGTCCAACCGAGCGGGAAGATATCGCAGCTCAGATGCCTTCCCGCTCCGTTTCAGTGATATCGCGGGTCGAAGAAGTCGGAGAGTCCTCGCGAGGTCCTTTACTCTGCTGACGAATCGACTCCCCAGCTTTGCTCCAGCATCAGGCTGTATTCGCCGGAAGCGTATAGATCGAAGGTAAACTCTTCCGGTTCGGGCCGGTCGAACACCCAATCCTTTAACCTTTGCTCATACCATTGGTCGAGACAGGGGTGATAGCGGCGAAGGAAGTCACAAGAAAAGCTCTCAACCGGAGGCATGTCTTGAAAAATGGCATGCAACCCGAACGAGCGCCGGAATAGCGCACAGAAATCAAGTACCCCCCATGCTTCCAGCTTCGTGCGTACATGCGCCGGTATATGCTGCACCAGGAGAACTGCAAAGGTTTCCGGTCGGATGCGCCGGTCGGCAAAAGCACTTGATAACTGGGCGGTTTCCGCGCACTGTTCAGCCCAGCGGGAAATGTCCTTCCCGATGTAGTACAGCATCCGAAGTTCCGCGTACCTGCCGCGTAACAGTTGCCGATCCAGGTCTTCTGCCGGGGTTTCCCCACGAGGTAGAAAGCCCTGAAGAGCCAAACTCGCGCGCGAGCTTTCCATCAGCACTGAAGTATCCTCCGGCGTTGAAAAAGGATGCAGGATCAAGGGCGGTAGCCGGAAGGCTTGCGTACCTGAAAGGTTCATGGAAGTGTCCGCTGTCGCTAGCAAATGTTTTCCCTTGCTGAGATTTAGGGCGGTTTCGTGCAAACCACGCCCTACTTCTGTATCGGCAGCAAACGCGTCTCGAAATACCGATTTCCGAGACCCCAAACTGCCGTCCAGTTTAATCCACCCGAAACTATACGCCCACTTACTTTTTGACTACCGTCGGGATTGTCACCTCGCAACACTTCTCCGTACTTGGCCCCGGAATTTCCTTGGGACGGTTCAATTCCATCTGAATCACGGTATCCAGGGTGGACCAGGGTACTGCCCCCGGTATCGTCCTGCCATTGACGAAAACCGTCGGAGTCTGCTGAATCTGCAGCATCCTTCCAGCGGCTAAATTCTCTTCCACCACTTGGGCAGTAGCGTGCGTATCGATGCAGGTCCCCACCTTCGCAAGATCCAGGTTTTGCCCTTTGGCAAAATCGAGCGTCTTCTCACGCACGTTACCCTGGTTCACCTCTTGCTGATGCTCGAAAAGCCAATCGTGAAACAACCAGAACGACTCCGGATTCTGATTCGCTATGCAATGTGCCGCTTCGGCTGCAGCCCGAGCCCACTTATGTATGGCATCCAGAGGGAAGTCTTCGAAAACGACGCGCACATCCGCCGGGTACTTCTTAGGAAGGTTATCGCGTACGGTCTTGGCAAATTCCCGGCAATACGGACATTCAAAGTCGCTGAAGATCGTAATCGTTACCTTGGCGTTTCCAGGACCGAACGAAGGGCCATTTGACGGCAGGTGTTCCAATGTATCGGCAAACGGATTTTTACTCAATTCCCATAAATTGCCCGCGATCAAATGCTGTCCGTCCCGCGTAACGTAATAGACTCGATCCGCTTTCTGCGCCCCCATGATCAGATGTGCGACCACCCGGTAATAATCCTTGATCGCGCTCGGAGTCGGATCGTCAAGCGTGATCTTTACACCCTTCGTGAACCCTTCCGCATAGCGTACATAAATTTCCAACTGCTGCTTGTCCAGCTTGGGCGGCCCGGGTTGCGCCTGACTATTAATGACGATGGCCGAAAGAATCGCCGCGAGCACACAAAACTTCGTCATAAAAATCCCAGTTTTGCACAGCGAAAGCCGCCGGCGGTTCGGTTTCTATACTGAGGATTGCCGCCACTTCGCCGGTATCTTTCTCTCATCACCGTGGCGGTTGCCATTGCAGCGTTGTATTTCTACAAGCTGGACGGCGTTGGCGTACTGGGGCCGGATGAGCCGCGCTACGCATCTATCGGGAGAAGCATGGCGCAAACCGGCGATTTGGTCACGCCAAAACTCTGGGGTACTGCCTGGTTTGAAAAGCCGCCGCTGCTGTACTGGATGACCGCTGCGGGAACCGCGGCTGGCCTTAACCCGGAACTGGCGGGCCGTCTTCCGGTTGCCCTGCTGAGCCTTGCCTTTCTAGCGCTCTCATTCGTGTTGCTGAAACGCGAATTCGGGGCGGAAGCGGCCGCCTTCACCATCGCGCTGCTCGCGACCTCCGCCGGATGGCTTGCGTTTAGCAGCTTGTGCCTGACGGATATCCCGTTAGCCTGCTTCTTTTCGCTGGCCGTGTTCGTGGCGCTACCGCTGCTCCGCGCTCAAACGGAAACTCGCCGCGCGGTCGAGCGGTTTATCGGGATCGGAGTCTGCCTGGGCCTGGGAATGCTCGCCAAGGGCTTGGTCCCAATCGCGCTATCGCTGCCCCTGTGGTGGTTCCTCCGCCGGTTCTGGCGGAAGTGGTGGATCTCTGTTGCCGCCGCGATCGCGTTCGCTGGGCCGTGGTATGTGGCCGTATACCTGCAAAATGGATATGCGTTCATTCAGGACTTTTTCTTGAAGCAGCATTTCGAGCGGCTGTATTCGGAATCCCTGCAACACGTCCAGCCCTGGTATTACTATTTTCCCGTTCTGCTCGCGGGCCTCTTTCCATGGACGCCGCTGCTCGGGTTGCTCCTTCTTCGCCACCGTATTTGGGAGCAACGCAGCAAGTGTCTGGCTGCCATCGTACTCTTCGGCTTCGCCCTCTTCAGTAGTTCGCTGAATAAACTGCCTGGCTATATGCTCCCGTTGTTGCCGGCTCTGTTTGCTCTAATCGGAGCGCAATTTCAATCGAAATCCGTCGCCGCGATTTCCCGCTGGTGGTTGCTGTCCTGCGCTGTTTTAGCCGCCTGCATTCCGCTGGTCGCCAGACTTCTGCCGGTTTCACTCATGCAGGGCCGTTTGTCTCTGGCGGCGATTGGCGCTATTTCGCGCACCGAATTCTTCTATATTGCCGTCCCGATTGCGGCCGTGCTGCTTGCCAGACGCTCGTGGGCCGCACCCGTTCTGGTGCTCTGCGTGGTTGCGGGCGGAATGTATCTCAAGATTGTGTCTTATCCGGTCCTCGACCGGCAAGTCTCTCCCCGCGGCCTGTGGCTTCACGTGAGATCCGAATCATCCAGGCTCTGCGATGGCGGCGTCAATCGCGACTGGGCCTACGGACTTGCCTTTTATCGCGGCGGGACGCTTCCTCCCTGCGGACCCAGTCGTTCAGATCTCATTCTCCGGTCCGAAGGACACGGACCGCCTGTGATTACGGCAGAAAAGTAGGCCATTATCTTAATCATTAGCCACAGTCAAATCTTCCGGCCTGTAAGTTTGTAGTATGCACCAGAATCGAAAACTCGGAAATAGCGATCTTGAGATTACGGCTCTCGGCGTTGGCGCATGGGCCATGGGCGGAGGAGGCTGGAAGTTTGGCTGGGGCAGCCAGGACGATGCCGATTCCGCCGCTGCCATCCGCGCCGCGCTGGATGGCGGCCTGAACTGGATCGATACCGCGGCCGTTTATGGCCTCGGACATTCAGAGGAGGTCGTCGGTCGCACACTGAAGAGCGTCAAACGGAAGCCATATCTTTTTACGAAATGCGAAAGGCGATGGGATGAAAATCGCAATATTTTCCCCTCTCTGAAAGCTGCCTCGATCCGGAAAGAGTGCGAGGACAGCCTGCGGCGTTTGCAGTTGGATGTCATCGATCTCTATCAGTTGCACTGGCCCGAACCTGACCAGGACATCGAAGAGGGCTGGACCGAGATGGCCCGCTTGAAAGATGAAGGAAAGGTCCGCTGGATCGGTGTCTCGAATTTCAGCGTGGAGCAGATGAAGCGCGCGGCGAAAATTGCGCCGATCACTTCACTGCAGCCGCCCTATTCCTTGCTCGCGCGGAAAGTCGAACAGGAGATTCTGCCGTTTGCCAAGGAGCAGGGAATCGGTGTCATCGTGTATTCGCCTATGCGGGCCGGCTTGCTTACCGGCAAAATGACAAAGGAGCGCGCCGGCGCTCTGCCACACGATGACTGGCGCAGCCGTGATACAGATTTCCAGCAACCGAAGCTGACCCGGAATCTTGAACTGGTCGAACTGCTTCGCAACATCGGGAAGCGGCACGGTAAGGAGCCCGGGGAAGTAGCATTGGCGTGGACGCTGGCGAATCCAGCGGTAACGGGAGCAATTGTCGGACTCCGCAGAGCGGATCAGGTGAACGGCACTCTTGGCGCCCTGAATTTCCGCCTTTCACCCGGCGAACTGGCTGAAGTCGAGGCTTTCTTCGACCAGCACAGGGAAGCGGTATCCGCCTGACCGATCCGTCAAAGTTGGTTTCTACTGAACCGCGCGCGTGAGCAATCGGCGTCTAATCCAGTAAACCGGCACACCGCACAAAACGATCAGTAATCCAGGCCAAGTGGTTGCCGGCCGGAATGCAAACAGGCACACGAGCACAACTGTCGCGCCAACGATATAGACAAGCGGGATGACCGGGTAGCCCCACGCACGGTACGGCCGTTCCGCTTTCGGCTTTTTCACCCGCAGCCGTATCACGCCGGCGATCGTCAGCACGTAAAAAATCAGCGCTGCTGAAATTACATAGTCCAGCAAATTGCTATAGAGGCTGCCGTATGTCTGAGTCCGCGTATTATACGTGCGCGGCAGCACCAGGGCCGCCGACCAGATGCCCTGCAGCAGTAGGGACCAGCCTGGGACACGCGCTCGATTCAGTCTCCCGGCTGCTCTGGGAAACAGGCCGTCGTGCGCCATCGAATAGTAAACGCGTGGACCGGCCAGAATCAGCGCATTCATGCAGCCAAAGGTCGAGATCATGATCGCCGCCGCCATCAGGACCGTGCCCCAGCCGGGAAAAATGGCCTGCAGCATGGCTGTGGCCACGCGGTCCGCCGGCGCGTGCTGAATCGCCCACAGCGGCAACACTAGCAGATAAGCCACGTTCGCGAGCAGGTAGAGAACGGTAACGCAGATGGTCCCGATCGCAAGCGCGCGCGGCATTGTCCGGCCAGGATCTTTCACCTCGCCCGCGGCAAACGTAATATCATGCCAGGAATCGGCTGAAAACAGCGATCCGGATTGCGAAACGCAAATTGCGGCGAACAATCCAAACGCGGTTAAGGCGCTTAGCGATGCGGTAACCGGCGTCACATCGTGCGGTATCCAGAAGCGGTGAAAGTTCGCCCTGACTGCCGCGTGATTCCAAAAGATGAACCCCAGCACGATCAATGCCGCCAGGGTAATTACCTTGATCGACGTGAATAGGTTTTGAACAATTTTGCCGTAGCGTATGCCGCGGCTGTTGGTCCAGGTGAGAAAGGCAGTAACAACAATGGCCGTGAGCTGACCGGTGGACAGCGAAATGGCATAATCGCTGGAAACGTGAATCGGTGGAATCAGATAATTCTGTTCGGAAATAGTGGGCCAAAGCACGCCTGTAAAGCGTGCGAAGGCGACAGCGACGGCTGCGATTGTGCCCGTCTGGATAACTGTAAAGAGCGTCCAGCCATACAGAAAACCCAGAATGGGAGAGAACGCTTCGCGCAGGTAGACGTACATGCCTCCTGCTCTGGGCATCATCGCGGCGAGTTCCCCATACGACAGCCCCGCCGCCACGGTCAATATCGCGGTCAGAAGCCATGCAATCAGCAGCCAGCCGGGACTGCCGATGCTGCGCGCCATATCGGCGGGGACAATGAAGATGCCCGAACCGATCATGATGCCGATCACGATCATGGCCGAATCGAATAACCCGAGTTCGCGAAGAAAGCCCGTCTCGCGGTCCACCGCGCCGGTCGTGCGGGTCGTGTCTGTTGCCATTCTGCTTAAACTCGTGGCCCGGATCACGCCGCCGGGATGCCCCAGCAAAACGGATCATGCTCATTGAGGACTAACGTCGCTTCCGAAGTCACAAATGCCGAGCCGCGGATGAACGGAATCACTTGCCCCTCGATCAATCTAATGTGGCCTTCGAAGATGCTTCCCGTGATGCTTTCCTGAATCCAGGCCTCATTCTCTTTCAGTTTTCCGTCCGCGTAAAGACAGGCCATCTTGGCGCTGGTCCCGGTACCGCAGGGCGACCGGTCATAGCTCTTTCCCGGGCATAATACGAAATTCCGGCTATTGGCGCGTGCGTTCCGCGGAGCAGAGAAGAGTTCGATGTGATCGACCTGCGCACCATTCTTCCCGGTGATTCCCTCGCGCTCCAGCGCCAGCCTCACCTTCCACGTGAAGCTCGTAAGCTCGTCCAGCTTTTTCAGCGAGAGTTCAACCGGGCTCTCATTCTTCACCTGAAAAAACCAGTTGCCACCCCAGGCAACGTCTCCCGTCACCACTCCGAATCCGTCCACTTGAATAGGAATCTCTTTGTGATGACGGTAGCTCGGAACGCTTCTTACTGTGACCTCGCCGCTCGCATGCAAATCTGCGCTGACCACGCCGACGGGTGTTTCGATCCGAATCTCACCCGGAGCAATTCGTTTCAAATGTGCGAGCGTAGCGACCAGGCCGATGGTTCCGTGACCGCACATCCCGAGATATCCGACGTTGTTGAAGAAGATCACACCCGTCTGGCAGGACGGATCGGAGGGCTGGCACAGCAGTGCTCCAACGACTGCGTCGCACCCGCGCGGCTCATTGACAACCGCGGATCGAAACGGGTCGAACTGCTCGCGAAAGCGAACTAATTGCTGCTGGACAGTACCGCCGCCCAGATCCGGACCACCACCTAATACCAGTCGGGTTGGTTCTCCGCCGGTATGGGAATCGACCGCTTGGACGCGCATGCCGTAATTGCTCATCATGGCATGCCTTCCACAAGGGTTCGTTTAGGAGGCGTAAACCGAGGTGTGGTCTTCCGGAGAACTTGTTTCTATCCCTGAAGTGGCTTGAGGAAGCTCGAATACAGCATTAAACCGGAAGGTGCTTCCTTTCCCGGGGCCATCGCTTTCCACCGAAAGCTGGCCGCCCATGAGAGAGGCAAGCTGTGAGCTGATCGCAAGGCCCAAACCCGTGCCTCCATACAATCTGGTATCGGAATTGTCGGCTTGCGAGAACGCATCGAAGATCACCTGCTGCTTCTCTTTCGTAATTCCAATGCCCGTATCGCTAACTGAAAAATGAATATCGGCATGGGTTGCCGAGACGGACTCCGCGCGGACAACCACCGAAGCCGAACCCTGTTTCGTAAATTTGATGGCGTTCCCGAGCAGATTCAGCAAAATTTGCCCAAGCCGGCCGGGGTCGCCGACGACTCGGGCCGG